>Ga0307982_1000621_pt1 | contig 27856 bp, 28 predicted proteins | sample OrgLakmetagen989_FD_201847 | JGI IMG/M metagenome (GOLD analysis project Ga0307982, IMG submission 201847) | Saline water microbial communities from Organic Lake, Antarctica - #989 | ecosystem: Environmental > Aquatic > Non-marine Saline and Alkaline > Saline | place: Antarctica: Organic Lake...
CGCGCCAACCGCAGCAGCCCCTCTAGCGCCAGCAGCTACAACAACAACGAAATACTCCAAGCAACATGACTGAATGAACTACCACTTGCATCCCAGAGCCAGTCACCACAACGCGAGCTCACTGCAATGCTTCAGACAGACGGAGGTTTTGCTTGTGTGGGGGGGTCGACAGCTTGCCTGCTGCGTCCTGAATTACCACCAATTAATTTGTGTGCAAACTGAGCAGGGAAAGCCTTCAAACACAAAAATTGTAAGCTTTTTACACAGTCTGAAGTTGAGCACGCTTTCTGCCAACTTCGTGCTGTCAGCATGGCCTCAAAGCTGCCTGTCTCACGCCGGCAGCGACAAGGCCAGCAAGCCAAGTCGCATCAAGCTGGCGCAGATGAGCTGCTAGGCCTCGCAAGTGTGGCAACTCATGGGTCAATGGTGGCACTAGATACAAGAGCACCGTCACCTATCTCTGGGGCTGTGCGTTTGTCCACTTCAATAACTGCAGGCAAGCATCGGGTGCCTTTGTATCACCCAGCAGTCGCGAGCGATGCTGCGGAACTTGATGCTGGCGCTTATGATGCTCAGACAGGTTCTTTGCAGCACTCATCGAGCTTCCATACCCATAAACCGAAAAAGAGTAGAGTGCGCAGCCATGGGTTGCCCTCCTCGGCTATTTCAGCTGAGACAACACGCACGAGCATGGCGTCTGGCTCATCCAATCACACGATTTCCCCTGCGAGCCAAACAACTCCCAGTCAAGGGGGGTCAAGACAACGCCGCAAGCACGCCCAGAAGGCTGCAAGCACCAATTTACCGGATCAACGAATGCGGGCAGCCCTTGCCCAGCGACAACCTTCTGGAGCAGAAATCCCTGCTGCGGCAGCTACAACGCCCACAACGCAAAGTCTGCCTGGCAGAGGCATGGCCGAGAACCCTGCAGCAGCCTCCGAGGCTGCTTGGCAGAAGGCATTTGCAACATGCGTTCCGACCCTGAAGTCCTCCCTGCTGCCCGTAGCAGCCTCAATGGAGGCCTTTCCGTCTTTCAAGCGCCGTCGGCCCTCAGGTTTGGCCTGGGGCAGTGCTGGAGCAGCAGCTGGCACCAGCTCAGCTCCTGGAGGCGGCGTCCCAAACAGCGCTCGAGCTGATGCCTGGCTGAAAGGAGCCCTTGCCCAAAGTGATGCTGATCTCTTGAAAGATCCTGCGATGCTTGCCGGCATGGTGAAAGTGATGGCAACAACGCTAGCCAAGTACCAGGCGGCATTTCAGGAGTTGCCAGCTATCTTGATGAGCGCTGGAATCAGTGCAGAGGATGTGATTATCAGCGCTGGCAATGCGGCAAAGGCAATAACAGCTGCTGGAGCTCGCAATGGCGACAGTGCTCGTGGGTCTGCCTCTGTGCAAGCGTTCAGTGTCGATGCAGCGTCTCATCAAGTTGTGCAAATCACTATGGACAAAAAGCGACGCAACACAGCCGCAATAGGTGACAGGTCACGGAGCGGAAGTGTTGCAGCTGCCAAAAAGAAGATCAAGTTCTACGATTCTTCATCTTCACAAGCCAAATTTGGATTCTCGAAGAGCAGCTCTGCATTGACTGCAGCCGGCAACGCTGCTGGTCGCAGCGACCAGGGCGAGTTGGATGCCACGGACAGCGATGTTTCCACGGACATCGTGCAGTTCAGGCACTTCTCCCTATCTTCAGGCGTCCCGGGCAGCTCTCCAAGTGCCGCTGGTCCTCAGCATCCCGTGTTTGTGCTGCACGAATCTCAGCCAGTTGACGGCGCTGCAGCGGACTCGCCTGAAGCCCGGTCAGCCGACAAGAGCCGCCGTGTGGCGCACTTGTACGGCATGGGCACAGGCCTGAAAGACAAAGACCTCGGCAGCAATGGCCATATTTCTGCCCTGTTTTCTCAGGATGCAGATGCAGGCGATAGATGGGCGGTGGACACAGCAGCCAAGCCAGATGTGGGAGTCGCCTTGCTGTCTGCACTGGTGTCGCGGCGACCTGTGTACGTGGATGACATGGCCCTGGACCCACGCCTGCACCGGCGGTCCCTCCACGTGGCGCCAGATCAGGGATCCTCGCCCTTGCTGGGCGACTCGGGCTCCAAGTCCAGCCTGGCATCCCCGTCAGGGGGGGGTGGGCAGCATGCCTGCTCTATGCTCACTGTCCCCGTGGCTCCGCTGGGCCCAACCGGCATGGGCGCTGTGCTTGCACTGACGGCGCCTACCTCCGGTGCCTTTTCAGCGCCTGATTTGTCTGTGCTGGGTGCCCTTGCGCCTGTTCTCTCCTCCGTGCTGCAGCTGGCAGCTGGGGGCAGCGAGGGCCAAAAGGCGCTGCAGCAGGCCGAGCTGCTCACGAGCATGGTGCAGAGCGTGTACAAGGGCCAGGGATACCAAGACATCATCACCAGCATCATTGACGTTGCGTATAAGCTGCTTGAGGCGGACAGGGTGAGCGTGTTCGTGGTTGAAGGTGACTCGCTTGTTCTCACTGTGTCTGAGGATGCAGCCGGTGTGCGCATCCCGCTGGGGGCTGGCATTGCCGGCACAGTGGCCACCACAAACGCCGTTGTGAATATTCAGGATGCCTACCAGGATGATCGCTTCAATTCCAGTATGGACAAAAAGACAGGGTACCGTACCCGCAGCCTGTTGTGCATGCCGGTGGCTGACGAAACCGGCACTGTTGTGGCCGTCATCCAAGCCATCAACAAGCTTGCCCGCTCAGGGGATACTATTGCTGTGGGCGGCACCCTGGCTTTCGACGATCGAGACGTGGAGCTGATGCGGCACGTGACAGACACTGCAGGGGTGGTGCTTGCCAAGGCCACCCTGCTGGCACGCGCCGAGGCTGCCAGGGCCCAGACTCTGGCCTTCACACGGGTGGTGAAGTTGGTCACCGCCCGTATCTCGGCCAAGTCTTTCTGGCAGGTGTTGGATGCCTTGCTGTGCCAAGTGTACACAATGGTGCCCGCCGCGCAGGTCACCTTCTACGTCGTGGATGACATCAACCAGACACTGCGAGGGCGCAAGTTCATTGCGAGCGAACATGCGCTTGAAACCGCTCACAGCCGGGCGCCCACTGTGAGCGAGGAACACGGCGGCCTTCCCTCCCCTGTTCCGGAAGGGCGCGCAGCTGACGAAGCGGCGGCGGCGGTGGCGGGCAATGCAGGCAACACCGCTGCGTCGCCCCCCCATTCCCGCAGCCGCAGTTTCACGGGCGCAGGCGTGTCTGCCGTCATGAGGGACGCGAAGGGGGTCCCTGGTGAGTTCACCGATGCGGACATCCCTGTCAACACAGGCGTCTCAGGCAGCTTGGCATCCGGAACAATTGTCGGAACGCAAATGGCCGCTGATGCCTGGAAGCACGCCAGTTTTGACAAGCACAGTGACGTGGCCGCTCAATTCCGCACCCGCACATTGCTAGCGGTGCCTGTTGTGCGGCACGGGCGGGGCTCCATTGTGGGATCGGGGGGCAGTGTGGACGCCAGCTCCGGCTCCAAGGGGGCAGACAAGAAGCCGCCACTTGTAGTTACAACCCAGAAGGGCCCCACGCGCAAGCCAGTGGCTGTGCTGCAGCTTGTGAACAAGCTAGGCGGCCGTCAATTCACAGTGGAAGACGCTGCCCTGCTTGAGGCGCTCAGCGCTGAGGTGTACGACCTTGTATCGCAGCACGGGCTAGCGGCGTTGTACGAACGCACCATCGCCCAAAACACCGGTGGGGACAGCGCCAAGGTGAAATCCCTGCTGGGGATGTACTCTGAGGTGGCGGCGGGTTACACCAGCACCACCCGCCCTCGCGCCCGGGACGACATGGAGACGTCGTCTCATCGAGGCCCAAAGGCGCGAGCTGCCAAGGGCGCTGGGCGTGCCCGTGGCAGCTTCACCCTGGGGCAGACTGCGGTGGGGAGGGGACTGCTGCATCCCGGGCCAGGCTCAGGCCGCAACCTGGACACCCTGCGTGAGACCAGCAGTCGTGCCGACATCGACGCCGCATTTGCGCGCCTGCGGAACACGGTGGAGGGGGACGGCAGCCCCACAGGGGGGTCATCCAGCGGCATGCAGTACAACACCACTGCAAGAGGGTCCTTCCAGATGGCGGGCCCCGGTACCAGCATCGGTGCCTCATCAGCCGCCGTCCCCCACAGCCCACCAGCAGGCGCCCAGGCAGCACCGGAGGCCAGCAACACCTCAGACTCCCTCATGGGCAGCAGCAAGCGGAAGAGCATGCCTGCACGGGTGGGTATCGCGACCCCCCCCCCAGGTGAACCCCCCAAACGACGGGGCTCCGGCCGGAACATGGTGGGGCTGACCCCCCTATCTCCTGGAAAGGGCCCACGCCGCCACAGTGCCACAAGCAGCAACGGCAGACAGGACGGTGCAATCAGCGTTTTGGGGGCTGCCGCCCCGGGCTCTCCCACCCGCCGGGGCGGTCTCCTTCCGGAAATCGGCGGAGGTGGAAGCGTCACTTCCGGTCGCCGCGGCAGCCGTGCATTGGATGTGGCAGCTGGTGACAAGAGGGAATCTGTGGTGCGCCAGGACACCCACGAGCTGGAGGCCCTAATAAGGGGGGGCAGTGGCGCCCGGCTGGAGGACTTCGATTTCGCAGATGCGGTGTATGCCCACGTGGCGTTGCCGCCAGCTGTGCTGCAAGCTGCCATGGCGAAGGACCCGAAGCTGTCCCCGCAGCTCATGCTGCAGACAGAGACTGTGGAGCAAATGAAAGGTGAGTTGCACCTGAGGCGCTGGAGTGTATATCTTGGTTTTGCTGTGTGCTTGCGGTGTGTGCCCCCCCCTCAACCCCCCCTTTTTTCGCAGAGTGGACATGGGACGCTTTCGACTATGACAAGCCCGCGCTGCAGCAGTGCGCGGTGGATATGGTGCTGTATGGAGGCCTGGCTGATGAATTTGACATTCCCATGGAGAAACTGGCCACCTTCATCTCGACACTGTCGCACCTGTACAGAGACAATCCGTACCATAACTGGCACCACGCAGTGTCTGTCATGCAGAACAGCTTCCTGGCGTGCGAGACATATGCCGTGTGCCGTGCCGTGTTGCAGCCTGTGGACAAGCTGGCGACACTGCTGGGGGCGCTGTGTCATGACGTGGACCATCCGGGCTTGAACAACACCTTCTGGATCGCATCTGAGGCACCGTTGGCGCTGCGGTACAACGACAAGAGTGTGCTGGAAAACCACCACGCCGCTGTCATGTTCCAGCTGCTGAACCGCGAGCCGGCCACAGCAATCTTGGAGAATGTTGAAGGCGACGTTTCACGGGTGTTCAGATCCAGAGCGGTCAAGGCAATTTTAAACACTGATATGACGCACCACATGACCATGGTGAACTTTATGTACGTTTGCATGTGCTGCTTATTTGCGTGTTTCCTCGCCATAGCACTGTGTTTGCTCTTTTGCGCGCAGAAAGCAAATGCCAGACGACGCAACAGCGTTTTGGACTGAGGAAGAATCTGCCAAAAAAGCGGAGTTCTTTGCCTCAGATGTGATTGTGCACTGCGCAGACATCAACAACCCCGTGCTGCCCAAGTTCCAGGCTGTGCGCAAGTGGGCCCTGGCCATTTCACAGGAATTCACCAACCAAGTACAAGCGGAGAAAGAGGCGGGCCTGCCGTTTGCGCCTTTCATGGACAACCTGACGAACCCCCTAGTGTTTGCAAAGTCCCAGGTGGGCTTCTCGAACTTCGTCATCAAGCCGCTGTACGCTGCTGCCGCGTCTGTGTTCCACGAGCTGGAGCCCCTGGTGTTGCAGTTGAACGACAACGTGGAACAGTGGAAGGCCCTGGTAACGGCCCAGGAGGCTGCAGAGGCAGCCACGCAGCGCTCACAGCTGGCCAAGGCTGCCACTGCATCCGGTGTGGTGGCTACAGAGGCCACTGCTTCTCGCCGGGGGAGTGAGATGGGGGCAGCGGCGTCCGGCAGCGCGTCGCCTGAGGGCAGCCGGACCAGCTCCCCCGGCCGCCGGCGACACACCATCGCCATTTCCAACAAGAAAGAGGCAGATGCTGTCCAAGCTGATGCTTGATTGCAACGCTGTGTCCAATTGTGAATATAGTGACTTCTGGTCAAGGCCCATGCAGGCTGCACGCTGCCTTGTGTCCTGTCTGGCCTAGCATGGGGGTGTCGTTGGATGTCCGACGCAGTAGCAAGTTGGCGGCAACGACATTCATGGTCAACAAACGCCGTACTTAACGTAAACATGATCGCCCGAGTATGTTTACTGCCTGCTAATTGCTGTCGTGCTGTCCACTTCACTGTCGCTGTGTACAAGCCACTTTGCGCTCGCACGATTTTTCTTCGTCCGGCTCAGGCCGAAGCGCTGGTTTTCTGAGCTGTTATGGCTTCAACTAAACACAAAAAAGACATAGATACCAAATTACCTGCGCGAAGTGTTCCTCATCCTGGGGACCTGGCTGCATTCACTGCGCTGCTGAGCAGCTCGGTGCTTGAGCATCCACCATATGAAGTCACGCTTGCTGCAGCTTGCGAGCTTGCATTCCTGAAAGACTTCAAGCATCTGTCGTTGAATGACATTGAGGCCGCATCCCGCAGCGTTTGCTTGCAAATGATGTACGTTGCTCTATCTAGCCATTGCGAACCTGCGCTTCTCAACTCTGCTTGATCGCAGGCGAGACGAGTATTCGCTGCGAAGGCGAAGGCTATCCGACGAAGTAGACCGCAGCGATGCAGCTGATGATGCTGCTTCCCAGGCCAGCGACTTCAGCGATGCAGTGTCTGTCGTTGCTCAGCACGCACCCGGTGTCACCTTTAGTCCTGTGCTGCGCCGGCGAGCAGTGAGCGCCTTGTTGCCCAAGACACCATACCCAGCGTCAACACCCGATGCAAACGGCAGCAATGCCTCGCGGAGCAGCACTGCAGCGTCAAGCCCACATCAAGCCCTCCCCGCTGCATCTGCTGTGACCCCCGACCGTGCACAGAGTCAACACGTACCACAGAACACCACACCGACACACGACACCCCCACCAGTGAATCAGCTGCAGAAACAGAGGCTATTGCACAGCAACAGCATGCAGACACCACTCCCGCAGATGAGGGAAACGCAGCGACAACCCCCCCCCTTACCCCAGGCGGCCAGCGGCAGGTGGGCAATGGCTCAGCGTCTGACAGCGGCACTAGCAAGGCTGCAGCAGGCATGCCGATGACCAAACTAGTGCTTGTGTGTGTTATGTATATGGCTTGCATGCTGGCAGGCGCATGGGTCATTTTCATGCGGCCCACTTGGGGGGGCTCTGGTGATGGGGTTTCGGCACAGATTGATGTCGGCGTGTGATCGTTCATTTCAGACAACAAACAAGGCCCCAAGGCTTCAAATGATCTGAACCGTGCTCTAATCGTTGCCCTGAAATCGTTGTCCTGCGGGAAAGTGGTTTCCTTACGCAACAGCCAAGTATTCAGCAGGGCCGCCCGTATCTGCCGCAAACTGACCTAGATGCAGCGTGCAAGCTACTATTGGTCCTGATAGAGCATCACACAATACTGTTCGTGGTACGGTCTCCACTGCTTGGCGTGTGTGCAGAGGGCAGGCCACCCCGCAACGGCTGCGGGGCTGTCCTGCTGATGGCCGATCAGCAGGGGCTGCCAGCTGCCACGCAGCACTCATATCCCAGGATCCATGCAGGCGCACCCACGCTGCTCTACCTACGCTCCCCGCATCCACACCCTGCCTCCCACCTGCATCACCCAGCTGCCAGCAGGCACCACCACGCCATCGCCCAGGGGCAGGTCAGCAAGGGCCTGGTGGGGCCACTGCTGCACCTGCAGTGTGTACACTTCTCCCAGTAGTGGGAAGCCCAGCTGCATGTCACCCAGGGCAGCTGGCCCCCCAGTGGGGCTGGGAGCGATGCTGTCACCAGAGTCCCCCCCCCCTGCGGGCTGGGTGGCGTGGGCGGCAGCAGCAGCAGTGCTAGCGGTGCCACCGGATTCGGTCCACACTGCAGGACACTGCCCATCACCAGACTGGAGGAGCCCTTCGTGTTTGCACATCTGCAAGAACAATACATCTATTATCCCCAAAGTGTGTTTCTGGCCATCTCAAAACATACCCCTTTCGAGTTGAATTTGATCATCGCCTCTCCATCTGCACTGTACCATGTCCCCGCAATGATGCCTTTTATGTGGCTTGGCTGCTCCAGACTCCACAGGTACCCGGCATATGCAAACATGGGAGCTGCAAACATAATGCAAGAAATTCCGCGCTGCTCAGTGCACCAGTGACACAAACACAGCTGCCGACTCACCAGAAAGCAGCAATGCAGCAATGCCACCGCGTCCAGTGACTTGCTTCTGAGCATGACTGGGCTCTGCTGCTTTTGGCACTGCACTGCTGCACCGTCGACTTGCCGCCGGGCGCACAAATCGGAGTGCGGACGATGGGAGTTTCCAGGCGGCCTGTGCCGACAATCGCTGCATGCTTAGTCAATACGAAATCACCAAACAGTTGGTAAAACAGTCGGGCGTTTGGGGAAATTGTTGACGAGTTCGAGGTTTGAATGGGCTGGGAGGCTGATTCCCCCGCCTCTGAGGGCGCCCCCCCTCTTGCATGAGACCCCCTCCTCGGCGGACTAGCCGTGGGATTGGGATCGCCCAGGGGGCTACAAATTATGAGTTGATGCTTGCACCACCTACAACACCACCACCCAAGAATGTGTGCAGTCCAAGCGCTACAAGAACTTTGACACACACGGCTAGCGACACGGGACGTGAGAGGGCTTCATCAATCTGTGCATGCACGTCCACAGTGCGTCCCCCAAGCAGCGCCAGCAGCTCCCGTCTGGCATGGTCAACGGAAGGCGACATTCTCTTGCTGTGCACATCCACGATGCGGTACCCGACCAGCCTCCCGATCCGCACCAGCACATCATTCACCATTGTCCAGTCTCCCTCTCGTTGCCAGCTGCACTTGCAGCAAGCCCTAGGCTAGGGTCTGACTTTTTTGTGGCATGCAAAAGCTGATGTTTTCCAGGCCCACAAGCCCTGTTCACGCGCCGCGCTCGTGTTACTTTGCATGCCGACAATGTCACACACGCATTGTGCAGCAGCTCTTGCTGATCCAGGATTTTGGTATTCTCAACGATCATGCGGATCACGAGGCGGCATTCCGCGCTGCTTGCAGCCGAGGACACGTTGGCGTTGTGCGCGAATTGCTGGCACTCGAGGGCGACCGCTGCATAAATGTGCACACTCATGCTCACGAAGGGTTTGTCCAGGCATGTGCAAATGAACACTTGCCTGTCGTGCGTGAGCTGCTTGCCCTGGACGGGGACAGGTCAATCGATGTCGGGGCAGGCAACGACGCTGCCTTGCGCATCGTGTGCAAAGTGGGCAACATGGACTTGTTGTATCTCCTGGTGCAGCACCAGGGGGCGCATCGAGTGGATACCAATGCCTTGAATGGCGCCCCCCTCTTCAACGTTTGTCGTGCTGGACATGTGCACTTGCTGCGTGAGCTGCTTGCGCTGGAAGGGGGCTTGGCAGTGGATGTGCACGCGAGGGAGGATGCTGCCTTGTATGCAGCCTGCCGCTTTGGACGGGTACAAGTGGTACGGGAGCTGCTTGCACTGGATGGCGTCCGTCGAATCAGCTGCCCACTGGCTTGCTGGAGGGGGCCACTCAGCAGCGCGTGCCGGGGGGGGCACAGGGACGTGGTGCTTGAGCTTCTGTCCCAGGCTGACGAGAGGAGGATCGCGGGGGGCATCATTGCTGAATTCAGCATGGCCTGCAGCAGCAAATGTGCATACTGTGCACGCGATGCTTGCTTCAGGGCTAGTCGCAGCTGGTGCATACGAAGTATTCCTGAGGCGGTCTAGTCGCCAGCTGACCAGACGTGCCGCCGCCGGCGCAGCCTTCGTGCTTCGAGCTCTAGAAAACTCGAACCGGGTTGGTGAATTGGACATTCGCATAGACCCATTTCGCGCTAAGGAAAGCACTGACAGGGGAGGTGCAGCGGATGACCACATACATGCCCTGCGCGACAAGGCGCTGTGTGGAGCGGCCCAGCTTGTCGCGTGTGCCGACAGTGGCGATCAACTGGACCACGTGCAGGCTGCCACAATGAGGGCGCTTGAGAGTGCTTGTGAGGGCCTGCCAACACCCCGGGGGCGCCACCCCTCGTAGAGCAGACGCATGATGCAGTGCATGTTTACGCATGCGGTGTACTGCGCTGTGCTGCCGCAGCTGAGGCACGGTGGCCTGGGCAGGGCGTTGGCTTGCTGGCAGGCTGAGCGGGGGGGTGGTGGCGAGGCGAGCCTGGCGGACACAACCGGACAGAAGTTGCATGTGCTCAGCTGCATCCTTCCGCTGGTCCAGGAGCTAGTGTGGCGGGGACTGCAGGTAGCCCCCCCCCCAGCCCCCAGAAAAAAAACATGGTCGAGCAACGCGACCATGTTTTTTTCCCAGGCGTCTGTGGCTGCCTCGGGCACCAGGTGCAGGGGGGGTGAGATGGCACGGGCGGGCCAACGGGATGCACTGCTGCACAGGTACCGCACAAAACACATGCAGCGGGCGAAGTAAGGGGCTATATGATATATTTGGGTCAGGGCGCACTCAGCAGCTCGCTTCCCCTGAAATGTGTCCCCCTGTGGGCTTGCCGATCAGGGGGGGGGTCCATTTAGTTGCATTGGACTCGGGTAATCTTTGCCTGCTGCAATTGACACATATTTTTTATTCAAAAGGGACAAAACTTTCCTAAATATCCTGTCAGCCCATCTAGGCTGTGCTTCTGCAGCCACAACTGTGTAGAGAATTTTCTCTGCTGCAGTGGTAACAACTTCCAGCTTCTCGCCGAACGGCAGCCAGCCAAGGATGCCACAAAAATCAGTGCGAGGACTGCGCCATGCTTCTCAACTCGTGGCCTCAGTAACTGCGATTCCTGGCGAGATCAGGAAGCGCATGGAGCAGCGTCTGGCGTTGTGGAGCAAAATGATGCATGTTACACGGCATGCACTTTCAGATGTATCCCATATCGGCATATCTGGAATTTTATCTGCTGTCCGCGTTCTTGAGGCACACAATCAGGAGCAGGAGCTGTGGACACCTCCAGCTGATCAGGCAAGAAGCCGCCTGCCGCAAACTCCGCGCACAAATCTTACAGCAGCTTTGCACAGAACCTCTGCGCCCCAGATCGAAGGCTTTTGGTAGAGGATGCGTGTCACTATATGCAAATAGCAGAGGCTGCTTACGGTTGGCGAGGTGCCCTTGTGATGGGCACCCAAGGCGGCTCTGAGCATGGAGCCACCACGGCTGGAGCGCTCATGCACGCACTGGTAACGGGCGGGGACAAGGCGGCATTTGCGCACCGTGCCGGCATAGAAGAGACTTGTGTCCTGTACAAGTCTAAGGAGGAGGAAATCAACGAGCCGTTTCACTGGCTCATGGTGGACCACTCTCGCAACGAGCTTGTGCTGAGTAAGTAGGCCGCTGACGCCCCACCCCCCCACAAACACACCTAATACGCATTCACGTACAGCACTGCGCGGAACCATCGATCTGGACGACACGCTGTTGGACCTGACTGCTGGGTCTTGTGCTTTTCTCAAGGGGCATGCACATGAGGGCATGGCACACGCTGCCCACCAGCTGCTGGCCTCTGCATTCGACTCCCAGCGCTTAAACCTAGTGGGACATTTGGAGCGATTTCCAGGGTATTCACTGGTTGTCACTGGGCATTCACTGGGTGGTAGTGTGGCTGTGCTGCTGACGATGCTGCTGCTGCACCACCGACATGTCCAAGCGTCAAGCTTGCCAGCTGGTCACCGGGGTGGTGTTCCGATGCACGGTGTTCCGATTCGATGTGTCACCTTCGGTTCTGCTCCAGTATATGCTGTGCATGCACCACTTCCACCCGGAACACAGGAGGCCTGTGTGACGTTCGTGAATGCGGAAGACATCGTCGCCCGGCTAAGTCTGTGGTCATTCATGCGACTCATGCGCCTGGCAGCGGCAGTAGCCGAAGCCCAGCCGAGCCTACTGCAGCACTGGACTGGCTCTCAGCAGCAGGCGCCTGTCGATACCATTCGCAAGGCGCTGCAGGCGGCGTCTGAGCGCCAACGGCACACTGCCGAGGAAGCTTCCTCACCGCAGAACACCAGCCTGAACACGGAACAGCGTAAGGAAGACGGATCAGAACCGCACTCAGCACCTCATGTCCCATATGAAGCTTCAGAGAGCGCCCCACCTCCAGCAGCAGCACAGGCAGCAGCAGGGGAGGGTGCAAGTGGCCCCTCGCCACGCGATGCCTCAGGGGACAGTGCTCCTCCAGTCACCGATGTGGGGAAGGGCACAGCGCCCACCGCCCACCAACTGTACGTGCCGGGCACCATTGTGTACATGCGTGGCATTGAGCATCCAAAGGCGACGCTTGTGGAGTCAGCTGCCGAAATGAGCCGGGCCATCTCCACCCGATTATCGGCATCTGTGGGCAGCTGGTTGTCTTGGGGCAGTGCAGGAGCCTCGTCCGCAGGAGGCACACCTCCAGCAGAGAGTGGTGAAAGTGCCTCCCAAGATGGCTCGCGGGGGCAAAGGGCAGGCCTGGGGTCAACGGTGGGAGCTGCGGTGCAGGCGCCCTTCGCGGCAGCTGCCTCCGTGTTTGCTGAGGCTGGCCTGCAATCGGCATCAGCGGAAGCAAAGGATCCCGACAGCAATAGCGAGGGGGGCTATGCCTCGGATGGTGGAGACCCCTTGTCGGGTCTGACACATGTGACCGCAGCGCTGCTGGATGGGCCCAGGGCGGCCACCAGTGCGGCAGGAGGGACTGCACAGGGCAGCGACAGAAGCAGCGCCGCGGGCAGTGATAGCGTGGATGGCAGCAGTGCTGCTAGCGGCACGTCCCAGGGCGAGGGGGGGGGGCGCACCGCCGGTCATGTGAGCATCAATGGCGTTCCGCAGCGCCCCCCCCGACCAGACCCCATGCGGAGAATCCCGTCATCTGACGGCTGTGACGAGGAGGTGAAAGGTCCGTGGCCCTTGAGGAACCACTTGGCGTTTTCGCACGTGGATGTGCGTGTGATTCACTGGGACCAGCTGCAGGATGTGCTGCCGGTGCCGGGGAATTTCACCGCTGTTCATCTGCCCAACCAGTACCGGCAAGTGGTCCGGGCACTACAGGCTCACGAGGAGCAAGTAAAAGCTGAGCGCAGGGCTGTACGGGATGGTGTAGGGGGGTCGCCTCTGGTGTATGGGGGATTCCGCGAGCCGAGATCTCCCACATCAGGAGCCGCCTTTGAGAGCAGGGCTGATGCGAAGAAAACTCCGGTGAAACGCGGCCCCAGCGGATCAGCTGCGAGGTCATGTGTGACTGTGCACACCCATGGGCACGAAGAGGAGTGGCATGCAGTGCGGGGTGTGGTGGCTGGGCCCAGGAGCGGAGTCATTGCGGCCGAAGTCAGGCGGCGAGTGGGCCCTGGCAGAAGGGCCAACAGCAGGTCTCCTGAGACTACACCCAGCATTAGTTGTGCTGCATCTAGGGACAGGGCGCCGAGTGACTGTATTGGGGATGCGCTGCCCCTTGCTGATGAAGCAAGCCCTGCTCAGGGGGGGCTCGCGGACTCGGGTGCAGCAGAGTCCAGATTGCCAGCCGGCATCGTGGCGCCCGGCAAAAGTAACTGAACTATATTGTACTTATTATCTTGATCTTTCACATTTGTGCCACTTTTCTGTCTTTGGCTGTGAAAAGAGGAATATTCTTCGCACGGCGAAATGAGTCTTGTCACCTCCATACGCCTGAACCTTGGCTTGAAGTCGTGGCAGCACCACGCACTGTTTTGGCTGGGTGGACTATCAGGACTTTACTTCGGGCAGATCGCAATGCACTCAGTGCTTTCTCCGGATGAGAGCTTTCCGGAGGTAGACGAAGCACAGGTCATGGCAAAGTTTCTTCAGGCCACTCCAGTCGCGCTGGAAGACCAAGAGGCAGCGTCGACGGATCAGACCAGATGAAAATGTGTGCACTATATGTCTTGGGGGTGGCCTGTCGCCTTTTCAATCGAATGCTTCCTCCGGCGACTGATAGCCTGTCCTCAGCTGGCCTCGTCCGTCTCACGAAGCTGCCCATTCGCATGGCTGCATTAGGAAGAAGTTTCATACGATGAATGGCCTCGGAACCAAGATGCGTAATGCAATGCGAGGTGGAAGCTCAGTATTGATTATGTCGTGTCGATGCCTCAGTGCCGTTGCTTGACTGCGCAAATACAGGGTACATAGGGCTTGGAGCCCTCCTCCTGACCTGCCTTCCGGCATGGACCAATCTTGGCCCAGGCAAAATCAGCGCTACGGTCAACAGAAACATCTCCCGCAGCCATGTTAGCTGCGTCACACTGCTTGGCACAGCCTTTCCATTGGCTGGTGTGGCGCAGCGCGCGTGCCAGCTCAGCCTCGGGCTTACAAGTCCTGCCCTCCGGCGGCAAAGTACTTGCTGGCGTCGGTCTCCACGCCCTTGGGTGGGTCTCGGGTGTCGTAGTTGGTCATGGCAGAGACGCCCTCCCCCCCAGCCAGCTTCCACGCGTTGCGGATCATCAGCTCGAAGTAGTCGTCTGTGTCAATGGATGCACTCACGTCCTTGTAGTACTCCAGGAACTCCTCCTTGGAGACGATGCCGTCCTTCTCGATGGTGTCCCACTGCGAAAGGAACTCCTTCAACGCCTCCTCCTCCGTCATAGCGCCAGCGTTCACCTCGGGGTGCTTGCTGGTGTCGTACAGCATGGCGAGGTCCTCAATGGTCACGAGCCCAGACCCGTCCGCGTCCAGCTTGTCGAAGGCCAGCAGGATGAGCGAGCGTCGGCGGGAGCTCATGTTGCCGCGCAGGCCGCGCAGCAGCTCGTCGTAGCTCACTTGGCCATCGCCGTTGCGGTCCAGGGCATTCAAAACAGTGTCCAAGTCACGCTCGGTCAGCTTCACGCCGAAGTCACGGAAGCCATACTTGAGCTCCTCACGGTCCAGCTGCTTGTTGCCGTTGTTATCCATGATGCGCATGACACGAGAGATTGAGCGGATGCCATTCAAGCCGCCACGCTCAGCAATCTTCTGGCGCACGCGACCAAGGGCAGAACGGACATCAGGAGAACCACGAAGGTTGGGAACCAAGCCAAAAAGGCCCGCAGTGAATTCCTCATATGCAAGGAAGCCGCTGCCGTCAGTGTCGTAGCGGTCAAACAATTCTCGGACGGTTTCTTGCTGTCCGACGAAGTTCAAACGCACCAAAGCTGCATTGAACTCATCGAAGGACAGAAACCCATCGTGATCACAATTGAAAAATCTGCAAAGCGATCAATCATGAGATCTGTCACAACAGGTGGCACACAGTGCGCAATCGCAGGCAGCTCGTGTGGCGGTCGCAGAGCGGCCAGGAACCATAAACAACAACACTATCATCCCCAAATGAAACCAGGCAAGGACATCAGGTGCAAATGATAACTTTAAACATGCTTCATATGTGGCTTCTCAATGATGCCGAGGGAATGGCTGACTCAGCACCATCGACAACAGCAATTCATCGGATGCCGGTTGCCGCGCAAAGTGACAGAAACTCACCTGAAAATTGAGTTCAGCTTGTGTGCCTGTGTGGCTTCGTCGCTAAAGCCAGCGAGGTTCTCAACCTGGGAACGGGTGGGCGTGTGCACATGGTTGTTGCTGCCGTGCAGGCACAAGGAAGTGTTGCGATCTTGCTGGTAGATTCACGCAAAATCCGCACGCACCTTCGATCGCAATAGCTTCTCCAAGTGGTCAACTTTTGCCTGAGCATCCATGCTACTGGGGCGTCCTGCAGCCATGGTGAGATTTATTCTGCTGTTTTTGGTACTTGACAGTCTTCTTGTGCGTGGGGCACTCGAAGCGTGTTGGGTTGGCCGGAGAAGTTGCTTTAGGTCAGCTGCAAGCAGACTAAAGACAAGAGCTTGGCACGAATCAGGTGAATTCAGAGCATAGGTTTGGAAGCGTTATCATAGATTCACCCAGAAGGCTTGCATATTACCCACCTTCTCACATCAAGGGGGCTGTACTTTGCCCCTGCAGCATGTTATTCTGTTTTGCGAGACCGCACGCACCACCAACGTCCACAGGCCAAGTCTTGTCACCGCCAAAGTGCTTCCTTAGGACGCGAGAAGTACCCTGCCACTCTAGCATACCTGGCCAGGTTTCGCCGCTCTGGGCATTGTTGCGGATTTTCAAAAACCAAGACCAGGCGATGTGACCCCCCAGCTTGCAGGTTAGTACTGCTTCGGTGCTGTGTCGGCGATCACCAGTCGCGCGTGTATATCACAAAGGTTCGGTATGCTACATCAGCTGTAGCGAACTAGGGAATGCGTTGCGTTCTTGATTGCTTGCATTGCGATCGAAATGGCTGACAGGGTAAGTGGCTGCTCGCGGTGCGACCGCGCTTCAGGCCGCTCACCGCGACCTGTACTGCTGCTCACGTCAGCAGAATGCACAAAATTGAGATATGCAAGCTTCGTCCTTCTATTGTATGCGCGACTGTGCTGTGAATAGCTATGCCGAGGAATTTGTCCCTCATCATGTGCAAGCTACCCCGCCAACGCTGCACCATCGTCGTCGATGGCACCAAGCAGCGGTCAGCTGGGTTGTTTTTGCCTGCAGAGCTGGTCATAGCCTTGTGTTGCTGCAATATACTTGTTTGCCGCTCATTGTTGGGTTTCCTGCTTCGTATCTTCTGCTAGCGTACATGTTTCCGTGGCTCGTTTGCAGGAAGAGGAGATCTCAAGCCAGCTGCCTAACCACTGGCAGGCAGTTTGGGATGCCGAGTCCGAGGCGTACTATTATTGGAACGACGAGACAGATGAGGTCACATGGGACAAACCTGGCGAGGAGAAGCGGGTGGGTATTGTGTGCATGTCGCTGCAGTAAGCTTGCACCTGTCGTCGCAAGCGCTTTTTATGACAGTCTTGATATCTGTCAGTCAAGTCATGGCGAATTTGTTTTATGTCATATCGTTTGTGGCTTGTGTCACATGCTGCGTATTTGATTTGCTCCATTCTCTGCATCTGCGTGCGTTAGTGTTGCGTGTCCTTCAAAAGCCGCATATCGTCCAATTGTCGCACCCTCACTCCCGCTTCACAGGCCCCAACTGTGCCCCTGCCCAATGGGTGGGAAGAAGTTCTCGATGAGAAGTCTGGTGACTTTTTCTACTGGCATGTAGAGACCGACCACGTTCAGTGGGAGCCCCCACCGGTGTCCAAGGCCCAGGCCGAGGCCGCTAAGGGCGGCGCCGCTGCCGGCGCCGGCGCCAAAAAGCGCGGTAAGCGTGACGTCATCATGGCGGAGAGCTACAACAAGACCGATGGCAATTTCGTGCTGCCCGTGATCGCCAAGTCCGACGCCGCCAAGTCCGTCATCCGGGACGCCCTGCAGGGGTCCGCCGGCTTCCTCTTTTCGTCTCTTTCTCCCCAGGAGCTGGAGCAGGTGGTTATGGCCATGAGCAAGCAGGACTGCAAGCCTGGCCACGCCATCATCACCCAGGGTGAGGACGGCGACGCCTTCTACATTGTGGAGACGGGCAACTTCGACATCGAAGTGAACGGCAACAAGGTCGCATCGCGAGGTGCCGGCGCCGCCTTTGGCGAACTCGCCCTGTTGTATAACTGCCCCCGTGCTGCCACTGTCATCGCCTCCACTGACGCCGTCGTGTGGGGCCTGGATCGCCAGACCTTCCGATACATGATCGCCTCCACCCGTGAAGACCAGCTGGCCGCCATCATCGACACACTGCGGCAAGTGAAACTGCTGTCGTCCCTCAGCGACGAGCAGTTGAACAAGATCGCCGATGCCGTGCAAGAGATGTCCTTCGAGGCTGGAGACAAAATCATCAACAAGGGGGAGGAGGGGAACTCGTTCTACATGATCAAGACCGGCGACGTGCTGTGCACTGAGATCGGCTCTGGCGACCAGAAGGACATTCCTCTCAAGGAAGGCTCCTACTTCGGCGAGCGCGCCCTGCTGCTGGCCGAGCCCCGCGCCGCAAATGTCATTGCCCAGAAGAAGGTCACGTGCCTGATGCTGGACCGTAAGGCGTTTGTGGAGCTGCTGGGCCCCCTGCGCGACCTCCTGGACCACAACTTGAAGCTGCGCGTCGTCTCTGCGCTGGCGGTGCTGTCAGGGCTCTCTGAAAAAGAGAAGGATGTCATGGCCGATTCCTTCCAGACATTCGAGGTTGCCCAGGGCGCCAAGGTGCTGAAGCAGGGTGCCAAGAACGATACATTCTACGTGGTGAAATCCGGCAAGGTGCAGGGCCCCAAGGGCGAAATGGGTGCGGGAGGGCACTTTGGCGAGAAGGCACTGCAGGGCGATGACACTGCTGACGGCGACTACATCGCCACAGAGCCGCTTGTGGTGTTCGGCATCAGCCGTTCCGAGTTCGAGGCCATGCGTGCCAAGGCCGCTTCCATGAAGGATGCCCCTGGTGCCGCTGCAGGTGCCTCTGGCGGCGACGAGGTGGGCATGCGAGACATGAAGACCGTGAAGTCCACCGACCTTGAGATCATGCGCACACTGGGAGCTGGCACATTTGGCCGCGTGAAGCTGTGCCGACACAAGCCCACCGGCAAGGCCATGGCTCTGAAGATCCTGCAGAAGGCCCAGATTGTGGCATACGGCCAGCAGAAAAACGTCATGAATGAGCGCGACGTGATGGCGATGATGGACCACCCATTTGTGCTGAAACTGATGGCCACGTACACAGACCGCAACTGCTTGTTCATGGTGCTGGAGTATGTCGCTGGAGGTGAGCTGTTCACTCTGCTGGCCAACCAGCCCACTGGCTGCCTCAGCTCGGAGGATGCCAAGTTCTACGGAGCCGGCGTCATTGCCGGACTGGGCGCCCTGCACGAGAAGTACATTCTGTACCGTGACCTGAAGCCTGAGAACATGCTGATCGACAGCGAGGGGTTCATCAAGATCATTGACCTGGGCTTTGCCAAGGTCGTCAAAGATCGCACCTACACCCTGTGCGGCACCCCAGAGTACCTGGCTCCCGAGCTTGTGTTGGGTAAGGGGCACGGCAAAGGCGTGGACTACTGGGCGGTGGGCGTGCTCATCTACGAGATGCTGTGCGGTGTGTCGCCCTTTGCTGATGACAGCCAGGACCAGATGATCATCTGCAAGAAGATCGTCAAGGGCAAGTACAACTTCCCTGGGTGGATGCGGGACAAGGATGCGAAGGACATCATCAACAAACTGCTCACCGCAAAGGTGACCCAGCGCCTGGGCTGCAAGAAGGGCGGCGTGAAGGACATCATGGAGCACAAGTGGTTCAAGGGAATGGATTGGGACGTGCTGCAGGCCAAGAAGATGGCTTCACCCTGGGTGCCCCCCCTCAAGGACACCTTTGACACATCTCACTTCGACCCCTATGAGGAGGAAGAGATCATCGAGCCTTATGAGCCCGATGGCACAAAGTGGGAGGAGGGATTCTAAGCACCCCCCACCCCGCCCCAGTCCAGGAGCCCCCCATGTGTTTAAGCGGCTTTGCGCAGAGCGAGCCCTGCGCTTGAAATGCACTTCAATTTAAATTTGTGTGCCCATCACTTGTTCGGTTTCCGTTGCGCTTGGAGCAGGGCGTGCTCAAGAGCGTGACACGTGCCCAAGATCAAGTGGTCGGACAGCATGTGCCGGGAGACAACCAGGGTGCGCAACACATCGCCCACCTGCGTGTCAGCCGGCACCTCGGTCACGTGCAGTGGACGCGGAGGCTGTGGGGGGGACGAGTCATTATTATGTGACCTCCTTTCACCCCCCTGCACCCCCACCAGTCCCTCCAACTCCTTGACTCCTGCTACAGCAGAGGAAATCAATCGATCGACACTGAAGGGCATTTTGGGAACATCATCCTCAGCAGAATTCCCCACGAAGTCCTGTAGGTGTGTCTTGATGGCATCCGCTGCATCCGCCGCGGGGTCGTCGCTGTCATCTTCGGCGGCACCCTCCTGGGCCGCGGTGCCGAGCAGCTTGAAGGGCCCCCTGGAGGACCTGGCTTCTGAGCTCCCGTAGGACATTTGCAGCAGCCGGCCGGGAGGGACGAATCCTGAGGCTGTGCGCAGCATCATTCCGTGTGCGTCCGCTTTGTCGTTCTCCTGCCGCTTGTTCTCACGGGCTTGTACGTGGGCTTGCCACTGTGTTAGCTCTCGGTCCAGCCAGTCCGCTGTGGATGCAACCTTAGCCCCCCCCCGCTGTGTGCTGTTGAGGGCGGAGACGGACAGGTCCAGCAGCTTGCCGGCTGCACCCCAGCGCTGCTTGATGGCTGGGATAAGCTGTACAATGTCATCTTTCCACTCCAGGGAAGCCATATCTGCACGCAGCTGCATCAGTGCCCCTAGGCGAAGGCGAGGGACCATGTCATCGCCATGGATCAAGCAGGTGGTGGTGCTGCGGGCTAGCTGGCTCAGGCGAGGTGTGACACATGCAGGAGCTGCAAACACCACCGCTCTCAGCGCATGCTCGCCGTCCAGTGCTGCCCGCCCAGAGTCGTGGGATGTGGCGCCTGACCCGTGGGCACGACACAACGCCACCCGCCAAGTGCGCACTGCCTCAATCAAGGCGTCATTTTTCCAGGCGGTGTACACCACATCATCCTCGCTGCTGATCTTACTGAGAGAAAGCTCCTCCGGTGTGGCAGCTTTGACAGTGCTACCCCCCCCTTGCCCCCCCTTGCCCCCCCGCTGTTTATGCTGCTGCTCAGAGCGGCTTTGCTGCCCAGAGATGCCGCTGCCATCCTCCGCTGCATCAGCCATGGCTTGTTCCGTGTTCCGTTTCGCTGCGCTGAACAGCCCTTGCACCCCCTTTGAAATTTTCGAGGGGACCCACTCTGGAATTTCCACCCCCGGGCCATCCTCGGCACTGCTACAGCTGCTGCCCTTGGCGGCCTGGCCTTCTGATAGCGGCTCTGTGCGCTCTGTTTCGCTGCTGGGCATGAGGATAGCGATGGTGCCGGCATGGCAGGGGGCATTCACCAGAGTTGCACACAAGGCGGCTGCACCAGCCCCCAGGGAATGACCGGTAATGGAGACACTGTACTTGGGCAGGCGCTGTGTCAACTCGTCAATGATGGGCGCTGCATCAATGAGGATGGACACGGCGCCACGCGCCACCCCGGAGTGTGCATGGTGTTCGTGCTCCCCCATAGCCCCCTGTCGCAGGCGCTGGAAGGAGGTGCGAACAGCCGCAGCGGCACGTCGCAGCAGTGGTCGCTTGCGCTCATCCGCCTGGGAGCCCTCCTTGCTATCGCCTCCAAGAATGACGTGGGCAGGGTACCCGCACGCATCTGTGATGAGGTCGGTGATGCTGGCTGTCCCACGGATGGTCAGCACGATCTCGCGTCGCGCATGGTCCACTACAACTGCGTAGTGGGGGGCCAGTGAGTCATTCATTGGGCGCCGAGGAGGCAGTACCACTTCCTCCACGCTTGCACTGCAGTGCTGTGCCAGTGATGCAGCGTCGGGGTGGTACACTGCGTCGCTGTACCGGGCGAAGCGAAGCAGGTCCAGCAGCTCTTCGGGGCCCACGGGTGCGAAGCTGGCGGCTTGGGTGACATCACGGCCGTAGGCAGGCTTGTCTAGCAGCTCTTGTGCCATGAGGTTCACTGTGAGTGCCAGCGCCAGTGCCCCTGCGTCGGTGCTTGACCAGTCATCAGCCAGGGCGGCGTCGGCAGCGGCCAGGGCATCTGCCGCAAGCACTGCCTCTGAAGGCAGCAAGCGCAACAAACGCTTCAATGCAGCACCTTGCATGCCCGATTTTGACGGCGTAGAAGGCAGCTCAGGTGCCTCGGATGCAAGCGCTTGGAATGTCGCCAGCAGCCCGGCAGCGGCTCCGACTGAGGTGCAGATGAGCCGCGATTGAATCGAGGGGCCAATGGGAACGGACTGGGCAGTATATCTCGTCCCAGTTGCTGTATTGTAATACATATATCCCATTGCGGACACATTGCGGACAGCTATACGTCGCGCAAGGGCACTGCGGGCCTGGGGTAATCTGCGTAACATATTTCGCAAAATCTGCAGCCTCTGAGTACGGTACCCAATGCCAACTACTGCATTCAACCACACAAAAAAGTTGCTGAATATGCGATTGCTGATATCAAAGTGCTAACCAATAGTTTTTCTGCTGCAGAAATATGTCTCAGTGCCTCAAGGCTTGCACTCACTGCACCAGAAAATATTTCTGTGCACCCCGCTTCGGTGCCAGGTGTCCATGATCAAAGTCCAGAACAGCGCAACTGGCAAGTCGTAGAAATGCGTAGTATTTTGTCTGCTTTTTTCATGAACTACCATTTCACTCTGCTCACTATCTCACTTTGAAGTTTTTCATCAAGCAAGCAAGCGTTGCCAGTTGAGAATTGGCTTCTCTGCCCGTGCGCAAAATGGCTTCAACTAAAGCCGCTCTGGCGAGTGGCCCAAATGAAATGTCTGAAGTTGAAGCATTGCAGTTCATCACGCAATTCTCTGGGCGGTGCCTGTTGCTTTTAGGACACGGCACCCGAGGAAGTTATGCGGAAATCGATGCAGCTTTGCTAGAGGCTGATGACATTGGACAGCGCATGAGCTCTGCTTGCAGCGCATCTGTGTCGAGTTTGGATGAGTCTAGTTCAAGCCGCACCCCTAAAAGGCTGCAGGTTCCCCAGCAGTGGTGTGTTGTGTTTGGAGGGGACCACGCCAAGTCTGACCGGCCGAGCATCGGCAACGTTGCCAAGCATTTGCACGAGCAGTGGGGCGCAGCAGTGCTTGCTGTGCAGTCCAGGCATGTTCAGAGCACAACCGGCGTTGATGCCTTCTGCAGCGCTGTGCATTGGTATGAACCTGTGCAAGCCGGGAGGGGCGCCGGCGCTGCTGGGTCACTGTACGGAGGCACCGACGGGCAGGGGCAGCCCATAGCGGCCACTGCAGTGTACCTCGGCAAAGACTTCCTTCCGCACATTGCAGGTGTGGCTGCTTTTGGGGGCGGCGTGACTGCTTGCGCAGAGGTGGCTTATGCACTGCGTGTAGGGCTGCCGCTCAAATACCTCCCGTGCGCCCCGAAGACCCCCCCCAAAGACCCCCATGCACACCCCTTTGGCCCCATCCACGAATATTTGATGGAGATGGGTGTTGCTGAGGAGCTCACTGTGAGCTCCGGGGCAGATGCCGCCGCTGGTGACTCCTTGGACGACGTGAAGGCAGTGCTGGCAAGACTTGGGGCGGAGGCGTTTGCCGCGAAGACTCCCCCCAAGACCCCCTCAGCACCCCTGGATGACTCCCGCACCTGCATGACCATGCACCAGCCCTGGGCCAGCCTCATGGTGTACGGTATCAAGCGGGCAGAGGGAAGAGTGTGGACGCCATCACCCCCCTTTCAGGTAAGAACAGCTGCGCACGCACTATCCACCAGTCCCCGCAGTATGTATGTTCACCTGTGTTTCATCGTGTATTTGCACAGGGAAGGCTGTGGATCCATGCTGGAGGCAAGATGCCTGAGCCTGACAAGGTCATTGAAGTTGAGAACATGTACCGAACATTGATGCTAGCGTCAGGCATGAAGGAGGCGGACATCAAATTCCCGGCTGTGTACCCCACAGGCTGCCTCATTGGCTCTGTGGATGTGCCTGCTGTGCTCCCCAACGCCACGTACAGAACTGCCTTGGCCGGCCACGTGCCGCCTAGTGTTCTGGCTGAGAGCAAGGCACCGTATGTATTCCTATGCCAGAACCCCCAGCGCTTACTGGCGCCCATGGAGATGACGGGCAGCTTCAAGCTGTATAATCTTCCCAAGCAAATCTGGAAGCAGGCCGTGCATGGCTGTGTGCCCGCCGAGCCCATGGAGCCTGTCGCCTTCCCGTCATTTGTGGGGGACCTGTGAGGCAAGAGGAGTGGAAAGCCGAATCATGTGTATGTGTTCGGGGTCCAAGCGCGTGGCTGCCTGTGTGAGTTCGTAGGTGGCGCTGGCACTGTGATATGGGCGCAGACTGTGGGGGGCGGTGGCTGGCTGGCAAAGCCAGCCTGGGTTTGAGTCCTTGGAGGCATGGAGGCCAAACACGTAGGTGTTTGTGGCCTGTGTTCATTGCAGCAGCGTGTATCGCGTGCCTGCTGGTGTGTCGTATGCTGCCACAGTACACTCGGTACGTAGGTCCTCCGTGGCCCGCATTGTGCTGCTTCGCGTGTGTGCGCTCCCGGCTGCGGAGCATGTCAAGCACCAAAAAGTGGAGACTCGAACACATTATGAGCTGACACACAAGAAGTGCTTGCTGGCTTTTCTCGCGCCCCTCGTGCATAGCTCATACCTGCTGCTTCATACGTTACTCAACCTCTTCGTCGTAGGCGATGACCCGGGAAATTTCGTCTATGTTGATCACGCCGAAGTCTCTACAAAACTTGCTCATGGATGCGACCCCCGGCTTTGTGTGTGTGATCGTACACTAACAGGCCCCATTTCACGTCAGGTATTGCTGGTGAGTGGAATCGTAGCTGCCTGGCGGATGGATTGCTTTTCTGGAAGCTATCAAGATTCCACCATGCCAAAGTGTATGCTTGTGCTACTCCTTCATTTCCAGATCTATCCAGATTAATCTTATTCGCCTCAAAAACAACACTTACAGGCGTAATCTATATCACACCTGTGAACGCTTGTATAACCACTCGGTAAACGACACCATGCCACAACCTTGAGCAAACACCCCCCACCCCACATGATGACTGCCAATATCGGCCTCCTGTGTGCAGGCACAACAGGATGAGCCTGGGCCTCCATGTGCGAGCAAAATGCTTGTCATTTGAGTGCAAGTACGTCTCAGCCGCGCAACTCATGAGCATTCGAGCGACTTCGTGCCACATGTCTGCAGGCACCGTAGAAAGTTTGTGTGAAATACTGCAAAAGACTGGACGTACCAGACAGTTTCATGGCAACTCGAACCAGTTCAGAGCTCCTTCGCGGATGTCAATATGTTGGCCTTGCAGAATTGCCTCCTGCAGCTGCTGCATGCACAACTGCAGATGAGCTGTTGAAGGAGATTCTCGCTTGCGCCAGCCATGGCCGAGTGCAAGAGCTGCAAGAACTTCTGAAAATTGTGCAAGCAATCAACAAGAAGTATCCGAGGGGTAAGCGCCCAATTCAAGATCATGCAGTCACTCTCTGGGAAACCTTGGACGTCAGTGCTCTGCAAAAAGCTGTCGCGACTGCGGCAGCAGCTGGGAGAAGTGATAGCTTGACAGTGCTGTTAGATCACATCGACAACAGGCACGAGCCGGACTTGATCATTCCGTTCGGTTGCTTCATACATGCTGCAAAGGGTTTGCACTGGGATGCATTGCAGTATCTGTTTGAGCGGTCTGCTGGCCGCATTCATCGTTTCGACGGCCCAGAAAAGTTTCCTGGTGTAGCTGAAGCAATCATCAGGGCTGATGCTGTGAGCTGCCTTCAGGCTGCACTTGTGCTGCTCGATGAGCTCAATATCACCACCCTTGGCCTGCTCACATTTGCTTGCAGCGTTGATGCAGAGAACTGTGCTCGCCATCTGCTGCAATTGGACGGGATGAGCACTGTCGACCCCCAGGAGAAGAACGATGCACCGATCAAGGCCGCTGCAAGACACGGCAGCTTACGGGCCCTCAGTGTTCTACTGGAGATCAACGATGCCGCCCTCATCACCTCCATGTCGCTGTACTGTGGCGTGATGTCTGCTATCGAACACGGCCAGATGCCTGCCCTGCTGGCGCTGCTATGGCACGAAAGCGACGAAGACGCGTGCCTGGAAAAGCACGGGCATGTATACTGCCGCCACGCTGCCCGACTGGGCCGCCGCTTCATGCTGGCTGAGCTCTTTGCCGCGGCACGGCAGCAAGGGGAGACGCTTTTCCCAGAGATGGACAAGGAGGAGGAGGGCTTGCAGCCAGCACTGAAGCAGGGACGCACAGACGCCCCCTGGTTCGCAACAGCCTGCAACTGTGGCCGCAAGGGGGTGCTGTTACGCCGCTTTGAGATGAGGGGGCGGGGGCGCTTTGGCTTGTTGGTGCCAGCTACGCCATGAGAGGGGTGGCAGGAAGACTTTGCGGACGAGGACTGTGCCAAGTGGAACACCCCTCAGGGTGTTCCGTGGCCAAAATGAATACTTGAATGGTTGCATGTGTTGGGACTGTGACCCCTGATGCACACTCACCTTGCAGCACCCCTGGCCGTATGTGGGTGTCTGCCCCCCCTGGCTGGGGGCGACCGATTCTTGCTGGCGCATCTTTTTGTGCGGTGCGGTGCGGCAGGCCCCAAGCTGGCCAAATCAAACGCCTCTCCACAAAATCACAAGCACACCACTGCAGATTTTACACCAGCAAGACGATCCATGGCTGCACCAGGCAGCCCGTCTACCAGCGATATAAAGAAGGCATGCAGAAAGTTTGGCGTGTCCAATGCAGGTGAAATCGCTGCCATTGTCAACGCATGTACGACGCCCCTGGAGAAAAAACACGATGCATTCTACGATGCATACATTAAGGACGCCAAGCTAGCATTTGTGTGGGGCTGCATGCGGCTGGCACAAGTATTTGCCTGTCGAGACCGTCACAATTGGAAGTACTTCCAGGGCTCACAGCGTGTCAGCGCCGGGTGCCCCGCACCTGAAGCAGCCCTACGAGAACTAGTGTACCACTTCGTCTCTTTGTATTGGGCATTGGTGTATGTCCTGGCGCAGCAAGGCTCCTGGGAAGCCATGCACACGATGTTTGAGCTGCAGTTCGTGGACCCAGAGTCTGGCCAAGTGGCGGCCGTGATGCCACACATGCAGCACAGCCAGCAGTTCTCAAGTGTTGCTACAAGCATATACAGGAGCTTGAGATCGTCATCCTCCACCAGTGCCGAGAAGGCAGATGCTGCCACATACTTGTATGAGTATATGGCACTGCACGCCACCGCGAAACGCTCCTGCATCCAGCAAATGATGTATCACTTGTTAGTAGCTCAGGGCAGCCGCCAAGATGATGTACAGCTACTGGATGCCTTTGTGCGCTTGGGGCGTAAGCAACCCCACTGCGCAGCCCTGGCCCCCCCCCTGACCCGCGACGACAACGCTGTGCTGCGCACTGCCCTTGCGGCTGGCAGCTTGCGCGTGGTGAATTACCTGCTGTCCCTGGGCAGTGAATACGGCGTGGATGCATGGGCGCTGAGTGGCCAGGGCATCATGGCTGCTGCGCAGAGGGGACATGTGGAGGTGCTGCGCTGTGTGCTGAAGCAGCTGAAGGGGGGGGTACTTGCAGCTACCCCCCCCTCTCGTGCTCAGCCCACCAACAGTGTGGCAGGCACCTCAGTCAGCTGTCGCCGTCAAGCAGCACTGCCGTGGCGTCGCGGGCTGCTTAGGGTGCTGTGCGGCCGTGGTGCGTCCTGCCCCGCGGTGCGGGAGTTGGCGTGTGTACCGGGGGCACTGCTGTTTGATGGGGTGGGCATGCCTGGCGCCCTGCTGGAGTACACCACTGGGCAGGGTCAGATGGCATCTGCCCGCCAGGTGCATGGCGTAAGTGTGTGGAGGGGGGGTGTCTGCCGGGGTGCGCGGCGAGTCCTGCTGCTGCATCGGGCGCGGGGCAGGGGGTAAACAGGCAGGGGGCTGCGGATGGAGCAGTAGACAACGACGATGGCATGTGACGCTGACACTCGTGCGCTGGTGCTGTGTACAAGGACAGGGCGTGAATAGCTCCCATCACCTGATCGGCACTGTAGACCTGCGTGGGGTTGGAAGCGTGGCGGGCAGAAAGTTTTGCATGGAAAGAGGAGATGTGGGCTTTCTGTGGCTTGCCTTATGACTTTAGATGTGACGAGTTGGCCACTTGCGGCATGCACGATAAATCACCGTGTGATGGGTGCGTACACTCATGCATGC
>Ga0307982_1000623_pt1 | contig 27826 bp, 27 predicted proteins | sample OrgLakmetagen989_FD_201847 | JGI IMG/M metagenome (GOLD analysis project Ga0307982, IMG submission 201847) | Saline water microbial communities from Organic Lake, Antarctica - #989 | ecosystem: Environmental > Aquatic > Non-marine Saline and Alkaline > Saline | place: Antarctica: Organic Lake...
TGAAGAGAAGTGCACAATCGTCCGCAAAGAGAGATGTCCAAAGCTCGAAAGGCAAGGCATCGCGCACCCGTGTAGGTTTCTCGCCTGACGTTAGCCCGTTTTCTCTCGTCATGAACTGTGGTTTCGGTATACCATCCGGCCATTCCAACGTCTCCATAGCCGCCTGCATAATGAAGAGGAAGAGTATAGGACCTTCACATGAACCTTGGCGAACTCCAATGGTGCTTTTGTTTCGATTGCAGAGCTGACTTGTCCCCTTAATCCTCTAAGAAGACCAGCCGGCAGCAGAATGCCCTTCCGAAACAAAATTCTCAAACAACGAAAGGCGCACCTCTTAAAGAAGCAACCTGGTGTGATGAGACTGGCCAGTCTGAACTTGGTTCAAATGTGTAGCTACAAATACGGTACTTGACGCCGAGATGTTTTATACGCCTACAGCTCTAGGTCTAGTCTGCAAGTACACAGCAGTCACAGAGGCACATAAACATTGCACTTGAGCTGCATATGCGCTAGCAAATTCGCTCCAGAAGGCCATTTAGGGCTCCAACTGGCGCCTTTCCTCCGAGAAAGTCGGCGAGGCTGAGTGCTCGTTCGTGAGTCACGTCCCAGGCCCACGAGGTAATTCTCTGGGCTATTATTGCCCCAGCAGGGCACCGTCTCAATGTTTTTCTCAGGCGCCGGGCGCCAGCCGATCTCAGCATCGCCTGTCCTCTTTCTTACTAAAGATGTATGGGCCACGTGGCTGTAATGTTGCAGGCTGTACAAAGACGAATGTTCAGAGGCCTACGAACACCAGGATGCTTCTCCGCTCCAGAGGCCTTACTTAGCGAGGTCGAACAAAGATCCCGTTGTGTTCAGGCTCAGACTCACTTGCTATCTGAGTTTTTAGGGGGGTTCTCAACGCTCATCCTGAACCAAATTCCTCTCCTCCAAGTCCAAGGTCAAACCCACTCTACCGATAGGATGCTTTCACCCATCGAGGGGGTGCGAGCCTAGGCCCACTAGGATGTACTAGGATGAAGAGAGACAAGGAAAAAGCCACAAAGCAGGGGTCACGCGAGCGCCATTCCTCTTCTTCCGAGCCTTTGTGAGAGGAGTTGCCGCCTTCCGCTTGCCCGCCGCCGCCGCATGATCAGCGTCAGGCGCATTTTGCTCCGTGTTCGGATACAGAGATTGGTTGCAGATCGACCTGATACACAGACAGGCGACGAGGAAACCGAGCGCATATGCTCCAGAGACGAGTCGAAACGCAGAGGATAGGTAATCATGCATAAATTCAGTGGCTCCCCGGGTGACGGGAAACGCACCGGCAGCACCCACAAGCCCTATCGAGCAAGTTGATCGATGGGAGGTATGTACATGGTCATAATGCTTCGATGCACTCACGGCCATAAGAGCATTCCGTAATAAGTAGTCGAAAACGATCGTAATGCACTGCCTCCTCTCTTCCACGGTAGAAACTGAACTTCGACCAGGCATTATAGAAGTGGCAAACGGCGATATGGCGGTAATATGGGCATCAGAGTGCAAAAAAATGGTTGCCGTGGGGTCCTTCTTGATCCTGCGTAGCCCTTGCCGCCACTTACGCACAGCACTCTGGAGTTTTTACAGTCTCATTGACATGGGAATAGATGGAGGAGCGCGCCATTTTGGACCGGTACCATCACTACCATGGCAACTCGGGCATGTGCGCCTGATTAGCTTCTCACATATTTAGTTTGCGCTGCTTTGCTCTTTATCGCTACCTGTTAGCTTTATAATTCCGGCCCCTCGGGGCCTGTCTCAAATGATTTGAGCAGCCATCTTCACTTCCGTGGCCACTCGGGCATGAATTCCTGGTTTGCTCCTCTTTTAATTGAAACGAGTGCTTTATGCCAAGGGTTACTCAGCCCAGTCATACTTGGCCTGTTGGACTGCGATTAAGCAGACGCACTTGGCTCAGCTGGTTTGGCGTCTGCTTAGTCGCAGTCCAACAAAACGATATTCCCGGTCCTTGGGTATTGATAATTCAATCGCCCGACCAAATATAGGCCTCGCACAACTGAATTATACAGTTGTACTGCAGCCAAGGCATTATGCAATTGGCTGAGTGCGCCCCTGTACTAGGTTGGTTTGACGACGCCGGGAATCGAACCAAGGACCTTCCATTGTTTTGTTGGACTGCGATTAAGCAGTCGCAGGCCAACCACACCTTTGGTACTTAAAGAAGGCAGCGGGTGGATGAATTAAACAACTCCCTTTAGAATGTACATCGCAGCTCCTTGAAAGTGCTTCTTTGGAGCACTGGGCTTGGCCTAATGTTGGCTATAAGTACCGTATTTGGCCGTTCTTTAGACTTTAAACATACGCGCAATACCCCCCTGTAGCCGAGGACACAGATAGTTTCGGGTGTTAAGAGGTTACCACGTTAACTAGGCTCAAATTTTGGGCTTCTTGCTAAGAGCGCGAGGGCTCTCAAAATCGTCTCCTTGTCTGTAGTACTTCGCCGGTCCGCCAGCGCAAGTGCAGCCAGGGACACCCCGCGCCTAGCAAATAAGAGCTCGGGTGTTCAACGCAGATGAATAAAGCTAAGCGCGCGAGGGCTGAGAGCAAATTTTGCCCATCTTGTTACCCGAAACTACCTGTACCGAGATTCGATGCTGGCTGTCTGTGGTATCACGGATCAAGGTTAGGGGCAAAGTTGAAACACGAACATCGTGGTGAAACGAAACACCTACTTTTGGGGGGCTGTTTCGCATGGCACTAAGAAGTAGAAACGAAACAGAAAGCAATCTTCGAAGTCAGTTTCGTTTCTCGTGAAACTCAAACTCGAACTAATACAAACGAAGTGTACGCGCGTGCGTTGCGCGCAAATCAAAATCGTGAATAGGACGTGTGTAGAGGGCAGGAAGCATAATACTTCCACCCCCCTCTAAAGTGGAAACTGTTCATGAAATAATTTTGAAACCGGACTTAAGTCGTTTCTGCGTCTGCTTCTGCATTGAAGAGAGCACGCCGTTGTTCAGTCTCTTGGGCACGCCGCGCCAGGAACCTCCGCTTCTCCTCTGGTGTCACTCTAGTGTCGCACCGAGGTGGCCGCAGCTGCGGTTTTCCAATGTTGAAAGGCGCTTTCGTAACGAGCTTTAGCCAGCCAGCGCGGTCCTGCGCCAGGGTTGCCCATTCCGAAAAGGTGATCGCTTTGCCGCCGTCGTCCACGAGGCCGAAGTACTTCAGATGCCGTTCTAGAGATCTGCCATAAGTCATCTCTTGACCGCCCGCTATCCTAGGCGCGTGTACCCACGAAAGCATGAGCCTTCTGGGTAGCCGACTCTTAGGCATGCGTGCGACGTGGCCAGTCCAGAGTAGAGTGCGGCTTGCGAGGTAGTACTCAATCGAGAAGACACCCGTACGCTTTTGTAAGCCCGCTGAAGATACTTGGTGGACAAACGATTGACAAATCGCCACCCTGCACATTTCACGTACGCGCTTGTTATGCTAGTTGCGCAGGCGAGAGATGGACTCAGCCGTGAGGCACCACGATTCGCACCCATACAGCAGTACCGCCAGAACACCACCAGAGTAGATCTTCCATTTGAGCCGCCCAGACACATCGCGAGTACTGAAGAAATGATCACGTAGCGCACCAAAGGCCTTGGAGGCTTCTTGATTCGAGCATCCACGTCATGATGATCTGATAAGTCGCGATGAAGCAGTGACCCCAGATAGACGAAGGACTGAGTGAAGCTGGCCGTGCCCCCACAAACCAAAACGAGGTCCGAAGTGTCCCCAGCCACGTACCCCTCATCCCGCGCCGGAAAGTTCATGGCCTCCGTCTTGTTCTTTTTGCCTGGTGCGCCGACGTGCATGAGGAGACCAAAGAGGCGTATATGCTTGTGGGTGGCATTTGTAGCGGCAAGTAGACCTTCAGGAGAGGAAAGGGGCAGAGCAGCATTGTCAGCATAGTCCGTTTCGAGAAACGAAACGCCGGTGACAATCGTGTTTCGTTTCTGTTTTCTGTTGTTTCATTTCCGACGTGTTTCAACTCTGGCCCTAGCTACTCTGTAGCTATCTGTAGTAGTCTATGTCTCAAGGTAATCCCGTCCGGTCTTGTTGTGTTCTTGGTTGATTTGCTCGTTGCAATATCATAGGAAGTGATATCCGGTTGCAAGCTGCGAGCTGCGAGAGGTTTCGTTTGAATCTCCAGTTTACTCTATTTAATTTTGATACGGGAGTGCTGCAAAACTCACCTCAAAGTGCAGTCTCATCTGAGTAAAGAAAGATCCTTACATTCGGTTTGGTTTGGCACTTGAAGATACACATTAGCTAATTTACGCATTTCTTTAAGCCAAGAAAAGGCTCAGGAACTACTAGAGGCATTGTCGATTTCGCCGTCTGCAATATCGCGGAGATGTCAAAGCAATACGTCTTACTACTTGCCCTAGCAGCACCCTGTGCACAATCGTTTCTAGCACCACGATCTATCGGGCATACGAACACACAGCTTTTCGCGAAAGTGGGCAAGGGCAAGAAGTTAGCTGGAGCATCTCAGGCTGACATGCTCCGGCAATTCGAAGAAGCAAAGCTGAAAGCTCAACAAGAAAAGAACCTCGAAGTCGCAAAAGACTTGGGAGCGCAACCACTGGACTGCAATGGACAACATAATTCACCTGAAGCGCCACTTGAGAATCTAGAAGCGAATGCATCATGGCGCAAGAGCAAAACCTCGCAAGCAGCCTCAAGCGCCCAACAAGCGTCCGATTACGAGAACTTTGATGCTCTCGTAGAAGCCACGCCTCGCACACTCCAGGACAAGTTTGGCGTGTTTGACGGTGCTGGAACCTCTTCATTGGAGACAGAGTCCATTTATGCGTCGACGCCGTTGGGTGCTTCGGTGCAGTACCTCAAGGTGAGTGATCAACGCTTTATTATCCTTCATTACTCGGAATTTTGCGCGACTAGGCGAGAACTTTCATTTCACCAGCGCATCTTTTTAAGTCTGAATTCCTGCTGGAACAGCCTTCCTTGATAATATATTTTACTTCCTGCCTCGATGCCATTCAACACAAGAGCAACCCTCATTGTCTCATTGTCCCGCCAGCATGGATGCTGCCGTTAATTAGTTTAACTTGTTCGCATTGTGGTGGTGGTGGATGATGTAAACAGGTTGGGCAGCCAGCGCCGCTGGAAGTGTGGACTGCTCTGAGGGATGTGACGGGCGACTTTTTGCTGTCTTTTGCGAGCGCGCACGAGGCGACTGGAAAGAAACCATTGCTGCTGGTGTGCACTCACCACCGAGAGGTGATGCCAATATTTCTTGCCTTAGACTCGGCCTTGATTGAGATATTGCCGTGACTACGAAATAAAAACCCAGTCAAGAAACAAAATGCTTGTCTCTTCTTTGTTGTATTGCAAAGATAAAGTTCCGCATAGCGTATTCTTCTTCTTCTCTAATCTCCTCCTCCTCCTCCTTTTGTAACATTACGAAAGGCTTCAGCGAAGCTCAAGGAGGCGCTCGAAGCCATAGACAAGCAATTGCCTCGCAAGTCTTTCAAAGCAGGTCTGGCGGTGGTCACCCGCGACACGTGTGCTGCCAACGGCCGCCTCAAGAAGTCGATCGGGTTTCCTGCCGCAGTGCTCTCGGCTGAAGGTCTGAGTGGCAGCGCGTGGGCGCAGAGCTACGGCATCACCAGCCAGCTGTCGGAGTTTGGCGTGTCGGTATTTGCCGTGGACACCTCTCAACAAGACCTCTTCGCGGTATGCTAGCGAGCTTCTTTTGCATACTCTACTGAAGCTGTTTCCATTCTTATCCCCGCAATGCTGCAACACATTATATGATCCTTCTACATATTAAGAAATATGTTTAACAGTTTGATTTATTACCTCTTTGCCATCAAATGCTCATGCGTGTCTTATTTCTCGGTTGCGATCACCATAAATACGGTCCAGGTGGCGTACGATGTCGAGCCGTTGGCTGTCGCTGACTTGCTCAAGAAAATTGTGGCCGCTCACGTGAAACGCCACCCCGACCGTTACGCGTAGGATAATTCCATTTAAATCAAGAGGTGGCACTAGATGTATGATCCGCACGTTGAAACGGAGCAGCCAGCAGCCAAGCCATGGCAAGATAGCAATATCGCAATTCACTTGAAAAAGGGGATTTACATAATTATAAGTTCCTTATTTCACATTTCAAGAAATTTGAGTTCTAAGAGCAGCTTCGTAAACCTGCGATCCTGCGAATGACGAGCTGGGAAGCCCCGTGCCCTGCACATGACCCCAGTTAACAACACATAGGATAATGGGGCCTTGATCCTATTAGTCAACGCGTCAACGCCCCCTTCCTTGAAAGAAATGGCATATGGGCACTCATATCCATAGTGTTCGAGACAGGCCCCGAAAGGCCGGAATTAAAAGACTAACAGGTAGAGAAGAAAAGCAAAGCAGCGCAAACTAGACCTAGGAAGCTAATCAGGCGCACATGTTTTTAAAAGCCATAGGTCTCTCCGACATTTTTCACAGCTAATGCCTGGGTCTGGGTCTGGGTGGGGCTGGATCGAATGATATGTGTGTATGTGTGTCACATAGAGCAACAGCAACAGATGTTTCATAGGCCATATGAATGCTATATTTGACCCCCCGCTAAGTCACTTAATTAAGATCAGAGAGGTACAGGTGCTGCAGCAGCGGCTGCCACAGGCACAGCACGCGAAGGGGTGCGCGTTGGTTGTAAAGTTCTTGGCGCCAGCTCCGCGAGGTCCAGAGCACTCAGGGGGGAATTAGGAAACGCCGCCATGGCTGCGCAAATGTCCGCCTGTAGGTCCATCCATTTGCCTGGATGGCGAGGCAGAGAGTAGAGCATGGACAGCGAAACAGAAGCAATTACAACAAAAGGAAGGGGGTATAACTGTGAGACCGAACACAGCCATTCAGGAAGTGCAAGAAAGGAAGTACGTTGCTTCAGTACTGCACACAAAAAATCTTTCGAACAAATAAGGAACGACAAACTATTTAGAGTCACCAGGAATGTGCACAAGGAAAATGAAGAAAGGAAAGAAGAAAAGCTTACTGGGAAATGCGGGGTCGTTAGGGTTCGTTTCGCCTTCTGCGCGTAGGCACAAACAGCAGTCCTGAATCACCGCACATGCTTCCAGGGGTGTTAAAAGGCCATGTTGGCACGCTTTGTAAGCCGCGCCCGCATAAGTGCGAAAGTACACGATGGGCTTGCCGTTGATGTACGAGTCGGGCGGAATGGCTACGGAACCGGGCACCGCGCTTACCTGTAACAAAACGTCACATGTTATACAATGAATGTTGTGGCGCTATTCGATGCGGTAGCCTGCTTCTCAAGATTCTCATAGCAGCTTCAACATAGATGAAAGAATCAACACGTAGAGGCTCTCCAATGAAAGAAAAGAAGAAAAAGAAGTAGAATTTGGATACGCCAGATGAAAACAGAGACATACGCCGACTTCGAAAGTCAAAATAACAGAGATTGCTTCACGTGTGTAAATTAAACGAAAGTTCATCTCACCACGTGCAAAAACACGGCCTTCATTTTGTGGGCGGAGCTTTGGCTGGTGAGCATGCGCATTCCACACTCCTTGTCCAGCTCCCCTGTATCCCCAACGAACACAAAGCTTTCCGGTTCTTGGCCCGAGGGGTACAAGGCTCGCAGCAACTTGAAGTTTTCGTACTTGCGCCACCCTTTCAAGTCCTGTTTGGCATCACATGCATGGGCGTTGAGATTCAATCTAGAAGATGAATAGAGCAAAAATCGTGGTGCATGTAGTGCTACGATAGCGAACACACGAATGCAGACCACCGTATCAGAATAAGGGCGCACGTACAAAGGAAAACAACTCCTGAATACTAGGGAATGTCTCACCTGGAGCACCCACTCGCGCACAGAGCCGTACATGACTTTCTCAAAGCTCCACGCTGGGTAACCCTCGCGCACGCCACAGGCCACTAAGGCTTTGCACAACGAATCCGTGGGTTTGAGTTGCAGGGCCCATTTGAGCTCTTGCGCGCGCGCAGTCAGCACTGCCACGTTTAATGGAGGCACGTCCTCGGGAAGGTTGTGCTTGGAAAGGGCGAGCAGGAAACGAAACACGCCAGGGTAGAAATCGCCCCGCTGGTATTGGGTGTCCACTCCACCGAGAGGAATGCCTGCTAGCGTGACACCACCCGAAGACTTCACTGTATCGTCAATGTCGACGATGACCTGCAAGCGTGGGTCACCACTGCGCGATGCCGCTTCATGATCAGCAGAGTCGGCGGCGGCTGCAGACTGCCTCCCTCTGCTCTTATTCCTGCCGCTAGGATCTCCGAGTTCGACCGCGGCCATGTCGGTGCTAGGGACACTAGAAGTAGTGGGCCAAATGGGCCGAGGCCGAGGATTGACAAGCGCGAGAAAGGCAGGCGCAAGGCTTGCTAAAGTCAATAGAAGCGTGTACTGGCGCGCACTGCGCTGCTGCGGCATGCGTTGCCGATATTGCGCAACTAGCAGGCTCCAAGAACGACCGCCTGATACCTACGTACTTCTGAGATATTCTTCGTGTTCACCGAACAGCGCAACAACTAGCCAGGCGAAAGAGAATGCCTCCACGCAGAGTTTCGAGGATTATTAAAGTGTGCTCGTGTGTATTAGCACGCTATTGCAATTCTCAGACAAGAATGATTTCTTACGCAGTGTTTAGCAACGTGCATTGCGAAGTACTACGTAGTAGGATCAACCTGAGTTACTATCCTGTTTCCTGTTCCTATTTCTGGAGGTGGAAGGACACGCACTTTTTCAAGCACCTCTCTCGTCGCGTCGTTCTTGGATCTTTTTTGGGTTCTGGCGTTCTGGCTAGCTACAGTAGAATCTGAGTAAAGCTTTAGTAACTGCTTTATGCTGGAAGGTATACTGCTGCGCGAAGCCAACGCGAGCACTCAGTGCAAGCTTCTAAGCTTGTAGAATCAGGCTAGGGTAACCCCTGGTAGAATCAGCAATGAATTGAATCCACAATTGTGGCGCTGATTTATAAGAGCCTTTAGGAGTAGCTCCGCGTGGGCCACTGAAATAGCGGCCGTATCGTAGCAACAACTTCCTGGCATATAAAACCATGCCTCCGGCTAAGAACCCGTTGAAAGCGTACAGCAAGGAGCCGTTCAAGACAAGCGACTTCACCATTGGCGTCACCCTAGGATTGGGTTCCTTTGGTCGCGTTCGGCTCGTGACTCATAAGCAATCCGAGTCGATCTGGGCGCTCAAAGAGTTGCACAAAGCGGAAGTGTACCGCCTCAAGCAAGTAGAGCACGTACTCAACGAGAAGCATATAATGGGGCGCCTGACGCATCCAAGCGCCGTGTCCCTCGCAGGCACGTTTCAAGACGAGCGGTGCTTGTACCTGATTATGAGTTTTGCAGTGGGTGGCGAATTATACCGCCATTTGCGGAGTGCCCAACGGTTTGACAACAACGTTGCGAAGTTTTACGCTGCTCAGGTAGATACTTTTCCTGTAGCGATAAAAGACAAGTGGGTGAAAGAGTCAAACACATTTTAAAATCAAGCAGGTTTCTAACTATATAGACGGAGTTTCTGGGTTTGTTAGACAGTGCACATAATGGAGTTTACAGATTCTCATTTTATTTTGATATCGCTCCATTTCCCCTTGTCCTCTTCTCTTTCTAATCTCTTCTCCTTCCTCCTTCCAAACGACTTGATTTTTTGACAACCTGAACACAGGTGGTTACCTTTTTCGAGTACTTTCACTCCTTGGAGTTGGCCTATCGTGATATGAAGCCAGAAAACGTGTTGCTCGACCACCTGGGGTACATCAAAGTAACGGATTTTGGTTTTGCCAAAAAGGTGAGCCTGAAGCTTTTGCAAACATGTGCACTTGTGCAAAGAGTATTTCGCCACAATACAATTGAACTCGTCGCTACGACTAGATCAAAATACACGCACTCATACACCCACATACGTATAAACGTGCACACGCAGGTGCCCTTCAAGACGTACACGCTGTGTGGGACACCCGAATACATGGCGCCAGAAACTATCCTCTCCACAGGCCACGGCCAAGGTAAGCGCAGTTACATCTAGGCATCTTATTTGGTTTGCGTGACCTTGGCATCGAGCATCGTCAACATTTATGCACCCCGCTTGCTTTTCCAACTCTACGTCATCTAGGCGTCGACTGGTGGGCGTTGGGCGTGATGATTTACGAAATGCTGGTAGGCCAACCCCCCTTCATCGACGGGACAGGGCCGATGGGAGTGTACCAACAAATACTCAACGATAAGCCCACCTTTCCGAAATGGGTCAATCGCGATGCCAAAGCGCTCGTTAAGGTGAGTCGCAGAGAATGCTCGATTAATCATGTGCAATGTAAATAGGCATATGAAGGGCTAAGCAAAGAATTCCTGGACGTTCCTTCAACTATTTTTCTTTGTGTTCTCTTGACGGCAGCTCTTACGAATTGATAAACAAGCTTGTCAAACTTCTCGTCATAAACCTTTGCTTGTATGCGTCCACACAACTATACATGCATATACCTAGGTGCTGATGGAGCACGACTTAACGCGGCGCTTAGGGTGCATGCACCGCCAAGCTCGCGACGTGAAAGCCCATGCATGGTTCAGTGGTCTAAACTGGGCGAGCCTGTACGACCGCGACCTGCGCGCGCCGCTGGTGCCGCAGAGTGCTGGTGATCCGTTGGAGTCCGGCGACGCCGACACCTCGAACTATGACCCGTAAGTGTAGCCCCCCCCCCCCACCTTCTTTTTTTTTCTTTTTTTTTGCATATTTGGAGGCTGTGCCCACACTTATTGACTGATGTAGGCTAGTAGGTTTCTTGCCTGTATATGTTCGTGTGTGGGGTTAGGATCTATCTCGTAGTAAGGTAGAGGACCAAATAGTGTTTATGAGCAGAAATATGAAAAGTATTTGCATCGTTCAATTCATATCATAGCTTCTGTTTTGTTTTTGTCATGTTTTCGTTGTCCTTGCCAATCAACAACAGATACCCCGACGCAATTGAAGAGCCACCGCTGCCGAGCGATCTTGGCCTGGAGCCAGTGAAAAGCCCGTTTGCTGATTGGTAGGGGCAATCGTTGTCAAATACGCAAAAGAGCTGGCACTCCTTCTGACGCTAAAGCCGAAGAACCATAATAAACATTGAGTGCTTTAAAATTGACGCCAGCATCCCGGTTTTTATTCTGGTCCATGTCAATACTGCATTGCTCAATGCGCACAAGTTGAAATATGAAGTAAAGAAATCAAATCGGTTTTTGCTTTTTGCTTCAAAGGTATATAAAACTTATTTTTACTGGAACCTGGAACCGGAGTTTTCATGGAAATGAAGGAAGCCCATTCGCTATTCGAGAATTCGAGGGCTTTGAAGACTTTGAACTGCTCTAAATTACCTGAATGTAACTTAAACATGGACCACAAAGATGAAACCGGGCACTTTAAACCTTCTCTTGCTGGTGCTGGTACTAATTATGGCCTAGAAGGAACAAAAATATACGAAGCTTTATGTCCACTGCCTATTTATAGAGGAGAGCGGAAGTCTAGAGATGCGTTAGTTTCCGCTGATGCCAATGACTGCAACTGAACTCGATAAATGGATTTGACTAACAAAAAATAACAAATAATTTCTAGCGAGGCGCTACCACGGCAACACCGGTAGCGGTTCGAGTAGCACCGGTAATTCTGTTCCGTTGAACCGTGCTTCAATGGCGGCTCTGACCCGGTTGTAAGGCATGTCAATTTGCCACGCGAGGCCTCGGAGCTTCTTCTCGGTGAGCACCGGTAGCCACGGCGGCAGAGGCAACACTTTCGGCCCTGTGTTCGCTGTTGTGGCCTCACCACCGCCACCATTGCCAGCGCTAGAACTACTCCCAGCAGTAGCCGCTGCATTTGCTGTGGATGAAGCAGCAGCACTAGCCGTCGCATTAGCAGCAGCAGCAGCCGCGGCAGCAGGGTTTGCAACGGCATAATCACGCACGACGCTTTCAAGCGCATCCACTACTTGCGCTAATTCAGCACCCTGAAGAGAGCCACCTTCTAAGTCTTCTTCTTCTTCTTCGCCTTCTGGCTCCTCTTCTACTTCTCCTCCTCCGGGTGAACGACTCAGCGGCTCCGGCTTCTCGTCTATTTGCGCTTCCTTTGACCTTGATGCGGCTTCCGTCTTGAGCTCCTCGCTGCTAGCTCCATTGTCGCTGCCCATATCAAGGCTATCGATGCGTTTGGTTGTTGTTTCCATTTTCGTCTCATTTGCTGCCTCAACTTCTCCGGCTGCATCTGACTTCGCTTCTGAGTCAACTTTCGCTTCAACTACTGCTTCTGCTCCAGTCTTGAACTCTTTTACTTCAGCGGCTGCTCCTCCTGGTGGTTCTGGAGCTCCAGCAGTGGCAGCAGTGCCAGCCGTGGCAGCACAAGAAGTTACAGCAATTGAAGTAGTGGAAGGAGTACTAGCTGGCGTAGCAATGTCCTTTGCGTGCGCGTCCGCAAAGCCATGCATGGCAAAGAACGGGTGCAGCAGCAGGCGGCTCGCCGGCCATCGCTCGTGGGGCAAGGCGCACAGCATGCAGCTCAGAAAGTCCCGAAACGTGGGCGAAAAACGGTCATCTCCGGGTGGAAGCGTGGGGGGAGGTTTGTCGGTGAGTTCATGCAGGAGCGCCCAGTAGCCTCGACCGCTGTCCGTGACCGGGCAGCGCCCCAATGCAACGGTCATGAGAGTTAGACCAATAGCCCAGATGTCTGCGGGGGTGGAGTACTCGCCCCCCGTGATGCGTTCCGGGCTCATGAAGCTCAAACTGCCAATGAAGGTGCGCGCGTGGCCGTCTCCGGTCGGGTCCATTTCGTGGTAAATGCCGAAGTCGGCAATTTTGCACAGCCCGCGGGTGTTGATCAAAATGTTGGCTGGCTTGATGTCTCGCTGCAAAAGAAGAAGAAGAAGTTGGGAACAAAGACATATAACACAAAGAAAATGAAAACGAAAAAGAAGCAAAAGGAACGCTTATGGGTGACACGTGCGGTAGAAATTCTCAATACACAATATGCTCAGGGATGCATGCTGATGTTGATCATTGAACCAATCTTCTTGCAGCCCCCTTTTCTTACGTATATATAGTCACGCGTTTATAATTGCCAGCTCTTAATTCTTCTTTCCTTGAAATGTACTTACATGAAGCATGGGAGGTTTGCATTGCTCATGTAAGAAATGCAACGCTCTCAGAGTGCCCGAGGCCACTGAAGCGAGAAATGCTTCATCGTCGCAGCCTCCCTGTAGTGTGACAAGAATGTTCCAAATGTCATGGGCATCAAATGCAGTCCGTTGGCGAGGTGAGAAGAAATGAACGAGTGACAATGGTGGCGGGGTGGAAGAGAGTCTCGTCCAAATGTTGATAAAGACAGTCAAAAGTAAGAGCACCAACTGTTCAAGAAAAAACAATTGCAGAGTGTAAAGCGAGAGCTTAGGTTTGAAAGCAGATGATTCGCACCTGTTCGACGAGATCTTGCAAGCTGCCACCGTTCATGTATTCAACCACTAAGCTCACACTTGACGCTTCCGAAGTGACAAACGCATCGTAGAAACTGACAATGTGGGGGCAATGCGTAGGTTTGGCTTTTTTGCTGCTATTGAACCTGTTACTGCGCGACCGATGAGAAGGCGACAGCTCGGCTGCAACTGCAGCGGTGGCTGCTTCAACAGGAACAATCTCCGTCCCTTTGACCTCATCTTTAGCTTCAGGTTTTGTCTGAGCAGCAGGGAGAGGGGCATCGTCGTCCACATCTGTTGAGCTTTTCTCATCTGCCTTCCTAGCATCGTCAGCATTGGCCATCCCTTCAGCGTTTTTCTTGGCCTCTTGACCATGCACAGCAGGAGCAGAAGCAGACACAATAGCAAATGGACACTCAGTGGCTGTCACTGCTTTGGAGGCACTCTTTGAAGCAGCTGCAGCAGTTGCAGCGTCATGATCGTAGCCATGCGCGTCCCCTACAATGGCGCGCTGCCACTTGTACAGCAATTTGAGCTCTCTCGCCATTTGGTGCCGTTTGTCTGCGTCAAAAATAGGCAATGTTTTGATAGCTACCAACGCAAGCGATGCCACATGTAAGGCCTTTACCACTGTGCCCGAGGCGCCCGCACCCAACCTCTGCAACTCTACGAAAGGCCGAGGCCCGCCAGCAGATGACGTGCGGTTCAATTGAGGTCGTGCAGCATAGGTTTGACTACTGCTGCCCCTACTGCTCTTACTACTCTTCCTGATATTGTTGGTGCCGCTGCTGCTGCTGCCGCCAGTGCTCTTGCCACTGCTCTTTACACTACTCGAGTTGCTGCTGCTACTGCCGTTGCTTCGATCGCTGTCTAAGTTGCCACTACCGGAGCGATTCAGCGTTCCAAAGGAGCCTGTTGGAGTGCTCACGATCCCCGATTCTGAAATGCGGAAATTTTGCACTTCCAAGGTCCCAGATTGACTTAAGTATGCAGTGCTTCCTAGCGCCCCACCGCTCAGGCTCAAATCGCCCGTCAAGTCATAGGAAGGGTCGCGCAAACTAGCGTTTAGCTCCGTCGTGTTGCTCAAGCCTCGTAGGGAACCCCGATGAGTGACACCACCACCAACCCGCGGCTTCTCCAAAGAAGTGTTGAGCGTGAGAGACTGTTGTTCTGACTCGCTGCTGTTGCTACTGCTACTACCACCGCTGCTGTTACTACTGTTTCCACTACTATTACTGACATTGCCATTTGTAGTGCTCTTTTGCACGTTACCGTCGCCGTCGAGAAGCGACAAGAGGCTCGTTTGTGGTACCCTTGGTTTTGGTGCCATGATGAGGGGCTCTGCGTTGTTGTCATCTTCAGCAGCTAATTTCAGTGCCATGGGCCGAGGCCGCCCTGCCATCGGTCGAGAAGGAGCAGACGAAAGAGGCGGTGCTAGCACTGCTTCTGAAGCTGGTGCAGGTGCAGGTGCTGCGGGTGATGTTGCCGCCGCTGTTGCACTTACTTCTGGTGCTGATGCTGGTGCTGATGCTGATGCTGTCGCTGTCGGGACTGCTGAAAATAATGATGCTGCTGCTGAAGCTTGCTTTTGAAGACTACCACCATCGCTGCTGACACCGAAAGGGTCAACGGACTTATCCTGGGGCGGTGTTTGGTCAAACGAAGGCGTCCTTTCTTCCCATTCGTCGTGGGTTGGCAAAGCCAAATCCTGTGGCCTCGGTCGCCCTATCAAGGTTACTGTTGTTTCTGTGATGGTGCTGCCACCACCTTCACTTGATGCTTCTCTATAATCTATGGATGAAATCCGATCTGGAGGTGCTCTTGGCACTTCGTCGTCATGTACTGCACTGCTCCCACTGTACCCACTGTTCATTTGTCGAAGCATTCGGTTATCCATGCTACTTTTGCGCCATAATTGCGCTTTCGTGAGATTGGCGCTTGGCGCTGAACTCAAATCAACCGAAGTGGATGATACGCTTCCGTCCATGAAGCTCTCGCGGCGCTCCAGGGCTGCAATGGCTGCAGTGGTAGAAGCAATACTTGAGCGGCGCAAGGAAATCTTTTCTTGTTCAGCTGGCAACAGTGCACCCACAGACTGGGCCGTGAGGGGAGATATTTCCCCTCGCCATCCGCTTTCACCAAAATCGTTCAAGGCTTCGCCACTACCGCTAGCACTGCCACTACTGTTGCCGCCTTCAATTTCGAGGAGACTGGGCCGAGGTTTTCGCGGTGGTCTTGCACTGGGAGATGAAATGGTCGCTAAAGTGCCACCTCCATTACCGTCATAGGACCCAACGATGTTCGTAGATACACTGAGCGAGCCTCCACTCGCCGGTTCGCCGCCACCACCTCCACCAAATGTCACGCTTCGCCGCTTAGTTTGTTTCACCGGGTAGCTTCCTAAGCTCAGTGAGCTTCGGCGTCCAACTGCTCCTGCTGCAGAGCCTGGGTTGCTGTTCGCGGTGGACGCATAACTGTACGCAGAACTAGTCCCCGACCCGAGACTCAAATTGTCGCTGTCGTCATCAACACCTTGCTGCATGTCTTCGTTAATGCTGGAGCTCTTGCCTTCAGCCCGAAGCAAAGTCGGGTCTGAGGTGTTGCTATCTTGTTGTTGGGCAGCTGCCAGCTGCTCTTTGCGCTTTTGCTCGCGTCGGCGCAAGTGCCGAGACCGCGCGTGCTGTTTCGCCATGGAGGCGATGTCACTTTTCCGTTGCCTCGGCTGAGACCCTTCGCTGCGGCTGCGACCTGTATTGCTGCTCCGCAGCGAGTGGTCTGGAGATGAATTCACCTCGTCGGCTGCCGAAGGTGAAGGCGATGTCCGGCTCTCAGACCCAACGCTCAAAGAAGGGCCTTGCCTTGATCCTAGCCGAGGCTCCTGCACAAAAGTGGGCGCCTTGGGCGAGGTCTCACCTATGCTAGTGTCGAGCATAGAGTCAGATAGCGCGCCGCCAAGGTCGCTGTTGCCACTTCGGCTGAGACCATCGCTAGCGCTGAGGGCGGAATTTTCGAGCGAATCCGCCGAGGCTTCTATGGGTAACTCTCGAGCTTGCTGACGCAACAGTCGCCGCAATATTTTATCGTTTGCCAAGCGGGTCAATCCCGGCTCAGCTGCGCAGTCAGTGAGCAACTCGTCAACTTCACGCGCAAGCTGGGGTGTGAGCGCAGCATCGTCGAGCTCATAGCCTCCCTCGTCTCGAAACGCCACGTGGAGTAAGCGACGAAGACGGGACACTTTAAGAGGGTCTACGCAAGACGGAACATCAGCGGCATCCACTGGCCGCGCAAGTTCTTCTGATATTACAGACACAGTGGCTCCCATTCCCCGTGCTCTTCTTTTGTATTGCTGTAGTGAGATAGCGCAAAGAGAGAGAGATGGGGGGGGGGAGGGGAATGTGGAGGGGGAATGTCCGGAGAACAGATTCCTATGCACAACCTAGGTCATAAGGATGCAAAATTGCTACTTAAACAAGGTCAATCTCTCTGTCTCTTCGGCTATCGCACAGATTGAATGTGATCGTGTAGTTCATGGCTATCTTAGGTCATTCTAAACAGCAATTCCACAGAGAGCCCACGCCGTTAAATAGATGCTATTCCATTAATCATCAAGCTCCAGCGCTCCAGCTCGGTGCACTTTCATCATTCAACAATTACTGCAGCGGCGCGGGTGCGCCGCGCCACGATCAACGAAGGAGTTTTTATGTCGTTACCGTTGTCGATTCTCGATACCTTGAAATGGATGTCGTGAGAGAGCGTGAAGGAAGTTTGAATGGAAGTGAAGTAGAGGGTGGAGCGATGTGCAGTGGCATGTGCCGTAAGATCCCTCGAAATGGGGCTGCATTGGAGGCGATCATTAGAAGGGGAAGTGCAAGAAGTGTCAGAAGGTGTAGAGTTTGAGATGGTGTCGAAGTGTAGAATCTTTGTTTCAGTCGCCAGTACTTTTTAACAATCGTCGCCAATGTTGCTCTGTATGTCTTACTTCCCGATGGTATTATGTGCCCTTGTTCAATCTCCTTGTTACTCGTCCGCGTTGTTCGTTGATGAATGAGAGAGAAGTACACGTCATCGTGTGACACTTTTTATGCTCTACTTTGCCGACCTCTTCTTTGAAGGAAGTAACGCGCTACATGTTACTGTACACTTCGCATGACCTCGCGGCATCCTCGTGGTCGCTCAACCTTCAAACCATCGAGGTCTCCACAGCGCATATCATGGTTGATCTCACCTACTGCTGCACAGCGCTACAGAACTATGTGTAGGAGTGCAGTACGTACAAACGCTATCGTCACGTCATAAGTCACACATAAGTCACACATGTGAGACCATAGTGTAAGTATGCGTACCTATGTTAAGCACGTGCTAGCATATGGCAACGTGTCAGAACAAGCACGCAAGGGTTTTTGGGTCTGTGATGTAACAGAGTGACTGAGTGACGGACACACAGCACTTTTGGGATGCCGGTACAAAACATCAACTATGTATGTTGTCACACTGCTTGCGCTCTACCTTCTCGACCTCTTCTATGAACGCTGTGGTGATATCAAACTCGTGAGGCGTATGTGTAAGCACGCAGCAGCCTACCATGGAGATGTCATTTAAAAGCTGACAGGAGTTGGCCTGTGAAACTACAGTTATTAAGCACGTGCTAGCATATGGCAACGTGTCAGAACGAGCACGCAAGGGTTTTTTGTGTCTGTGATGTGACTGACGGAAGGAAGGAAGGAAGGAAGGACAAAAATCCTTGGTAGGCACTTTTTGGTCGTAGTCGCATAAAACATCAACTCTTCGTTGATCTATTACGGTACATTATTACAAGTCCAGGTGCCCGCACGATGCACGGTTCAGGGCAACTTGCTTCGGTATCTGTACAGCACGTGTTTGCTCTTAGCTCTTAGCAACTTGGTGCGCGTTCTTGAGGTGCCCGTGGATGAGTTACCCTTACAGTTCCCGTGGTGTGTGCCCCTTCCTGTGCCCGTGGTCCGCTTTTTCTTAGAACTGCACATGTACAACAGGTCTATACTACAGTACTGTAGGTACAAAAAAAGGGCGGACACGAACCACGAAAGAACGAAATTCCATTTAATATAAAGAAATACTCCTGACCAGCTCCTGACGCCTGACGCCCAAAAACAAAAAAACTGGTAACGCCTCAACGCCTCCACGCTGTTGGAACTTTATAACTAATACATTATTCCATTTATGAGACATAAAACATCCTCAACGAGATTTGATTTCTACTAATAATCCTTTATATTATTAAGACCCTCTACGTATATGATCGGTCCGAGCTCTAGTGTAGAGCTGCACAGCCCGAAAACTCGAAAACTGGGAATGTCCTAGGACGGATGGGGAGAAAGGCGCCGTCAGTAAATTAATCATGGGGGAATTATACATATTCCGGAACTGTAACTTTTTCTCGGGCGACGCTGTCTTCATGCTGAACTTCTGCATCGAGTCGTTGTTCTCGACGCTGCCAGAATTCACCAAGGTCTTTGGTCCAGCACCTTCGTGATGTCTGAGAACAGCACCGGAAGGAGAACTCAAATTACTCTACTAAACTATTTTCAGATTTCCTCTGGAGTGCCCGGAAGGTTCCGAACTCGACAATCACAACTTGTTGGCGATCAACGATTTCTACAGATGCAGCTATAATTTGGACCATGTTCAGATGCATAATTTCCCCTATCAATTATTTTCTGACAGCAACCTTTTACCTGTCCACCTAGAGAAAGTTGGAATTTTCCGACTGTACAAATCCCGGACCAATCTTACGACGTCCTATTGTGCTATTGCCACTTTCATCCTTAGCTGCTACTAATTCCTGAGTGGATTGCTGGCAACTGTAGAATATGCTGACAACTGTGAAAGAACTGCTGATTACATCTACAGCCTCTTCTCTCTTGTCACTTGAAAAATTGGGTATTGGAAAATTTCGCTCGTTCGTGGTTCGTCGTGGTCATCTTTTTTTGTACCTACTTCTGTACAGCACTGCAGACTACAGTGTGTACAGCACAGAAAAACTTTTGATATTCATTTTTTAAACGGCGATTTCGTTCACTATCATCCCTCTCTCTCAAGCGGATTGACTTCTGATAAAAGCCTTGAAGAAGAACTCCTCAGACTGCCGAAAGAACCGGTGCACTTTAATGCTAAAAGCTAGCAGAGCACTGTTTGGATAATTATGGACGAATTAATAAGCAGAATTGTGAGCACTCCCAGGGAAGGCGGAAAGGTTACTGAAAACAGTAAAGGGGAAGGAGCAGAATAATGATGTTGCGGGCGCCAAAGCGCACTATACCAGCAAGCAGTGAGGTGTGGAGCGACAACCTCAACCGCACAGCTGAAGAAGCGGTGCGGGCTGCGTAAGGCAGCTGTACCGGCGAGGCGCCAGGAACTGATATAGGCGCCGAGCCAAGACAAGACAATTCGAGAAAGACGGAAAGCGACCTCGAGGCAGGGAGCAAGCTTCCAACATGCACGCATTTCCCCCAACTACCCATACTTGCCTGATTTAGAGTGCTTAGTGATAGTATATTACAAGTGCAGCACCGGTTCGACTACTTGTGCACATGAGTGTCATCGCGAACTATGAAATGAGATGGACGGGGCCGACTGCGAGAGAGTCCATATTCCACGTCGTGATTCTGCGTCGTGAAAAAGTGAAAAGGGATGTTTGTATCAGAAACCATTCGAGAGTAAAATACAGAGAACGCCCGTTCACGAAGGACGAAGGCTTGATAATGTTCACAATAGCATCGACAGGGGACCTTAGGCTTCGCTTTAGATGATGTCAAACTCCATTCAGTGATGGAATTGTTGCTCACGCGTCGCAAATTTGGAGCTCGGCTCTTTCATAATGGATGAATGAACTGTTTCAGGAACCTGCTTTTCTTTCTTTCTTAATATTGCGCCAAAATCAGGTTCAGGTCAGCGTTCAGGTATACACCGCGCACACCGCTGCTACCACCACCGCTCGATGGCCTGCTGACGACCGACAGCACAGACAACAAAAAATTTCATAACTGCGCGCCGAATTTTGAGCGCACAGTGCAAAATCCATGTAAAAGATGAAAACCAGTTCTAAGATTAGTGACTGATGCGAATACGAGAAATGTGCTGACTTAATGACAAGTCCAAAACAACTGCAAAGGAAGCCAGTGAAGTAGAAGAAGACGAGGGGGAGGGCAATGATCATATTGAAGGTACCATCGGTCCTCTTAACTACGAAAATTAATGGACGCCAACGAGAACACTGGAACAACAAGAAAGAGGCACCTTGGCTACGTGACCACGAGTAGCGACCGGGGCGTTTGATGGTCCGCTCGGCCACAAGTGGCCTGCTTGCATGTTGTTGTTTGTATTTTTGAGGGGGGGGGGGGGGGCTTTTCTATTAAATGCCACTCCGCGGACGAGGAAGGAGTTCCTGTCCCGTCAAAGCCGCTTATGGCTCAGGGGCAGAACAATAGGCGCCTGGCGCACTGAAAGGCACACTCTGACCTCTGCCGAGTGAACCTCGTGTTCCGCATGTCACGAGCTTCTTTGCTCACGCGCCTTCCACTTTATTATTCGGCGGAGTGCGCAGCACCCACAAATACCTCGCTTTTTGCAAATTTTCCGAGGAATTTGGCCAATGCCCCTCTCCCTCCTGAATCATTCCGCACTTGCTTTGTTTGCGCGACGCACGCACATTCCCACTTCTGCCTGCAGCACTGGTTTCTGTGCCATTTGGGTTTGTATTAGTTCAAGTTCAACTTCAACGCTTCATTTGTATTAGCTTCTGTTCAAATCCCCTCTCAATCATAAAGTGGGCGTCCAATTCTCATCTAAACATGAGCGCGTCAACAAAATTGCTCAAGGTAAAAACGGCCCTCCGGTCGATGAGGGGAAGGAGAGCGCACCGAACGACACAACTATTACAAAATATTTCAACAGTGCCAAGGGGTGCATCTCGCCTTCCTATTCTCATTCGGATCTGAAGTCCGATGGCATTTTGGTCTCTGGCAAATGCGACTACGCAAGCAGCAGTAGCAGCAACAGCTTTCTTGTCGAAGGTAGCAAGCAATAGGCTGCTTCTTTTCGTGCGTCGGGTATGACCCACCTGATGGCAGTCGGGAGTTAGATTTGGGGTTCCTCATTCCTCTTCCCTCAGGCTTTAATCCCGGTGAATTCCGGTTGGTGGGGTCTATTGGCAATTGGTTTACGCCCCCTCTTCGCGGCTCTCAAGGCAGCTGTTGGAGTTCTCTCCTTATGGGTGCTTAAGGCAAAGACTTGTTGATTGTTGAATTCCTTTGTGCTGGCCTTCTAATTCCGGTCCTTCGGGGCCTGTGTCAAAAACGATACACTTAACAGATCAACGTAGTTTGATGTTTTATGCGACCACGACCAAAAAGTGCCTACCAAGGATTTTTGTCCTTCCTTCCTTCCGTCAGTCACATCACAGACACAAAAAAACCTTGCGTGCTTGTTCTGACACGTTGTCACGTCACTGACATCAACCATGTTCTGACACCTTGTCACGTCACTCAAATCAAGTACGTTGATCGTGGCGTGGCGGCGCGCACGCCGCTGCAGTAAGTTATAAGTAAACTATCACACTTACTTCCTCAATTTACACTGCACTTCTGCCCCGAAACCGTGCATTGCACGGGCACCTAAACTTCTGAGCTTGTAAGCTTAGATTCAACCAGGGGACTACACGGTGTCACGGTGTCACCTGATTTATCAAGACGAACAATATTATCATCAACCGTGTCGATGTAGATGCTGTTGCGTCAATTATTGTTAGGTCTAGTGGCTGGCTGACGCAAATATTTCCAGGGATTTCAGACGATCCTTAGCCACGAGTGAGGCCGAAAGTATTCGTACAACTCTACGAACAAAGAAGCGAGGTCTCTTGATTATGCTCGTCTGCTTCACAAAGGCGTTTGCTGCCGCGGTCGTTTTGACCTCGGCTGTAGGGTGGACTCCACGGCTTGATATACAACAACGTGTATTATTGAGAGGGCCCATGCTCGAGAAGAATTGCGGTACTTATTGCTGCAGTGGCAGGAGCTTCCGCAGCAGGATTAGAAGTATTCGAAGAAGTAGTAGCTCAGACAGTGATACGGACAACACGAACAGCCTTAATCAACCGACGGCCAAAAAAGCGAAGAAGCCTAAGCAAGTGCGTATAGATGCCTTGTTAGTGTCCCGCGGAGTAGTAGACGACGTAAAAGCTGCCGCGGCGCTTGTGCTAGCGGGCAACGTTTTCGTTCGCGGAGACCACAGAATAACGAGCCCAGCTCAGAAAGTAGCCAACGAGGAGCCGTTACGAGTGCGCAGCAAGCGAGACCACCCATGGGTGAGTCGCGGCGGCTTGAAACTTAGCCATGCGATTGAGAAGTGGCCTCAGTTGGCGCAAGCCGTGGCGAGCAAGGGCAGCATAGGATTAGATGTCGGTTCCTCCACGGGTGGCTTTACAGATGTTCTGCTCACCAACGGCTGCTCGCGCGTGTACAGCGTCGACGTTGGAAAAGTAAGCAAAGGCTGCGCCTTCGTACGAAGATCGTAGTTAAAGTATTCAATGCATTCTCGAGAGATTACAAGGAAATGGGTCGCCTAGGCAGCACTTTCGATATTGCTATAGAGACAATCCAATGTGCCTTTCATTTTTAAAAATGTCGGTAAAACAGGGCATCATCGATTGGCGGCTGCGTACCGATCCTCGCGTGGTCATGTTAGAGGGTTTTAACGCTCGTGAACTTACTATGCAAGCGCTCGAGGAAGCGTATGCTTTACGGGCCAATGAGTCTCAGTTCTCTGAGACTGATGCCAACCTAGTGGCGGAACCTTCAACTGCGGCTGGGTCAGTTATGGATTCATCTGTGTTTGCCGCACCAAATGTGCTCGTGTGCGACGCATCCTTTATCCCACTCGTGACAGTGCTGCCTGCGGCTATGGCCTTATGCGCGCCTGGAACTGTTCTTTGCGCACTCGTGAAGCCGCAGTTCGAAGCTCGGCGAGATCAGGTAACAAGAAGGCAATGGTCTCAATGATTCTTACTTTTTGTTGTTTTCTCGCGTGTTCATGGGGGTCCCTGAATGGATGACGTTTTCGTTGCAAATTCATGTACATGAACCCTCCTAAAAACGCGTGCTGCTCTGAATTTCGGTGACGCCTCTACCTAAGCTGTGCTCTCTTATGCCCTTCAATAGGTGGGCGAAGGCGGTGTTGTGCGCGACCCCCTAGTACACGACGAAGTGTGTTCAAAAGCAGCCGCTTGGCTCAATGCCATGCCTGGTTGGCGCTATGATGCCATTGAAATATCCCCTGTTGTGGGCCCCATGGGCAACGTGGAGTTCTTGATGCTTGGCACTAAGACTGGCGATGCAACTGAAATATTGTAGTTTTACAATGCGGTATGCCCAGTTGCCTTTTTGCCAACGCCAATGCCCGATGTAGTTCTTTCAACATTCAAACGTTGTTTTTTTTTCTTTTTTTGAATGCTGCCATATTCAAAAATATATATGTGTCTTGGGCATTGCGCGTTTTATTGGACCCTGCCTTTTAGTGCTAAGTTCTAGTCCAGTCTGAACTCACCAAGGGCAGGTAAGGGTGAGGAGGAGCTGCATATAGCTTACTAACCGGCAGCTAAAAGGGGGTCACTTCTCGTATAAGTATAAGCGATAAGTTCAAGCCTGGTCGGCAATTACCCAGCAAAATATCAGAATTCAGAATTTGGAGCTCCATTCACACAGCAAATAAAACTCAGCGCTGCACTAGATATTCTGAGCGATATCGGCCAATTCTATACCTCAAATCCAATGGAATATCGCGATTCTTCGTAACGGGATTCCCCCTCGGTGCGGCCAAAATTACGGGGCCCGGGGCCCTGGCCCTGTGAGCTCGGTTAGGGGGAATCCCGTTACGATTTGCGTATACTATGGCCAAAAAGGGTGATTTTTAGAAGTGACCCCCCTTAAGCTGCCAGTTGGACAGTAACTAAAAGGTCAGGTGCCCTTTTTCTGTTGGAATTGAATACGGAATGCGATGAAGCAGACGCCCAACTAACTGAGCTTAGTGCGATTCGTTTGGGTTAAGGGCGTTGGCCAAGTTCGTCGCGCAATTAAAAAAGGTGGTGTCTGATTAGCTTCTTAGGTTTAGTTTGCGCTGCTTTGCTTTTCTTCTCTACCTGTTAGTCTTCTAATTCCGGCCCTTCGGGGCCTGTCTCAAAAAAGGTGAAGCATTTGTGATTTGTGGGTATTGCGCACTCAACAAGAGTAAAGTGGAATGCGCACGAGAATAGCTCGAGACATGCAAAGTATGAAGTTCCATTGGCAAAGGCCAAACTTTGCTTTTCAACTCACAGGGCGCATAATATTCCGCCTCTAGGCCAGAAGAGGCCCCATCAGGAGGACCTCCCTCGTCCGAAGTCGGCTGAGAATAGAAGCCTTACTAGCGGGCAAACATCAGCATACTAGCGGGCCGGTGGTGGCCTAGCGGCCCCTTTATATTATAGAGCTAAACTCATCGCCTTTAATAACCAAGAAAATCGCGGATTTTGGACGCAGGCCCCGAGGGGGCGGACTTAGAAGGCTAATAAGTAGAGAAGAAAAGCAAAGCAGCTCAAACTAAAAAGCCAATCAAGCGCACATGCCCGAACGGCCATGGAAGTGATAATAACGGTTCAAAGTAGCACGCTCCTCCGTCCGTGCTCTAAGAGTCCTGGTCAAAAGAAGGGCTTCCGCTCACGGAGAAGTGGACTACAACGAAGTCTCGCAGGCGATCCAGAAGAAGAGCCGCCCATCCCCGGGCAATTTCGTGACCCCATTTGAGTGCAAGCTTCGTCCCGAACACGGCTTTGGCTTCCGAAAAGCCGCTGTGGTGAGATACCTTGTGTTTGCGAGCCATTTCTGAGCGACGAGGTCCAAGATGAGACTGAGGTCAGAGGATTCACCCCTGTATCGGCCAATGACTGGGGCAAGAGCACAACCGCTTGGTCGAACTCATTGACTTCGCTCTCAATTGGGCCTCATTGGCCTTGCTGCGTGCCATGCACAATGCAGCTCGAAGTCGTCGACTTCTTTGAGCGATCGCGATACTCCTTGTTGGCAGCTCTTTGCCTTTTTTTCCGGAGTGGCCCCGGAAGCTGTAGAGGTATTTTCGTGGTGTGTGAGGCCTTGTAAAGTCTTGAAGTGCACAATTTAGACGCAATCGACCGTGCTGCTGCCTGATAAATGAGTGGCTCATATTCCGAGATCTGGTATGGTTTTATTTAAATTCTTGAATATGGAGTCACTCAGATTTCTAGGTAATTGTCGTTTCCGGGTTTATCCCACTTGCACCTGCCAGAAGATCCGTAAAATTCTTAGTTGGCTGAAAAAAAAAACAGCAGCCTCGTGAGTTTTCTTGGTTACTATTGATACAAAGCCAAGCAGCTTACACTATGGGGGCCTTTAGAACAAGAAGGGGGGCAAATCAGGCACACATGCCCGAGTGGCCATAGAAGCGATGGCGATCTTAGCGGTCCAAAGTGGTTCGCTCTTCCGTGCCCTGAACTCGAATTCGAACTCGTACTAATACAAAACAAAACAAAACGAAATAGAAGCCAGTGCTGCGGGCAGAAATCTATACGTGTGCGTTGCCAAGCAACGGGTCTCAAGATGCGGCTGGGGTTCGAGGAAGTATCCCTGTAGCGGCCAATGACTGGAGCAAGAAAATTTCATGCTGTATTCCTTTTGTTGTCCTTTTGAGACAGGCCCCGAAGGGCCGGAATTATAAGACTAACAGGTAGAGAAGAAAAGCAAAGCAGCGCAAACTAAACCTAAGAAGCTAATCATTCATATTGAATTTTCTTTCTGCCTGTTCAGCCCTCTATTTCCGGTCCCTCCAGCACCTTCTGGGCTAAACCCGCTTGTGCCTGAGTAGCTTCCTAATTTGAGCTGCTTTGCTTTTTGTCTCTACCTGTTTGCTTTTATCTCTACCTCTAATTCCGGCCCCTCAGGGCCTGTGTCAAAAGGTCAAAACCGACATCGGGATACTGTATTACTACAGTAGTACGAGAAAATTCTCAGAATAATCGTGCACTGTGCGAACAGGCGAACAGGTGGCCTTCTGTGGCCTTCCTTCTGTTCAAAATGAAGGCACTCCATTCCAGAAGGTTTTGAAGCTTCGAGATGCTTGCAAATATATGCTCCAGCGATCAGCTGAACAAAAAAAGTCAACCCGTCTCGTTCAAGGTGAGGGCATCCACGTAATTGACATTGACACTTTATCTCCTTACCCCACAGTCAGCCTGAATTAATTCCGTAGTATTCCTCATTGGAAGTGGTGGGGATTGCTCATTGAATAAGCGTGGATCTTCCAAGACATTCCATGCCGACTAATTTCGTCATTTTACTCGTGAATGAAATAATGCTACATCCAGATACATCAACACCATGCCTCCTAAGACAGCCAAGGTAACAGCCCCTGGAACTGGGCGAGTTAAGATCCCTGACAAGCTTACAGATTCAGAAAAGAAGAAGGTATGATGCTACTTCATTTTCCGATTTCTCCATAATGACATTTTGCTCGAAGGTTGCGTTATAAGGAAGTCATTCCAAAACAAAAATTGAGACAATTGAAATTTCGACTGAGCTTCTGCCTCAATTGGTCTTATGCTTGTTGGTTTTGCATGTGCGCTAAGATCTAATCGCTCTGGTCTTCCTAACATAGTTATTGCTCTTCCATGCTTCTGTATCAACGCGCAGCTCAAGCAAGAAAACGCAGCCAAGGCCAATCCAGGAAAAGCAGCTGACAAGAAAGAAAAAAATGACGCGAAGCGCGCAAGTCGAAAGGAGTCGGGGAGCACAAAGGCATTCAACTAAACTTCAGTAGACTTCCCCTGAACCAATTTTGGAACCAGCTTTCCATGTCAGTTTTTCCTCGTTATTGTCTCTGATGCATGCATGCACTCGCACTCGAACTAAATTACTAACATGAACAGAGACAAGCGCTGTGTTCGTAACTCTGCGCACATGCGCGCGAGTTAGAATCGCAAAGTCGCAAAGAAGAATTTTTAGAGAGCAGGAAGTCAGTTAGGTCATTCCAGCTTCTAGGTTCCAGCCCCCCCTCTTACTCTTAGCTCTTACTTTTTATTTTTATCTCTTATTAACTCGAACTCGAACTAATACAAACCCAAATGACACAGAAGCCAATGCTGCGGGCAGAAGTGTACGCGCGTGCGTTGCGCGCAAGTCAAAATCGTTAAGAGGATAGTGTGTAGAGGGCAGGAAGCATAATACTTCCACCCCCTTCTAAAGTGGAAACTGTTCATGAAATAATTTTGAAACCGGACTTAAGTCGTTTCTGCGTCTGTTTCTGCATTGAAGAGA
>Ga0307982_1000625_pt1 | contig 27739 bp, 32 predicted proteins | sample OrgLakmetagen989_FD_201847 | JGI IMG/M metagenome (GOLD analysis project Ga0307982, IMG submission 201847) | Saline water microbial communities from Organic Lake, Antarctica - #989 | ecosystem: Environmental > Aquatic > Non-marine Saline and Alkaline > Saline | place: Antarctica: Organic Lake...
CCATGTTCCCATGTTCACATTTTCAAAGCGTTACGAGGAAGGTTCATGGCGTGTCCGGTTTGGCTGGTTTCATTATATCTTTGTCTTGTGATGATTATCGAGAACAGCCTCCTGGAAACATACTTACGGTACTAAGAAAGTTAGGAGCTTTCTATCGGCACTCTGTGGCTTCTACAAATAGCTCGAGTAGTCTTTTGACACATCATTTTGAGCAAAGATCGATTCTATCAGAAGTAGCCGCCCTGCCAATACTCGCAAGAAGTCGTTATCTAGTCTTCCGAAGCCAGTTGTTCAATCATGCGTGTTGCCACGGTTGTCGTATCCGCAGCGTGGGTGCACACAGTAGTTGCGTCGCCTCACGCTCACAAAGAAGACACATGCCCTGCTGAAAAAGTTGAAAAGAGGCTCGCGCTCACCAAGAATCAGTTTTACATGGGCTGTGATCCTATTTTTGTGTGGGAAATGGCGCAACTCACGAAACCAGACGCCAAGCACTTCATGGAAGCTGGCGCCAATTTGGGCTTTTACGGCGCCCGTGCGGTAGGCCAATACCACATTGATATCAACGTTGAACATTTCTCTTTTCTATTAACAAAACGGCAAATGCGATATGACAAAAGAATTTTAAGTATCCTGGCTCATCTTCTCGTCTTGTCTGGGTGTGTGGGGGGGTCATCCCTTCGTGGTTCTTTTATATCGAATTTGGATGTTCAGATGACGCTCTGGAACCATGGCGTGGGTCTCACGCCCTCGTCCCTCCAAGAGCGCCTCGCGGTCGAATGGCACGGCAGCTCGTCGTATGGCACTTGCCACGACGGGACGCCAGGCAGCAACCCCATGCCCTTCCTGTGCCGCACTCCCGAGCTCGCCGCAGCCAACCCTTACCAGTGCGGGCCAACGCCCCGGCCGGAAGTGCAGTACCACGCGTTTGACGGCAGCGTGCACTTCGCGCACAACGTGAGCAATTTAGTGGCCAAGCACTGGCCGTCGGCCAACTTCAAGTTCACCCCTGCCGCGGTGATGCACCGCAGCGGCGGGCACTTAATGTTTGCGCAACGGCTGGACGAAGGCGGGCACTTGTTGATTCACTCCGAGCTCCCCGCCGACAAAGTGGGCTTCAAAAAGAAGAACGACAGACGACGACGCCTGAACGAACCGATCATCACTGACTCTGCTGAAACTGCAACAAAGAAAGATGAAGTGGGTCAACTGTCAACTCCAATGGTGGCTGAGAGTTCGAGTGAATCTGCAGCAGGAGTCGAGGAGATGGCAACTGCGGAAGGTGAAGAAGGAGCAGAGGTCGCTGGAGCACAGGTCAAAGAAGAAAAGGAAGAAGAAAGGCGTCGGTTGAAAGTAGAAGCTCGCAAGAACGCGATGTGGCTGGACTCAGCTGCGGTGCCGATTGTGAGCGTAGATGCCTACGCCGAAGAGCATGGCTTAGAGCTGGATGTGCTGAAGGTGAGTGGCGGGAGTGGATTGCGATGGCAGTGCTGGTAGTGGTAGTGGTAGTAGAAGTGATATGTTTTGAATTCGCACGATTAAGGTTTCCAAATTGAAATCAGCAAATTAGTGAGGCCTGAGTACCCTATTTCCTACGGAGCACTTTTCTTTGTAGGCCCTTCTCCACCACTGCATTTGCTCCTCGTGCATCGCTAATTCCTCCACGGTAGGTGGACGTGGAGGGCTACGATCTTGCGGTTCTTGCCGGCGCCATGCATCAACTCTCCAACCACCTGTGGTACGATGGGATGTCTTTTTTTTCCTTGCAGTGCGTACACACACTTGTGGACGGTGGTAGTCTTTGCCCTGAGAATTGCCGTCCTGAGTTTCAATTGCCTCTATCTCACTATCGATCTCATTGCTCTAATTGTATATCTGACCTCCATGCGCACGCCCCTCGTTTCACCTTCTTAATCATTCCAGGTTTGTGCAGTTCGAATACGGGGGGCAGTTTTTCAAGGGCGATGGCAAAGAAGGGCCCGGGGGCCACAACTGGACGTCGTTTGGGAGCGGGGTGGAGGCAATGGACGCGCTGGGATACACTTGCTACTTCACGGGAGATCGGTAAAGAGGAAAAGCATGGCATGGAAGGATGAACATGGGATACATATTTGTGCGTGCGATGCTTGGGTTACAGGCGAAGAGGGCATGTTTGTATGTGTGTATGTGTGTGTGTGAGTGCCTACGTGTATTTTCGCCGTGATTTTCTTTCCTACCTGAAGGGCGTTTCCCTTGCTTGTACTCGTTCCATGTAAATTCTCACGTCCTTCTCTCTCGTCACTCTCAATCCACGCGTATATATGTCGTCTAGATACGGCACCGGCCGCTTATTGCTTCAAATCACCGGCTGTCAAAAGCACCCAGCCTTCTGCGCCGCTCTGGGGGAAGAATGCCCGTATTTACCGGAAGATGTACGGGCAGCAGGGCACGTGCAGGCTACCAAAATCAAGAAGGGCAACGACGGGTGAGAGTTACCTGTCCTCTCTGAGAGGAATACGTCTCTTCTTATTTTGTCTGTTTTTTTGTTTCTCTCGTTAAGTTCTTCACAATCCCTCGAAAGCTTCTTCCATCTTCCTGTTGCATTTCTTCCATTCTTTTCTTTCGTCCTCACTTTCGTTGACCTCACGCGCACCTTCTTTCTCCTTCATCATTCACCGTCTTCGTCTTCTACAAGGTGGGGTCGTTTCGGCGACGTGGTCTGCGCTCACCGCGCGCGCAGCCCAGCTTTCGCATGGGCGCTGCACGCGGCCGAGAAGAGGGGCTTACACATGAGTGGGCCGACTCGCAAGAAACTCGCCACCGACCCGCAGGTAGGCTCTTATGGAAAATTTCCCCACGTAAGAAAATGTTCTCTCGTTACAAACTCAACACACGCCCTGGGGAGTCTTTTTCAAAATGTGCTTTCATATATATTTCCTTTGTCCATCCTTCCATATCATGATAGGTTTTTCGGTTTGTGTTTCTTTTTTGAGCACCTTGCCACCACGCCTAGTTCCACCTTACCAATCTCGATCGCTTCTCCACCCTTTTGTCAATTCTTCTCAGATGCTCGCTGAAATCATGGCTGAATTGAAGGATCGCAACGGCGGCTCCCTCGACTTTTCAGCTGCTGGAATCGCGGCCAACGGCGGTGGTCACCACGACTAAGACTGCAGAAGTGCGAAAAAGAAAAGCAGTTGTACTGAAACAGCGAAGAGATGCGCCGTTTTGTTCCTTGCTTGTGGCTTTGTGATATTTCGGCTTGGAACTGAGAAGCATAATTTCAGATGTCCTTGCTACTCTTATGCTGATTAAGTTCTCTTGAGTTCTCTTTTCGAAATAGAAATAGAAATGATTTCACCGAGAGGAATAAAATCGATAGGCAACGAAAAGTAGATCAAGAAGGGGAAATCTGGATAGGCTCCCTCGATTTAGGTACATGTGCCGCTGGGCTGCTAAATTTTATTTATGTGCCGATATCCGATATCCGACATGAAAACACCGCAATCCGAATTGCCCTTTTCCACTTTTCGGCTTTTCGAGTCCTGGATTCACAAAACGAACTATAACAAAAAGGGGATTTAAGCAAAAGAAAGAGGAAGGGCAGTATATACTGAAAGTATCTCACGCATAAACTGCGAATACTAGTACTATGCAAGAGAGGCGATGGGTGTTCTCCTGACACCATCCGGAAGCTGCACGCCGCCTCTGCTCTCTCCACCTCCTCTGCCAGTCTCTAGGTGTTGCCTTTCCTGCTCTTCGTTCACCATGCCCTCTAATATGCGCTTCGTGTACACCACTAAAACAGCTGAAAGCGAGGCCGTCGCCACAATCCCTACCACGAGCGTGATGACTTCGCCGTCTCCTTCGTCCGGTGTTCCGTCCGTTAAGTTTTCAATGGTAGTGCCGTACCTAGAGCATGGCCACCGGTAAAGAGAAAAGACAGACAAAGGATACAACAAAATCAGCACTTGCACACGGCGATACTGTCTCGAGATGTAATTAAACGCAGGTATTGTGAAGAACATATTACACCTTAGGAGAACACAAAGAGTGACATATGGCCAATAATCCGTTAAGATGGCAAGTATTGGAGGAGTGAAGTACTACTACATTTAGGTGCATCTCACCAGGCATGCAACACAATCCAAGGAATCATCGCGATGAAACCACCAACGAAATTGACAAAGGAGCAGCGCGAGCATGCCATCGCAAAGTTGATCAAAATATCAGGCATCGTGAGGCGCAACAAGAGGTTCACCTGAGTCATACGAAAATGATTACAGCGATGAAGAAGAGCGAGAATGAAATCAAGGGTAGGATGGGCCAAAAATAAGTCACCGGTAATTTTTCGTAATAGTTCGCGCAACCGCTGGCACCGTGCAAAGACTAACAAATTCGAAGTGCGTGCGCATCGCCACATCTCATTCGTAAACTCACCGTGAGTCCCTTGGTCTCCAGAACCAGATCAAGCGCTTCGAAGATGGGATTCCTCCGCTGAAGTTCTAGTGCCCAATCCTTCAAGAGAGTGGCACCAAGGGCGTAGGCTGCTATGCACCCGATACAAATCCCACCATACGAAACCAGGCTCGCTACCTGTAAATGACACGCCAAGAGGGCTATAAGCTAGTCCTCTCGTCTGCTGGTTATATTTGACCTGAGAGAGCGCGATTGGTTTTTAATTTCTCTTTTCAATGCCTCGCACCATAGTAGCTTCAAACTTGTCCTCGATTCGGCGACTGTATATGTAGCCCACAACCAGCGCCATGAGCGTTGTGTTCATACCAATCACTTCGAGCACGATCACTACGACCACGACGAGCGCAGTTAACACTCCAGTCGAGAGGCTGTCAATGGCTTCAGCAAACGCCAACGCTACTACATAAAAGTGCCCGGTTAAAGACGTGATGATAACCGTCACGATGACTAGGGCACAAAAATACACCATCGCCCGCTGTGTCCTGATTATTGACGAAGGAGAAGAAGAAGAAAAAGAAGAAGGCCGTTAGCTGAATCGTATTCTCAACCTAGCATCATTGTGCAAGAACCGTTTCATCAGTGTTACCTGGTTAGCGGTGGCACATCCAGGGTTTCGAGCCATTCTAAGAACTGGTCAATAGGGTTAGAAGCTCCTCCTTCGTTAGTCTCAGACTGTGGGCTTCCTGGTGCGCGGCTGGTGCCATTTCGAGCAGCCATGGTCACAGGAGCGCCGCGAAATATCTTGGCAAAAAAAAACGGAGTCAATCACCGTATATCATGAGCTGTATACCCGTATATGTATATATGAATAGAGTGCCTGAGTGCCAGGGTAGTAGTCTCGTAGTCTCTCCAGATCAACAGTGCGCGTCTTATGCTCGGAGCCTTTTTGAGACAGGCCCCGAAGGGCCGGAATTAGAAGACTACCAGGCAGAGAAGAAAAGCAAAGCAACGCAGACTAGACCTAAGAAGCTAATCAGGCGCGTCAGGCCCCTAGGGGCCGGAAGTAGAAGGCTAACTGGTCGAGATGAAAGGCCATGGAAATGAAAATAGCGGTCCAAAGTGGAACACTCATCCGTGCTCTGAGAGTTCAGCTCAAAAGAAAATTTTCCGCCCGCAGAGGAGGGGACTACCACGAAGTCTCTCAGGCGATCCAGAAGAAAAGTCGCCCATTGCCGAGCAATTGCGTGTTTTTGGCGCTTGAAATCTCGCCGCATGTCGCGCATCGGGTGAAATTTGGTACACGGCGGCATCATCGGATGACGAAGCACAAACTCGCCGTGAACGCTCAGGGAAGATAAAGTGAACGGGAAATCGAAGCAGCCGCATGTTGGAAGTCTGAAACACCCGCACACCCGCATTCCCAGATTTGCTTCGTGAACTCCTTCCAGGATGGATAGAGATGGGGACTTTAAAGGTCCTGTATCACTACGGATTTATTGAATTAAGCCTAAATCTTTGAGTCCGAGTTCATTCTAAATGGAATTCCAGTCGAACTTATTTTGAGACAGGCCCCGAAGGGCCGGAATTAAAGGGCTAACAGGTAGAGAAGAAAAGCAAAGCAGCGCAAACTAAAACTACGAAGCTAATGAGGCGCACATGCCCGAGTGGCCATGGAAGTGATGGAAGCGGTCGAAAGTGGAACGCTCCTCCATGCTCTGAGAGTGCAGCTCAAAAGGAGAGTTTCCGCCCGCAGAGGAGGGGACTATAACGAAGTCCTTCAGGCGATCCAGAAGAAGAGTCGCCCATCCCCGAGAAATTGCGTGACCCCATTTGCGTGCAAGCTTCTGTCTGAACAAGGCTTTGGCTTCCGAAAAGCCAATGTTGTAGAATGCCGTGTGTTTGCGAGCCATTTCCCGAGCGACGAGGTCCAGAATGAATTTGAGATCAGAGGAAGCACCCCCGTATCGGCCAATGACTGGGGCAAGAACACGGCCGCTGTGGCCGTACTCATTGAGTTCGCTCTCTATTGGGCCTCTCTGATCTTGCTGCGAGCCGTGCAGCTCCGAGTCGAGCTTCCTTGTACGATCGTGGTACTCTTCGTTGACAGCTTTTTGTCTTTTCTCCAGAGTTTCCCCGGGAATAGTAGAGGTGTTGTCGTAGTGTGAAAGGCCTTGTAGCGTCTTGAAGTCCACAATGTGGTTTGTACCGTCTAAGTCACAACCGACACCATTTCTACCTGATAAATAAGATCTGGTATGATTTCGTTTGATTTCTCGAGTGAAGAGCCGCTCGGGTTTAAAGGAAGTTGCCGCCGGAAGGTGTTCTTGGTGCCTTGTCCATTAGTAGATCCGGTGGACTTGAAAGGAACACCGGCGTCGTGAAAGCCCACTTTAACGTTGCCCAGGATCGTGTTGTGGTTGAGAGATGTGCCTCCGCCAGTGGCGTAATGAGAATTCAGTAAGTTGCTGGCATGCAAGTCTACATTTCCTCTGATAACGCCTTTGGTGATGATATGCTGGTTCACAGATCTGCGAGTTTCCGGAGGAGATAGTTCCATGTAAACGCTAACTTGTTCTTTCCATTTCGCTGGCTTGAAGAGCACGCCCTGCACCGGGAGGCCCGTCAAGAGGTTGTTTTGGCGAACTCATTGTGCTGAATTTCAAGGAGAGCTTCGCGACGGGGGTCATCATAGGGTAATTCTATAACGCGACGGAGAATGTCGGAATTCATCAGTACATGCCTTTCGTCCATGATCGCTTTCTGAACCTTCTTGACCCCTACACCGAAGGCCTCGACAGGCGTGTCAACGATGGGAGGAGGGGGGGGGGGGGAGTCGGAGTTGACACTTGGTTCAGGTGGGTTCTTGTGACAAAGGACTTCGAAGATGTCTTTGTGTTTAAAGTACTCAGCCTTGAAATCAGAAGCGATAAGGATTTTGGTTTGCGACTGGTTTACAGGGAAGGGCTAGGGCTGGCGTTTTTTTGTAAGAATTCGACTGCATGTTGTGGCTTAAGTCTAGTCTAGTTAAAACTCCCCAAAATACAAAGAAATGCCACTGTGGCATATATCAACAGAAAAATATAACCTTCAGAACAAGTCTGACAGGGCTGAGTGTCCTTTTGCATAACGCAATTGCAATCATTTACCCTCGAGGTGTCTTTCAGCCACCAGGCATCAGGAGGTTTGGGAATGGTGTGAGTCAGCTGTCTCCATTTCGACCTGTCCTTGGCAATGGCGATCCACTCAGCGAATTCCTTTAAAATGCCTTTACTATTGAGCGCGTTCTCCAACGCCCTGCCCAAGGTCTTCTGTAGACAACCAATCGGTCGAGAATGCGATCCCCAGCCAGCCAGCCAGTGACTGCCGTGGCGCCTGGCTCATGGGCATACGTGCGACGTGGCCAGCCCAACGATGAACCCGATTATGAAAGTAACTAGTAACTGCCGATGTCAAGAATTCCCAAACGACGGAAAAGACTCGCGGAAGTGATATGGTGGCGAAAGGTTTGATGGAGGTTCACACGGCACATGCTACGAGCACACCTGTTATGGAAACTTCGAAGGCGCTTAAATAAATCTTCACGCAACAGGACCAAGCTTCGCAACCGTAAAGTAAAGTAGGAAAGATGTGGGCCTCGTATACTTCACCCTTAAGTTCCTCCGAAGGATAATTGCCAGTAATATATTTTTAATGCGCCAAATGCAGCCGTCGCTGATGTTATTTGCTTGTCAACTTCTGCATCGGAGGTGAGCGAAAAATAACTAAATAAGTGCTTCTTTGAACTTAAGCGCGACTGAGGTGCTGGGGTGTGCTCTCGCAACAGGGTTCCTGTGCGTTAGGACGTTAACTTCTTGACACAGGCCCCGGGGGGGCGGGAATAGAAGGAAAATTGCCAGGAATACGAAGCAAAGCGAATTCTAAAAGTAGGGGGGGGGGGGCAAGACCAGAAGAGAAACTCCCTTCCTACTAGTACTAGGCAAGATAGAGCGAGAGAGTTAGCCCTGCTTGAACTACAAAGACGTCCCCAATGAATTCACCCGGTAGTGGCGTGGGCTTTCTTTGATTACAGAAGTGTGAAGCGCGAGAAGCGGTTATTATTCCAGGGTACTTTTATTCTGTCTCCCTTTCCACTCTAACGAGCACAACTATCGCACAAAGCGCGCGCGCACGCGTTTGCGGGGCCCTTGCGACTTGATACTAATTCCTAATGCCCACGAGCAGTAACCACGATTCCTTCTCAACCCATTTCAAAGTCAAACAGCCATTTCAATTGTTGCCTCAGCCGCGCCAGCTCTGTCATAAGATTTTGGCACAAATTCGCATGCAAATCGAGATATCGAAACTCCGGTTGAGCGTAGTGCCCATTGCTAGTTACACACTGTCTTCATTTTCATCGGTTTGTGCAACGCGGGCGTAAAGCACTCCGTTGTACTTTAATCTGCCAGTTTGTGAATCGAGCTCGACCGCTGCTTCCTTCTCTGTACTGCTATTTCCAAGCCCTAAATGCGATAGTAATTCCTCCCAAAACTGAGGGCTCTGATCCGGACCTTCAGAGAGCTCAACGTTGTGCCTCGGAAATAGCCACGGCCAACACCACCGATAGGCGAAGTACATTGCAATGAAGCCAGCAACCTTAAGTACAAACCAAATCGCAACCAAAAGGCCAACAGTCTTCACTCCGCCAGCAGTTTCGTCACTAATACCACTGGTGCCGTCGATGCCATCTCGAGAATTTCCGCTGCTGCTGCTGCTGCTTGAAGCTGGATTTGATCCAGCAACGCTAGATGTTATACTGTCTTCTTTAGCTGCGTCAACGAAGGACTCGTGCCACTTAATTGACCAACTAGGCAAAGAAAACGCTGCAGCAATATTAGACACGGAAGCCATCATTAAGACCCATTTTAGCCACGACGTGTGCATCCTAGCTAGGCGCTTAAATGAACTGTGCGTGGGGAGCACTCATGCTCAAGAAGTAAACTACTTGGTACGGCTGAATACAAGATAAGCACGCTGTCACTTAGCCGACCAGCAGGACATAACTACTCTTGGACAGTAGCTTTTAGTGCCTTGCTTCCGTAGCTTTTTCTTTTCTCTAGCCCTAATTTTTTTTTTTAATTTTTAAGATGGATCTATGGAGATGGAGGCTTCGGCGCTTCGGCTTCGTCGGCTCTCGGGTTCTTGGGTTCTTGGGTCTCGGAACGGTAACTTAGAAGATGCCCGGTGTTCTTACCGAATTTCCAGTAGTGTGTTACCGTTTTCCGTTTTCGCTTGCAGAGCAGCCAACCAAGTAGCAGTTTGTACGGAACGCCCATCCATCACGACGTGCATTTTTTGGCACGCAGCATGAAGTTCCAGGTGCTTCGGCCAGCCATGTCATCCGCGCAGTATTCTGAAAAATTTTTGCCGTCGCTACCCCCTACATGGCTGCACTTCTTTCGCTAAATTATGATTTTTGTTGCGCATATCCATATCTTACTCACTTCGTGCCGCTGCTCTACTGCTACTTTGCAGATCCTCGTGACGCTCAGCCTGGCTGCCGGCGCTTCGGCCTTTGCTCCAGGTGGCGGTGCACGATTGGCAGCTACGAAAGCACGCTCCGTGGCGGCAGCACCGCAGCGCAGTCGGCGCAATGTGGCACCCTCCATGGCCTTCTCTATGGGCGCTGCTTCCAGCCGAGCTCTGGCCCCTCTTACTCGCCGCAAGGTGCGATGAACCACCAAAATTACATAATCACATCTTCTGTAGTCTAAAGTTGGCTCAGTCTTCGGCACTGCTCGCGTTCAAGCTATGTACACGTGTTCGCACCGAATGAATTCGACCTCATTCCTAAAATAAAACAATCGCCGATGCCCTTCCTTTTGAACTGTAGGCGGAGTCTACTGCAGTGACAGGAGAAGAACCAGCTGAAGAAGACCCCGCTGGCAAGGGCCTCCTGTCGCTCTTCGTGAACTTATTCCCCGTGTGGACCGTCTTGGGCGCTGGCGTGGCCCTATACCATCCGCCCACTTTTTCATGGCTCACCACCCAGTAAGACTGGGTGTCTCAAGATTCACGTGTCGTGTGCAGTAGTCGATCGTAAAAGAACAACGCAGAACAAAGAGCACAGCCGCACCAAAATGAATTCAATTCGGAATAAAATGGTGTTCTGTCTATCGACATTTCAGCGTCTCTTTCTTTAGGAATGCCTGCTTGCTCGAATAATGTGCCCTAACCTTCTTCGAATCTTCGGATCTGGATGTTCTCACTGGTTCTCAGGTACTTCACGGCAGCGCTGGCGATGTTGATGGTCTCGATGGGCATCACCCTCACCCCAAAAGATTTCCAGGACGTCATCAAGAACCCTGCGAGCACTGGTAATTCACTCCTATACGTACTACATGTTCATACCTTTTTTGCTGTTTAAGCAGGAAAGAAAGCTTTCTCACAGTCTCAAGAGAGTTATAAAAGCATGCCTCCTACCCTTCTTCACCTTCTTCTCTTCTTACTCTCTTTTTAAATCTGCATGCCGTTTCCACAGGCATTCAGTTCGCCATGTGCTACGGGATGATGCCGCTCTTGGCGCTGGGGCTGGGCAAAGCTTTCGGATTGCCCACGGAAATCATCGCCGGCATGGTGCTGGTAGGCAGCATCAACGGCGGCCAAGCAAGCAACCTCTGCACCTACATTGCTAAGGTGCGCGCCCGCGTGTGTCTTTTTCTTTCAATGATGGCACTACCTTTGACAGTTCGATTGAGTGTTATTTTTTTGCTCTTTCTCTTTCGCTTCTTCGCGCACCGAGATCGAGTGTTTACTTTCCTCTGAATCTGCTTTTCCTTGATCGCTTTACTCCTATTCTTTTATAGTTCTGAATCGTCTCTTTTGCACGCTGTCTCATCACACAGGGCAATGTGGCGATGTCGGTGATCATGACTACGGCCACTACTCTGGGCGCCATTCTCTTCACCCCCCTGCTGTGCAAGACCCTCCTCGGCACCACCGTGCCCGTGGACGCCCGCGGCATCGCCATCTCCACCATGCAGGTGGGTGGAACGTGGAGAGCTTACGAGACTGAATATCGAAGTAGTACAGAGAACAATATGCCCGATCTGTGTTATTGGTCAAAGTTTTTAGTAGTCCGGTCCTCTGAGTAGAGACATTCAATGGAGGCACCATCCAAGGGTATCCCATGTTTGCACCGCATTTCAATCGTTTCACTTCCTTCTTCCTTTCCGCCGTCCTCTCCATCCTTCACACTCATGTATTAGGTGGTGCTGGGCCCGATCATCGTGGGCATGACGGCGCGCAAAGTGGCCCCCAAGCCAGTGGCCGCGTTCATGCCGTTTGCCCCCGTTGTGGGGGTGATTGCCACCGTGCTCCTCGTGGGCTCCGCCGTGGCGCAGGTGCCATAAGAGAGAAAGAGAGAGTGAGGCATGCAGAGCTAGAGAAGTAGAGTGACCAAAAAAGCTACTTCTTGCACTCGAGTCGCCCTCGTTGGCGTTTTTTTATTGCCTTCGCGGTGTGATGTTTGATTTCCTTGTTGTTGATTTTTCCATGGTCTTCGATTTTCACTGTGTATCGTTATCTCCGCAACCCTCACAGGTGAAGGCCCCCATCCTAAACGCTGGTTTGGGCCTACAAGCCGCGGTGCTGTCGATTCACTTGGTGGGGGGTCTGCTGGGTTACTTCGTGCCAAAGACTCTGGGCTATGGCGAAACCACTTGCCGCACCATGGCCATTGAAACCTCCATGAAGTCCTCGGCTTTCGGTGCGTGTACTACTAGCATGTATACTAGAGTAGTGGTGCAGTCATAATACAGCAGCAATATCATCAAAGCCTATTGTTGTTTGCTTTCTGGTGTCCTTTTGAGGCAAGTTCATGCGAAGATTTGACGGTTCTTAATTGTCGCCTGTTTTTCTTTCTTCCTTCTTCAACCACAGGCTTCCTCCTGGCCAAGTTGCACTTCGCGGATTTCCTAACGCGGGTCCCGTCGGCGGTGTCGGTGGTGTGGATGGCGGTGACGGGCTCCACGCTCGGCGTCATCTGGAAGTACGATCAACCTAGTCTCCTTTTCAATGAATGTTTTTTTTCGGGGAGTTCTCCTTGCCTCTTATCTTGCTCGTTAATTGACAACAGCTTCAGCGCCTTGTTTTCGTAATTTTTCCGAGGCGATGCGGCCCATTGTTGATTGTATCTTTTGATCGAAAGTATGGCGATGTCGTGTTTGCTTCTCGTGTTCTCCGTTCTCTACAGGTACATCCCGGTTGACGAGAGCAAGGAAGCTGGCAAGAAGTAAACGAAAGGAGTCAATGATTAAATTGTTATGTATTGAGCGATGTTGATGCATACACCCTCCAAATGGAGTTCCATCGCATTATCTCTGGCGTGTGGGCATGGCGGGAAACCGATGTGCTTCCTTTGGGGTCCTCTGGCGGCACTGAGGGAAAGCAAGAAAACTTTTTGTTCTGAGTTTGGAGCTCAAAAAGTGGCCAAATCCTTGTATTTCTGCGCCTAGTTCATTCCAATGTCGAAAGATATATATATCAACTCGCATTCCTTATCTTTAAAAAATTGACTTGTATGACTAAACAGAAAATACTTTGTATGTGATTCGATTAAGAGTAAGAATTAGAAAAAAATCCCCAATTGCTGAAAGCTTCGTACTGCCATACTGGCGAATCATTCAGAACAAGTTTGACTGCTGACTGGGCTGAGTGAGTTCCCTTTCGAGTTCCCTTTATGTTCATATAAATCTATATATACAAAATCTTGATCTCAATAATTTTTAGTCTGGCTGTGGGTGCTGGCGCTTGGTAGTTCGCGCTGCCGCGCTGGTGTGCCGGAAGAAGAATCCCTGGCTTGTCGGCTCAATTAATATATATAGCCGATTGCGTAGCGTCAAGTGTCGCATGTCGCATTGCCATCTGAATCATTCATCATTATAAAGTCCACAGTAAGATTGAGCTACCTGAGGCCCCAATGGCGCATAGCAACTTGCGCCTTTGGAACGCTATAATAAAATGAGTGCTTTGGACGAAAGTACATCTACTTTTCTTCACGCATTGCTCTTGCGCTTCACTGCAGCGGCGCTTACTGTGTTCTTCCCAGCTAGCTTCTTTTGCGGTGGGAACCAGCTGGCCTCTCCGCTTATCCGATTGAACCAATATAAATACTTCTGTCCGTCGTAAATAGTTTCCAGCGCGATCCTGCAGGTGGTTGTGGAATGATAAATTTGAGCGGTGTATAGAAATTGTGAGATGAGATTTCGAAATTGCGATATTTGGTATGGCATATCTTACCATTCAGGGCCGCCTCGTGACGTCAACGCTTGTTTGAGGAGCGGGAACATTACAGCTAAATATTCGTCCATGCCAATGAGCCCGTCTTCAAGGCCCAAAAACAGCACCTTTTCAAGCTTTGACTTCTCGTCTGCAGCGAGCCAGAATTCCATATGTAAATGATTGTCAAACACGTCCCAAAACTGCTCAACGGTCATACCTCCACTACTGCTTGAATGATGACTAAAAATGGCGCGGATGTAGTGTTCCAAACTTGGGGCACGATCTTGGTTCCGTTCTTTCTTTGTTTGAATTGCGAACGTAAACGACGGGTGTTTTTGCAGCGCTTGTGGCAGCGTCCAAGAACTTTCACCCGTCACGGAATTTATCCAGAACGTGCCCTCACAACGCGTGTAACCATCCACCGTTCTTTTAGTAATACGTTGCGTCTCCCAATGAAGCTGCTCCCATTGCTTGTATTCAGGAGAGTGCGCAATTTTCGCTTGCCAATATTTCCCCTGTGCACATTATTCAGCAAAGGCACAAATGTTATGGCTGCAGAATCACCTTCTAGTACTACAGATTGCATCACACAACGCTACTTCCACGTGATACATGACAATACTGTAAAGATTCGAACCAAGTTTGGCACTTACCAGCAGTGGAGTGAAAACGTCAACCATTTCTAACCAGTCAACAAATCCATCTTGATTCACGTCAGCTTTCTGTCGAAGAGCTGCAATGTTATCATCCGATAGATTAAGATCGAGGTAACGAGCGAACCTCCAAAAACTGTCCCATGACAAGCGCTGATCATCTTCTGAGTTTTGAAATCTATGGAATTCCTTAGAAAGATAGGACCAAAGTTCAGGTGCTTTGTCCAACTCGAACGCTTTCGCCTGGTGATTGTCAAACTTGTAAAAGTTTGCTGGATTCGTGCGTGATGGGCTACTAGCCCCACCAGTGGGAGTGGTTTTCATGGGTGTCACTTGAACTGAATGTTCATCACTATTCGAGGAAGGGCTCCTCTTGCATATTGCCCCATCGTCAGAATTGCGTAAAACGATGCCACATTTGTTATCTAGGGTGTCATCAGGACTGTCACAACAATGCGCGCTTTCAGGCTTTTGAACAGCCTCCACAAGATATTTCCTGTTATCATGTATCATTTTGCGAAGCCTCTTCACCTCGCACATTACTTCTTTTTCTGAGGTCAAGTCCCTACAACTAACCGACTTCTCAAGTTCTCTCGCCAGCAAAACACTTTGGCCTGAACCCATACTACACAAGCTGAACAAATCCTCCTTTTTCACCAGGGCTGCTCGCCCAGCGCAACTTTTATGCGTATTGAGAGTTCTTCATCGATGTCGGTTATCGGATATCGGTTATCGGTTATCGGACGGTCAACAATTTCTGGCAATTTCTGGCAACATTCTTTCGGGCTCCAAATATTTTGTTTTGATTTGGCAACCACGAACACCAAAGATGAACAAGAACCAGTTCACGTGTCATCACGTGATCACGCGATTACGTGTCGCTCTCTCCTTTCTCGTTTCTTGCTGTCATCCTCATGGCGAACAAGTGGCGCAACTAAGTTAGAAAAGTCGTACTTCCTGCAGTTTTAGTTCGCCTGGCTATACTTAGAACTTGGTTTGAGCACCGTCCGTGCTCGCAGAATCTGGCGTGTCAATTTCCATTACGGAATTGTTCTACAGATCTGTAGTGGTGAAACACTCGCATCACAGTACTTGTTCTAAAAGTATCTGGCGAACTTCCTACTCACGGAATTGTTGATGGACGACGATAACGTCTCAGGTGGCGGTGGATTTGTCTCAGTTCCATCGTTTCAACTAAGCGGCCAAACACAGTACAACACTTCCCAAGCAGCTCCCCCTGGCATGAATCCGGGCACGATGCCATCGTTTCCTTCTGTCGCTCCATATAACACGGCGCCTCCTCCGGTAGCAAGCCAAGTCGGAGCTGCTTCAGCGGTAGCACCCCCTGCAGCGCCTGCTCAAGCACAACTTTTTGCTGTAGTTGTGCCTGGGCGCCATATGGCGCTGGATTGGCAACCGATGGGGGAGACAAGGGCAGTGTTGGCAGAGCCCATCCAGGCAGGCTCCGAAGTGCCGGACGTCATGATTAGTGTTCTTCCCGGATCCACTTTCTTACGCCCTGACCAAGCAGCCGTGTTTTATTGGTCAGTCGACGGCGCAGAATGGTCTCTGCTTGGGGCCGTCACTCTGGCGCAGCCATCGAGCATGTTTCGCACCGGATGGGGTGCTCTCGTGGCTCCTGGCGCCAGTGTGCGCTTGGCAGTATCGCTAGAAAGCATCGATGTTGCGAAAAACTTAGGCCTTAGCGCATGCGGCGAAGCACTGGAAGACCGCGCCACCTTTGCAGCTGCCATTGCTCGCGACCTTTGGGCCTTTTTGACGAGTTTCGCTCAAGGAGTGCAGTCCAATGGAGAAATGATGCTGGTGCCCACCACGGTGCTTGACAAGTGGCTCACTCGCTTCAATTCGAAGTTTGCCAGGGACCCCAATTTTATGCTGAAGGCGAAAGACTCTCTATGAGGATACTATATGGCGGTGGTATTTCAGAGGACTGTTCAAGTATCTGCATCAGGGCTTCCAAGCTGGCGTGTAGTATAGCGAGAGAAGAGCTCAATCCCTGGTCTGCTTATCTCCATGACAAAGAAGAATCCTCCCGTCGTTTCTTTGCTTAATAAAAACAAAAGAGCTGTAGCTTCCAACGCAATACAACTCACAACGCCGAAATCTCCTGGTATGAACTAGGCATAACCACGGAATAATTAATAATAGTATCGCCGAAACCACATCGTGTTTCATAGAATTTTTCTTTTTTGAGACACGCCCCGAGGAGGGCTCGAATTAGAAGGCCAATAGATAGCAATGAAAAGCAAAGCAGCGAAAATAATCTGCAAAGTTTATCGGGCGCTCTTGAAAAAAAGTGTACTGCGTTCGTCCGTTCTAGTCTAGTCTAGTTAATACTCTCCCTAAAACAAAGAAAGGCAAGTACACAGCAGTCACAGAGGCACATCAAAAATGCACTTGAGCTGCAAATGCGCTAGCAAATTCGCTCCAGAAGGCCAGTTATGGCTCCAACTGGCGCCTTTCCTCCGAACGAGTCGGCGGGACTGAGTGCTCGTTCGTGTGTCACGTCCCAGGTCCACGAGGCAATTCTCTGGGCTATTTTGCCCCAGCAGGGCATCGTCTCAATGTTTTTCTCAGGCGCCGGGCGCCAGCCGATCTCAGCATCGACTGTCCTCTTTCTTGCTAACGAAGGATGGATCACGTGGCTGGAATGCTTTAGGCTGTGCGAACACGAATGAAGACAAGCCTACGAACACCTCGTAGTTCGTAGGGGGGCTCGAGAAGGCGGCGTTCCTACTCGCACTTTCGCAATTGAGCTTATGATTCGCGCGCTTCTTCATTTCGCCTTTTGGGCTTCAACGCAGTTACTGTTACGCAGCAATGTTTCTCTATTGTCGGTGATGGTCGACGGTCGTCGGTGACATGCACCCTGCTCAGATAGGCTATCAGCTATCAATAGGCTGCTGATTCTTTTCGAGTTCTGAGAGTTGTGATGAGCGGGTCATTCCACAAAAAAATCTTGCAGCACATTTTTTGCTTTCTCATTCATGAACGAGGATGCAATCGGCCGATCGGCGCTGCCAACTTCGCTAGTCTAGACCTGGGTCTTGATTTGATACCTTTGGTCTAGTGATTGTCTGGCTTGAAAATAGTTGCAGATTTATTCTATCTCCAATGGGCATAGTAATAAGGTATGTCTAACATAATCTGAATTGGGGGCTTAATGGATGGTATCATCATTCATGATAATTTTGGCGCCAGATTTTTATTTTTGGCTTTCCCACGCCTCCTGTACCTTTGATTCAACTTTCTTCCAACTAGTCATTTGCAAGACGAAGGTCATGAGCATTCGAGCTATGGGGCAGTAGGACACGAGCCCGGGTCAAAAAAGGGGGCACCTATTGCGGACTCTAGCCGAAGTACTCAAGCACTCTCACAGCAGGCTTGGAACCCTCCATTGTGGTTGCAGCGGCTCTCGGCTGTGCTACTTTACTACGCTCTCGGCTGTGCCTACTACGGCGCTAGCCCGACCTGCCAGTGGACTCCACTTGAAGTCTTTTACTTCATATGCATCAGCATACCAACGATCGGGTACGTAAGCGCGGGGGCGATATTAGCTTTTCACATAGGTTGACTTTCGAGGCAGTATTCTTCAACTATTGAGAAGGATCCAATATCTTAGCTGCTGCGCTTACATTCTTTTGAAGGTATGGGGATTTAGTGCCTACCACCGACGCTGATAAACTGTTTACGGTTTTCTACATTACCATTGGCCTTTCCGTCATATACGCGGTAAGCTACATGGTTGTCGTCTTATCTGTGTCAAATGCTGCTTGCTCACTGCTGGCGCATAATTTAACGTTCCACAATTCTGCGGGACTGTGGGACAAATTCATCGCTAATCGCATGTTCCATGTGCATGGTACCTGCTTGCTCACTGCTGGCGCATAATTTAACGTTCCACAACTCTGGGCCCAAATTCATTGCTAATCGCATGTTCCATGTGCATGGTACCTTGATGCTAGGGTTTGTCGAATGCAGTTGGGGAGTTGTTCGAAAAACTGGAAGAAGAAGCTGCTGCGAAGAAAAAAGTTGCAGCTGGCGGCGCTGTGAAAGATGATGACGGAGACGCTGCCTTACCACCTGATGATCGCGACATTGCTCTCAAGGTGCATTCGCCATCACAATAATGAAGATCTTAAAAATGTTTCTTTTAAGGGAATCAAACGTCTGTCCTTAGGCATTGAGCGTACAAATTTAAACGTATACTTTACTTGCCAAAATGTGTACCTCTTTACTCTTGGTGCGGAATCAGGAGCTGTGGAAGACCTTCTTTTGCGTGGGGACCGTAGCGGGTACGATGGTGGCAGGCGGGGTGATGGCGAGCAGTCTTGAAGGCTGGACGTTCATTCAGGGCCTTTATTGGGCTTTTCAAACGACGACCACTGTTGGTAAGCACCGCGCTGGGTGTTGTTCCTTCTTTAATGTTGGTTATGTGAAGCTGTGCCTACTTCTCTCCTAGATGGAATACGTCGCTGGCTTTTCGTTCAAAGAATTTTGACTCGTGTTGCGTCTCGTGGGCTTCGATGGGATAATATTCCTTCAGTTGCGTTGTGTCTGCGCTGCAAATATCTTGCCTTGCCTACGTAGGGTACGGCGACGAAGCGATGTCGTCACCGCACTACATGTGGTTTGCATCCCTGTACGCCATTCTCAGCGTGGCGATCGTGGCCGGAGCTTTCGCTGGCATGGCATCCGCGCAAGTGAGTGAACAATGCCCTTAAATGAGCGCGCGCGTATTATTCTTGTTACTCGCTCCTTTCTTCCTCGTCTTTCCCTCTTTGCCTCTCTCGTATACTCCCTATCATTGCTCCCTTTCTCTATCTTTCTTTCTGCCTCCCTTGTTTCTATGCACACGAATACCAATATTTTTAGGAGGAAGCAAAAAACGAGCGGTATCGGCGGTCGCTGTTACGGAAAGGCCTGGATACCGAGATGATTATTGGGCTGGAAAAAGTCGAAGGAGAAGGCGTCGACAAGTGCGTTGTAACTGGCATTTACCTTAATGACCTCGTCTCTTTTTCTTTTTCCTTTGATTCTTTCTGATTGCAAGTTATTGATAACAAAAGTTGCCCACAACATTCACAATGCGTGTCATTGATAAGATTGATGTTCTTGTTGTTTGTCCTCTTTAATCTGTTTCACTCCTTCATGAATTTGCCTTGCCTTCGTCTTGAACACCAGCCTTTGAATTATAAACAACAACGACTACTAACGTTCGAAATGCCCAACAGGTGCGACTTTGTTGTAGGCATGCTGGTTGCTATGGGCGTGGTAACGGACAGCGACATTGCTCCTCTTGTGAAACGATTTACGGTAACGAAGCTGAGTATTGAATGCACTAAATTAGAGCAAGTCTTGAAAGCAAAATGTAGCTGTTCTCGTACAACAAGGCGCATTTTTTGCTGCTTAGTTGCTCGTGCTCTTTATGGTATCTTGCTTTTCCCTTCCGCTCTTCATCTTTTTTTCTCTGTTACTGTTAGGAACTGGACGCTGACGGCAGCGGTCGTCTCGACGGCGGTGATTTGGCTCTCTTCGCCGAACAGCAGCAAAAGCTGGCGTCCAATCGCCGTCGCTCTAGCCGCACCTCTTCAAATGCCCCGTCTCCACGAGTCAACGAAGTGGAGCTTTAAAAATGGGAGTTGCTTGATCATAAAGACTGAAATTCAGGCCTTTTGAATGTGACGACAGATCAAAGACACACAACAGCATCCACTACCCGTTTTCTGGCGCGCCATGTGCTTCTTAAAGCCAATGCCGTAATGCTACGCGGGTTCGTTCAGCTTATGTTGTTGCAATGAGGATGCAGTGAATTATCTGAACTAGCCAGCGCTCTACGCAATTCCATTTCCGCACCATAATACTTAGGAGTCGGCTTAAGACGAAGAAAAAACGAGAAGAATTCACTAAGAAAGGGGAATACGTGCAGTCGCGGAGGCAAAATTATCAAAAAAAAAAAGAAAAAAAAAAGTGAATTTTGCTCCTTTTATTATGCATCCGCCATCTAGAATATTTCCCTATTCGTTAAGTCTAGCTTCTCGCTCCAGGATGGATCTGAGCTCGATTAGGGGGAATGCCGCCTCGATTTGCGTATTCTATGGCCAAAAAAGGTGATATTTCAGAAGTGACCCCCCTTTAGCTGCCAGTTGGTCACGAACGAACCGCCCTTACTGGTCTCAAAATACTCGAGTACTCCTGGGATATATCCTACGAAAGAGACACATATTATATGACCACGACACTCAGGATATGGAAGAACGGGGTGCTGTTAGCTGTAAGCGGTTATCGCCACATCCGAGGTCGCGCGGGCTTCTGTGCTTTGTTAGTTCTTTCTCCCATTCTGACTGCGAGCCCTCCAATTTCGGCCCCTCGGCGTGTGTTTCATTCCGTTTCTTTTATAGACCCTCTGTGGCCGGAACTAGAGGGGCTAGCACGGGCACAAGTACGATGCAATTCGGCTTGTACTAGAGAGGATGATATTTTTCGATAATTCGAGCCACCACCTCTGGCGGTTAGGTGGATTAGATTGGGTTGGATTCGATTATACTCCCCAAGTGTAAGAAACGTCAACAAATAGCTGAGAGCTGCGTATTGATGAATCCTCCAGAACAAGTCTGACTGGGCTGAGTGCCCAAAGAAACAACCACAAATAGCATAAAGCTGCGTTTTGATGAATCCTCCAGAGCAAGTCTGACTGGCAGCTTATACAAGGACAGTGCCCAATACTAGAAGTGGGATTAACCAGCAATACATGCCCGAGTGGCCATGGAAGTGATGGTAGCGGTCCAAAGTGGCACGCTCATCCGTGTTCTGAGAATTACACGGCATTATTCTGAGCCCCCCCCCCAGCCCCCCTACCCACCCGAGGGGACTAGATTTGTAGTAGTAACTAACAAGCAGGGTGCCATCTAGTCCCCTGGGCATGCCCCGGCTGTAGGCAGCAGCCCTGCTGTAATAGTTTGATGGGTGCTCCGTGCTGCAGCGGCCCTATAGTAGCAGGCCCTTTCTCAAAAATCCGGGACACCTACCTTACGCGCAAACTGCAGATTTCTGATACAGGCCCCGAGTGGCTCGCTCTTCCGTGCTCTGGGAGTGCTGCTCAAGAGAAGTGTCCCCGCCCGCAGAGGAGGAGGGGGGCACTGCGAAGTCCTTCTAGGCGATCCAGGACGAGTTGCTCACTCTCGAACATGTGTGTGGCCCTGTGTGCATGCAAGCTCCTGCCTAAAAATGGATTTGGCTTCCGAAAAGCCGACGTTGATTTCTGGGAAGGAGTTCTGGTAACTTACTGCAAACCTCTCAACCAATCAACAGTACTTGGTCTGTCTGTTGTGTCTCTGTATTTTTTGCAGCTGATGATGAGATGTTCGTTTGTTTGAATTTTGAAATGATGTTGCGAAGAGGTCATTGCATAATTTTGCATTTTTTTTGCTTGTTGTGACAATCATGATTCTCCGTGTTGCTTATGAATAAGGCTACATACATGACTTATTACCTGACAACTTCACGTCGTGATCGTGTTGGCGGAGTAGTTGAAGAACCGTTCCATCGTCATGGGTATAATCATGAGGTACATCGTCATAAATCTCAGTAGGGGTTTTCTCGGCGATATCATGATAGATGATACATGATGCTTGTGACGTTATATCTTTGTATTTGGCTTTCACACGCTTCCATTCCTCCGTTATAACTTTCCTTCAACTCCGTAGTCGTCTTCAAGAAGAAGGCCATGAGCATTCGAGCTACGGGGCTGTAGGTCACGAGCTCGGATCTAAGAAAGGAGCATCCATCGTGGAATCCGGCGAATCCGGCCGAAGTGACGAAGCACTTTCGCTGCAATCTTGGAGCCCACCGCTATGGTTGCAGCGGCTTTTGGCTGTCTTCTTTTACTATGTCCTGGGCTGCGCGTATTACGGCGCTAGCCCTACCTGCCAGTGGGACCCTGCAGAAGTCTTTTACTTCGTGTGCATCAGCATATCAACGGTCGGGTACGTGCGCTTACTGAGGCTGGAAGCCCTTCACAGAGGCTGACTTTCGTAAAGACTTTTATGAACATCAAGAAACATGATTTTTAATTGCTGTGTTTATATGCTCGACAGGTATGGAGACTCGGTTCCTACCTCCGATGCCGACAAACTTTTCACTATTTTCTACATCACTTTTGGCCTTTCGGTTATATATGCGGTGAGCAATTATCGTCGTCTGATCAATGGTCTAAGTGGTGCCATACATTTTACATTTTGCATCCTCATGTGCGTCCTTGTCAGGGTTTGTCGAACGCTGTTGGGGAGTTGTTCGAGAAACTGGAGAAAGATGCAGCCGCGAGGAAGAAACACGCAGCTGGCGGCACTGTGAACGATAAAGCCTCCGTACCGGCTGAAGATTATGATGTCGCGCTCAAGGTTCACTGACGTCTTTACCTCATTTTTACCAACACCAATAGTATTGCTCATATAGCCATTATGCCAACATTCACCAGAAATTGTTCGCGAAGTTGATTACGAAGTAAATATTCATATTATTCATTTGATACATATTCCTTTGATGTTGTAACGTCATCAGGAGCTATGGAAGATCCTGTTTTGTGCAGGGGCTGTTGTGGGTACGATGGTGGCAGGCGGCGTGGTAGCGAGCACCATTGAAGGATGGACGTTCATTCAGGGAATGTATTGGGCATTTCAAACGACGACCACAGTTGGTAAGCCTTGCCTAGATTTCGGAAGCCACGAAGACGATCTTATTCACTTCCATATTCAAAAGGGCAAATCAATTCCGGCACTTCCGATGGCTTCTTGTGGTTAGGGATTTCACTTCATTCCTTGCTTGCTTTTCTTTTTGTGCAGGGTACGGTGACGAAGCGATGTCGTCACCGCATTACATGTGGTTTTCGTCTCTCTATGCCCTCCTCAGCGTGGCGATAGTCGCGTGGGCCTTTACGGGCATTGCATCAGCGCACGTGAGAAATTCATAGAACACGGATGCGTATTTCTTTACTAATTTCCCTTTATATTTCCATCTCGCTATCACTATCTATCTACCTTATCATACCCAACTTCACTCTCATATGACTATTCCTTTGTCGCTTCACGTCTCTTATCCGCACAAATCAGTGCATTCCGACCATCTTGATACTATTTCTCCCTCGCTTTTCTTGCACTAATTTACATGCCTGCTCGACACGCGTGTGAATATATAAAACATGTTTTAGGAAGAAGCGAAAAGCGAGCGGTACCGGCGAACGCTGTTACGGAAAGGCTTAGACAAGGAGATGATTATTGGCCTTGAAAAAGTCGAAGGAGAAGGCGTCGAGTACGTTACGATTACCAAAGCCATTTCCTAATTGCTTTCACATTTTAGTCTCTCTAGGTAATTATTATTACTATTACTGAACTTAACTGAACTACTAGAACTAACGGATTCTCTATAAAAAATTGTGAGACATATTGTCAATTTTGACATGAACAACAATTCGTACTGTTGTATCTGACCTTCTCTATTCTCCTCTGGCTCTCTGACTCTTGCCCTGATTTTAATACTGAGATTTCTCCCTATACAACTCAATGCAGGTGCGACTTTGTTGTAGGCATGCTGGTTGCTATGGGCGTGGTAACGGACAGCGACATTGCTCCTCTTGTGAAGCGATTCACGGTAAGGACATCCTCCATTAAGCAGAATAGAGCAGCCTGCATGCATTGAAGTAATTAGATCAAGACCACTGATATCTGCATGCCCTCTTCTGAGCAATTCTCACTCCAACATTCCAGGAACTGGATGCTGACGGCAGCGGCCGCCTCGACCACGATGACTTGGCTCTCTTTGCCGAACAACAGCAAATGCTGGCATCGAACCGTCGTCACTCCAGCCGCACCTTCTCAAAGGCCCCTTCTCCACGAGTCAACGAAGAAGCGGATGTTTAATTTTCTTTTTTATGAAGACTATTTTTCTACCACTGGATCCTGAGAATTGTAAGCATAATGGCAAATGGCAAATGCTCGCAAGTAGAACAAGGCACAAACCACTTACCACATATAATTTCGGCCCGTGTGGCGGGGCGGCGGAGCCGCTTCTTTAGCTCTCAGTTCCGTTTTGTTTTGACCCCCCCCCCCCCTCTGCCCCCATATCATGCTGCTAGCTGCTAGCTGCTAGCTCCTTGCCCAATTTTAGCAATAAGCTGGGTGTATAGTGTATAGGTATAGCAGAATGGTGGTGTGGCATACCGGGATCTAGACGCAGACGAGGGAGAAGACAAACGTTTGTTATATGTATGCGCATGAATAATACTTATAATAATTATAAGATTACATTCCCATTCTGGATTCGGGTCTTCTGGTCCAGGTGTTTTTGTTTGTATCCTTTATCCCACTTGAGGACTAAATGTGGGGTGTGAGCGCATTTAGGCACATAAAGAAAAGAAAGGGCCGCCGACTGACCGTCAAGGGAATATTATCGCGCACGTGCATTCCAGAACTATACACCACCGAGGGACCGTGGGCCTCTTCACTTGTAAAGGTCAGCGTCGTCGTTCACGAAGGTCGGCGCACCCGCTTCCCCCGCCAAGCGGTTCGTGCCCTGGCCTGCCATGCCCGGCATCGACTCGAGGAGCCGCGGGATGTCCTGCGACATGGCCAAGTCCAGCTCCTCGAGCAATTTGCCGCTGCGAAGTCTTGACCCGTCGACCCGCGGAAATTCCGTGAAATTGAGCTCTTTGGCGGTGGAAATGAACTTGCGAATTTCCGGGAAATCACCGGGCGGCAAATTGTGCTTCTTGTGCACGGCCCGAAAAATCTCCGCCATGCGCCCAGGGTCGCACATTTTTTCTTGGGCTTTCTTTTGCCCCATCATCGAGGGCATGTTGCAGCGCAGCTCGTGCAAAATGTACGTGTGGGCGCGCAGCAGCCGCATCCGCTTCACCAGCTCGTTCACCTTGCGCACCGCCGACTGCTTGGGCAATTCCCGCAGGTCTTCGAGCAAGTCGTCCATTTCCGCCTGCAGCAAGTCCCGGGTGTCGGGGTTGGCGGGCGGGTTGGCCCAAAACGACCCGATGTACACACGGCACACCTCTGGGGTCTCAAACACTTTTCCGAGGGACCACATGAGCGCGCCATAGACCCGCATGAGCTGCTGCACGCTGATGGCGTCGGCCTTGTTGAGCACCACGCGGATTTTGTCTTCGTTGCCCTTCATGATTTTGATGATCGCCGAGAGCTCGTCACTGATGTCCAGCTTGTACCTAAGAACAGGTGCGAAGAGGCATATATACGTCATCGAGTGGGCCCGTCGCAAAAAAGGGATATTCAACAGGTGAAGACTACCGAGAGATCGATAACTCAGGTGCAAAAAAGAAGAAGCTGGAATCAACTAGGGTGATTGAAGCAAGTTAGGATTAGCGCGCCCAATCTGTCTGAAAGGTCCATAGACATGGGTGTGGTCGGGTATAAAAAGCATGGGTATCTTACGGGTCGAAGAGAAGAATGATGAGGTCAACACGCTCTGCGAACCACTTCACAATTTGGTCGAAATCGTAGTTGCGGTTCAGCTTTTGCTTTTCACCGCTCAGCACGCCAGGCGAGTCGATGAGGGTAAGCTTCTCAAGGACAGGCGCCTGAACGATGCTCCCCTCGAACCTACATGTACATACTTACATGAGGGCGCCACAAGGTAAAATGGCAAAAAAAAATCGACGAACATCAAGGCAGGTTGCGTAGCGCATCGTACCGCGTTAGAAAGTTGTTGCCGAAGAATTTGAGGCCACCAAAAGGTGAGCCCGGCGCTACGGTTAATGCATTGCCCGGCACTGTTTTGTCGTTTTCGCCATACATGACTGCCATGAATCGATCTGTAGTAGGCTCCGGCCCGACGCGCTGCCCCGGAAAGTCTCGACCCAAAATGTACTTGATAAAAGACGTTTTCCCCACGGAATAGGGGCCGCATAGTAACACCATTGGCGCGGCGTCAAACTCTGAATCCGTGAGCATGTTCGAGTGAAAATGCTCGTACTTAGTCGCAGCTTCAATGGGTCGCACTACGGCGCGGTAGATCGACTTCAGGCCTTCCACAACTATTTGGTGGCCGCGATCCTCTTCAGTAGCCATAGTTCAGAAGGGTATGTGCTCAAGCACCAGGAGCCAAAGACTATAAATAAGGATCGTTTCTATGGCCGCTTTTGAGCTCTTCGTATCCGCACTCTCTTATCTCTCTCAATACTCTTCATCATCAGTCAGTCCTTCGGAGCCGCAGCCTTCCTTTCTTGCTCCCATATTTCTTAAGAACATTACATTAGAAAGTGACTAGACAGTTTGATTTTTGCATGGAATAGATAAATCAGAAGGGCCACACTGCTTTAGAAAGGCGCGCGTTTCCTTGGGATAGTGCTTGGGATAACGAGCTCACATGGACAGCACTCTGGCATATGACGATGCGTTAGCTCAAATAGGTATGGTCTCGCCCGTGGTGGCGCGAAGACAGAAGCCTACTGCGGGGAACAAACAGAAGGCGAAGCAGGCATCGCAACAGCCAAAAGTGACGCCAACGGGAAAGCGGCCTGTTGCAGGAGTGGTAGTTGACGCGAGCGCGAAGAAGTTGAGAACTGACTCGTCGAATTCAAACGCCAATACCTCAGACATTGGGGCACCCTCGCGGGCGGAGGTGGGCCATTCGGTGATTATCTCGCAGAATGCCAAAAAAGAGCTCCGTGGCAAGACCGCCACTGTGGTCAGCGTGGGCTCTGCCTGGACTAAGGTTAATGTTCCTGGGACTGGTGAAGTATCGTTACGAGCCAAGGAGCTTTCACCCTCAGGAGAAGCGGCAGCACCTCGTGTACAAAGCAAAATCACGCTTGGCCCTAGTGTGGGTGCTTATCCAGCAGCAGACCCCAGCAGCAAAGGCCTCTCTGCAGCGGCAGCGGCGCGGGCCTTAGGCCGCGGTAGTGGTGCTGCGTCAGCACAGGGTGCCGCAGACCTGGTTGGCGCCGTGTGCGACTTCGAGGTGGCGCGAGTGCGCGGCGCCTCATCGTCGGCGTCCTCAGGGAGCGCTACAACCGCGGAACCCTTGGTCGACCTGCTAGAAGCCGTTGGGCAAGCAGCGAAGCGCGCCGTGCCTCATGCCGTGGCAACTGCGCGCGCGCGCCGACTAGCGAGCGTCACGTCAGGCCAGGCCTCAAAGCTGACAGCGGAAGTGGAGGCGCTGCGCAAGGCGGAGCAAGCTTGGGCAGCGTTGGAAGCAGCGCAGGAAGCTCACGGTGGCAATGAAGACCCTGAGACAGCTGCAGTGTCAGACAGTGGGGAGGGTGAAGGTGGAGACTCAGACGAGGACGACAATGGCCAAGCTGGCTTCGAGCTGGTGCTCTCAAAGGATGCGGATCGTGGGCAGCAGCGTGTGGAGGCTGCAGCTCTTGAACTGGAGTTACTCAACCA
>Ga0307982_1000626_pt1 | contig 27737 bp, 34 predicted proteins | sample OrgLakmetagen989_FD_201847 | JGI IMG/M metagenome (GOLD analysis project Ga0307982, IMG submission 201847) | Saline water microbial communities from Organic Lake, Antarctica - #989 | ecosystem: Environmental > Aquatic > Non-marine Saline and Alkaline > Saline | place: Antarctica: Organic Lake...
TGCCCCTCTCCCTCCTGAATCATTCCGCACTTGCTTTGTTTGCGCAACGCACGCGCATTCCCACTTCTGCCCGCAGCATTGGCTTCTGTGCCATTTGGGTTTGTATTAGTTCGAGTTCGAGTTCAGCAAGAAGAATTATATTCAGTAAATTATCCAAGCTCCTCGGGATGAGGATGGGCCCGTATATCTCATATCTCACAATCATATTTCTAAATATGTCGTGCATTGGGTAAATGAGAGAGATATCGGATTTCGAAGATAATTCTATGAATATAAAAAGCCAGGCCGCTTCTATTCATTAAAAAAAAATCTGCCATATGCATATGGCAAATCCTCTTCGTCCCTTTGAGAATAAGTTCCCGTTGAGTTGTTGCTTATGTACATCGCGCAATGGTTGTTCTTTATCACATCTGGTGCGCGTTCTTTTACGAGGCGTAGTCGAACTTGGAAGGGTTCCCATACGCGCACGCTTTTTCCACTGAAAGGTTGTCGGTGCCAGCAGGGCCGGTGTTTTTGGATGTGACGATGCGCATGGTTCCGCTCTCACCCCACGGCTCACCCCTAAGGAAGAGTTATGCAACAACAACGAAAGCTGAAAAAATGGAAGTTTTTGCAGTAGCCCCTGTAGCAACGCTAAAGCATCACTTTTCTCAACGGTGTCGTCCAATACTGATGATACCTACTGTACTGCAGTCTGCAGTGCTCATCATCAATCCCGGAAAGCCTTACCAGCTGTTGCGCAGAAGCCAGTACTCGTCGCCCGTGGTAGAATCCACGCCCCACCCGAACAAGCTGATGATGTGGTTGATGGAGTTGCCGGCTGAACTGAAAATGCCGCCCGTGTACTCTTCCATGGCGTCATTCGCGTCTACACCGCAAGAAATCGGCCCATTCATCAACTCCGCCTGCACAGTAACAATCAAATATACAGCAAAGGAATAGGGGGCAACGACAGAAAAGATTGAATCACGTGTGCGCGCGTGCTTATTGACATAGACTTATTCTCTTGTACTGCGTTGCACGATGCTTTAAGCCAGCAGGGCTCTGGTATGTGTAATACGAATTTTCAAGCTACGCCCACGCTACTTAAAGGAGGCGCGTGCGAGGAATGTTTCTGCCGGCATTTCCTCAACTCTTCGAGGGACGAACCTTCATAGCGTCGTAGCCCGAGCAGCTGCCGTAGTCTTCCACAAACAGACGACGGTACGAGTCCACGCCGTAGCAGCCCGCGGAACCCGGGGAGCAAGTGTAGCACTCGGAGCTGTAGGTCGCGTCCGACAAGCACTGCTCGTTCACTGCGCGGTAATTGTTGCAGGTTTCGTGCGGGATGCCTTTCTCTACGGCATACTTGTACACTGGCAAGTCGTCCCCACCGTTGCAGGTGCCGCAACTGTCGTATTCGTCTCCACACGACAGCACGTTTTGCACGCTCAGGTACATGCTCGGCGCGTAACCCGGGCCTTGGGCAATGTTGAACCGGTCGGCCAGCGCTGACGTAGAGCCCATGGCCCAGCAGGAGCCGCAGTACTAAGAGAGGAGAGTGGGAAAAAGATTGGGGCGTACGCGGGAGAGCGCGTCAAGTGTATGTACATGATAAAATGATCACATCATGAATGACTTTCGGGAAAGTGAAACAAGTCGATGAGATTACGGAGTTCTTGTTGAACAAATACCACGGGGATATGCTGGTTTCGGATAGGGCTCAGGTAGCTCGTGCCATTGATTGATGCCCATGATATCGAATCCGGCAGATTGGTAGTGTTTGTATCAGCGTACTTTTCAGCAGCCTTGACGTTTGCCTCTTTCCAAAGATCGTCACGCCGAAACACTGCGTTTTCACGCGCTTGAGCTGAGATTGCAAGGGCAACCACGACGATAGTGCTACTGCAGGCACGATAAAGAAGACAGCATGAATATGAATATTACTTGAAATTTCAAGGGGCAGAGCTGAGTGCGTTTCTTTTTCGGCTTTACCGCATTGTTGACTTCATTTTACGAAGGAGTTGTGTCCGCAATAAAAACAGAACATCGGATATGTACCCCGATATAATTCATATCTACCCTGTAATATGATGGGGGAAATGGGGCTCTGTACGGCTTTTAAGTTTAGAAGTAGGAAGTACTTAAACTCTTCTCTATACGGCGCCTAAAAGAAGTAAATGTATCCAAAAACCGAGTCGCTTTATCCACGCGAGCTCAATAGCCAGAGAAGCCACTCTCGTGAGAAGAACTTGCCCGAGAGAACCTCGAAGAGCTCAATCCAAGTTCCCGACCCCCATAGTGTTGAGGTCTTCTCGGAGCTGCTGTAGCGTAGCAGGAGTCAGCCGGCCAAGTGCTTCCATGCAATCCTCAGGCGAGGGCGCACCCACCACTCCTGCCACAATCCGAACCGCATGCGGGGACAATTTCAAGCCTCGCTGCGCAATGGCCTCCACGTCAGCCTGAGTAGCGGCTTTATCAGACCCCAAAATCCAGAGCAGGAAAGCGCGCGCTTCGTGCCTTGACCGCAAGTGCGCCGCGGAATCGTTTTGCCCTCCCGCATCAGCCAGTGTTGCTCCCTTTCCCTTACCTTTGCCGCCCTTGCCAAATCTTTCTTCCCTTCTCGGGGGGTTCCGGTCGCCGCCCGGTGCTTGCCGCTCGCTCATTGGCTGAGGCGCGCCGGGAATGTCGGCGGACCCTTTCTCGAGCGCTGATTGGCGCTCGTCCGCGTCGTAGTACCAAAGGGTTACCGCGTGCCGTTCGGCGTGGGCTGGCAACACCTGTTCAAGAGGATCATATAATGATTGAAAACAGGGCAAGGGAAAGAAATCAGCGCCGGACAGGAAATACGTATGCAGCAATATAGGCGGAATTGTCATACTGTTTACAGCACTTTCAGATATATATATACCATATACCCTATGTGCTCATCTTGCGGCTTTCAAGTGCGAATTTCAATATTAATCGAGCAACGTGTGCAAGCCTTACGCCTCTTTACCTCGTGCGGCACTCTGTCGGACCAAAACAGCGCCAGTCGACCCGCCGAGGGGGGAACTTGAGCAGCGGCCCCCGTGGGCTGCCCGCTGGAGGCATCCGTCTCGTGGACCACTAGTTCCCCACCGTTGGTGGACGCATCCCACGAGGGGTTCAAATACACGAGAACCTAAAGAAAGAGAGAATGAGAGAAACAGGGACAGGAGCGATGAGCAGTTTGGCGAAGAAATCAAAAAAGAAGGAAAGAACGATGTAAAAGGTTTGCTGTGGCTCAGCGACTCAGCGAAGGTTCAGAAACCAAAGTAAAGTACACGCCAGCAAGGAAGAAGAAGTGAGGTTTTGGCCTAGGCAAGCACATTAGTACACCGCCTACTTGTGTACCGTAAGCCTTCGTCCGTCGCGGGCCGTGTTGTCCACGTGTTTCTGGAACCGCGCGCCCCCACCCGGGTACACCGCCAGCATGGGGTCGGTGCGGTCTTTGATTCTGGCCAAGCGGGGCACCCGCTTCTTCAACTCTCCGAGCACCAATTGGTCCATGGCCTGGAGCATCGCTTCCGTGGCGGTCATGGAGGACGCTGCCACGGATGCGCTGTCCACCCACAGGACCTGCAGTAGGTGCAGATACGTACATTGCCCAGTTACGCCCAAGGAAAGAATTGAAACAAGGTACAAGGAGAACGGAATGGCAAGATTTCGTTCATCGTTTTCGCTCTTTGCCATCAGTTTAAGTATGAGCATGTGCCTTCATACCAAGAAAAAAAGAGAAAAAAGGCAGAATCAGTCGATCCACATCCACCCACGAACCTTGTCGCCGCGCACGCGAGGCACTGTGAGTTGGGCACCCACGTCCGCGTCTTTCCCCACCCAAATTTCACTGCTCTTGTAGTGGGGCGCCAAACGGGCGACTTCTTGCCGCACCTTGGCCACGTGGGCTGGGCTCAGGAACCGGTCGCACACAGCACACCCGTAGGCCTCCAGGGCCGTCGACAAGCCTTGAGCAGCTTCGCTGAGGCGTTGTTGCCGAGCTCGCCGCTCGGCTGCCACGCCACTGCTGCTGCCGTTCTTACTGCTGTCGTTGTCGCGCTTCTTTTTCTTTTTGTTGCTTTTGCTGCTGTTATTTCCTGCAGTGGACTTCTCCATCGCTGCCGCAGTAGTGCCGCGATCGTCCAAAGATGAAGAAATGACTGGAGCTGCGGTTTCAACCAAAATGGGGTCACCGGTGCCTACCGACCGGCGCACCACCTCCACCATGGCCTTCTCCGTGCTTTCCCGAAAGAAAGACGGGGCGTGGGTGCCTGCGGTGGTAGCTTTCGGCACTGGGGCAGCAGCGGTGTTGTTTGTTGCTCCTCCTTCGCTCTTCACGCCACTGGCAGCTGCCGCAGCTGCTTCCTTTGCCCGCTTTTCTTCGCGGTGTTTCAAAGTCAAGTTCACGAAACGAATCATGTTGCTGAGGATTTTGGCAGGCAGTTCGCCGGTTTTGTTGTCTGCGTGGGGCACTGCCGACCCTAACAACCGCTGAGCCACCTGACGAAAGGCATGAGTCCACAGTGTAAAAGGAAAATTAAGGCTGCTTCAGCGATAGATAAATGATTTAAGTACTCCGAACGAAGTGGACGAACGCGTGACGTTTGTCAGACGTCAAAGATAGAATCCGCCAAATATTTGATTACCTCTTACTTTCCCTATTGGGAGGTGCAACTAGAAAGAACACCACAAACAGCCCCAGCGTCCCAACCACTACCACACCCCACGTGTAAGTAGGTACCTCAAGCATTTCTTGGTCCAGGCCGCGAAACCTTGCCGCCACGTACTCGTCGCTCAACCCGCTTGAGCCACCACCACCTGCTGAGTCACCTGCGCCACCGCCACTCGCCGCGCGCACCAGGCACTCTTGAATCGCCGGCACAATTCCCAGAGGGGTGAGGGGCTGGCCCAGCGGCGGCAACGCACCTTGCCATTCTTTCTTAACTTCGGCGCTGCTGGCAACAGCAGCAGCAGCAGTAGCAGGGGGAGGAGGAGGAGGAGGGCTCATAGGAGTGTGTTGGAGTGGCGGCGCCGGCGGTGTCGGTTCTGACTGTGCCTGCGGGGGTTGCGGTGGTGGTGGCTTCTTCCTTTGCAATGTCGGGTCCTGTTTCGAAGAGTGCTGCTTAATTGAAGCAGACGGTGCTTTCGAAGGTATCGCAACAGCTTGACCTGGAAGAACAACATCGTCTGCGTCGCCGAGATCGAAGGAGCCGTCCGCGCAAGGCTCGAGAGCAGTTACAACGGGTGACACCTTGCCAACGCTGGCAGCAGGAGCAGATGCAGGAGAAGCAGCAGAAGTGACATTTGAAGTCTTCGCAGAAAATTTCGGGGATTTTGTCGAATCAGTGGCAATTTTAGGATCTACTGCTGCAGGCCCTCGCTCATTTGGCTGTGCAAGAGGTGTTGTCTTAGCTGGTGGCGTCTTCGCAAGCGGCTCAACTGTCGCCGATGCACTAGCTACCGTTCTTGCGGCCGACTTCTCCCCATCCTGCAACTCCACTTTAGCTGCTGAAGTTGTACGTGCAGATACAGCATGCATGGCTGCTTCTTCTGCTTTCTTTTGGTGGGCCAGGTCTGCTGCATGTCGCCTTGCCGTTTCTTCTCGCAAGCGCTCTGCTTCGGCCTCCGCTCGTTGTGCTTTCTCCTTTGCTGCTTCACGTTGTGCTGCTGCTACTGCCGCTACGACTTCAGCTTCCACGTCTGATGCTTCAGAGCTCGATTGTGCTACTGCTGCAGGACGATTGTCTTGATTCTCGTCCCGCTGCTTCGTAGAAAGCATACTTCCTTGCTTGTTGTTCTCTGCCTCCGCAGCACTTGCGATGTTGTTGGCCTCTCTCAGGGCAGCCTGAGTCTCATGCAGTGCCCGACTGCTAGTCGCATCCTTAGGATCTAACTCTACGGCCTTGGTTAAGCTAGCAAGGGCTCCGGTAAGGTCGTCGCGCGCTCGCCGTGCAGCGCCGAGCCGGTAGTGTGCGCGGCCCCACGCGGGCTTGAGCGCCACTGCTGCGGCTGCATCCGTCTGAGCTTTGTTGAAGGAACCGAGGCGGAGGTGTGCTAGGCTGCGGTTGCTATAATGCGCCGCATCTTCTGGCTCAAGCTCTACGGCTCGGCTGCATAGGGCTAGTGCAGCTTCGTAATTGTGGGCTTTGAACGCCGCCGTTGCGTGCTCTTTAGCTTCTAGAGCAGTGGCACATTGCTTGGCGATAGCATCAGCACTGCCCGGATCTGGATCCGAGCCCGAGACGTCTGCACCACTGGTCGATTTGGCGACGTCTATGTTGTTGGATAGTGGTGTTGTGGTTGTAGTTGACCGATCCGGTTGCGGTGCTTCGCCTGACGGGGCTAACTGGTGTAGCGATACCTCCGCAGAGCATAGAGAGTCAAGATCAAGTAGCCCTTGCGCAATTCTCTGATGTAGGTCCACAGGCTCTGAAGGCAGGGCACCTTGAACGTCAATCAAGAGACATCTGAGTTTGTGCAAGCGCTGAAAAGTGGTCGATGCCATGGTGGGGATTAAAATCCCGCAGAGTCTCTGCTGCGTTCCGCTCATCATGTCCCCATCTTCCTAATATGGTGACATGAGAATACGAATGCGAGTCCGGGATACCGGGTACCGGGGAACCGGAACCACCGAACCACGGATTTGGATTTGGATTTGGGTTTGGATTTGGATTTGGCAAACTGTCTCAATTGTTTCCTCAATACTCAGGAAATCGCGCAGGAGTGGCTGGTCAAGAAATAAACCCCCAAAACCCACAGATATGGACTACTTCGCTATCGAACCCCATGCCAGGTCGCTATGCGCTATAGCTACATATAGCTAAATATGTGTCTGTGTGTGTGTAGAGAGACCATCGCCTCAGGCACAATACCATTACGAGTCTAAGTAGTATCTTGAGATTTGCATTCAACTCGTGAATCAGGGATTTAAGTATGCCGGAATTGGCCAGTGGCCACGCTGCGGTAAGGCGCACCACCACCCGGATGGTTCAATAGGTGGTTCTGCTTGAAGGCCTCTTAATCTTGAATTGCTGCCCACGGTAGCTGCCTGACCACCGGGACCCTTAAGTGCAGCTTCACACCAGTCCCGACCGACAAAGCGCGCGTATTCCTTGACTCCGCGGCACCCATTGCCACCTCCGGTCGCGAACGCGTCTTCCCAAGAGGCAAACACGGCGGATGTATTCGCTTTGCTGCCGCTCTGAAAAGGCTTTGTGCGAGCAGCCACCTCGGCCAAGTCAGCGCGTAATTTGTCTGAAAGCGTAGCTTGGCGCGCAGTCTGCGCAACTAACGTAGCAGGATCTAAACTGCTCCTCATTGATGCACCCGAGTACTCCCACTTGGCAGAATCACCTTCCGGTGGTGGGTACATAGGACAGGGCACTTGCGCGTATTCTGGAACGCACACGTCGGTCTGGTACCCGTTTTGTTGTCTCCTGATACTGTCGCCACGTCCTGTGGTGTCGCTGAGTAGGCTGCTTCGTTTCTCTTCAAATCTCGCCGCAGCGCTGCTGGCTTCAATCTTTGAGTGAGCTGCTGCTTCAAGCACCATACCACTGAGAGCACGGAGCAGAGCGCCTTTGCATTCAAGCGCACAGTGCTCTCGCACTTCAGCGCTGCTCGTGCTGCTGCTGCTGCTGCTGCTGCTAAAAGTGGTACTGTCATTGCGACCGCGCACGAGGTGCAGGCCGCGCACGAAGGATGGTTGGTAGCCTACTGTATTGACGGCACCCCACGGCTTTGCCATGCGCCCTTTCCCCACGCTCCCAAACATGCACCTGCAATAATTGGCAGCCATTCGTTCGTTTAGTTTTACCATTCTATCGCATGCATCCAGGCCAAGTAATGGAAGTGTCATCGCTATACAAAAATACTAAGAAATGTGTCACTAACCCGAAGTGTAAGTCGTCCTCAAGCACTGGCAGGGCTGCATCAGGCGGCGCTCCTGGGTCATGGGCGGACTCAGACACTAGTCGAGCGAAGTCAACGATGGACGCAGTCACCCGAGGTGCGTGAGATGCTGCTGTCATTGCTGCTACTGAGATGTCTGACTCTTCTATTGAACTATGCATTTTGGTGGATTGGTCGTTCACTGCTCCCACCAAGGCTGATACGGCCTCAGCCACTGCTGCTTGCTTCTCTTGTGCCACGCCTCTTAAGCGGGTGGCATTCATGGGCTGGTTGAGCACAATCAATCGATGAGATCCCGCTGTTCCGTGACTACGCGACCAACTAAGGAAAGCGAAGATAAATGGTGGAAAAGGAAAGTATATTAGGTGCGGAAGACATTGCCATACTCGAAACTAAGGAATGACACAAGCACAGCTCTTCGTCATAACTTTTTGTCAATTTAAGCACAGCCATGACACGAATGTAAACTCTAGCAAGTGTTTCAAATCGTACCGGAGAGAAAGGGATGATATTGCAGCAGGTAAGAGGTTTCGTAAGCAAGCAACGTTGGACATGTCACCGAGCGCTGTAGTAGCACCCATGCCCAAGACGAGCACCACTCGCCGCTGCTGCTTCGATTGTTGATGTTCTGAGTTGCCTTCAGCATCTGTGGATGACGATGCTGCTCCAGGCGCACCAGCATGTGAAGGAGCAGTGGTGGTAAACGCACTTTTTGAGGCCTTGAGGCGTTGCAGCACTGCCACCTGCTCTTTGCAATCTTGCGCAAAACTGTAGCTCATGTCTATTCCTGTAGTTGGGTTCCAACCTGGTGGCGGTGGTACTTCTACGAAGGAGCGGCCTCGGTTCTCTAGCTTGCCTACCTGGAAAGCGGCACTCTAAAGTTAAAGGCGTAGCATGAGGTGTGTAAAGTGAATGCATTGAATCTAAGAAAGTGATAGCTCAAAACTGCACTTTGATGTTCCGAAGCTTCTTTCAAAGATGAAGACCTATTGACGACTACCCTTGGCTGACCGCAAGAAATGCGTCGCTGGCGTTGCCACTTTTCGGATGAAAAGTAACTTTGTAAGACGCAAAACCGTAGACTGGGTCCACTAGCACTGGTAAGCCGCGTATAGTGCCCTGAATCAAAGCGTTATACACTTGCCGCAAGATTGAATCACCCTAAATGGCATCATCAGGAACAAATTGAGACCATCGAGGGTGCACTAGCACGCGAACCTAAGCAAAATAAAGAAGGTTAAGTACATGTGCCCTAGCAAGGTGATAAGCGCATTACCAAGAAAAACACGTGAGCGGAGCTTAGCTCTTCGAGAGCTTCAAGGCCAACCACGTTGCCAACGGGAGAACCACCACAGGATGGCTGCCAGTGAGCGTGCTGATTCCAATACCCAGGGAACATAGCATCAGTATTGCCGTCATACGCACATGGTTTGGGTACTTGTTCTGCTCTAGCAAGCGCCTCAAGCCCAAGAAGCAACCATACGTACATTTTTACGAGCTAATATCTTAATCGGTTAATCAGTTTGATACTGTACTTAGTGGCGTACATCCTGGCCTTCGAGGTGGACTGGCGTTCGGCTCGAGATTGGCTAAGTAAAATCTTTCAATAAATCAACCAAAACTAGCGTAATTTTCAAGGCGACCTCCATTCATAATAGCATTTGACCACTACATTCTAACTGTAGCATCCTAGCATCGGAGTGTCTCTCGTTTTGCTTTCTTGTTTTGCTTTCTTGCTTCATCGTGCAAAGCTTGACAGCAGACAGAGAGAAAAAGTACTAACGCCCTAACGGGGTAGTGCCGTTTTCCACTTTGCGCTGTCTTCTTTTTTGTTGCTGTTTTGTTTGTGTCTAAGTCTAAACGATGGGCCTAAGGCGAAGGCGAGCATTAACATGTAGGTGTAACGGCTGAAGCAGACACAAGTTTCGACGACTGGATCTGATAGAGATATCGTTATTCCCGTAAATTCTACTTGCGCACTCAGTCTTCCTGTCGATTTCTTTAATCAAAACCAAAACCTGCAGCCTGTAGACTGCGAATGTAAATGGAGCTGTAAACAAAAAGCAAAAACAATGCTGGGGCACTTTAAAAAGCAGCAAATAAAATCACGCGGCACTAAAAGCGCAAAATTTACGCCATCGACCATTCCTAATAATCCAAAAGTAAACGACGAGATGAAGAGCCGTCAAAAATGGGCCTGTGAAAAGGGCCTCAAACGCTCTCATTGCTTGCTGTCGGCGTATTGGTGCGGTTTCTCGAGCAAACTCGACTCAGGCCAAGGCCTGCCTTCGATGGTTTGCAGGGACACCCCTAGCTCCTGCGCAATGATGGCCTTCACTTTGGGCGCGCAGTACTGGCCCTGGCACCACCCCATGCCGGCGCGGGTGCGCTTCCGCACTTGCTGCGTGTTTTCCACCTACAGTAAAAACACGAGAGAACACAGAAATCAGAATGACAAGTTCTTGGTGAGCGTGTAGGGTATGGCCTTGAGAAAAAGTCATATCGAAATCCTTGCGGGCCATTCTTCACCCACCATTCTCCACTTCTCAATATTCCATTTTGCACAAAGTATTTACCTGAATGAGAGCATTCTTGGTTTGGCCACGCCGCACTGCGTCTAGCACCTTTCGAATGAAACAGCAGGAGGAGGAGAGTTACCGCATCATAAAAAAACCAACTTGCAACGTCAACTCTCACACTATTAAAAAGAGAGACGATAGGTCGGAAAAGAGAATAATTAGTGTACCTCAGCTTCCGTCACCAGCTCACAGCGGCATATCACATTCCGCGACGGGTCATCCGCCATGTCCTTCTTGATCGTTACCTGATTGGGCCGAGAAGAAGGGAGTAACATGGTGAGAAAGTGAACGTAAGCATGCAAAAGGGAACTGTTGCTAGGCAATGTACGTGTCACAAATGTATAGATCTCGTAGACTCTCAGACGATAAAGCGCGCGCATGAGCGCTTTATCGATCTTACTACCCAAATTTGACACCAATCTATGCGCTTTCGTACCTCCTGGCCAGCTTTGTTGACCATTTTCCAGTTGCCCTTGGGAATAATGTACGGCTTCCGAGTCGGGTTGAAGTGAGGGTTTTTCTGCAGGGGCAGTCCGGCATTCGAGAGCAGGCGCACCACCTGTAGTAGTAGTAGTAGTAGGAATAGTGCGAGTAGGAGTAATAGCGGTAGGAGGAGGACGAGTGGGTGGAAGGAAGTAAAACAAATCAGTGAAGTCTGCATACGGTGAAGGGTTGAGAAACTATATTCAAGGCGTTGAGGCGTATAGAATTTGCGACACAGGTACGGCAAGATCTGCGATAGCAGTCGCAAGGTGCACAAAAAATCGGTGGGAGAGATTCGTCATTGTACCTCGAGTGCGACAGCTGGCGAGCCTGCCAGACCAGGCGAGTCCACCCTGTACACAAGAAAGAATAGTGGAAAAGAAGAACAATACGCTTAGATCAAAATCGAGTGGAATGGTTGGAACAACAATACATTCTTGCTCAAACGATTCCCTTCATCTGGACAGGTTTCCTCTACGTCCCTGTCACCCATCCTTCCGATCTCACTCCGACATGCGCGAGCGCTCATCCGTACCTCCATCCATATATATGCATCCACACAACACTACATGTAGCAAGGTACCTACCCGGCCGCGTGCACAAAGTTTGGCTGTCCTTTCGCGGGGCGCACCACCCAATCCCCAGTGCTGTTCTTGGCCCGCACCCCCGCGAAGGAGTGAATGATTTCGGCGGGGTCGAAGCACGGAATCAGCTTGCGGCACTCGTCCATGATGTGGGCCATGATCGAGGCCTTGGACTCCCCTCGCGCCTGTGTGTTTGAGACATGCGTAGAAGTGCGTGAGTAGACGTGGGCGAATAAGTGCCAATAAGTAGCAAATTGATAGGTGCGCAGGTGAGATTGACATGATGGAAGAAGACTTCTTTGCAAGTAATTGATTCGATTACCAACGCCACACACACATACAAATGATTGGTCGTTCCATTCTCTCACGGCGTCTCATGTCTTAAATCATTAAATGATCGAAGGTAGGTAGATACCTCTTCGTCGTGCACCGAATGCCGCCGTTCCTTGTCCTTGAAATCGTGTGCGGTTGGGCCCAAGCATAAGTTGCCCCATAGCGTAGGCTGCACCAGAATGCCCTTGCCCATGGGACCGGGGCACGGGAACACGATGTGCCGGCAGAGTGGGGGCTCTTCCTGTGAGGAAGAAAAAGGACAAAAAGGCATCGGCAGATTGTGATTACAACAAACACGCAAAGAAAGTTTTCGTGGTTAATAAAGAACGAAAATCAAGAAATGAAGCCCATCTGGACAGTATGAGGGAATAAAATAGCACTTTTGGTGCAAGTAAGACGGTATAAAAACGCTTGCCTTGTTGGTGATGGCGGGGCGCTTCAATAGCACGTACTCGCCAATTCGCGGCTTGATGGTGAAGCTGTCGTCGCCAACCATGGCCGCGACCTTGTCGCTGAACAAGCCTGCGCAATTCACCACGAAACGGGCTTTGTACACTTCATCTTCCACCACCTAAAATGGCAGGTATTCCATAGATACACCGCGAGAAGAAATGGCAGAGAGTGGGCACGCATGCAGATAAACTAGACGCGTGCAGCGTGGTGTTGGAGAAGTTAACGCAGTGGCAGAAAAAAAAATTCTGAGTCATTTTCTCGGAAGTCGCTGGCCACTTGACTTTTTCCTAGTGTTTCACTTACACAATCACGAAACCAAACTCGCCCCCCCCCCCTAGTTAATAAATCATGAATTACCTTGCCGTCCACCAGTTTCCCCTTGGGCGCTTCGGCCAAAAACATTTCGCCGTAAAACATGATCGCAGCGAAAATCACGCCAATGGCCACCGACGCGCTCGCCGTGGTCTGCCACACCACGACCCCCACGCTCAAGACGGCCGCGACGATGGCGCCGCCTTTCACACTCCACAGTTTCGAGAACCACGCGCCGCGCTGCCGCTGCTGGGCTTGCGCTACTGCAGACGGGGAATAGCGTGCGTTCACCACGTATTTTCCTTCTCCGTCTTCTTCTTCGCCGTCCTTACCTTCTGCGCTGGCTTCCGGGTTGATGGCAGTCACTTCCCGTGAGCATTTGAAGGTCACGCCATTCATGGCTGCGTTTTCTGCCAAGGCAATGGTGAACTCGAAGGGAATCACCACCCCCGCAGAGGGCGCAAAAAGGGCTCCCGTGGCGTCGGCGCCGATGTTCGGCTCTACGCGGCGCAGTTCCGCTTGGTCCAAAATGCGTAAACCTTCGACGCCGTTGGTGCGCCCTCGCGCCAGCAAATCCTTTTTTAGGGGCATCGAGTGGCAGTATTCGGAGAATAAACAACGCAGGTTAATCAAAAAAGAATAGTGAATCTCATCTTCAACTGAATTACGACGAGCATTCACAACAAGTCGCCACACCGGTCCATAAGACACACAGAAGCAAGTACCTTGAGAATGGTGTCGTCCTGCTTGCCGCGCGCGACCACTAGAGAGCCGTTAGCTTGAAAACCAAACTTCAAGTCACGGTCCAGCGCAGGGAACATGCGGTTGCCCGTCGGGCAAAAGCGGGCGCGGACGGAACCTGTGGTCCATTTCCAACAAAAAGCCATATACAGAGGCAACCAAATATGAAAGAGAGGTCGGACACCCTTGTGGATCCACCCAAAGAAACGCAACACCATACCAACTTAATGATCTTTCTAACGCGTCTAGCATGTATATATATGTTCGTAGTGAGCACCAGGTTCGTCGTCGTAGCCCGCGTGCACGATGCCGCTGTTCCCCTTGGTGGCGCCCTGCGTCACGTCGTCGGCTTTTTCCAGCACAAGCACCTTGGTCGAACAAGAATCATAGCCACGAATGCGACAAGCACAAAAAGATTCAAAAATTAAAAGTTTGGAGAGATTTATAGCAGCGAAAAGCACGCAAATTGATGAGGGCTGTTAACTGCTGTGAACTGCGCCGGTTCTGCCGAAGTTGGAGTATTAGGATGTTTACCTTGACAGCAAACTTAGAAAGCTCGCGCGCCACCGAGGCACCGACGCAACCCGCACCCACAATGATGACGTCATACTCGTCTTCAGGGAGCGCTTTCACTCGGTCCATGTCCTTGCAAGACCCCGCCATATCCTGGCATGCAGTCAGAAGCAGTTATGCAGATGAATGATGCTTCCCAATCTTTGTTGATAAAGCATTTAGAATGCATAAACACACCTCGATGTCTTGGTTCCATTCTTGGGGCGCTTTTGCCATAGGTATCCATTCGCCGCCCTTGAATACGCCGAGGCGCCCGTGCAAATGATTCGTGGGCTCACACATTCTTCGCTATCTTTGATCTTTTGATGAGTGATCTTGTTGTCAACATACATGTCAAGTCTGTCAACAGTCAACCAAACCCTTTGAGTCAACAGTAATAAGTAGTTGGTAGTTGGTCGTCAACATCGGCCGAACATTCGTCTGCAGAGCTGTTCGTCGTTAGTCTCGATCCCTTCGCAAGCAAGACCAGCAAAGCAAGCTCTCTAAATTAGCGGGAAAAATCGCTGACTCTTACGCATCCCCGCCCTCGCGATATAGGAAGAAAAAGCACTTTACTTTTGTTTGAATATATAATTAGGGGAAGCATCGTAAGTTCCGCCTGCGCCTGCAGGTTGACCGAACAGACCGCAGACCGCACCAAAGTCCGGCCGTGGGCCATAGGCCGAAGTAAATTTTATCGAAACGTTCCGCTTTGATTAGATTTAAGATTTAAGTCTGTATCATAGTTCTCTTCGCTCTTCGGATTGGATTTGGATTTGAAACTGAAACGTAAAAAACTTTCTTTAAAAACTTTTTCTTCTTAGTGGCAGGAGTATATTTATTATTTACAGAGGAGCTTGGCTGTGTCACTTCTACGTACGCAAAAATGACATGGGTGAAGAGTAACATTTAAGAGGAGATAAAAGAAATAGGACTTTTATTTTAATGCCGTGCATATGGGAGGCATTTCCTTATTTCCATCCATAACTACGCATGAATGAGTCGCAATAGCTGCGCATTGAGAGAAGAAATATATGTAATCCACATTACCATGGCGTTATTTGTCTCCTAGCCAATATCTCAGTTCGGAGGCCCAGGCATTTTAAGCACCAAAAGTTTCATGGCCGGCTGCGATAGCAGTGGCGAGAGCACGCACTTCATCCTCGGTGTTGTATGCATGCAGACAAATACGAAGCCGCTCTTGGCCCTCCGCAACCGTGGGTGCACGGATGGGTAAAACATTGAAGCCCTGATCTTTTAAATAATTTGCCAGGGATACCACTGCTGCGCTGCCAGGAACCAAAACACCTTGTACCGGCGAGGATGACGGTAAAAGAATTTCCTTAGCTTTAGCACTGGACCCCATCGCTTCGATGAATGCCTGACTGAAGGTTGCAACGTGCTGATGGATGATTTCCTGGAGGTGATCGGCATGGGTTTCTAAGCGTGCGTAACCGCATCCGATGCACGCTAAACTGTGTGGCGGTAGACTGGTGCTATAAATCAGTGGGCGAGCATAGTTCAGCAAATACTCCTTCAGTATTGGGCTGCCCACTACAGCTGCACCATGGCAGCCCAGAGCTTTCCCGAAAGTGTAAATGGTAGCCAACACGTTTTGTGCCAGCCCTAAATCATGCACGAGTCCCCGGCCACCAGTTCCCAGTACGCCCAAGCCGTGGGCTTCATCGACTACTACAGCGGCGCCGTAATGCTGCGCAAGTTCTACGAGCGTCTTCAGTGGAGCCACATCACCGTCCATACTGTACACGGACTCAACCACGATAAACACGTTCTTTGTGGCTGGCGCCGTTTCCGTAGTATAACCCAGTCCAGCAGCTGAATCGGAAGCGTTCAAAGATACATTTTTTTGCTCTTGTTGAGCAGCAACCAAGCACTTCTCTAAACTCGCGAGGCAATTGTGTTGAAAAGGAGCGCTCTTGGCACGGCTTGCCTTAACGCCTTCGCGAATCGAGTTGTGGGCCAGCTTGTCGTACAAAATCAAATCACCGCTTTGTGGTACTGCACTAAAGAAACCGAAGTTTAGGTCGTATCCCGAGTTGAAGAGCAAAGCAGATTCGCCGCCATGGAACGCTGCGATGCGTTGCTCAAGCGCCTCAGCATAGTGGCTGTTGCCACTCAACAGTCGAGAACCAGTTGAGCCACCACTGTAACCTCCAAGCATCGCAGGGCAGCGCTCAAGTTCTGCACTCACGGCACGTTGTAGTTCTGCAGAGCGCGCAAACCCTAAGTAGTCGTTGGAGGTAAAATCGCACAGATGGCTAGGAGCAAGAGTCAGCTTTCGGAGAGTGCCCGCACTCTTGCGGCGGCGGAGGCATTGAGCAAGGGCAGCTAAGTGCGATGATAGTGCAGATTGGGGTTTCGGCATATATGGATCCTATCAGGATTATTTCATTTGAGTTGCTCGCTGCCGTTTGAAGAGCTACTTTAGGAGGCTCGGTGTGCTACCTAAATTGGCAGATTATAACAAAGTAATCCAAGTTCATTCCTGGAACTTATGACTTCGTCGTAGCTCCTTGTAATAGTACTGCCAAACTCATATCGCAAAATTGTTATCGGAACCCGCTCATAGCTGCAGCTACTAATACAATATCGTTAATTACGATCGCTCTGTCAGCTCTCTCGTTGCAACAGCTTCATCTTCTTGCCCGCCTTGATGCCTTCTTGATTCTTGATGTTGATGGCCTTGATCGAGTACTTTTCTGGGCAATGCGTAATTTATAAATTTCAAGCCCTGCGGTACTTATTACGTATGCAGACATACTAGCTAGTACGTATTTCATGACGTAAATCATGATTTTGAACTCATCTAAAAAAATGGCTTTGCCGTGAATTCCTCGAATAACTTGATTAGAAAGAGAGTTGATCGAAACGAGCTATTCATTTGTGAATTAAAACATGCAGAGCTCTAATGAAGCATCGAAACGGCCTCGCGTTGATACAGCTGCTGTAGTTAAGACTACAGGCAGTGACTACTCGAGTGACGAAGCCCTTAAAGAGTTGGCGCGCAAAACAGCAAAGGAGCTCATGAGTTCCAACGACGCGTCGCACGACTACAGCCATGCTTTCCGGGTGTGTATGTGGCAGAGTTGATTATCATTTTATCTAAATGTAATCATTGGAAGAAACTAAACTTAAGCACGTCAGACAACTAGAGAAATTTCTAACATAAGATTCCACGTCTCTTCTGCCTTGCTGGCCTTGCCCAATCTCGAAAGGTGGCCGCGACTGCTACCACGCTCAGTAAAGCTGAAGTTGCACGTGGGGAGTCTGTGGATGACCTTGTGGTGACATTGGCAGCGACTTTACACGATGGTGAGTGCTTTCTGCATGTTATATGTATCTCAATCATCGGGGAGTTCGGACACTCCTTCTAAGCAAGAGCAACCTTTCAACATTTCATTTGGCATTTGAAATTTCGTGAAAAGTTTTCAAGCATTATAGAATTGGTGGTTCCTAGGAAGCTTTCATTGAGTGCCGTAAGATAGATTTCTGTCCTAAGTTCTGTTTTAGTTTATCATTGTGTGGAGCGTTCCTGCGATAGATTTTGTTGCAAAACGCTCCATTTGACGTTTATTTTTGTTTCTTCCATGCGTGGCACGATTTATGGAATCAATGGCAGTGGCGGATCACAAGTACATGGGACCTGCTGAAGCAGCTGCTACTTTGGAACGCGCTCTCGATGCGCTAAGGAGCGGTGGCCTTGAAAATGAGCGTGCGGCCAAAGTGAAGCTTGTCATTGAAAACATGTCCTTCTCCAAAGAAATTGACACTGCTAGCCAAGGTAAACTTGAAATAGAAAAGGTTGTGGTCTATTCTACGCTCTGCACGAATGCTTTTTTTTTTTTTCACGCTGCGTTTAAAGACGAATGTGTGCTGCATTGAGTTCAACTGTTACGTACGTCCTCGAGTGATATTTCTTTGCAATCTACTTTAAGGAATTCCTGAGTTGCGTTTTCCTCTATTATATTTTGTATGCGCGACTTTCATGGCACGACTTATGAATCAACCAATGTTCTCGGGCGTGTTCTTAGCGGTGGACTTGTCCTCGGTGGCTGCCGAGCTCGCTGTGGTGATGGACGCCGATAAGTTGGACGCCATTGGAGCAGTTGGCATTGCGCGCACGTTTACCTTTGGTGGCGCAAAAAAGCGGCCCCTGTATGACCCAGATGCGCCTTTGATGACTGAGGTGAGCAAATATCACTTGTGGCAAGAAAAGAAGGGGAGGTGTAAAAATCTAGATATGAATTGGCCAACGGATTCCAGTAGCATATCCCTAAGATCACGATTTGTTTGAACTCAATTTCAACTGTGCTGCGTTGCCAACCTTTTCAGGTCGTGGATCTCAGTGCGGAAGAGTATGCTGCATCCGCAGCGAGGGGGAGCCCTACGTACGACCACTTCTTTGAGAAGCTGCTCAAGCTGAAGGGCATGATGAAGACACAAGCTGGCCGGGCTGCTGCGGAGGTCCGGCACCAGGTGCGTTTATTTGTGAAGGTTGGGCCTAGGCACTGAATGCTTGTGGATTGATTACTCGTTGATTGATGTAAGGGATTGAGCTAGATTTCATTCGTTACTGTAAGGAACTGCGCGGGAGATTATTATAATCGGTGTATCATACCAGTGGCAAATATTCATGTCTGATAGGGCACCTCGTTCACTTTCTCAAGTAATCTTATAAATAGGCTTTGAATAGTGTTCGCATTTTCTCATCAAACTTTTGTGACGTACCGTGCTAGGTCATGGTGGACTTTTTAAAGCAAATGCGAATGGAAATTGCTGGAGATGCATAAGCGAGTGATGATTTCAAAGAAGTATACGGCCAATTTTCGCCTCATCTCGACAGCTCCGAAAGTAACGCACGTGCTTGCTTTTCGTAGTCGCAATGCTGATGCTGGTGCCGTTGCCACCGGCGATGAAAATTGTCTGAGGTCGCGTACAAACGACTTCAACCGGTTGTTGGTGGCACGCGCATCAGAATTGTGAGCTATTTGGTTCTGCTTATGGCAGGCAAGATGATATTACTATTACGGTGGTGCAAACATATACAAGACAAGAACGGTGGCCTTTTTATATGGCCTACCCTCTGACATAGCACTCTAGAAGTGGTTCAGTAAGCCCACTATTTACTATTCACTGGCCAGACATAAATCTTGTGGAGCCAGGAAAGCGTGCCGCGCGCCTCCTGTGGTCTGGTGTCTGGTGTTGCTTGCATCTAAATCTAATAAATCGCTAGTATCTCAGGCATTGGGCGATTAGAATATAGGACTTCGATTACTTAGATTTTTGTCAAGGAGGCCGTTCTGGAGTGCTTAGTGCCAAAGAAAAAGAAAATACCAAAAACAGTTCAGAATTATAGTACATGGCCTCAAATTAAAAGTGCTGCAGCTGCGGTAGCGTGAAGTCGCGCATAAAAAGGCACAAGCGACTCTCCAAGTGCTTCAACTACTACATCGCCTACACCTACACCTACACCTCCTGAAGTGGAGGACGGTGGTTCGCTCGCAGCAGCCATTTCCGACGCCGCCGCTTTCTCACTCTTGGAAGGTTGCTCACATTGCTGTCGCTTCGCTCGTTTCGCTGGGCCGTGGCGGCATGCCGCGTCGTCACTATCCTGCGGCTCGCCTGGCGTGACCTCAGCTGATCCTGCTCCTGCTGGTGGTACGACTGCAGCAGTGACAGCAGCACCTTTCGATTTGCCGCGGCCAGCTGGCTTCTTTGCCCCTGCTGGACCTGGTGTGGAAGCAACTCGAGCACTGGAAGCGACACCAGCGCCGCCAGCAGCGCCACCAGCGCCAACAGCCAAAGCGCGCGCGGGCGGCCAATCGTTCACGGACCCCAAACCCAAACTGTCGAGGTAAACGGCTACGGCCGCGGTGAGGGCACTCAAGCAAGCCCGCGCTTCGTGCGCTTCGGTGCACGCGGCCACCCGGGCTCTGCCAGCTTTGTGCGCGTCGTCAAGGAGGCTCGCTTCACGCAGCCGCTTCCCCTTCCCCTTGCCACTTTTACTGCTGGATTTGCTGCCAGCCTTGGAAGTACCCGCGGCCGTTGATTGGTTTGTGTCAGCTTGCTCCTGGAGCAGCGGTGGCGGTGGTGTCAGCGCCGCTTCGAACCGCGCGCAGAGCTGGGGCATGAGCGGCAAGAGCAAGAGGTGCACGCACAGGGGGCCCAAGTGCGAGACGGCGACAACGGCCCCGTACTGGGTCGCCAGCGGCTTGTCCCCCTGTAACGCGTCGAAGAGGGCCTTGGTCACCCGCGGTTGGAGGTTGGCGTATACGGCGCCGTATCTGAGTTGCCGTGTTTCCAAATAAGAAGAGGTTTACAAAACAACAATGATGCGTTTGCAGGAGAAGGATGAGAAAAGGGTTGTAAAAGAAACACACTCGCAAGGATTGTGCTGGTGAAGCGAGTATTAATGTGGTAGAAAAGAAGACGAGTGGAAACGTTCGCAGGCAAATCCCAAAAGTATTCACTGGAATGTGAGTGAAGAAACATTAATTGATTGTTCATTATCAAAGAAGAGTGTGAATGCAGGTTTATCGAAGAATTCGGTGTAAAAATACCGGCGGCAAATGTGAGCCACTGCCCGCGCCGCCCGGTCGCGCAACCGGTGGTGGTTGTCGCAAGAAGGGTCTTGGCACAGTTTTTTGCCCACCACGCACGTCAGGACCGCAGGCATCAACTGACGGATGACCATGACATCAAGAGGGTATAACGAAAACACAGAAGAGGAAAAAAGTTCGAAGAGTGAAGAGGGATTCAAAAGGAGAGAAAATGGAAGTTTTCATTTTCGCCCGCGTTCGTGGGTACTTTGGCTCATTCAAACAAAAGTCGATTTTTCACCTGATGCAAGTACAGCTCGACGTGCAAATTGGGATTTCCGAGAATGCAGTTCAAGAGGTCCATCACAGACAGGAGGCGGCCGAGGTCGCGCAAATTATTTGCTACCTAATGGCACGATTATTGACGCCACCAAATATTATAAAAGAACACGGAAAAGAAAGGAGACATAACCACAGATGCCAGAGCACCGCTCTAACCACAATTCCAATCGTTGTCTTGTTAGGTAATCACAATTGATTCTGAACAGGAGGTTGAACAATATAGTAAAATTTACAGGCATAAGCAGAGAATGAGTATGCCAGGTACGGTGCAAGGTGGAATCAGCGTAAATTCGGAGTGTTTCGTCCCCGCGCACCTCTCCCTGGATGAACTGAGCCAGGTACGGCATGAGCTCCTGGAGGCCCGAGTCGGTTGCCAGCAGGGCCGAAAGCGCCGCGCCGCGGGGGGCGTCATGGTCGCTGTCACCGCCCGCTCGCACTTCCGCGCACACCTGGAACAATACGAATGAATTCAAAGTGATGGAAAGATGAAAAGAAAAGCGGAGCCAATACAAAAAAAGGTAGAAACATACGTACCGTACGAGGAAGATATAAGAAGCAAGGAGTTGGCTCGAGGAAGGGCACGAGACTTCAACAAAGTAAAAAAGACGCCTAAAGAGCACTGCAGTTCTGATTATATAAACTTAACACGCGTGGAACCTGGGTCAAGACGAGCTGCATTTCGCGGGACAGCACGTGCGCAAGTCCAGGGGTGGCGTCGCCGGCTGTGGAACTAGTGCTGCTGCTGCTGCTTCTGCCACCTTTCCCCTTCGAGGCTGAGCTTTGGCTAGGGTTTTGAGGCACTTTGGGCTGCGTGCCTTCGACCGCGAGCCAGTGGAGCGACAGGCTAGGCGCGAGGGGGGCGGGAGGCAGCGCGGCTTGAGCCACGTCGGCCAGCTCCACGGGAGGCTCTTGGCCAACCCACACGGTGTCTGCTTTCCCGTCCCACCCCGTGACTTGCACGGCGCGAGACGAAGAAAACCCGTAGACACACTGGGCAGGCCACAAATTAAATCATGATCCATATGTACGATTGGTGAGCTATGAAAGAAATAGGGACTATGAGCTATTTCTTCTATTTCCTCTCTGTTTTGCGCTGGGATCATATATCACTCCAAAAAAAGACACCGTGCAGTGCAACCAAGGAAAGGGCGGAAATGCCTACGTGCTTTAAACGCAATCATAACTGAGCAACAGTAGGAGGTACTTAAGCGCACCTCTTGCCGGCTTAGCGCGAGCGCAAAATTTACGTCATCGACGCTGAGTGTGGCGCGTTTAGCGCGCCGCTGTACCTTCGTAGCCCCATCGATGAGCTGCCTTAAATGGCGCTCCACCGCGGGTGCCAAAACACGAGGAAGCACAGGGGATAGTGGAGCTGATGGCCGATGCTGTTGCAAATGGTGGCATAAACTCGTAGCCCATTCCGAGAAGGACGATTGTGATGGAGCGGGTGCTGAACCACTGCTAGACTGCGCCATTTTTCGGATACAAACCTCTCTTTCTTCGCAGCAGAAATCGTAAAAATTGAACGAAAATCCAGATCACATCATAATGAAGCTGCCGCAAATTCTGTTACAGATCACAGATCAGTCTAGCTACAGTACTGTAGCAAGCTAATATGCTGAGCTCCTTGGCTAGTTAGAGTAGCCAAGATAGCTATAGCAATTATAGTTAGAATAGTGTTAGAATTGTCTAACGAACTAAAGTAAAAGCGGATCCTACCATTAGAATTACCCAAGTTGAAATCAGAGGCATACTCAGGCTGCAACAAGTTAGCTTGTCTAGTCGCGCAGTCGCGCAGCAGTATCGAGAGTTCTTCAAACAAAAGAAACATATTGCTTGGAGCTTCAGAAGTATTTGCTAGTTCAAATTGTAATTGAAGGCATTCGAGCCTATGAGAAATTATACAAGAGGTTGGACATAGTATTTCATTTTGAGCTGTACCTTAGGTATTTGACAGGAGTAATGGGGGTCAATAACCTTTGGCAACTTTTGTCGCCTGCTGGTCGGCGAATCAATGTTGAGACTCTATCGCGGAAGACACTAGCCGTCGATGTTAGCATTTGGCTTGTGCAATTTATCAAAGCCATGCGGGACGACGAAGGCAAAACAGTTCGAAATGCGCACCTCATTGGAACCTTCCGACGTTTGGCCAAATTGCTATTTCATCGCATTAAACCGGTCGTAGTTTTTGATGGTGGAGTTCCGACCTTGAAGCGACGGACAGTAGAGCTCCGTCGCTTACGCCGGCATCTAACAGAGCAGTCGCTTCGGCAGCAAGCTCAAACCATTTTGGTAGCACAGTTGAAGCGGCAAATTGAATCGGATAAAAAGTTGCAAGAAATGAATGGCAAAGGGTCTGGCAATGACGCCTTGTCTGGGTTTGCGCCAGGGTTCAACCCTGGTGCTCAAGGTGCTAATCCTGGGGCATCAGCGGTAGCGGCTTCAGCAGCAGGAGCATTAGCGCTGTCAGAATCTGTAGCGGCAGCAGGTGAGCCGGAAATTCTACAATCCCCTGCGCTCGAAGTGATAGATGATGCAAGCAATAGCTACGAAGGAGACGATGACGACATCGAATGGGAAGACGGTGACGTGCGAAATATCTCTCACGCTGGCGATGGCAGTAACGGTGAAGCGAATGGCTTTGAGTGGGATGTTGGAGTGGGCGATGTGGATGAATCGAGCTTGCGTGCGATGCCTGCTGGGATGAGAAAGAACATTATTGAGTCTGTTCATAAGAATTTTCGTAAACGCAGCCGAGACTCTTATCTCTCTGTCGCAGGTGATATGGATGCGTATTCGGAAGCTCAAGTCAATTCTTTTCTCCGTGTCTCGCAATTCAATCAAAAGGTCTGGAACGTGGCCAAGTCATCCACAAAAACTCAATCGGAGGGTCGTCAAATAGCATCAGATTCGAGTCGGAAGTTTTTCCTTGGCAGCAAATCGGGCTTTGTTAAGGCAGCTGCCAGTTGGAAACAGGAGAGTGCTCCTGGGCCCAAACTAGGCAGCACGCACGCGATGTCAACTTGGCTTGACGAGCAGTCTAGCGTTGCAAACAATCCTTCGGGCACATCTTCTTCGTCGGCACCTTGTCGAGGCAAGACTAGTCCTCACGAACGCAAACGCCTGCGGAAGAAATTTCGAAACGCTGCGTGTGTTGATAGCGACAGTGACGAGGATCTCTTCGAAGATTGTGACAAAGGTACTAGTATGCCTGTTCCGAGCGCGAATAACGAATTATATGTTGAAGATTCGGCAGATTGTAATGGAGGTTTTATTCTTGAGGAGGAAAACCCTTTTGAGAATGATGATGATCGATTTAAGTTCACTGCGACTCAAAGTGCGAGACTTTCGCCAGCTCCTGAAGCAGCGACACGAAATCTTTCTGAGCTTGCTCCTGTGTCGCTTGACGTTTTGCGCGGATGGGCGGAGCAAGATAATATTGAAATGGCCGTGCGAAGAAGCCTTGAAGACCAAGGTGGAATTCGCAACGATGAAAAGCTGCAGGCGATACTAAAGATGTGGGGCTTAGAAGTAGAAACTGTCGATGGAGACAATAACTGTCTTTTTAGCGCTCTTGCTCTACAGCTTGATCGCGTTCGGCGGTCAAATTTCTCATCGGAATCTATTCGATCGTACATAGTGGGTTGGATGCGTCGTCATGGTGACCTTGTCATTGGGGAAGACTCGCAAGGTGGCACAGCTACGTTATCGCAATTTGCAGAAGGAAATTGGCACACTTATCTCAATAGTATGGAAGTTCACGGAGGCGCTTGGGGTGACCACTGTGTTCTTATAGCAGCAGGTAATGTAATTATTCTTTGTTTTGTTTCGCCCTTTTCAAGAATAAATCTCACTTATCATTTGTTGGCTCTCTAGCAATTATCTTCAAACTTCGGATTCACGTATTCAGTGTATTGAACAGTGGAGAACCTTTGACTTTGGTGGCTCCTCCTGCCATTCCAGAAGAGTATTCCGATGGAGTAAATCCTGGAGATAAGTTAGAAGTTGTGTGCATTGGCCACTATCCGGAGTACCATTACGTTTCAACGCGCCCAGCAGCAAGTTCAGCTCTGGTTTCTGACAAAAGTAGCGCACCTGTAGTAGTGAACGTGAGTTCGCTAGAAACACCTTCGGTGGATCGTCACGTTGACGTTGAAGCCGTTATTTCACAGCCCCCACTTCAAGAAGCCGAAGCCGAAGTTGAAGTTGAAATTCCTGAGGAGTTTCTGGCAATGTTGCGTAGAACCCAGGCAAACAATGAAAATAAGATGGGCATAGAAGGACCGCCGGCCGAAGAAAACAATGACGATGACGAAGATGACTGGGAAGATGGGGCCACGGGTGCTCAAAGTGAAAATGATTCTTTAGCTGCTGATACTGGTGTTCCTGCAGTAGTGGAGGCTAAGTCGCGAGATGAAGCTCTTGTAGCAGCCATGAGTACAGCCGATGGTTTGGCCTCTTGGGCGTCTCGAGTTGTGCGCCGTGTTATTACGCAGCACACCTCTACTGCCCCTTCGCAGCCTACGAATATGCCTGTTGATGAAGTCGACGAAATTGATGAAGTTGATCACACAGCCGCCAGCTCGAACGATATTTCAGAGATACTGGAGGAAGAGGTACCACTTACAGGCGGAGCTGAGATGCCAGCACAAGATTTATTCATCGTTGATGATGAAGTACCTTCAGATGATACTCTCAGGGCTGCACCACCGCCAGTCATTCCGGTGGCGCACACACCCGCTGAGTACAAAGGCGATGTGCTTCACGAAGATATTGACCGAGAACCAACGCAAACTTACGCGTCGAAAGGGACGCGAGATCCCGAGAATATTTCGCCTGAAATGATCGATGAAGTGAAAGAGCTGCTGCGGCTGTTTGGCATTCCGTTCATTGTGGCGCCCATGGAAGCAGAAGCGCAGTGCGCTGCCTTGGAAGAAATGGGCGTAGTAAATGGTGTTGTCACGGACGATAGCGACGCCTTTTTGTTTGGCGCAAAGACGGTCTACAAAAACATTTTCGAAGACAAAAAGTAGGGATATTGCGCTTTCTTCTGTTCTTGTGTCTGACCTGAGCACTTATGTGAAAATCTGGTTCGTTTCACGTCCTTTGCTCATTGCTTTTTGACTCCTACTATGTAGGTACGTTGAGGCCTATTATGCAACCGACCTTCAGTCTGAGTTAGGTTTGGCTCGCCACGATATGGTTGCGCTTGGTATGCTTCTTGGCTGCGATTACACGATGGGCGTCAAAGGTGTCGGAATTGTCAATGCTATGGAGGTTTTGGACGCTTTCCCAGCGACGGGTGACAAGAGCGAGGATGGACTTCTCTCTGGCCTGAAGGCGTTTCGAGACTGGCACGCTCGTTATGACCCTGTTGCTGAGGCTTTAGATGATGCTAAGAAGCCCGGGGATAACAAATCGCCGGAGAAGAAGAAAAAAAGGTCCAAAGTTGCAAAAGCTGCGGCTGCTGCTCAAGCCGAAGAAAAAATTGAAATCGATGAGGAGAATGAATCAGAGGAATTGCAGGTTGAAGATGAAACAAATAAAAATGACGAAGGTTCACAAGCAGCAAGCACTCAAGCTCGTGTACAATTTGAAAAGAATCATCAAAATGCGAGGTGAATGATAATTTGAAAACAATCTATTCTCGTTCCAATGTATGCATTTGTTGCCCGCTAACTTAAATGTTTAATGTTTTTATTTCCAGAAAACGCTGGCAACTCGCTGATAATTTCCCTGACCCCGCGGTGATGAAAGCGTTCATGAAGCCAGTCGTGACGCGTACCCTGGAGTCGGACTCCAACTTGGCGTGGCGCCCACCCAACGTGGACGGCATCCGGCGGTTCGCCGCCGAGCGCATGGGGTGGAACCCGCAGGAAACTGAGTGCCACTTGGGGCCAGTGTTGGCGCAGCTCGCGCTCGAGGATAGCGGCGCCGGCCAAACTCGGCTGGACTCGTTCTACCTGGCGTACCACGACAACACTCGCTTTGCAGCCGTCCGGAGCAAGCGGCTCGAAGGCGCACTGGCAGGCCGCACTGGCCGATTTCCCAGAAACCGCCCTCCGACGTCGGTTCCAGAGGCATCGACTGACCCAGCACCCGAGCCAGCGCCACCATTGGACGAGGAAATCGCTGGAGCAGACAGTAGGAGCGAACTTCATGCGCCCTCAAAGTCAAAAGCCTCAGCCCGAGGTAAAGGAAAAGGTAAATCTGCGAAGAAGAGTGCTGCCAAGAAAGTTGCTGCTGAACCTGCACCTACAGAGGCTAAAAGTGTTGAAGCCGACAGGAACCAGAGCAGACGTAACCCTTCTCGGCAGACTCGTCCGTCGACATTTTCGCCGGGTCAAGCTGATAGCGGAAGTGAAGGGAGTGATTTCGAGCGCGATTATGTGGTTGATGAGGACAACAATGACGATGAGTGAAACTTGAAGAATACTTCAGATTAGGTAATATTTCACTCCCCCATTCCCATTGTAAAAAAATGTCAGCAAATAGCAAAAAGCTGTATGTTGATGAAACCTCCAGAACGAGTCTGATTGGGCTGAGTGTCCTAGACGAATGGATGAGTTACCAATTCCAATACTGATCTCCAATACTAGCTAGCAATGGAAATCGGGATCATCATTAAGACCCTAAGCTTTTTTGCCTCAGCACCTCGTTCTAGTCTAGTCTAGTTAATACTCTCCCAAAAACAAAGAAAGGCAAGTACACAGCAGTCACAGAGGCACATAAAGAATGCACTTGAGCTGCAAATGCGCTAGCGAATTTGCTCCAGAAGGCCAATTAAGGCTCCAACTGGCGCCTTTCCTCCGAACAAGTCGGCGGGACTGAGTGCTCGTTCGTGTGTCACGTCCCAGGTCCACGAGGCAATTCTCTGGGCTATTTTTGCC
>Ga0307982_1000627_pt1 | contig 27732 bp, 17 predicted proteins | sample OrgLakmetagen989_FD_201847 | JGI IMG/M metagenome (GOLD analysis project Ga0307982, IMG submission 201847) | Saline water microbial communities from Organic Lake, Antarctica - #989 | ecosystem: Environmental > Aquatic > Non-marine Saline and Alkaline > Saline | place: Antarctica: Organic Lake...
ACAGCAACACCGAAAATCGGAACTGGCCATTTATGATTCATATTTTCTGCGAATAGCGAAAAGAATTCGGATATGCCTGAATAAATTCCCTGCTGCACATAGTTTTACTATACATCCTCACTGCCAGTAAGTAATCACTTCCTGCTCCTCGGGCCCATGTCATTGTCATACACGGCAAATTGTCACGGCGGATATGGTAAATGCTACCAGCATTTTATACTAAATAATTCACTCCCTATCTTCCTATACGATTTATTGGGATTATAATGGAAATTGTGGGTGGTATGGTTTATGGTGTTTTGGGTTGGTATTGGTTGGTATAGATTGACACTACCGCCGCCGCGACACAAATACAAATAGAGCAGGAAGGCAAAATAGAGTTATGCGATCTGTAGTATGTATGTCTCGGATTTCCTCATTTCATTCGTGGCGTTGCTAGAACTATTTGCCGTTGTATTTGCAAGCAGAGAGAGAGAGAGGGGAAGAGAGGAAGAGAGGAAAGAGGGAACGGAGAGAGCAAAAGAGACTCGGGCGAAAGAACAGGCGACTATCAAGCAGAGAGAGAGAGGCGAAGTAAGCAATCAAAGAAAAATATATTGGAATTAGTCTTAAAGCGAGCCAGTACTAAGAGAGCAAGACAAGACAGGGAGCTAGCGAAGAAAGACAAGGCATGGCATTCAGTTGAAAGAACGAGCAAGCTAACATCAAGAGAGAGTAAGATAGGAGACACGGCGCTAGCCAAGAAAGACAAGACATGGCACTCAGCCAATTGAGCAAGCAAACTAGAAAATATACGAAGAAAAAGTTAGAAAACAGTGGCCAGAGATGGGACTCAGAAAAAAAAAAAAAAGTGAGCAAGTAGATCAACGAAAAGTTGATGTTTTATGCGACCACAACCACCAAGAAAATGTGTCTGTGTGTCACATCACATTTTTATCTGGGTAAATATGTTCTGACACGTTACGTATGTTCTGACACGTTGTCACTGACATCGACATGTTCTGTTGTTTCCACAGGTCAACTCCTGTCAAACAGCATTCTCGTCGAACTCACATCCACACCAATAAAAGCAAGCACTTGCCATCCACCCAGCTTTCCACCGAACCTCGTGGCTTTCCCCATGTACAAGCATAACAAAGCCTCGTGAAGCATTAGAAGCGTACCAAATCAAGGTGTGGAGGTCCTCATACGTACTAATAAACCTAGCTATAAGACACCACACTCTGCTACTCCTCGGCTCAACCAACTTCCCCTCCGACAAGCCAACGCACTTACAACATAATCAACTCAAGGATCTCAATTTGAATTCCTTGTCATTCACGAAACGAGTCAAGGCCAATTCTAAACTCAAATTTCCAGGAACTTCGCACCAGCAGCACGACACCACACGGAGAAGCACGTAACAACAGAAACCACCATTGACCAAGGAAGGAGACAGCTTACACATTCCAATCATGATGTACGCTTCCTATTCGAGTCAAAATCCGAATACTGCGTAAAATACAGTGCTTGTCCGCAAGGCGATCGTTAGAAGCGAAAGTGCAAGAAGTGAACCTTCGTACACTCTTTCCGCTCTATTTTCTCGCCATCGCACCCGCCGCACCTCTACTTTGAAGCAGGTTGTGCATTCCATCTATGCGCATCTTGCACTCTCTCGTAGTGCCCTCCCTAATTTATAGTATTATCGGCCATATATGCCGGCATGCGCGACGTCCATTTCAACGAACCATCTCCATGTAAATCCCTTTCGTTGATCGTGGCGCGGCGCACACGCGCCGCTGCAGTACCTCTGTGTCCTGCTGTTGCCGACTTCTGCCGATTTCCTCCTTCTGCACCGCTCGACGCATGTGCGCCTTCGTCAATGAACCCCAGAAATGTCGCGCACGGGCTTATATATGCCCACAGCGCAAAAAGATTCGAATGAAGAATGCTGCGGGGTTAGGGTGAAGAGGCGTAAAGTTGACGTTCAGTGCAAAAGTGGTCATCGGCAAACGCGACATTCGCTCTAGCTACTTCAATGACACATTTGTTTGCAGCTAGTGTCTAGACGTGCCAACCTACATGTGAATCTTCGCATAATTTTGAGCGCGAAGACGTGGTCGTGAAAAGGCGGGATTTGCAGCCGCTTCCGCTTTTCCAACAATGTGGTCGTGTATGGGTGGGTCGAAGGCAAAGTAGTCGTAAACCGACCGACCGGTTCCGCTCTGTTGTTGTGTAATTTTCTGTATGGAGGATTTCGTGGCCAAGCGGCAAAAACCGGTTCCGCTTCCGGTTTTTGACCACTTCGTTTTTCTGTGTGGGATCGGTGTAAATAATAAGGGCACAAGGGCACCCGTCCTTCCTTGATTCGAGTTTCTGGCTTTCCTTGACTCGGGTTTTGATTGGCTGATACTGAAGTACACGAATGATTTTGATTGGCTGAAATGGGAGTACACAAATATTCGAGTTGGCACTGACGTCAGAAACTGTACAGCGGTGCGGGCACCCCCCAATAATGAGAAGAAGCTGGCATGGTTTAGTTTGGGAGATTCCCAAAGCCCTTTAGCGCGGTTTCTTGCTGTTATCAACCAGAGGTGGAAGCGCGACCAGAAATGTTGAAAAGAAACGCACGATAATTTTTGAAAATTTGGCGCCTATTTGGATTATACCTCGAAAATGGGGATATGACCTGAATTGCACAAAGCACTAGATAGTGGAGAAAGATGTGGTAAATAGGTCAGTGGGTTCGTATGCGAAATCCCGACCGAAACCATGAGAGTTCGAGTCCAAACTGACTCGATTTGACCTCGATACCGAACTTTTAACTTTTTGAGGACGAAAAAAACGCGCGAGGATCTTTCACTCCATTTTTGTACCTGTAGGCCCCACAATAGCCAGGGCTGCTCTCGTTTGCCTCAGGTAAGGCAACCCTTGATTGCTTAAAGTGATTTGGCTGCGTTTTACTCCGAAATCGCGCCGCAACAGCCATTTTAAGGCTAGACACGCGTACTTAATTGGCGTCGTAGTACACTCGAGGAAAGTTGAAAGTTCGAGGCTAATGACTCATTCTTAAGACGTGGCTCCGTTGCAACATGCTTAGCAGAAAGTTTCAATCCTTGTGTACTGCGGTAAATCATTCATTTAGATAGCATTCGTGCTACCAATCGAACTGACGGATTCCTGACGACTGGAATCGCGCCCCCTTGATCATTCCTTTTTGTTTCATTCATGAGCTCACCTCAACAGAAGTCTATGCGAGCCTACCAACTTATATTCACAATTATGGTAAACTTCAGGCGCATGTTTGGAAGCACTTAAAATCTCCCAATTTATTGACAGTACTGAGCGTGAAAAGATTTATGACAAACGAATTCTTGGGCCATCGGTATGATGGACGGGATTCGAGCATTGACTACCACTGTAGTAGCTAGCACGCAAGTCGCGCTCACCAGCAACCTTAATGATAATACTACTATCAATCTTGGAGATGATATCTTTGTGACAAGCGTTAAGAATTTTGCCCACCCAAGTGGAGTTATCATTGATCATGGACAAGCAGGCCTTGTAATCGATGGACAAGGTCTATATGAGGTGAATGGGCAAGATAAAATTCGGTGTTTCTACATCAGTGGAAAGGGCGTCAATGTAGTAATCCAAAACCTTGTCATAACGAAAGGTAGTGGCAATGGAGGAGGCCTTTACATAAGAAGTGAAGCAGAAGTCCTACTCAAATCATGCACCATCACGATGAACGATGGTATTGGAAGCGTAGTCTATGTTGGAGGTGGCATGTACATTACTTCCGCCACAGTAAGCCTTATAAATTGCGCGATCACTAACAATATTGCACATCGAGGCGGGGGCATTGAGTTCGACCAAGGGCGTCTCCTTCTGGCTGGGTGCTTGTTCTACGGTAACAATGATTACGGTGCCGACGACCTTCAGCTAAGCAACGGCAGTTATGTTACAGTCCTTAGCACGTGCCCCGGTGATTCGTACAACGCTGGTCAAGGGGCCCTCAATTGTCACAGCTGCAGTACCACATACCCAGCAGATTTGCTGAGTGGAGAATGTACGGCTTGCCCTACGCTCACTTCATACTCGTGCTGTGGCGCCTGGGACGAAGGAGAGTGCACGATCACTAATTCCTCTACTATTTGTTCTGAGGATGAACTCTGGGTGTGCGGCACGTTTCCTATCCCAAAGCCAGCGCCATCAATGTTGCCTACACCTCTACCGCTGCCAGCAGTGTCAACCAATGCGCCAACATCTTTTCTCGTGCTGAACTCGTCATCTTCAACAACATTTACTGTGCTTGTAATAATTGTTTCAACTTCTGCTATTGTTATTGCCATAATGTTTCGATGCTGTTTCGCTTGGAAGATACGCAACAAGTCTTCAAGTAGATCTGTAGACAACAAAGAAGATATTTACGATATTGCCTCGCCATTTTTCGAAGCTTTACATGAAAGCAGTGAATGTGAAATTGGAGCGGAACATATCTATTCGGGAGGTGCTCGAGAAGGCGAGAATGGCAAAATGATGTTGGAATCGGCAAGCTCAGAGGTGACTACAGAATCTCGCGAAATTACGTCTACTTACGGTGCTGACCAAACCTTCGGAAGCAATATAGATCATAGAGGTGATGTGTATGCTCATGATGATGCCTCGCTGGAGAAATTGATGTCACACCTCTGTCGACATGGCCTCGGACGATTGGATTCCTTGATAGTGGCCAAATATTTGTCTGTTAGCTTCGGAGTGCGATTTCAGGCTACTGGAAGAAGCAGATATAGAAAAAACTGCAGATGATCTTAAGCTGCTCAAAATCTCAACGATCAGGCTTCGAATCGCATGGCGATGATTCTTTTCGTTCTGAAGTTTTCAAAATTAGATTTTAATGCACTATAATGTATGTATTTGAAAGGGAAGAGGGTACTCCTATCACTTACAGAATGCTCAATTCTGTTGCATACGTCAAATCAAGATGCTGAGAAAATCTACTAGCAGCGCGAGTTGTGTGGATATTTTTGATTTTTCGATTCCGCATGTGGCGAAGAACGGTGTTTTGGCGCTACTAGCAACTAGCAAGTTGCTACACAGAGTCACAGAGAGATGTGCTTAGTACTTAAACCTTAAAGAAGTAGGGCGGCACTCAGTTATTGGATTGAAGTAGTTTAGATTATTCTATGCCCACCAGTCCAACTCGTTCTGTTCTGGAGGAATTATCGACAGGAATAACCCCTTATTTGTGCTGCTTTTGTGATGTTACTTTGCAATTGGCAAAGGGAAGTCAACAAATAGAATGTGTACGTATTGCAATGCAAAAGGACACTCATACACTGAATGCGCAATGGAATGCGCTATGGAGCTAGGTGCGCCTTATGAAGTCACTCGGAGCTCGAAGGCCGCGAAAATGCCAAACGCGCCCGGTTGATTTCACCATGCCTTCAAAATTGGTAATCTAGGTCCCAGAGCCACACTCAGCCTAGTCATATTTTTTTGGAGGTTTTATCAACAGGCAGCTTTATGCTAATTGTTGACGTCCCTTTGCAACTGGGTATCAATTTAGATTGGGTTCCCTAAAACGAACAACAGTGGGGAGTGGGAGTGTGGCTAGGTGTAGGTGGTTGCATTTGGCTGAGTACTTTAAGTCTTTGAGTTAATTCAAGTGAGTTGGCCTACGCTCCTCTGTCCCAATATCAGAGAATCGAAAGATGGAGGAAAGTCCCTGCGATGTAGCGCCTATGATTTTGTTTGACTTCTAGGAAAACTTTTTTGTTTTTCTTTTTCTCATGCTAGGCTAGGCTTTATCTGATATCTGATATCTGATAATTGCTGGCTGGCGAATGCCTAATGCTGCTTTTCGCTTTTTATCTCGAGAAAACCGCACTGCGTAAAATATTATCACCATCTCCGAAGTTCCTTGAGAATGCCTCCTCTTCGTCCGGTGCGAATCCCTTATTCATATTTTAAGATAAGAATACAGGAGGGACACTTCCTGGTGTAACACTCAGAACCCGCCCACTTGCTGCGCGGAATGCACGGTCTGCCACAGACGCGGCGTGCTCTAATCCTGAATCTCTTGGCATGTTCCCAACCGTGGTGTTCGCCACCTCGGAGCCCACTGACAGGCGCTGAGCAGCAGCGACAGAAGCAGCCACGTGTTCGATGTCTGGGAGCAGCACGCGCGCAGCGCCCTTGACGAGCTCTGCCCACCGAAGTGCAGCAAAGAGGCCTCGGCCTGCTGCTGCAGCGTCACCGCTTGGCGACAAGTCTAAATAAGCCAAGCAGCAACTGCTTAAGTTGCTCGTCACATTGCGTTGCTTGCTGGTTGACGTATCGTCAGCACTCCCCAGGCCTGCTACCCCATCTCCCTGCAGCCACGCCAGCGACCCTCCAAAGTCTAACACTACGCTCTTCGCTAGTGCAGCTTCTGCTGCGTCGGTATCATCTTCAGCACCAGCGTTGGCGTCAGCATCGGTTAAGTGGTCTGAGTCTTCGACGCGCACGATGTAAGTGGGCAAGTCAGGAGCGTAGTGAGTCACAAGCTGGCCCGGGGCCTCCTCGCCTGTTGCTTCCTCTTCGCTTGCCTCGACAGCAACATTAGCACTAGAGCCACCATTATCGGCTTCAGGCTCGGTAGCACCACCTTCAGAGGTGCTCGTGGCTGCCGCTGCTGCTCCACCTGCGTGCGAAAACCCCGCCGGCATGGGCACTAGCTTGGTTTGAACCCGCACTTTCAACGCGGGAAACGCAGCTGCGCCCAACCCCACGGCGTTGATGGATGCCCCTCTCGACGCCTCTGCGTCGCCCAGCATCGTGGCCACAACGGCAGCGTGCTCCTGGTCCAGCGCGGCCTGCAACGCTGCTTCGCTGATCGCGCCGCGGCGGTACACCACGAGCTCGCTGTGGGCCAGGTCCACTCGGCACACCGTAGATTCGATCCCGTGGTAGCAAGTAGCGTTGGGTGCCGCGGCGTCATGGGTGGCGAGTGGCGGAGCAGCAGAGGAAGAGGGCGTTGACGCGTGAGAGGTGCCACCACTATTGTTGTCATTAGCGTCGTTGTCGTTGCTTGCAACAGTAGAGCCATCGTGAGCAGGAACTGCGTTGTCGCCATTGAGAACAGCAACGTCATGAGACCAGCCTAAGTCTGCCAACACGTGTGCCGCCTGAAATGATGAGAAACAGGTAAATTAAATTACAAGTAATCATCGATGAATTGAAAAAAATAATGTATTACTAATATTTTTTCGTACACTACCAAACGTCTTTCGTGCTCACCGAGGTAGGGGACACGTGCCCAAAACGATTCGCCGAAGGCGCAGCCACTGGCACGTTGCACGCTTTGAGCAGCGCCAATGCTACAGGGTGGTTCGGGACCCGCAAGCCTACTTTGCCCGTGCCCGCCGTCAAGCAAAGCGGCAAGTGAGCGGCCATGGGCGCTATCAGTGTGAGGCCCCCAGGCCAAAAGCGAGTGCCGAGCGCGACGAAGACAGCACGCTCTAGCGGGTCGTCGAACACTACTTGCTCCAGTGCCGCCTGTGGAATACATGCGTCGACAGAAAGAAGAAGGAAGTAGTGTAAGAAACCATTAAATGGAGGATTGAATAATGATACACGAGATATGTCCTGAAAGCATAAACTCAGTAGGGACAAGCGACGCTCAAGAACTAATGCAGAATCGTATCAATTCCGTGCATAATTTTCTCGTATCTGCATAGGCTTACGCTCGCTTACCTCGAGAGAGCTCACGTGCACAATGAGCGGGTCTGTTAGTGGGCGCCCTTTAACAGCAAAGATGTTGCGCACGGCCTGAAAGCAGCAATGCGTTTCAGATGAGTGAAACCACAAGCGGGGTAAAAACGATTCAGTTGTACATACACATCGCGCCAGGTCAAAATTCTAGTTGCTTTAATTTTGCTGGCGATCACACGATGGCGTAGCCACCAATGATTGCAATAGTTATAGAAATGACGAATTGTTTATGAAGCTAGTGCCTCGCTCACCGGCTCCAAGCATGCATTGGCTCCTAAACCATAGACGGTCTCGGTGGGGAAAGCAACTAGACTGCCTGCACAAAGTCGGCGGCCCGACTCGGCTATTCCATCCTCGTCAGCGTTCAAGAGCACCGCATTGGACATCCTAGTTCACCACCTTGGTTTCTCTGCTCGTAATCGCTTGTAATAATACCCGTTACTGTCGAGTAGCCACAGAATGCTGCGGCTGTGGCTAGCTTTACTTTGTACATCAGTAGCTGCAGCTATAGCTAGCTGGCTAGGCTATTTGGAAGTGTCGCGAAAAGATCGCTGAAATTCTTGTGCCGAGAATACTTTTTTCCACTTTTCCAGATGACAGCAGCAGCCAGCCAAACCCAAACAAGACAACACGCGACAGAAAAAATCTTATGATTATTTCTGCGCTCGTCGGCCCTTCTCATATTATAGACCAACAGATTGTTAAAGTTGCGGCGGCACAGTGAACAATAGAGCGAACATTGATTTTTAGAAGTGCTAGCTTTGACTAGAGGTGCATTCATCATAAATCTTGAAGCTTGGAAAGAAGATAGGTATTTATTCATTAGTCGCTCTGTCGATTTTAAGTGTGCGCTTTACGACAATCCTAGCCAACTTCAAAAGTTAGAACATTTCCTGAACAAGCTAGCACGCTCTGCCCACGTGCGAATGGAATCTGTTGGACTCGTAAAGGTCACATGGAAGGGTACAAACTACGAGCTTCCCGCACCCTCTAGCAGTGGTCGAACGCTGCACGCCGAAGTTGCGAGTCAATTTGGTATTCCGCTATCTCGGTTGAAGTTGCTGCTGAAAGGACGAACGTACGCATCCTCTGAGTCTATGGAGCTAGTGCAAGAGGCCACCACTTCTGGCTCAAGAATAATGGTACTTGGAACTGCCGCAGGTGACCATCTAGATTCCATGCAAAACCGCGCACGTCACGGAAGTGCTGCCGCAACAGACGTCATCATGTAAGATTGGCACACTCAATATTCTTTGACATTTGTAAACTCTCGTAATGTTCTAATCTTTTCGGTACCCTGCGTCAACAGGAAGCTCCCAACAATGGCGTGGAACTTCATCGCCATGTTATGGCTGTTCGTCTACCAATTTGTTAGATCTATGTTTGTGCCACCCACCCGAGAAGAACAACGCGAGGCCAACAACGTGGACTGAAAAAAAGAATATGTCTATGCTTACAGCCCATTGTTCTTGGCGAAGGACGAATAATACATTTGGGCCTAGAATACATAAGGCATCAGCATTTTTCAGAGCCCCTTCAATTCAAAGACTGTAGATACATAATTTCTTTATTTCGATTCACATTTTAGATCGTTTTGCTACCTGCAGCCGGGAATTGCGAGGTTGAATTGAATTAGAGCCACCGAATGAGATCGAAAAACAAAAAAACATGGGCCTACTTAATTAATTTTGTAGTTCAGCAAGGCTGGGCTGATTCTGATTACCAGGTAGTCAGATGTCAGAATTTCCACTTCCATCCCCATCCCATCCTCCAATCTCGTGTTAATATTAATTTGATCCTCCATAGCAAGAGGATTATCTCATATTTGCCATGTGCGAGAGCTATTAGCTGTAAGTTAGGTCTTAGTTTTTCATTTTCATGATTTACAGTTCACTTAATCGCTTAAAAGAATGGGTACATGATGTACTCCAGGTAAAACAAGTCCCAGATGCGCTTGTAGTATTGCTTTACGGATCGCGGGTCAGTGGGAACCAGTTTCTTGAACGACGTCAGCAGCCACGCGCCTGCCAGCAAGTGTCCAGGCGTCATTACCCAAGTGCGGTAACCAGGCAGGAGCAGCGCCTGCACCACCGCGCTCGCGTAGTTCAACGCTAACGCCCCAGTGGCCAGTTTCGCAATCTTGGCCACCCCTGCTTTGGTGGCGAAGGTTTCTACGCCAAAGAGTTTGTCGCCTTCGATGTCTGGCAAGTCCTTGGTGACCGCAATCACCAGCGCGAACACCGTCATGAACCGGGCCATGAACGCAACCGCGGGGTTCCACTCAAACGACAGGCCGAGGGCTTCTCGCGCGGCGTAGTACACACCGAAGTTGAGGAGAAAGCCGCGCACCTGTTTTTTTTTTCAGTAGGTGAAACGCGGGAACAAACAGCAGACCGCGGTATTCGAGAGTAAGTTAGGTCGAAGAAGGCGAAGGAATACAATGCATACGATGAAGTACACAACTGCGTGAAAATGCTAATTAGCAGTCAACCGGATATGAGTTACAACAGGTACAGAAGCGAGCGCACACAAAGGTTCAGGAATAAGGCGATTTCAGAGGATATTTAGAAGCAGCTATTTAGCAGATGAAACACTTCAATGCCTATAATGTATTTACCGTCGCAATCGTGAGGCCAGCAGCGAAAGGATGCTGCTTGAGCCGAAACGGAGGCACCGAGTAGAGGCACCCAATCGTAGTGCCAAACATGTACAGATTGAAGATTAAGCTGGAGAATTGGTTGTACACGATGAGCGGGCCGAGCACTGCCGAGCTCACCACTAGTGCCCATGCGCGGCGTGGTGACAGCTCTCCAGCTGCTACGGGCAAAAAGGGTTTGTTCACCTTGTCGATGTCAACGTCATAGATCTGGTTGATGCCCACAATGAATGCATTGCCTAGCAACAAAGCAAGCATGCCATAAAACGCGTTTGGAAGGAGAGCTAGCCAGTCGATGCCGCCGAGGGGCACTTCTACCAGCGCCCGTGCTACCCCCGTGACTGAAGCCAAAATGGTGCCGCGGATAGTGTGCGGCCGCAAAAATTTGTGGACTGCCATAAGGGCACCTTTGAACCCCTCGCCAGCAACCGCGCCTTCTTCGACACCGCCCGATGTGCCGAAGTCCTCTTCTCCTCGATTACCCCACAGTGGTCTTCCAGCCCTAGGCCCGCGGGCTGTCGCAGCGTGGGCACTGAGAACGAGAGCAGAGTTCCCTCGAGGAGCAGCTAGTGCGCTATTCCTTGGCAAGGCAGTCACTGGAGCTTGCCTGATTGCTGGCAATGTCTGAAAGGCGCTGCCGCCGTAGGCGACAAAGAGAACGCCCACTAGCCTCAACATGTTGAGGCGTCGATGTAATGTTGAATAATTATGTTGATATTCATGTTGATGACATGACAAAAATAACAAGTACGTGGTATGTACTTACCGCGCGCGTAAAAGCAAGGTTGCCGAAAGAGTTCACGACAAAATCCTGCAGTGCCGGTCTTTCGTTAGTGAATAGGAGTTGAACGGAACCGAAAGGAAAGTTCGGTTTTGCTACACTAACGAACCGAACTGAAAGAAAAGTTCGTTTCCAGCCGAATTAACGAACTCGCAGCGAAAGAAAAGTTCGGTTCCATGGACTTAACGAACTAGAAACGAACCCAGAATGGAACCGAGCTGCTGTTTTGAAAACCGCGGATTTCACTAATACAATTGCGGAAATCGACTTGAAGCCGATTTTTCTGATTGTTTTTCTAATTACCGGGACCTCAAAGAAGAATTTTTTTAGTATTTCAAGTGAAATTGAACTTTAATGCCGAATTTAACTCGGAGTAGGAGTTCCACCCTTAACGAACGGAACCGAACGAAAAGTTCGGCTACTCATTCCTTAACGAACGGAACGGAACTAAAAGTTCCGCTACAAAAAGTTAGTGAACCAACCCGGAACCGAAGGGAAAGTTCATTAATTCTTCGGTTCCCTAAATGTTCCCGGAACTGCACTAACGAAAGACCGGCACTGAAATCCTGTACTGCGGTACTGCGTGTACTGTACCGTCAACGGTACAGTACAGATACCGTAGTAGGTAGTACTGTAGCAAGGGGGATCCCTTGGTAGTAGTAGGTAGTCCGTTCAGGGGACACCGTAAAACCAATGGGAGGAAAGCCCCTCAAATATCATGAAGTGAGGTCCCCTTCAGGTATTTACGAGGGAGGTTTGGGGGCCATCACATTTTTCTGATGAGTGTGAGAGCGCGAGAAACACCCATGGGACCTTGCATGTATCTCAGAGTTCTGTAGCCTCAGCAGCTGTAGCGCTGTAGCACTGCAGCTTAGCAGCGTAGACGTTGTGAAGCTTGGGCTTGCTAGCTTCCTTGTGTTGCACAGCAGCACGAAAGCATTCAAAGCTGTTTTGACGTAAGAATTTTACAAGCTCATAGTGTTTGAGGTTCACAGCGTTTTCTAGTGTTCTTTCAGCATGGACGATCTGCTGAGTATGGGTCATCTCACGGTAGGTTCAACAATTAATACTCTAATAATAGTTCCCATATGATTGCTATTCCTTGGTGCATGGAGTTTTCATAAACTTTGCAATCCTCACGCCTTTGAATCTGACCCGATCTGACCTGCGTGTCGACGTGCTAGTTTGCCTTCGCTGCGGCTGAGGAGCTGGCGTGGTGCTTGTGCACATGCAAGGGCTGGTCCGAGGCTGCTTCGCACCCGGCACTTTGGCGAGAACTAGCCAAGCTTGACTTTGGTCTTGATGCTGCTGCCACTGCTGCCGCTATTGAAGGCGAACACGGCACGAGTAGCGACTCTGATGTCGTAATGGTGGGCCCTGATGGACTGCGTTGCGACAGCCCCCGTGCTGCCTATCGCTCCTGGCGCCTTTACCGTTCCAAGCTTGGCCTGACCTTACAACGTCAATCGAACCTCCCAAGCATTCCTGCGGACGCTGTAGGAAGCAGCTTGCATGCTTTCAAAGTGCCCCTGGCAGAGGCGCGGTTGCGGATGCTGCGTGCGTGGTCGTCGCTCGATGCTTTCTATGCTCGGGAATTGCCCGCTATCGCTGCGTCACTGCGCGCACCCGTGGCACCCGCGGACTGGGAGGTAACAAGAACAACGCGACAGCAGGAGTTGTGTTTTAACATGGTTCATAAAGTGCTTTGGTTTCTTTTCACAAGCAGCGTCCGTTAAAGTCGTTTGAAGTGACTGCCTTGAATCTTTTGTGACAATATGAAGATGATGGGTGTATGCGTCACTTTTTCAATTTTGTTTGTACTTTACTTTCTCTTGCAGGAACTCCAAAACGGACTGCTCGGCCTAATTCAGCAAGCTCAGGCAGAGCACGGCGGTGCTGACGATGACAGCGCAACCTCTGAGGTGCTGTCTTCGCTGGCGCCCGGTCTCGCGCTCCTCCGTCTGTTGCTCGAAGCGCACGACGGCCAATCCGAAGCCCTCTTGGACTCTGGTGGGGCGCGCCCGCGGTCAGACACCGCGCGGTGGCACGGCGCACTGGGCGGCTACTCGGCCTACGACCATTGCGTCAGCACGGGGCTCCTGTCCGCGGGCGACATCCTGGCGTGGGCCCAACGGCTCTATGCCCCGATGCAGCTGGGCCGCGACCCGCACTTCGGGCGCTACCTGTGCCCCATCGCCATGAACCGCTTCGAATTGGACAAGCTGTTTTTCCTTGACTTGCGCTCGGGCAACGTGCATTGCCTCTGCCAGGGAAGCTTCTTGCGGGCGCACCCTGTTCCGCAGCAGGCCCCGGATCACGCGAATGCTTCACCTCCTAGCCCCAGCAGCAGCGCCTCCACAGCCTCCACGACGGGCAGCGGCAGCGGCACTGTCGGTAGTGGCAGTGGTAGTATCAACGGCTTGGGTCTCGTGTCGTGGCTCGAGGGTCTTGCGCGTTGTGTGAGCGATGGCACCTACGTGGCAGCACCACTGCGGCCCGGAGACGACGAAACCCGCGGCCTGTGCCTCTTCCCTCAACGGAACCCAGCGCCCTTGGGAAGTTCTGCCACTGCTACTGCCACTGCCACTGCCACTGCAACGGCCACTGCCACTGCTGACGACGACAACACCTCAAGGTTGCCCTCGGGAGCGCAGGGGCGGCGCGGCGGCGGCGCGGTGCACACGCTCTACGTGTCTCGCGGGGTGGAAGCGTCGGCGTCGGTGATTTTCATGCCCGAAGGCAGCCAATGGACGTACTCCATCAAGCTTCGGCTGGTTCCGCCGGGCGAGCCAGGCCACGTGCCCGCTGCTCAGCGCGGCTTTGAGACGTGCCAGCTGCAGAGCCGCCACTGGGCCATTGAACCTGGTGGCAGCAGCAGTGGACGCAGCAGTGGACGCAGCAGCAGCAGCGCGGCTTCACCGGTGCTGGAGCACGTGCGCGGCGATGGCGTGGTAGGCGCCTTTCCTTTGCTTCGCGAAGGAGCTCACCGCGCGGACCAGCAAGTGGAGCCTCAGTTTCGCGCGTCTCGCTTGCGTGAAGGCGCGTGGGCGGACGGCAGCTACGTGTACCAGTCTTGCTCAGGCCAAAACTTGCCTGGGGGGTCCTTCGGTGGGGAGCTCACCTTCGTGCCTGGCTCGCTGAAGAACCCCACAGGCGAACCTTTCGACGTAGTGGTTCAGCCTTTTGCTCTTGACATCCCTGACACCATTTTCTGAATAGCTCAGTTTTTCGTTCGCCCCCCCTCGTATTCGATTCATATAACAGATTTGATCAGTGATCTGTCCGAACTTCAAATTTTAACATTTATATTAGTCTACGCTCAAAACCTCGCTAGAGCTACAGTACAGCAACTATTCATTCTGAATTAATTCGCAGAAGGTCGTGGTCTTGAAACAACTGATCAGTCAACGGACTCCAACAGAGTACTTGCTAGTAGCGTGCGATTTTTTATGTACGATCAATTGTACCGCCGGAGCACTCGTAGTACCGAAGCACTGCTCAGTCCTTTGCACAGTCCTATCACTTGTTCTTATAATATACCAGCACTATTTGTATCTTCAGGCACCAATTAGCGATTAGAAAGCAGTATATACAGTACTTTGGTTGTACAGACCATAGACCTGACGAGAGAGAGAGAGAGAGAACCTCTAATTGAATGTCACTCCAACCGTCAAGAAATACTCATGTGTGCTTCATGAAAGTTCTCCGTTTTTGGAAGTTCTTGGAACAAAAAACAGGCCTTAAGATTTGAACGTGGAGTGTCCTCGATCTTCCGGTGCGAAACAATTGATTAATGAATGAAGCTGCTGCAACTTTCGGAAAGCTAGGCTATTTGTCATCGTTTATCCATGCGATGCTGGGAATACCTCGATTGCTTTTCACTGTTTGAACCGACAAGAGCATAGAGGCTAAGTTGGCAAACGGCACAACTGATGTATTTTTGATGGATGACTTACGAGTGATGTACCGCAAGCAGTTATTGTACTGCACCTATCTTCGTAGCTTGGTGTATTGTGTACATATATCTACCGTTATGGGATTTCGAAGATACTTCTGTCGCTAAAAAAATGCCATGCTACACCTATACGGAATGTGGCGATTCAAGAGCTCTTTGTTTCTTTGGATCTTGCTTCCTTCTGATGCCATATATCGTCGATTCTCTGCGTAACAATCACCAAGAAAGTCTTTTTAATCTGCGCCAACTCCTCCTATCTTGACACTTCTTTAGGCAACCACGAAATACGACACCAGTGCATTCAATGAATAAGAATGCGTTTGTCAAACACGTCTTCTAGCTATTCACGTAGCATGAGTACAGTTTGTCGAGACAGCCGCAGTGTGAATGAGCTTTCTGCGTATGAATTTAGTACGTACGGAACAAGGCACGGAGGCTCGATACTTGCTAGCATTCATTTGAACACAATTTCAATCCTTATGTTTTTTTACAGGTTTTCACTCACTAGCAGTCCTTCATGCATTCAGAAGGACTATTTGCAGACGACTAAAGTACCTTTGATAGATCAGATAGTACTGAGTACGCATTTGATCCGGTAAGAAATTCTCAGAATTTGGCGTAGCCACCCCGTTAGGAGCCTAGTTCTGTAATTGTACCATATTAGTGCAACTGAGAAACAAACCGTTGGGAAAAATCAAGATGGCCGGGAACAACCAAAAAAATGTCAAGTCCTTCGACAAATACACTGCTGCCAGCGCTTGCTGCGCTGCTGAATAAGGCACAAAAGTCAACAACGGACTCGCGTCATGCCACCTGTGTAAGATGCATTTCTTTTTCCGAATTAAAATGCGGCTTTCGCTTATTGAATCACTTTTAATTTATACCACGATCGTTCTTATTCCCTGCGATCGGTGCAGGAACTCAAGGATCTGCTCAAGACGCAGCCTGAGCTGTACACGTGCGAGCAGGGCCTGCCATGCAAGATCAAGCGTCTTATGGCGCTTGCTCCGGCGCGAAAGGATGCTGGAGTTGATCGCGTCCACGCGCTTGTCGGTCAACTGCTCTTACCTGGCTTAACGGCGCCCGAGGAGGACGGAGCTCCAGAGCCCTCGGCAGCAGCGGCCACAGCATGCTTGCTTGCAGTTTTGCCACTTTGTGCTTCAAACGAGAAAAATGTACGCTTGCAAACGTGCCGCCTTGCGCTTGCAACCTTGACTGCCTTTGCCGAGGCGCCAGGCGCGGCCGAGACTGATCTGTTGGACGCTGCCTGGAGCGCCTTCCGTGCAGCACTTTTGCCGCGACTCAAAGACAAGCAAGCAAGCGTGCGCGCAGCGGCTGCCACAGCTCTGAAGTTACTTCAATCGGACGACGCACGTGCTCCTGGTGCACGCGGAGGCGAGGACGACGGGTCGTCTTCTTCCGACAACGACGACGAAGTTGCCAAATGTGCAGACAATGCGGCTCGTGATGAAGCTACCTTGGAGCTGCTGCAGCTTGCCAGCGGCGACTCTTCCAAAGACGTCCGGCTCGCTGCCGTGTCCAGTTTCCAGCTTTCCAGCCTCACCCTGAGCGCCCTCGTGAGCGCAGCGCGTGATGTGGCGCCGGAAGTCCGTTGTGGGGCGCTGCGGCGGCTGGCCGCGGAAGTGGACTCCAGCCACCTGCCACGGAACGTTCGTGCGGCGCTCGCCGGAGCCAGCTTGCGCGACCGCGTGCCCGCTGTGCGCGCGTGTGCTCGGGAAATGGTACTGGGCGGCTGGCTCCGGCGCGCGAACTGCGACCCGGTGAAGCTGCTCGCGCTCCTCGACTGCGCCCCCGCGGCGCAGGACGCAGACAACCAAGGCGCTCACGAGCGGCACCAAGGGGCTGTGGCCGCGGTGTGCGCTACTATGCTTGACGCTGCAGAAGACTACAGCCCTGGTGCCGTGCTGAGCCGTGGCGAGCGCGACACGCTGGAGCACGCCCTCGATACCCACGCCATTAACCTCAAGGTAAGCTATACGCATCTGACGCTCCTGCGCTTACCAATGCATTTCATCAATACCTTGCACATCTTGAAGAGCACTCAAATTGAGCTTCTTGGCATATGTATTTGAAGTTTACGATAGCTTTGAGCAATTATAACGAACTTGTGAAACGTGCCCCTTTTCGGGCCTCTTTTTTCCATGGGTTCACACACGCACACTTAGGTGGCAGCAGCTGACGCATCCCGCGCTTGCGGTCACGGCCCTCAACACGACGACGACGAAGATGGCGATGACAAGCGAGCTGCAGCGCGGCAACGAGCAGCCAGCAAGGCCTCGGCTGCGGCCTTTGCGCTCCTGTGGGCGCGGGCCGGGCGAGTGCAGAAGCGCCTCAAGGGAGCTCGCAAAGAGGACGCGCTCGAAAAGCTCCTGTGCGTACAGATTCTAATTTACTAGGCTTTCTTCGAATGCATTAAACCTCGTACAATTATTAGAATTGCGCGCCTTGTTTGAAAACACAGTGACTGCATGATTTGACGCAGCTCTTAATTCAAACTTCCCTCGCTTCCTTATGTTTTCTTTTCTTGTTTTAATCATCACGACCACCCCAGGCCGGAGCCAGCCGCGTTTGCCGACTTGCTCACGTTGACCCTGGGCCTCGCCTCCATCGCCGCGGTGCGCGCGGACGATGCCGCGGATGCATTCGAAGAGGCCACCGCAGGGGGTGCCAAGGCCAACTCCCCCCTCGTAGTGAGCGCGCGCACCGAAGCCAAAGCGACGCAGCACGAAGCACGCCACCGCTTGGCGGCGGCCCTCTGCGCGGTGCGCGTGGTGCCTCTGCTCGACCAACAGGACGAAGCCGGCCGCGCCGCCCTGAGTACGGCCCTGGAGAACTGCGCCTTGATGCCAGCAGCCCCCAACCCCTTGGTGAGCGCCGCCGTGCGCGGCCTCGCCCACGTGACTCGTTGCGGTGGCGGCAACGGCAGCGGTGGCGGTGACTTCCCAACGGCCATTGCGCGCCTCCTGGGGGAAGCGCTCCAACACGCGGACGCTGCGGCTGCTGAGGCTAGCACTGCTGCTGAGGGAGAAGGCGAAGACGACGAAGAAGAAGCTGCATTGGCGGTGGCGGACGCGCGCGCCGCGTGGGACATTCGCCGAGGTGTCGTGTGTGCAGCTGCCTTGCGCGCCGCGGCCCCGGGCAGCCTCGGAGGCATCAGTGGCGACCGTGACAACGAAGAGGATGACGAAGAGGAGGACACTTTTCCTTCCAGTGGTGGCGAAGCAATGTCGGCCGCTGGTGCTTGCCTCGAGAAGCACTTGGCTTCCTTGCTGACGTCAGACTTTGATGACGCACGCCGCTTCGCTGTCGAGGGTCTCGGCAGCCTCGCGCTCCTTCACCCTCAAGTAAGGCTCTCACTATCTGAGCTAAATTTACACACCCTCTAGTGCTGTCCCTTTCCTCTTTGACTTCTCCCTTGAATTATATCTCTTTCGATATACCTTCATGCACATGACCGAATGGTACCCCAGTCTTCTGTGCTGCCTTTTTTTACTTTATCGAATCAGTAGCATGCTTTTCTATACATCACCGCTACGTATATAATCCTTCGTTGTGTTCCACTTCATTCTAGGCATGCCGCAAATGGCTGCGTGCCATCGTGAACGTCGTGCTGTGCCGTGCTGAAGCGCCCGAGGTGCGCACCGCAGCCCTGCACGCCCTCAGCGACCTGTGCCACACCTCCGACGACACCGCAGCGGCGCTCGCGGACGCCTCGGCCTGCGGGACCCTGCCTGACGCTACCGCATGGCTTGCTTCTAGTGCAGGGGCTGCCGCAGGTGCCACTGGTGGTAATGGTGATGACACCACTGCCGTGGCGGCGCCTTTTTTCATGCGCGTTCTGTGCGCCCTTCTGGACGGTGAAAAAGCCGACGACGGCGACGAGGAAGACGAGGAAGACGGCGCAGCTCCCGTGGTGCCCCAGCTCGCAGCCGCCGCGGCCGAAGCCGGCGCGAAGCTTCTCCTGGCGCAACGGCTGCGAAGTGGGCCAGCGGGAGACGCAGCGTCGCCGGCCGAATGCGGCCTCCTTCTCAGCCGTTTGGTAGCCCTGTATTTCCGAAGCGCGAAGCAGCAAACAGGCTCTCAAAAGAAAGAAGACGCAGAAGCAGCTGCTGAAGACGCCAGTGCCGCCCTCGAGGAAGCGGTGGGAGCGGCCAGCCGCGCTCAGCAAGTCCTCAGCGTGTTCTTCCCCGCGTTTGCCCGGGAGCCAGGCTCGGCGGCCGTGCTGCAAGCCGGCTTGGACTCTTTCTTGGCCAATTACACCGCCGCGGCCAGCAGCGCCCTGAATGTTAGCGGAGAAGCCACGTGGTCCCCACTCCGAGGCGCTTGCACCGTAAGCCAAGCCGTGCTGTTTTTCGTGGCGCTCTTCGACAGCGCGAATGCATCGCCAAAGCCTCACCAAGGGGAGGTTGCACTCTCGTCGTCTGCAAGTAACGCTGCAAAGGGCGAGGCTGCCACTGCTGAAGGAGAAGACGAGGACGACGAGGAGGCCAAGGAAAGTGAGGCCACAAGCGCCGATGCTCAAGCACCAGGGTCGCCAGAAGCACCGCTCCCAAGCTCGTTGTCCTCCTCCTCGTCGTCACGAGGAAGCTGGCGGCTGCAAGCATCGCTGAAGCTCAGTGGGCTACTGGTGAACCACCGGGCGTGGGCCGGGCCCAAAAACTCGGCCAGCAGCACCGCCCGCAAACAACTCGCAAAAGCACTGAGCACCATGCCAGTGATGTCCTCTGATGACAACAACGACAACAGCAACTGCGACGTAGAGCTTCTCAAGCTGTGCGGCCTGTGGAGCAACATGGCGATGCAAGCCGTGACTCAACTCGACGGCGCGGCGGCTGCCAAGCCCATCGCAAAGTTTGTGGCAGCGGTGCGCGCCGCGGACCCCCGGCCGGAGGGCGAGTTGCCTGCCGAGTTCAAGTTCGACGCTTCGCTGGAAATTCTCGTCGCGAATCCCCTCTTTGGGGGCGCAGTAGGCGCAGAGAAGCTCGCCACGCTGCTGGCCGGCAGCAGCAGTGAGGGTGCCGAGGACACGCCCTCGTCCATCAGAAGCCGGCCCCGTAAGAGCAACGCCTCAAAGCGGCAGTCCCTCAAAGAGGAAAGCAGCTCTTCCGAAGAATCCGACGACAGCGATGACGCAGCGGAAGACGATGAGAGCGAGAATGACTTTGAAGAAGACGCTGGTGTTGCCAACGCAGAAAACGATGGGGCCGGTAATTCAGAGGCAGCCGTGGCAGTAGAAGCAACGAGCAAGAAGGCTGCTGGGAACAAGACTGCACCCGGTCTCTCAAAAACAGAGCAAAAATCTGCTCTGACTGAGGAATCTGGAGAGAAACGCTCCGAACGCCGGCCACTCAAAACAAAAGCGTAAATCACTCCGATAGAAAGAAATCATCTCCATTTGGTATTATATGTTCTATGGAGTGGCTGATTCACTGATTCAAATAAAGGAAATAGCGCACTTGAATTCGCAATCAGGAAAAAAAAGGGGAAGGGAAATATAGAATATGGATTAGGCAGATCTCGGCTTAACATTGACACCCTACCGCAAAGGCCTAACGGCCATGTAAATTGTTAACTACCGAATTGTAGTATCTACTATACTTCGACACGGACTTAGGATTAGGATTACTGGGGGGTACATGGTTTTTTGTAGAGATAACACCCTTAGACCTTAGGAACGGGACTTCGCATAGAAATGATATCAGCTGGAGCGAGCTCCATTGCTCCATTGTTTCATTGGATGGCTGAAATACTACACGCTTAACCGTTTATGTGTGAAGTGCAATGTGAATGGCCCTATGAATCGCTTAAACGAAAGGCAAATGGCGAAATGAGAAATGCATGAACGAAATTGGAACATTAGATGAAGCAAAAAATGTATTTTGTTCTTGTACTGCCCCTATTCCTCGCATTGCACAGGAGAAAACGGTGGAAATGCGCTCTCTTCAGCTGGACGCCCACTTCCGAACACTTCGGGTAATTTCAGCACGGAATACAGCCGGCTGTTAATGGGGCCAAATACTTCCGCTAGGGCATCGCGCGTTGCGCATGATATTGGAGGAGTGCTATTGCTGTTCGCATTGGCGTGTGGAAGTTCAAAGTTCTCGAATTTACCTTCGAAGCGAAGAAATTGCGTGAGGCGAGGTATAAACTCCGTCGTATTCTGAAGGAGTGTATCCATAGCAACAACAAGCACTTGACTGCGAGGAAAATACCGAAACCAATGCTCCAGTTGGAGAGTATACATTCCCACGTACAAGTCAGACTTCCGACTTAATTCCTCGTGCACCACAGAGCCAAATGCTGCACTTGGAACCTCACTAGCGCTTGCGTTCAATGATTTCAAAACCATGTAATATGTAGAGAGTTCACATGCTGCGTAGGTTTCATAAGTTTGATGCTGCTGCGCATCGCAACGCGGAAAGTTACTTCGTTTCCCCCACGAATAGCCATCTCGCTTTTGGTGATGAAAGCTGCTAATTTCTCGAGCTATGGGCTCACGAACTACCATCACAAACCGGAGCGCAGATTGCACGTGCTGAGAGTGAAGAAAAGTCGCAAGCTTTGCAGGAGCCTCGTAGTCAAAAGAATTGTGCGGAGTGGCCTCAACAAAACCATTCGCGCAGCTCGATTGATGAGCTGAAGGATACAAAGCCGTGATATTTCTAGAGGTTGCAAACTTACTTTGAAGTACGTGCGTTTCTTTGGGGCTTGCATAACTGCCACCACCGCCCTGTTTGAGCCAGTCGCGATAACCTGGTGTCAACAACGCGCCGCAAGTTGAGAAATGGGTCTCGAGTAGTTTCTCAAGCGAAGTTGACCCGCACTTTTGCCCGCCCAATATCCAAGTTTGTGGCCAGCAGCCTTCGTCTTGATTACATAACCATGGCAATTGTGGTTCATGCGGTTCCAAAACAGTGCCGTTGATAACTCCGCGCCAACCATCGCGAAGCTTCTCATACAAATGCTCAACTAAGCTGGTGTGGAAAGGAGAAATGTTCACATTTTCTGAAGGATCAACTGTATGGTTGTATAGCTCAAATCCTCCAATGTTGGGTGCGATTACCCAATCATTGGTGGCCCATTCCATAGGCGATACATCCATCGCAAAGTTAACCCAAGCAGAAAAGCGCAGTCCGTTAGCAGTTGTAATAGAATAGCCCATCACTGCTCCATCACTTCCTTGGTGTTTGAAAACTTGTGAAAAGGCAGCATCCTTGAACGTTTCTCTATAAAATTCGTCATCCGAATTGGCGAGCGACAAAAATGAATGACCCTCAGTGCAGCGCTCCATTTTCCAAGGTTCTCCACCTTCCCTCACGTTGGGGCAAAGAGGCAAGGGTTGTAACCCAGCTGCTTCAACCAGCGTCGCCATGATATCGACATGCTCAACAAGTGCATGACTAACCTTACCACCATCAGTTAAACCAGGTACACGCAGCATGATTGGACATTTCGTTGATTCACGATGCAAAGTATTCTTGTGCCAAAGATGGTGCTCGCCCAATTTATACCCGTGATCACTCCAAAGCATGATGATAGTGTCATCCCACATACCAAGCGTCTTTAAATCTTTGACCAACACACCAACCAAGCTATCTAAGTAACTAACAGAAGCCCGGTATGCCTGAGTCAACTCGCGCGCTAGGGTGTGATTCATTTCCTTACTGCTCTCCTTGCCACAAGGCACTTCTATACCTTGCATATCCGGATACTTCTCGAACTCAGCATCCTGCCGAAGTGCTACAGGAATTGAGTTTTCAGTGCAAAGATCATAATTTGACGGTAGTTGCACGTTTTCCAAAGGATGCATTCGATAGTATTCCTCTGGGCTGACCCACGGAAGATGCGTGCTGATAAAACCCACTCCCATAAACCACGGTTTGCTATATTTTGATCTTTCTATAAGGGCATCTTGGGCGTGCTTCAAAATTTTTTTATCACAAGGAATGATATCGCCATTGGCAATCTGGTGTGTTAAGTCATGATTGTCACTGCAATATGCTTTCACTTGATCCCATGCCCGTGGGTGCCCTCCTTGTCGGTCAAACCACGCATGAAACACTTTCCCAACATTGATCGTCTTGTAACCCTCCGCTCGAAACAACTCTGGTACTGTGAGGCAAGAAGAGCAACTTCCACCATTCGCATACATGGATACACTAAAGTCAAAAAGACGAGTGGTGTCTGGGCGGCGGCCTAGGAGGATAGAACCCCGCGACGCCGTGCAAATTGGATGTTGAACATGAGCATTCTCCAAGGTTAAAGAATCAGCTGCCAATGCATCAAACCCTGGAGTATGTAAAGCCCCGTGGTTTCCATGTGGAGTATCAAGCCAGACAAAATCATCTAGAGCTATGAACAGAACATTGGGCTTTTTGTGACGTGGTATTCCGGACTGAACCCTACGGTCGCGTAAGCTGCGGCTCCTAGCTTTGTTATCGTCCTCTTGGTTATCTCTCCTCAAGTTAGCTCCCACGTTCTGTTGGTGCGTCGACACAAGCAGCAACAACGCTATCAGCACCACGTTTTTGAGTACCATGATACTAAGGCAACCTCAATGACGCGTAGTTGAGATGCAGTCCACTTCTCCGATGCTCGAACCCTCGACCTGCGTTCGTTACATCAGAATATGCATCAAGCAATGTGCTAGAGAGAGCTAAAGAGGTCGTAATATGTCACTGTATCTAAAATAGCCGAAGAAGCAAGTAAGCACCACGTTTGGCTCGTATTAGCGGATTGCAGCGCGTAGCTAATGCAATCTGTTATGTACCTGGAATTTGTATCCTAGCTAGCTTCTCTAGTAGCTACTTTTAGCTACTGTAGCTCGCCAGTCTAAGATATGATGTGTGTTCAGTATCTGTAGTACATTACATCTGTACAGGTACCAAAAGCCCCGAGGGGAAGGACCGAAGTCCGAAGAGTATATCCTTGCTGCGTGCTGACTCCGTGACTTTGTGTACTCTGCAGTGAGGAAGGATTAACTTTAGCTCTACTATAAGTAGCACTGTGCACTACAGACGACTTCCATACTACTGGGTTTGGGTTGGAGTGCCGGAGGTACTTTTAACAGTTCAAGTTCAAGTGCTTGTGCCTAGGATCTATGATTGGGATAGAGATCGAGGGATTGTAGATGCAAATCTCCGCGTTTCGCTGTCAGTAGAACTCTAAAGGAATTTCAATGGCAGATAATGATTGCTACTTGTTTTGGTGGCCAAGAGACAGCGGCAGCGAGAGCGGTAGCGGCATTGGGATGGGATATGGGATTTGGGCCACATGTCTAGTATTTAAACAGTGGGGCTTATACTAGAGGAGAAGCCTGCTAGACTTAGGCATATATGGCCGCGTGGCCATGGGTCCAGAGTTGCCCGCTCTTCAGCACCCTTTGATTTCTGCTTTAGAACTAGAGTTTCAACCCCCCCACTGTGCTTTCACACCTGAACGGCAATGGCATGTTCCTCACAGGCGCATGCCTTGCTACTAGAAAGTCGAAGTGCCAAAAAGGAACACACAAAGGCACCAATGGAATGGAGCTATCACAACTCGAGAGCTGGGTCAGTCCACACTGCTTCACCCGTGGCGGCGCTGTACCAGTACCACGCCTGGGCGCTGTCGTCGTACAGTTTTTCAAAGCCTTGGTCCTGGGTGCTGCTGCTGCTGTTGTCGCGGTGGCGGCTCCTCTTCGAAGACGACGGCCGAGATGTACTCTGCACGAGCGAGGCATGGGATGCATGCACGAGCGCCGCACTGTTTGGAGCAGCAGCCGCAGCAGCTGCGGCTGCACGAAGCGCAGGCATGAACTTGCGCACGTTTCGGCCACGGCAGACCGCCTGAATTTTGGAAGCGGACTTGTTCCGGCGGCGCAGCGCGTGCTCCAGAACCCACTTCTCTCTTGCAGCCCGCGCAGCCACTACCTTGCCCCGAGCTCCATTGCGGCGCACGAAGCACTGCATGCGCACGACGAACAAGTTTTGCTCCAAGACCACCTGTAAAGCGTTCAGTTCGGCCTCCAGCGCTGCGTCGCGCTCCAAATCTCGGCGAATGGCTGCGGCCACCGCTTGCCGCTGCGCCAAGCGTTTCCGGGCAAAGAAGCTTCGCACCATGCACTGAATCTTGGTGGCCGCGTTGTAAATGCGCGCGTGGTACGACGCCGCGTCGGCTGCCCGCTTTGCCGCCAGGACAGGCAGCACTTTCCAACGGCACAAAGTCCCGCGCGCCCACGCTTGCAGAGACGTCGCGCTTGTTTGCCGCATGTTTTCCAAAAAGGCAGCATGAGCAGCTTCTGCTCTCAACTTTCTTGCCACCAGCCGCCCCAGCATGCCTCTCCCCACGCGGCACAAGAGCCACGCCGCAGCGGCCCGGTTGCGCTGGTCCCTCAGAGCCCGGACTTGGCGGCGAGCCAGCAACCCACGGGCCATGGCTTGGGCCAACAAGGCGCCGGTGAGGCGAAGTTCTTGCCGGCGAGCTTCAATCGCCAAAGCAGCTCGCCGAAAACGGCGCCGCGACGCTGCGGCACGAGCCTTGCGCTGAGCCCACGACACTGCTTGTTCCAGCGCTTGCTCGTAGATGAGGGTAGCGCGCGCTTCTCTCAGAGTTTGGACGTGGCGGCGAGCCAGATAACACCGAATAGCGCACTCGATGGTGACGGCGCGATCTTCGTGGTGAGCTCTCTGCCGCACGTGGAAAAGGAGGTAAAGAATAAAAGAAAGAGGAAGACAAGAGACGATTAGGCATAATAAACGAGTTGGACACCCTTCTGGAAACTTTCGAGGCTTCTCAAGCAGGAAATGAGAAGAGGTGTTCTCGATTGCGAGCAAGGCTCTAAAGTGTACCTCGTTGAGGTATTGGCGCAGCTTCACTGCTCGCCTTGCTTCTACAACGCGGTACTTGCACTGCAGCGCGAGCGCCAAAAAGAAGCCTGCTTGACGGGCCGCTTTGGCTTTGGAGTGGCGTTTTTGCGCTTGCCGCGACCGCACGCGGCTCTGGATGGCCACCGTCGACTTTTCTTTTTTGGCGGCCAACTTCTTTTCGGCGACCGCTTTTTGGGCGGAGCGGCGCCGGCCTAGCTTTTGAATCGACGCCGCTGCTGTCTTCTGCTTCGCTACCTTGGTTTGGGTGCCGCGGCGCCGCATCGCGCGGCTGAGCACTTTCGCGCTCTGTTGTTTGGCTTCCTCAGTAGGCTCTCTCCAATTTTTCTGATGTTTTTGCTTCTTGGCAACTTTGGCTCGGTCCAAAGAGCCCCGATGGCGCGCTTGCAGCACCGCAGCGGCGCGGTGCTGAGACTCTTTGCGGGCTTTCAGGTCGGGGCCCCGTTTCTTCCACGACTTCTGAATGACTCGAGCGGCGCCCTGCGCTTCTTTCTTGGCAGCCAATGAGTACTTGGCGGCCAGCGCTCGCACCAGTTGCTGCACCTGTTTGATGCAATGAGGAATCGAGTACGTGGAAAGAAAGTCAAGAGAAATGTGCAGCAGTCGCTGCAGCAACTCCATCAAACCGTATCTTCATAATAACATCTTGACAGTCAAAATGGAAATGCGTTTGTCGGATGCCTTTGAAAATTTCGATTTAAAAAAAAATGTTTTTAAAAAACTCAATGCATACCTTGAGCACTGCTGCGTGCATCCGCCGCGCGCGTCGAATGTTTTGCACCCGTGTCATCGCAGCGCGCTGCCGCTGCCTGCTTTGAATCTTGGTTGCCGCTTGGTATCGCTCTATTTCAATGGCGGCCAGTCGCCTTTCTGCTCGGTCCAATCCCGACCGCAAGAACCCTTGCAAAGCATTCACGGCGTTCAAGATCTTTTTGGCACGGGCAGCCTGCCGCTGTCGTCGCAGCCTTAAGCGCACCGTGTAGCAGCGCTCAATGCACACCGCTGCGGCTTTGCGATGGCACCACACGGCCTGTGCTCGAGCTTTACTCCGGCCTTGTGGGCCCCGGGCTAACAGCCGCTGCATCTCACACGCCGCCGCGTCCTTCGCCCTCTGCTTCAGTCTACAACGCGCCAAGAAGCTCCTGCCCAGGGCCTGAGGGCCCCTCGCTGCCGCCGCGTGCGCTTCTGCTAGCCCCATCTGCTCCACGGTGAGTTGCCACCGGCGAAACAAGGCCAGGCAATGGCGCTCGAGGAGGCGAACGAAGACTAGACCGCAACCACGAGCAGCTCGGCAGCGTTGGAAAGCGCGCACGGCGTTGCAGGTGGCGTGCCAGGCGACTGCCCATTTGAGCGCTTGAAACGCCTGCGCTTCCTTGCGACGCGACACCTGAGAAGAGGATAAATGAGTTGACAAGAGAAGGGGAGAGAAGTGCCCTGAAGGTTTGATGAGCTTCACTTGGACTTCTGTGACCTTCAATGTATGAACAAAAAATAACTTTTCTTTGAAATCTACTCCTTCGCTCACCCGAGCAACCAGCGCCTTTAATCGCGGTCCTGTCCACGCCTGTGCCCATTTCAACGCGAGGGTTTGTGCGGCTGCTTCAAGGTGCTCATCTCGGGCCAACTTTTCCGCACCTCCTCCTCTACCGCGCCGTCCACCTCCTAGCGCACCCTTGCTGCCCATGGCACTGCGGTTGTTACCGCCCCCGCCGCTTGA
>Ga0307982_1000631_pt1 | contig 27673 bp, 11 predicted proteins | sample OrgLakmetagen989_FD_201847 | JGI IMG/M metagenome (GOLD analysis project Ga0307982, IMG submission 201847) | Saline water microbial communities from Organic Lake, Antarctica - #989 | ecosystem: Environmental > Aquatic > Non-marine Saline and Alkaline > Saline | place: Antarctica: Organic Lake...
ATTTTCACGTTCACAAACAAACAGTTGCCAGCACGGCCCTTCTTACTCGTGGGTCGGTGTGGAGCGCTGAGACCGAATGCGGGATGGTCGGCCGGGGGTGCTTGCGGCATTAGCCTCGGGGGGGCGCGGGCTGAAGACGGGGACAGCCTGAGGGTCGCTGGGCGACGCAGCCTCCTTCAGTGTCCGGCCACTTTTCATGAACGACTTCTTCTTCTGCAGAGAGGAGGACATATTGGGTGAATCGTACGCCCCAGCCGCCACGCCCCCCGTCCAGTCCCCAGCCACAAGCTCGTCTCCAGGGATGTCTTGCCCCCTGGACAGCAGCTCCATCTCAAACGTGGCTGCCATGGCGGTGAAGCCCCTGCGGCGAGCTTCGTCCAGCGGCGTGTTGCCCCAGCGGTCCGCAATGCTTGGGTCGGCGCCAGCATACACCAACTCTTGCGCGATTCCCAGCAAGCCTTCACAGGCGGCCACATGCAACGCAGTGCGGGAGTCATAGTCCCTGTGGTTCACATTCACGCCCTGCACCAGCAGGTAAGAGACCTTCTTGGAGTCCCCTGCAGCAACTGCCGTGCACAGCTCGAAGGCCGTCACCATGGCATGCACGTCCACCTGTCGCGTGCCTTGGGCTGGCTGGGGAGCTGGTGGCGCCCCCTCTTCCTCAGAGAACTGCTTCGTGTTCACCATGCTGTCAAATAGGTTCATGTGGAAGCGCTTCACCAGCATTTCGCACAGGCGGAGGCCTTTGAGAGGGACATTGTAGGGGTTAATGCGGGGGGAGAAGATGGCCATGCCTGCCACCCCCGGGATGACGGCCATCATCATGCCAGTGGAGCCCGTGGAGGCGGGGATACCCACGTTGAAGTTCCATTTGCCGCCGAACGCGTTCATGCCGCAGGAGTACAGGAGTGATAACAGCTGCTTGGAGACTGTTGGGTGCAAGCACGGCTTCCAGGTGGTGGGTGTCACGCCGATATTGGCCATCATCCCGGCCACGTTGGCCACCTCCTGGGTGGACATCTCCACAGACATGCACTGCGCGTAAAAGTGCGCTACATCGGTGGGGTCAGCGCGCGCTGGGTATGTGCCTTGGCCTTTCATGTAGTGTGACACAGCCATGGTCTGTCGTGCAGAGCGCTTCAATGCTAAAAACGTGGGGTTGTTGAAGCCAGCCTTGTTCCCGCCAGCCCACTGCGTGAGTCGATTGCGCACCAGCTCGAAGCGCCCGCCACCGTCAGCAAACAAGCGCTCCCCACGGCCCATGTGGCCCTTGCCCAGCAGCGACGATACGCACAGGGCGCCTGCCAGGGTGAAGGGGTTGTGGGGCATCGGCTTGGGCTCCGGGCCCTGGCTCTCGCCGTGGCTAGATGGCGTCAGCAGCGTGAAGGAGTTGGGGTCGCTGGAGGTGGGCTCCGCACTGACGTATTTGTGCAACTCAGCTAGCCCCACGTCCTGCAGCGCCATGGCGTACAGCATGGGCTTCACTGTCTCCATCAGCGGCACACGGTACTGGCACGCCATGGCGCTGCTTCCGCAGGTGAACTGCTGCCCGTCCACGGTGCAGATAGACACAGCAAAGTGACGATCGAATTGAGTGTCAGATTCACGCAGTAAGTCGCGAATCACCTCAGCGCTGGCCAGGAGTCCGCCTGAGCTCTCCCGCTGGGCACCAGTGGCTGCCCGCACGTCCATGGAATGCCGCGTCACGCCCAGGGAGGTAAGCGTCATGCGCAAGAATTCCTCTGCGTTGGCGTCGCCCACTTCTTGGGTGAGAGATGCAGCTGCTGCCAGGCCCACTGCACGACCCGGTACAGGGTCTCGCGAGTCACGCGCCCCCCCTGCCACAGAGGACGCTGCAGACCCGGGGCGACGTTCAGCTCCAGCGCCCGCCGAGGCACCTGGGGCTAGCTCCAGCTCAGAGTACGCCTTGTCCAGCGCACCTTGCAACGCAGTGTAGGCTTTCTTGCTGTCGTCGCGCTGGTTCAGCTTGCGCTGGTAGATCGTGTTCATGCGTGCCTTTGCGGCGTCGGACAGGGTGGCGGCGGCATCGTGCCCGTCGCCGCCACCCGGCCCGGGGTGTCCTGCGTCATGGGAGGCCCCTGACGCCACAGATGCATTATCCTGCATGTCTAGCCCCAGCTCCAGCATGGAGTCCGCCGCCAGGGCCATGCGGCTGAGCTGGGCTGCAAAGAGGTGAAAGTTGGGCACCACCAGCTCATTCCGCATGGCCCGGAGGATGAGCGCCCCATACGCCCCCGTGGTGGAGTGGGGGTCGCCCACTAGGCTGCGCAGATACACCCGCGTGTCATTCACACGTGGGAGTGCCATGATTGCAGCCGCAGCCATCTCGTTCTGCCCCGGGTCTGCCACAATGCCCTGTGACGCCATCAAGGCGAGCAGCTTCACCAAGGGCTGCGCGGTGTCGTTAGCACATGCAGTCACAGATACAGGGGTGCCTTTCTGTGCCATGGCTGCCATGCACCTTGCTGCAATGCCCAGCGACTCGGGGGACGACACCCAGGTGGACAGCAGCTTCCACACGTCCACGTTCCGCTTCATGTTGCGCATGGGGAGGCGGATGTTGGCTCGGCGGGCCACTGCACGGGCCTTGTCCATGGCTCCACGCTTCTCCAGGCTGCTCGTGTCGCTGCTTGAGAAGGGGGTGGCGCCAGTGCCGGAGGGGGGGTCCTTGTTGTGCAGCTTGAAACCGGTGAGGCGAATGTCCTCCAGGTCCTCCGTGGGCCCCCCATCGTCGTCTTCGTCGCTGTCCTCCAGCAAAGTCTCCTCCACATCGTCCATGCTGGTTGCCGATTGGTTGCGGATGGAGGTACCCCCAGGTAGCCGCAGCTGGCGGGGAGGGGCTGCCTGGCCTGCCCCTGAAAGCGGCAGGTGGGTCTTCGTGGGGGTGGCCTCTGTATTGCCCAGGCTGGACTGCGCGGCCCCAGTCTCTTTGCTTGCCTGCTTCCCCAGGCGGCGCTGTCCCATTTGGCCCAGCAGAAGCAGGTCATGGGCGCTCAAGCACGAGGGCAGGCGGGTTAGGCCGTCCGCCACCAGCTTGTCGAACATGGAGTAGTTGTACCGACGCAGTAGGCGTCGAAACAGCTCCACTGCTCTCACGGAATTGCCGTGGGAGTCGAGGGGGGGGGACCACACCGCGATTCCAGCGACGTTGGGGATCACGCAGTACACCAGGCCAGCCACGCCAGACTTGGCAGGCAAGCCGACGTACACAGTCCACTGCCCGCTGAAGTCGTACATGCCACACGACAGCATGAGTGTCAGCGCCGATTTGACAGTGGCTGGCGTGAGGCACTGCTCGTCGGTTACCGGGCAGCGGCCTCCGGCAGCCAGCGTGGCAGCCATGGTTGCTGCCCGCCTGGCATTCACCTCAATGGCGCAGCACTGAATGTAAGTGTCTAACACTTCTTGGGGATTTACATCGGATGGGAATACGTCGTGCTCCTCCATGTGGTACATCAAGGCGTTATTGCGCCAAGCAGTCTCATATTCCGACAAGTACGTGGTTTGACAAAAACCGGGCCTCTCACCGCCCGCCATGCCCTGCAGCCGGTCCAAAAGAAACTTGAAACGGGCTGCTGGGTCCATGTTTCTGCCCAGTAGTCCAGCGCAAACAATCGCGCCTGCATTCACCATCGGATTGTGAGGAAGGTCGTCAGAATTCTGCAAAGCATTCGAGTTGTGGCACTTCATAAACCGCAGTTTTTCACGATCACTTACAAGCGAAACCTCATTGAAGGCCAAGCCCGATGGCTCAATGCCTACATGTTTATGCTCTATTTCAAGACCATTTGCCTCCACTCCAAGGGCGTACACGAAAGGCTTGATACAAGATTGGATGCTAAAGTCCAAATGTTGGTCTCCAGCATCAAAACGCTGTCCATCCACTGTACACACAGACATGGCAAACCAGTCTGGATTTTGCTGCCCTAGCTTGGGAATATAGTTAGCGCATCTGCCTCCAGTGACATTGATCTTGATGTCGTCAAACAACTCTTGGCAAGTGGCTGTGAACCTCGGCCAATCGGGAATGGCTAAGCGATCTCGGATGGCCTGCAACCGACGAATGGGTGCAAATACAGCAAGCAGCAGGCAGGCAGCATTTTGCACCAACCTTTGTCAAAATATTGTCGGGGTCGGCGGTTGGCACGTGCACTCCCTGACCGTCCTCAGCTGCATACTCATTGATAGCGGCCGCCACGCTGGGCAAGCTGGGATCTAAGCCACGCTCATTGAGCAGCCGAAGCAGCTCCCCCATGCTTATGAAGGTGCCAGCTTCAGACGATGGTGTCGTTGACGAGCTTCCTGTAAAATGCGGTCTGAAGCAACTTAATGGTCTCTCAAAGGCACTGAACGTACCTGCATGGTGCGCTGCGCTTGCCATGGCAAACCGCACAAAGTTTACAGGCCTTCACTGGGCCGGAAGGCTTTTCGCCGATCCAAACGTGCAACGTTGAAACTGTTTGCATAATGTGTTGCGACTGTTATGCATTGTGTTGTTTGGACAAACCAACTCAGATCGCACACGATCACATGAGTCACGTGCATGCAGTGCAACTTAGGTACGTATGGTGAAGGGGGGTCCAGCTTGTTGTGAAAGCTTCCCACCAACTGCCATGGACACGATTGTGCAGATACATTTAATTAATGAATGCATGCGATTCAGCTTTTGGGTCCCTTCTTTTCTCAAAATTTTGAAACTCAAGCAATTGTAGACTCTTGACTTGTGCCATTGTCAATATCAAAGATCTTTCTTCTCGCTGCAATTCACTTGCTGCATTCAAGGCGTTACGTTTGGGTTTGACTGTTGCCTCTGCATTGCACAATGGCTGCATTGTATAGGGTGAAGCTGGAAGCTGCAGCTCCTCAAGAAGTGGCACTGCACCAAACTGTGACAGTGGATGACATGCCGGGTGCAGTGGTTTCTGTGTCTGCGCAAGCCGCAACAGAGACCGCTGGGAATGAAAGCACACAAACTAATGGTGAAGAGCACAAAGTATTCTATGCTGGTGCACACTTCAGCGTGTTTCGTGGGGTCTTACACCTACAAAGAATGCCTGGAAATGCTGAAGAAAATCCTTCACTTCGGTCGCTGACTGTGTTGGCAGTTCCTGCCCGCTACACTGTTGCAGATTTCAGTCAGTGGCTTGGTAGTTTTGAAATAGACTGCGAGCATGTTCGTTTTTTACGGGACTCAGACCCTAGTCGATTTGTGGCTCTGCTCGAAATGCGCACTCGCAAAGCAGCGCAAGATCTGCTCGCAGCAAAGTCTGGCCAACCGTTCAACGCATTGACTGATGAGATGTGCCATATGATGTTCTTGCATAGTGCAGTAATTGACATGCGACCGCTGGACGAGGCCTCCATTGCTGCGTGGTCAAGCCGCCAGGGGCAGGGAGCCGCTTCCAGCGCCACAGGCAATGTCACAGTACGACCGCACCGAGCATCCAGCCCCACCAGCGCCGCCCCAAGCAGTGCTCAAGTTGTGACACAAGCACCACAATCTTCGTCGCCCCCCACTGCGCCTATTCTTGCCTTTTCTCCCTTTCAGCTATCTGAGGATTGCCTGACCCTGCCCAGCACCGCACCAGCCCGATCCCCTGGGGCAGACGAAGCGGACGATGATGCAGAGCCACAAGCACTGTTCCAGTTGCCAACATGTGTTGTGTGTCTGGAGCGCATGGACTGCGCCATCACGGGGCTCGTCACGACAGCATGCAATCACAGCTTTCACAGGCGGTGCCTGGCCAAGTGGGAGGACTCGACTTGCCCCGTCTGCCGATTCACGCTATCGGAGGAAGAAGACGCTTCGCCTGCATGCATGGCATGTGGATCTCGTAGCGACTTGTGGATGTGCTTAATCTGCGGACATGTGGGGTGTGGCCGATACAATGCCTGCCATGCCCTGGACCACTTTTCGACCTCGGGGCACGCCTATGCCCTGGAGGTGAGCACACAGCGCGTTTGGGATTACGCAGGCGATGGGTTTGTGCACCGCTTGATTCAAAACCGCAGCGATGGCAAGCTGGTGGAGCTGCCGGACCCCCGGCGTGCGCTCCCACACTCGGCCCTGGATGAACCCAGTGCAGGGGGGGGGCCGGGGGGGGGGGGTCTTGTATCGGGGGACGCGGCTGGCGACACCAGTGCAATGCACAGGAGTCGTCAGGGACCAGCCACGGATGTTGCCCCCGATGAAGCGGTGTCTGAGAAAATGACCGGCCTGGCTTTTGAGTACAACACGCTGCTGACTTCCCAGCTGGAGGTGCAGCGGCAGTACTTCGAGACGCGGCTCGAGGATGTAGTGCTGGAGGCTGCCTCACAGTCCGAGCAGCTGGGCCGGCAGCTTGTGGAGGCACAGGCCCAGGTGGCCGGCCTCGCTGACAGTCTGAAGCAGCAAAAGCACGAGACAGAGCTGGCGAAGAAGCGTGCAGCTGTGGCCACCAACACTGCCAAAGCACTACAAGAGGAAGTCTCACTGCTGCGGGAACTAAATAACGCCATGGAGACGAATCAAGAGCAGTGGCACTCCAAAATGCTGCAGAACTCAGCGCTGGCCAACGCGTCACAAAGCAAGCAACAGGCTGAAATCGAGGACCTGAAGGCCCAGGTGCGCGATCTCATGTTCTCTCTTGAAGCGCGGGCCAAGATTGACGCCTCTCCTGATGCAGCAGAGCTCCGAGAGGGTGTCACACTGGTCACTGAGCGTATGGGTGGTGGCGGCAGCTCCGCTGGAAAGAAACGCCGAGGCCGCAAAAGGGGTTGAGGGGGGTGGCTTTGGCCATGAGCAGGCAAGAGGCATGTGCTGTTTGCAACGCGAATGTATTCAGGAGGAGCTGCAGCAATGCTAACACCTCCAAGTAACTTAAAGCAGCTTAACACTTCAACGCGAATGTATTCAGGAGGAGCTGCAGCAATGCTAACACCTCCAAGTAACTTAAAGCAGCTTAACACTTCAAGCAGTAGTCAGGTTCTCGGCACTCTGGAGGGGGACCCGGCCCGGCCCGCCGCGGGCTGAGCGCAACGCGCGCTTGGCTACAGGGCCCAGCTTGGGACTGACCGGAATAGTTGGAGCACGGCGAGGCTGCAGGTGCCCTGCAAGACGCAGTGCTGGCACTCCTGCACCCACCGGGCGAGCCTTGAACTCGGCTGCCTTGCGTAAAGCCTTGAGGGCATCAGCATCTGCTGCAGCCTTGGCAGCGTCAGCCTCTGCTTGGCGGGCAGCACGTTGTGCTTCACGCTTAGCCTTGGCAGCCTCATATGCGGCACGCTTCTCTGCACGGGCATCAGACGCAAGAGGCTTCGCGGCCACGGCAGCCGTGCGGCGGGGAGCACGCTTCACCTGTGTGTGCACCGGAGCACGTACACTTACTGGCACTGGTCGCGCCTTGAAAGACTTTGTCTGTGAAACCGGCTCGGTGGCTGTGGCGAGGCTGGGTCGTGAGGATTGGCTCAGAGCGAACGGCTGGGAGCGGGTGGGCTGGCGCGGCACCGAAGGTGCAGCAACAAACACCCCCCTGTCCACGCCCTCGCCAACAGCACGGGCCTTGAAGTGGCGAGCACGCTCCTCCTCAGCGTGCAGCTGTGCCTGGCTGGCCTCCAAGGCGGCTGCAGACTGCATGTGGCGCTCGTCTGTGCGCAGGTGGAAAGGCTGGGCCACTGTGGGAGGCTTGTGCTCCACGGGTGCACACGCAGCTGATATCTCAGCGTAGTCTGGCATCTCAGCCGCCTTGAAGGGCGAGATGTGGGGCTCTGCCTGGGGCGCCGCGGGGGGGCGGGTATCAGCCCGGGCGCGGGTGCGCAGTGGAGGGCTGACAGGGATGGTGGCAGCTGTGCGGTGCAGTGTGGCGCCAGACATGGCTACTGAGCCTGACATGACACTCTGAGGCACTGGCCTTGCCTTGAATGCGACCTTGACTGGGCTAGGGTTCGACTCCGCTGCTGGCATCTTTTTTCCTAGCCGCCTGTCAGTTCGCAAAGCAGGCGACATGGGGGTAGTCAGCGGGCGACGCTCCACTGGTGCCATGTGTGTGGACACGTTGGCTGCTGCAGGGTTGTACGGTGTTGCCTTGAAGGGCTTCAGGGCAGCCAGATACGCCTCCTCTTCCTGGGCAGTGCTGAGCGCTTTGCCCCCGTGCTGCGGCACCACGTCATCGGTGGCGAAGTGGAACGGGTGCGGGGAGGTGGGCCCATGGCGTGCAGTGTCCTTGATAGGGGAGGGTCCTTTTGCCAGCTCACGCGCCGACTTGGAGTGGAAGCGGGGCTTGTCCTGCGCCAGCCACTTGGCCATGCCCTCAGCCATGCCTACAAATGGGGAGGTGGCGCCCTCAGCGGCATCGTCCTCGGGCCCACTGGCCTTGCGAGTAGCCATGCGCGCGTCGTATGCAAAGCTGAAAGGCTGGGCTGCAGTGGGCTTGCGGTGCGCAGAGGGCACACCTGGTGGCGCCACCGCTGCCACCGCCGGAGCAGCAGCCGCCTTGGGCTTCGAGGCGGCACGGGGTGCTGTCGTGCCTGGGGCAGCCTTCATGGCTGCCATACGGCGCGCGTTGGCTGCTCGACGTCGTGCCAGCTCCTTGCGTGCCGCCTGGATCTCCTGCAGCTCTTTGGTGGTGGAGCTGATGCGAACAGCTGCCTCCGCCTTGGCCTGCACCTCTGCAGCTGTGGGCACACGGGGGGCAGTATGAGCACGTGTAGTGCGCACTTGTGCCTTGTGTGCTGGGATGCCTGCGCTTCCGCTCTTTGAGGAGCTTGTGGACTTGTCAAGGCGGCCAGCAGCTGCCGGATTGCCCGTGCTCTTGGTTGAGTCCCCGTGGCGCTTGGCCTGTGAGCGTGCGCGCACAGCAGCAGATACAACAGGGCGGGGTTTAGTTGTGGTAGCCTCCTTGGCTGTGACTGGTGCCACACGGCGAGCCTTGCTTGGCTTCTCCTGTGCTCGCGCCAGGCGCAAGGGCTTGGCTCCTGCCTTGGGCGCCTTGATGGGACTTACTTGCTTCGCTGGACAGGCGGCACTTGCAGGGCTTGATACTTGCTGAGGACCCTGCACACTGCTTGTCACAGCGGTCACAGCTTCGATCACTGCAGGCAGGGGGGCTGCTGCCAGCTGGGCCCGTGGGGCGTCGACCACAGCACAATCGGGTTGAGGCAATGACGTCGCGAGTGCAGCCTCTACCTCGTGTGTGGCACATTGCTCCTCTGCATGTGCATCTTGCGCTTCTGCCTCTGCCTCCACCTCCATCAGTGGTGGTGGCACTTCAGCAACGGAAGGCATGCAAGCAGGGGCCAGCATGCTAGACTCCCGCCGACTAGATCGGGTACGCTCCGCAACAGGAGAAATTGACAGTGAGATTTCATCATCAGTGTCGTGATCGGTATCTTCGTCTTGAATTTGCTGCGCTGGTGAGGCTGGAGCGCTGTCCGTTGTGAAGGCCAGTTGTGGAGAACCCTCGCTGGACGCATAGTCAGCTTTAGGCATCATGCTGGGTGACTGAGGAGCTGCCAAGTGTGTACTATTTGTAGTTTTGGTATCTTGGTCCTCAAAAATTTTATCGCTCGACTGGGCGTGAATCTCTGCATCCGTAACGGCAGGCGTGTCACTGTTGCCGATTTCCGCTGGGCTCTCTGCTCCAAATTCGTCCCCGTCGAGCTTATCGTCAAATTGGTGCAAGAACTTATGGTGATCCGAGCTTTGTAGGACCTCCGGTCCAAGATCTGGATTCTCTGATCCCTGGATATCTGCACATGTCGTGGCCGGTGTCACTCAGCGCGCCGAATGCGATGAGTGCAGTACACACCAAAGTAGCCATCGTCCAACTGCTCGCCACTTTCATTTGCAAAATCGCACGATGTGGGTGCGTTGAAATTGAACAATCCTGCTTCCATGGTTGCCATCGTGCTCAAGATGCGCTTCTGAGGACGAAGTCAAATGCCTGTTGAGGCAGCTCCGATCCTGTGAAAGCTGGGCTGACAGGAATACTACACTGCAGAGCCAAAGATTGATGCGGGTTGGGTATTGAGCGTTGGTCTCGCTGCTTTCTTGACGCTAGCAAAGCATGTGACAACGCATGACTATGCCAGCACATGACCCCCATACCTGTGTCCAGGGTTCGCAGCGGAGACGAGAGCGTTCTCACTGCCGAGCATCAGGCAAGCAAAGATACCGTGCAACCAACCAACGAGTCTGCTGAAGGCTGGCAAGAGATATACTCTGGTGGAGTTGGGCGCCCAGAATCGCATTGTTGAGGATACTTTCCTGAAGTGTTGCCAATGTGTGGGACCCCCCGCAGAAAACCTCTCTTTCGGAAACCCAGGGTTCGGGAGAGCAGGAGCAACCGCAATGCTCTCAATGATTATTCATGCTGATGTTGCAGTGCAATCTTGCTGTGCTTGCAGATGCTTGAGTGACATATATTTTCCATTCATAATGCGCGCTCGCACAGGCTGTCGGCTGCAATGGCTCTGCTGCGCAGCCGGAGTCCTGGCACTCTTGGGACGAGCATTTGGCAATGACTTTATACAAACACCAGTTCATCAATTTTGGGTGCTTGATGGTCTGCCCTATGTCTCTGCTGGGCTCGGCCAAATAGCAGCTTTGAACTACTCACAAATTGAGACGCCCACAGCGCTAGTAAATTTGGTGCCAAGCTTCTGTGATGACAAGCTGCAGCGCTTTCGCCACCAACCTGGACTTCTGGCCCCTCAAACTGTGTATTTGCACCATACCGCGTCCTCTGGTGCGCTGTGGGCAGATGCGGTGTCTGCCACTGTGCAGGATGTACTTCCTGGCGAAAATGTCTTGACTGCTTGCTCCAAGCTAAACTGGGACACAGTCCGGCCCGCAGCGACCAGCCGAGAACTGTTTGACGAAAACGGTTTGTATAGAAATACCTTGCTGGTCGGTAAGATGGGCTACTCTCGCCGGGCAGCAGATGCACAACACCACCGGGTGAACCGGCCGAAGTCTGCGACTGCCCAGGTGCAGCTCATCAGAACACGGCCCAACACTTCCCCAGCCTCCAGTGTCCGCCAAACAGGTACTCAGGTGTCTATAGCACATTCTGGCAGCTCATGTGTGCTGAACAATGGCGCTGCATCCCCTGCAGCTGTGGTTGGCGATATTGCTGTGACTGTGTGCCTCTCCAGCTTTTACGGCGATTGCACCCCGTGGGCTGGGGTATTGGCTGTAAACTTGACCGATGGATCATTACCATGGGCGAACAGGGCTGTTGCACCGCAGTTTGCACCTGGAGTTGTGCCTGTAGACAACGCAACAAACTGCTGGAGCTCCGTTAGTTTTGGTGGGGCACACCCTGTTCCGCTGTGGGGGTCGCTTGTCGTGTTCTCGCTTGTCCAGATGCAAGCCCCAGTGCATGTTTTTGATGTGAGCTCTGGCCATTCGGTGTTCAAGCTGCAGATGAATGTGACAGCATTGCCCACCTCCTCTGTGGCCCCTGGCGCAGGGACTCAGCCAGCCTGGAGTCAGCTGGTGCAACCCGTGCTGCACTCCTCGCTAGTACCGCTACCGCGGCCAGGCAGCACCAGTGATACAGAGCGAAGAGTATATTCATATAGCGCCGAGGGCAGCTTTGTGGCCATGGACTTTGGCTTGGGTCCGTCCGGGGAGCCAACAGCTACCAAAGCGTGGTCTTTGAACATCCTACGTGCCCCACAGGGAGGCATCCCTAGGTGGGCCTGGGGGATGGCCGAGCACAGCACACCCAATGGTCAAGTGCCAGCATGGCCGACGCCAGATGCGACTGATGTACAGGTGAGGAGGGAGGCCCCTGGCGTCACGCTGCTGGCTGTAGGGTACACGTGGGACCTCATGCAGAAGCAGATGAACTGGGGGACATCAAGAGCACACCCTGGGCGCACCGGAAATGCAGATGGTCGCTTTATCCGCAATGGTACAGCTGTTATTGCTGCGGAGTGCTGCTCCGTCGGCGGGCAGTGCCACGTACAAGAACTGCTCCGCAAGCCTTGCAATTTGGGGTCTTGCGTCGTGCAGCTGCTGACATCTGGAGAGGGCCCGCTGTCTGCAGCTTCTGCTAATATGCCGCATGTTATGTTGCAGACCCCTTCTGGTGGCAGCGCTCTGTTCCCTTTGCCTGGCGTCTGCTCGTCCGGCGTTCAGGATGCAGCCAAGCAAGCACCAGGAGCAGCTGCTTCCGAGGTCCAGTCGCTGCTTTATCCTGGCACTTCTGCGGGCTTGGTAGGTCCACCCCTGGTGTTTCCTCGTGAACAAGGCTCCTCAGCTGCCTATCGCATTGCGTCGGTAGCGCTGCTTGACGGGGCAGTCCACGCTGCTGACAAACAGAGCGCAAGTACCGGCTCATCGTGGACTCCAGCATGGAGGGCCCAAGCTGATAGCGGGTGTGCGTATGTATCCTCTACACCTGCACTTGTTGACCGCGGCTTTGTCCAAGAGTTTGTGCCGCAAGTTGGGTTTTGTCAGTCACACAGTTTGCTCGTAGCCGTGCAATTGTGTCAATCTGCGTATGCCTCATCTGGAAACCGAGTTTATAGGCCTGGTGTGAACCGCCGTGTGCAAGTGCATTTCATGTGTACAGGTGATGGCTCTCGTGTCTGGGCCAGCACGGAAGCTTTCCAGGCCAACGATGGCGCCTTGAATCCGTTCCAAAAGGCACCAGGAAGGCGTCTACCTGGGTGGATGGACTTGGCTAATGCCACAGTACAATGGCATCCAATGCAAGCCATAGTGACATCTGGCTATCGCACCAGAGTCAATTCCACGGAGAACAGCGTGCCCTTGACCCTCGTGCTGTCATCCAGCAATGGAACCATTTTGGCGCTGAACGCCCTGGCGGGTATGTCCACCCCACCTCCAGGCTCGTTTCCTCCAAATGAGTTGTACATGTGGAGCACTCGATCTGCTTTGGGCCTCGTGAATGTGCGAGATGTGAGCGCTCCGCGTGTTGTGCAGTGGGGGGTGAATTCTCCGCCCCTGGGCAGTGAGGCGCAAACTGGGTCGAATGGGCCAGTTTTGCTCCGTGGAGGGCTCACATCTAACGGCCCCGCAATTATTGGGCAGGAAATCGTCACTGGCTTGTTTGTGTCGTTTGCGGGCAGTCCACCTTACAGCGGGAACGCCGGAGGACGGGGCACTCTTTTCTTCAGCGCCGATTTTGCCGATTTCTTCAATGGCGCTCAGGGCACGGAAGAGACACAGAATACTATAGCTGAATCAGTTCTTGGTGGTGAATCCTATGGGCCGAACGTGTATTCAAGCAGTAGTGCTCTCAGCACAGTTGCGAGCAGTACAACTGGGTCACCAACCCAAGCGCACTCTTATTTTGCAACCAGCTCTGAACAAGGCGACGACTTGTACTCGGCAAGCCAGAGTCGCCACTCACCCCCACTGAAAAAAAACTGTGGACACTTTGAATCCATCAAGATGGATTTCGCAGCTCATCGCAACGTCCAATACCGAGCTGCTCTGGTGCACAACTGCTCTGCAGTCTCGCTGCACGTTGCTGCAAGCCTCATGTTTGTTGATGAACACCACAGAAACTACCCATCCGATGTCAAGTACACCGATCAGATGACGACCGGAAGTGCTGGTTTCAGGCGCCTGGCGCAGCCACTGGAAAGTGGCACCACGCCTGATGTGCATAACGCAGCTCCAGCAAAGCGCCGCCTCCTCCACATGCTGCCTTTTGTGCAAGGGCTATCCGACTGCATCCCAAGATCTTCCCCGGGTGGGGTATTGCTGCGCCCAGATCTTGACCGTATTTTCTTGTCGTGTGTTTTCTACCAAGGGGGCAAAGTCGGGCTGCGTGTCACTGCGCTGCGCATGTTCAGTGGTCGGCACGCCTGGACAGTTCGGACAGCCATTAACATTCCACCGCCAGCCAGCCAGGACGAAACTCAACGGCGCGAGCTGGCACAAATGCGCCCTTGTCTTGCATCTAATGCAAGCTTGTGTGTTGGCGTCCAGTACCTGCCAGCAGTCAGCAAGCCGATGCTTTCACAACGGGGCTCCCAGATTGGACAAAGCTCATTCTCACGCGTCGCTTCCAAACAAGACTTGTTGTTTGCATCGCCCAGGCAGCGGGAATCCTTCATAACGGGACTTGCAGGAAGTGCTGTCTCAGCAGTCGCCAGTGATGGCACCGCCGTTCAAATCGATGCTGTCACAGGAGCTGTCTTGTGGCAAACTGCTAGCATCCCTCAGTTGCAAGTGTTCTCAACAGGACAGAGTGCAGACTTTACTGAGCATGTGTCCTACGCACCGTCGATCAAAGCGGTTCCCGAACCTGGCTCGCCGGCGATCCTCGTGGCCTCTGTTCGGGCAGGCCTGCTTGCAGTAGTGAATGCGTCAACCAGCGGCCGAGCACTGCCTAGCCACGGCCGCGGCAAAACCGACGAGCAGAAGGTTTTGCAGTCTGCTTCCACATTTGTGATTGTTGCCTGCAGTGCGTTAGCTGCTGTGCTCACGCTTATTTTTGTGTATGCTGTGTGCCAGATCCGAGCTCGGCGACATTCGCCTCTCCATCTCGAGCACGGGGCTTTGAGGCGAGCCAAAGTACCCTCAGCCCAGGCTAATTTGCAACAAACAGATCAGCAGGGATCTGATTCTTCTAGATCTGTGACTTATGATGAGGTGAAGGGGCGCTTACAGGGGTGGGCTGACACTCAGCAAATGCTTTCGGCGGTTGTGCACCCTGCCTTCAACATTTATGGAGCTGCAAACCTCATCTTTGGTGCGTCGCCAGAAAGCGTTCTCAGCGGTATCGATGAAAGTGCTTGGGGTTCTTCCACGTCATCTGCATTCATTGACTTGGAGGGGTTTGAGTCGACATCCAGTGGGGACGTGGCAGTTCGGACACACGGCTCTGCCCCACAAAAGCAGTTTGACCTGATTCTTGCCCTTACATTTGCACAGCTTGCGCTTGCTGTGCTGCATTTTGTTGTGCATTTGTACTTTTTCTACATAGCATTGAGTGCCAGCATCAGGCACGACAGGCGGGTGTGCACAACGCGGCTTGGCTCCAGATACCAGGCCCTGAGTCTTGCAAATGGGAACTTCAGTTTGGGGATGTGGCCATTGGGCATATTTAACACAATTGTGCTTCTCATTGCATTTGACAGATCGACGGGCGCATTTGTGGCTCTGCTTGGGTCGATTCTGTCCTGGGCGGGAAGTCTCGTTGTTCCAGCTGCAGTGGATCCCAGGCAGCCCACCGTCAGTGCTTCCACCCCACCGACACCTGTTCCCGCGCATGCAGCGTCTGCTACTGCAGGTGGTATCAATGGCACCTCCACAGCCATAGCACCGCTTGAGACCGAAGCTGCAGTGATAACTACAGCTGAGCGGAGCAGCTCAGTTGTGGACGAGGCCGGCACACCTACAAGGCAAACACTTGGAACTGCACGCGAAGATCATCGAATGGCAGAAAATTGTATCCCGCGACTGTGTAACTGGTCTGAGGATACTCACTGGTTTGTAACGGCTGCTGTCCGTGGCTGGCTTGGACTTTGGTTTGTGTCACTGTGGCTTCTTGTTCTACCGCTGCTGGGATTACTGTTGCAGGTGACCACTGGCTTCAATGGCAACAAATTTACATACAAGCTGCTACAATTTGGTGTCGAAATGCCATACTGGCTTCAGGCGGCAGGTGATTCGCAAAGCCTTCAGAACATTCCGCAGAGAACTGCACTGCATGCAGCATCAAGCACACTTCAGGGCCTCTCATCTGCAGCGTTTGCACTTCATTGCATCGTGCTGTTGCTGTCACTTTGGCCCATCACGCAGTTCGCTTGGACATTTTATGTGCCTGTTTGTCCTGCTTGCTTGTGCTCTCCGCAATGTCTGCAAGGTACGAAGGTCGGGTTGCTGAAGGCTGCTGACACTGCCACAACTGCAACACAGAGACGGCTCACACAGCAAATGAGGCAGCCTCTATTGGGCCAGGTTGTGGCCACCACAAATTCGGGCCAAGCCATGCCTGCTGAGCAACGAGTTTCTTCAACGCAGGGCATGTGCATCCCAGGAAGCGACCCACTGTCACCCTGCTGTGGATGTCTGGGTGCACCTCCTGCACTGGCATGGTGGCTGCTGATATCCTGCCTGCATATTCTGCCAGTCACACTTGCTACTGTCGTCCTTGCGCTTCCGCTACCTGCGGATGGACCGACTGACGACGGGGGCGATTTTGGTGTTGATCTGGCCATTACCCCAAGCAACAAAATGACCTTGACTTGGCTTGTCGGCTCATCTTTTGGCCCCCTCAAGCCAGATTCAGTAGAAATTGATTTCTATTGGGAGCATATGACACCGCTCTGGCCAGCGGCAGATTCTGCATGGATGATCACATTGGCTGTGCAGTTTACGGTTTTGGCCCCAACGCTTCTGCTCATTGCGTTGCTAGCAGCACACGTAGCTGTTCACGCTATTTGTTTAGTGTATTCCACTGTTGCGGCTTTGTGCATTTTGGTGCTTCTTGTTCCGCTCAGGGCGTTCTGGGTGTACATCTTGGAACCGATTGTCGACCCGCCAGAGAATCACGAAGTCATGTCGCCCCAGCGACATGACAATGCATGGTGCGGCTCTGTTCGTGCAGCCAAATTTGTCCCTGATCCGTATGACTGGTGGCATGGGGCACCCATCCCTTTCATATGGCTGCCCTTCATGCCGCAGACGGTGTACCTGCTGACGTGCGGGCGACGAGACGAATTGAAGCTCGCAGACAGAGTACGCAGGCAAGCTTCCAGCCACCGCACCAGCGAGTCGTCTGGGCTTGCAGTCAATGGTGCTGCGAAGGCCCCTGCAGCTTCTGGCGCTGGAGGTGAAAGTGAAACACAGCACTCCAAGCCGCAGGCTGCTGTAGCGCTTCAGCTCGGTGCTCCAACCAGCGAAGGACGCCAACAGCAGTACGCGCAAGTTGCTCTTGGTGTGGGTGCTCGTCCGAGGGCCGTCATACTCACAGCACAGCAGGTTGAGTCACTGCGTGCAGCTGGCATTGTGGTAGCTCAACAGCGGTCGCTGTCCAGTGGCGACTTGATTTAAGCAGCCAAGAAACACGAAGCCTTATTAAGCTTCTAACAGCTTTGAATCCTTTGTTGTGCCGTCGGGTGAACCACCTGGGCAGTTTTTGCGCGTGTCCCCTTTTTTCCCTGGGCAAGTCGTCGTCAGGCTCCCACCCGCAGCAGTGCAGTAAATCAGACTAAATCCATTCGAGTGTGTCATTTTCTCAAATCATCGAGGGGTGCCACTCCTGGCACCCGAACAAGTACAGCACAGCAGAAACAGTCAGGTCCCCACCTCGCCGGGGGCGTCGATGAGAGGTGCCTAACTTCTACTGCCATTACGTCCAAGGCGAACATCTAGTGAATGGTGGCCTGGTAGCTTTTTGAGGGGACACAGAAAAGGCAGTGGTCGGGGGGTCGCAGGCAGGGGGGTTCGCCTTGGAGGAGGTTCATATATACCACCAATGCCCGCATGGGCAACGAGCAGGTTGTACTTGCGTCACAATTGCCATCTTGCTAGTACTTTCATCTTAGTGGTTGTGCCGCTGATTTTGGTCTGTGCGCGCTGACGAAAAGTTCGCTTCGCTGCCTGCCTCTTCATGACAAGCGCTGTGTGTGGAAGAAGTTTAGCAGATTACGTCGGTTTCATCAGTCTACCTCACTGAACAATCATGGCGTACGTTCCTGCTGTTACTATCATGGCCGGGTAATTGGTGCCATGTAGAGACCTTCTCAAATGGTGCTGGTGCACTGCAGAACTCTTCACGCAGGTTCGATGAGGCCAGCGGAGAAGCAGCTTTTGTTGACCAAGAGCTAACAGCTTTGCCGCCTCAAATCCTGTCAAACCCAGCAAAATGCCAGGTGCTCAACCTGTCGGAAAATCGCCTCAGGTGAGTTCACTGGCGAATCGTTGTTTGCGGTCGTCCAGAGCGTGGCTCTGCAGTTCATTCAAGGGTTTTGAGCAGTTGGCAAACCTGACAACACTCATTTTGGACAAGAATGGTCTTGAATCAATAGCTTCTTGCCCTGCATTGCCAGCGTTGAAAGAGCTATGGTTCAATAACAATCAGGTGCATAACTTGACAGACTTCATGAATAGTGTCACCGAGCTTTGCCCGAACCTTACTACACTCTCTCTGATGCGCAACCCTGCTTCACCGCCCATGGTGTGCCTGTCACAAGAAGATGTTTCTGCTGCTGCTCGCTACCGTTTGTACATTATCTACCGCATGCCGTCCTTGTCGTTTTTGGATGCTGCTCCGGTAACGTCAGCGGAGCGCGCAGAAGCCAAGGCCAAAGGAAAGTACTACGAAGTGAAGAAGTCTGCATCAGCCGTTGCACGTGGCTCCAGCGCTGCATCAGCAGCAGCCTCTGGCAGTGCTTCCCTTGCGTCCGCGGCGGCGTCTGCCTCGTCCAGGCGGGCTTCTGGCCTTGACGGGGGGCTATCCTCATCAGGGGGCCATGCATTGTCACAGGGCGAGTACGCTGCAGCAGGCAGCGGGCAGTCCACATCAGCCACTGCTGCACCGTCATCGCCCTCCTCCTCAGTGAGCTCTGAGTCCAAGCCTGGCAGTCGCAAGCCATCAGCATACCTTGCTTTCTCGAAAAACACATACGACGGAAAGCACAGCGAGGGCAACCGCTTCATTACAGGCGACCAGCTGTAAGGGGGACATTTGCTCTGCCAGCAGTGCAGGCCTGTGCGGACAGACGCGCGTGAATGAATCGAAAGCTCAGTAAAGCTGCAACCATCCACCCCTGGTGCACTGCACTGCCCTTACCGCAGCACCACAGCCACTCGATCTTATTCTGCACAAGCATGTGCGAGTATGAACCCCCTAGTGTGTGTGGTCTCGGGTTCCAGGTCGCCAGAAAGTGGTTGTGTCCCTCGACAACAGATTTGAGCCCCCCTGAATGGACTCAGTCGTCCTTGCTGTCATCCAGCATGTCTCCGACAGCTGCGCAATTCGAACCATTTCAAAAGCATAAGAATCTGAATCTGAATCAGCCACTGTGGAACGATTTGTGGACTGCCGGGTTTGTACCGCACGCAAGGCAGTCCGGCAAGCTGCGGAAATTTCCTAGACAAACCGCACTGAAAGGACTAGGGCCCTGAAGCCATCCGGCAATCTACCAAGGCAAAAAAGGATATGATGGGGGGCATATCAGCTCCTCCTTTTGTACAGAGCATCATGCCCTGGGTGCCATCCCAGAGTACCTGCATGACTCTTGACGCCAAGCGAGCTGCTGCCACAGTCTTGTTTCGGGTAGTGAATGCTGCTGTCGTGTGCACCTACTTCAACCCCGATGAATTTTGGCAAGGACCTGAGGTTGCTCACCGTCTTGCATTCGGCTACGGGTATCTGTACGTTATGCAGCTATATCTGAATGGGACATCGATTGCAGCCATTTTCCCGCAGGTCTTGGGAGTGGATGCCAAACGCCAGGCTTCGTACCTGGGCACACCCATTGATATATGCAATACCCATGCAGCTTTCCGCATTACTTGGTGTGGATAACCAGTGGTTTGTTGCCATGCTTCCACGCTTGCTCCAGGCCTGCCTGGCTGCCGTTGGAGATATTGCTGCTGCCTACGTTTACATGCGTGTTTTGGGATCTCACCGAGGGAAGTGGGCATATGCCATGCATATGCTGAACTTTTTCATGCTGTATGCATTTGTGAGGCCTTTTTCCAACTGCGTTGAGTCGGCTTTATTTTGGATGGCTTTGGCTCTGTGGCCAAGTCCAACCTTGCTGAAGCAAGAAGCCCACGAGGCAAGCGTCTTCGACTGGCAGACTGCAAGTACAGCCACAAACTACAAGCTTGTGGCTGCGGTTGGACTGGGTGGGCTGTCAATTGCCCTGCGACCAACAGCTGCTGTGCCTTGGGCTTTCTTGGGGCTTGTTCTGGTGCTGCAGCAGCGGTCAATCGCGTCGGCAGTCAAGCTCACCATTGCAGCTGGCAGTGCCCTCGGACTTGTCCTGGCTGCTAGTGTCGGACTGGACACCCTTATTTATGGTGGTGAGGGCTACACCATTGTTCTGTGGAACTTTTTTGACTTCAACTTCAACGCCGGCCTATCCGCACTGTACGGCACGCACCCGTGGCACTGGTACTTGACAGCTGCACTCCCATCCCTGCTTGGTCTCATGCTGCCGCTCCTGTTAGTCGGTGTGTATCAAGGTTTGCGCAGCTCGGACACCAGAGCTGGTGCTGCTTTCTGGGTTTCACTTCTGTTGTTCTGCGTTGGGGTGTATAGCACCAACGGCCACAAAGAGTTCAGATTTTTGTTTCCCTTGTACCCAGTGCTGTTTATGTTCTGTGGAGTAGCCATGCATTCCATAGCCAAGCCGTTCTTCACCCTTCCTACCGATGAACAGCGGGGCAATGCTCAGACAGGGCCTGCCGCTGCCGCCAGCTCCCCGCAGACGGGTATTCAAGCCCATGAAAGCACACAAGCTGAAGCAACTGCGCCGCGGGCCCGCCGGTCGCTGGCTGACGAGGGCAGCGAACAGAGCAATGGGGCGGCCGACCACACGGCGCCTGCGCCGCCTGCAGGCAGCAAGGGTGCGGAAGAACCCAAGGAGATACCCACGCCAGCAGCCTTCTACACACTGCTGTATTCGGGCACGCTGGTGGTGTTGGTGCTGGGCAATGTGGCTGCAGCGGTGTACCTGGGGCTGGTTCACCAGGGTGGCGTGGTGGCGGCTGTGGATTTCATTGCGGCAGAGGCAGCTGCGTTCCGAGCAACCCCAGGAACAATCTACAACCCAGAGCTGTACGGCACCAGTGGGGCGACAGCGCAAGCACACGAGTGGAACTACATTCGGGAGCGGGTCAGCCTGGGTGTGCTGCCACAGGCCATGGTACCAGGCATCCCCCCCCCAACATACGACAAGTCTGTTCTGCGCAGGCAGCCACTACAGGGCCCCAAGCGGCTATCCTGGGGGGAGGGGGAGTGGCTTCAGCCCCTTCCCCACAAAGCCAATGGCCTGAGTGACCGCTTTAAGCACACGTTCCAGCCTGTGCCCGAGTCTGGCTCAGTCATGAGTCTATTGGCTGATACAGAGGCTGCTCTGGACACATGGATGGAGTGGCCCATCATGCGTGAAAAAATAGCGCTGTGGGTCACGGAGCGTCTGTGCAGCACCGCAGCAGTTGCCCTTGGACTGGTGTCACTGGACCCGTGGGGAAACGTCGCGGCTAAGCCCAACGTCCGCAGGGCAGAACTGCGATGGAGCATGCGACAGAAGGATCTGCAGCGCAGTGCCGCTGCCAAGCAGTCCACGGGCGCCAAGGCCGAGTACGTGCCCATGATTGTGCACTTTTGGTTGAGCTGCTACAGCACCCCCTTCTACTCTGTGGTGCACGAGCCCATTGAAATGACGCAACTGGAGTGCCCCCCCCTTGCTCGACAGGCAGGAGACACCGATGCGGCGCGCTTTCTTCGCGACCCAGAGACTTTCCTGCAGCGCAATTGGTACGGGTCTAGCCCTGCTGCCCCGCTGCCTGCACTGCCAGTGTCGGAGCCCACACTGGCGGTGCACGACCTCAGGTATGCAGGCCCTGTCAAAGACATCCGCTTGCCTGCTTGGGGAGAGGAAGCTGAGTGGATTCGTCGTTTCCACTCGGCCAAGGTGTCCCAGACATTCAACCACATCGAGCGCTACAACGCGACGCGCGACAGCAACAGCCTGCCACTGACTGGAAAGCTGCCCACCCACATCGTAACCACAGCTGGGATTGCCAACAGAATGCGGGGGTGGCTGCGTATGCACGAGTACTACCAGGCGGCGAGCTTCTTCCAAGCGCACATGCAAGGCGACGCCGATGCTAACCCCGGCGCTGATTTTGGCCGCGTGGTCGTGCTGAGACACTCATCGTGGACGCCATGGGCGCTTATGACAGGCAGGGCATTCATTGCAGAGCGGAAATAGCATCAGACATTCACAAATTTATTCTGCAGCTGCCGGCGCCTCACACTGGCCAATCTCACCAAAGTGGGGGTCCTGCGTCGAAGCTCGGTCAATATTCTGAAAGGTGATTACCGACAACCAAGCAGTCATATTTGATTCAAAACAAACAGTGTGTCAAATTCTAAATGCCAACTTCTGCTTGTCTATCGCTCAGAGGTGCATCAAGAGTGCAGCAAATTCTTGGCAAGTCCCATTTCAAAAGCAAGTGTCTGTGACCATAACTGGAGCAGTGCAGCAAGTCCAGCATACTGCAGCAAATTGAAGTAGCGTTTGCTTTTGGTGTTCAACCCAGCAGCTGGTTGCCTCAGCACTCCGACAGGCCTCCACACGGTTGAGACTAAGCTCCGCATTTGATCAGGATGGCTTTTCAGTACAGCTTGGCAAGTTCAGCGGGCGGAACGCAGCCTGTGAGTAACCACCAATCATTGGCATACACACTTTTCTAGATTCCTGGGTGCAGGCTGTGGACGACTCCCAGGCAACTGTCTTGGACACCCAGGGTGGGGAGTTTGAATCGCAGTTCACTCAGCTGGATGATGCAATAGCAGAAGACTCAAGCCAGGAAAGCCACCAGCTGGACACAAGCACCAAACCAGACACTGCACATATTGTTTTGCCCAACAATGCGTCCACAGCAATTTCTGCTGACCACCTGCCCACCCTTCAGGCCGATGAAGTGCAGTGGGATGCCACGCAAGCGAGGTTCATCGCACCGCAGATCTCCGAACTGGCTGCCAAAGTGGCCTCAAGCATGCAAGATACCCGTGATGGCTTGGGCATTGCAGGTAATGCAGTAGCTGCAATTCCCAAGGCCTCCCCAGCGCCAATGACCCAGGCATTGATGAGCTCAGCTGGCCAGCAGTCGGAGTCTTTCCAGCCACAACACCCCTACTCCGCTGCCAAACCAGCTGGGACTTCGCCTGCACAACACAGACTTCCGTATTCTGCTCTGTTTTCAATTGCCTCCAACACACCTACGCCTCAGGGCCACACTCCAGCAAGGGCTCAGCCCCCAGCGCCACCTGCGCATCGCCCCCTGCTTTTCAGTGACACCCCTTCCTTGGACACCCCACGCAGCCCGCACGTCCCTCCCGAGAGCTCTCTATCTATCGACAGCAGCCCAACCCAAGACACCCCTTCTCCCCGGCCAGCCAGCCAGAGCGGCGCATCAACCCCAAAATCAGACAGGCACGGCAGCCACGGATCAGGCAGCCAAGGCAGCACAAGGAAAGCGCATGCACAGAACATGCACGCAGTGTCAGTACGAAGCGTTGAAGCGGCTGGGCATGCGTTTGGCACATTGAGCATGCAGTCTGGAAGTGACTCGCAGCCATCTGCGCTGCACCCTGTGGCGCCCAGCGACACCCACAGCAGGCCACGTCTTCAGCGCGAGGCTGTGCTGGAGCACAGAGACCAAGACCCAAATGCACCTTGGTCCGTGTGTGCTCCCACTGGTGTTGATTTGCACGGCACACTCTCTTTATCGCCGCCAGGCTTGGTGCCTCCGGTAGCAGCGGTGGGTGGCGCGGCTGGGCACACCGTGAAGTCCCCTGCACCGCTCCCACGAGACTTCCTTGGCGCAAGTACCCCTCCTTCACCTGGGGCTGCATCCAACAGCACAGGCCACACCTCCCACGCAACGGTGCCGTACGAAGTGGCAGCCAAGCAAGCAGCCCCTGTAGCTCAAAGCGGGAGCGTGGGCGGGTTTTCATATGATTCAGACTCAAGCCAGGTCAGCGCAAAGCCACAGCTGACAAAGCCCATGCTCAATTGTGGTGTCGATGGAAGAAGAGGCGGCAAAGCTGCTAAATTACTCACACCCCGTGGCCCGCCAGTAAACGCACCAACTGTGCACGATGGGTCTCCTACCGGCCGTTCAGCTGCCAGTGTGGTCCAGCCTGAGAAAAGTGCACAAGCTGCCCTGCTTGCTGCCTTGGCACGGCGACGCAACCAGTTGCGTGCATCCCGGCAAAAGGTGAGTGCTACATCTGACAGTGCCGCACCTGCAGGTGCAGATGCAGGTGCTCCGGTTTCCACTCCGCCCACCCAGCCGGCGGCAACACCGCGGAAGCTGGGCCAAGGACTACAAGCCAGCAGTGAACATGGAAATACTGAGCACAGCACTCCTAGCCCCAAGCTGCCAACCCGGGCCCAGCGGGAACTCATGAAACTGGCTTCTTACAACGGAGTGGGCGAGTCAGAGCCACCAAGCACAGATCGGCGCACGCGCGCACGCAGGGCTCGTCGCCCCAGCCCACCTGCAAAGGCCAACGCAGACATACCGCCGCCATCGATGACCAAGTCTGGTAAACTAAGCACAGCTCCAGTGGAATCACTGACTCCTGGTAGTGATGATGATGTACACATCCTCCCAGCCAGCGCCCCAAGCAGTGGTCAAAGCCGCAGATTGCGCCGTCGGCGCAGCTCATCGCCAGCAGCAGCTACACCTAGTACTCATGTCGGTCAGTGTGCAGCAGTTTATAGGCTGCTTACAATGGGAGTTGCGAAGTGGCGCCCCACAAGCGCCATGAAGCACGTCGCAGCGTGGTGGCAAGCTGACGACTGGCGGGGTTTTCAGGCCGATGTTGCACAAGGCGACGCCATCACTGCCCGAATAGGTCAGACACTATTACATAAATTGCAGAGTGTTTGCATATTGCCCCCACCTCCAGCAAATGCCCCCAGTGCAAATTGGACAGCCATGTGGAAATGGACAGCATCCGTGCTTGCAGTACCTGCTGACCGGCCTGAAGCGTTGGGCAATCTTCCCCTAGCAAAGCTATTACAGCATAGTGTGTCTGGATTGCAGTGGAATCAGGTAGATGCCCTCTTGTCCACATGCTTTGGCTCGGCTTATGTCATCTGCAGGCAAAACCCATTTGCTGAGTGGTACAGTGGTGTGGTTGTGTCAGCACGCACTGTGGCCGAGAACACAGACAAGGAGCCCACCATCCCGCTCCGTTCTCTCGGAAAGGTCATGCAAGAGCACGAACTGTTGGATCTCAGCCTTGGAATTACTGCTGAAATTGAGCAAACTGCAACCGCAACGCGAAGCAGCGCAGTTCATGAAACGGACACAGGAGACAGAGTAGGCACCCCTGACAGTATTTTACACGATGTTTGCACTTGGTGGAAAAAATGTTTACCTTTGAAAGCTGATGAAGGTGGCCAACCCCGCCCACGTGGGGCAAGAAGGAGAGGAAGGGCGGCTGAACAGCGTGGCAGGCTGCGCGATGCGGTGACCGCATCCGAATCTGGCAATCTGCCAGACTGGTGGTGTGTGTGCAATTGTCTGATTCTTCATGTGTTTTCTGCTGCTGCACTGTGGCTAGATGACACAGCAGGCATTGTGACTGCCGGCCGGGACCATTGGGCTTCTGTGGGCGGCTCACGGATCCGTGTCCACAGCTGGTCGCGAATGGGGGGCAAGGCAGCACTGCCCCAGATTGTGCAGCAATCTTACACGCAACATGACACTCTGCTGTCACAGCACGCTTCCATTGTTGATGCAGCGAAGCACGATGCCCGCCACCGCCTGCTCATTTCGGTGCGCTACGAAGATGGCGACGAATTAGATCAAGATGTCACACAGCAAGAGGTCATGTTCTGCCCGAGAGCAATAAGCACACGGTCATCGAGCCCAACATCTGTCCAGGCTCCTGCACCGCTAGCCGCTCGGTCCCCACCAAGTAGACGGCGCAATCAGCGCAAGCGAAGCCGCACAACTTTTGGAGAATATGCCGACGATGGAAAAGATTGCCCACCACAGAAAGCTACAGCTACTTCTGAAATTCCTGATGTTGATACTGGCGCTAATTGCAGTGCCAGCACGGCAGCTGGGGGTGAGAGCTCTGTGGCATCCTCGGCACAAACCAGCGCCCAGAGCAGCAGCCACAGTTCGCCAGCTTCGAGGTTGCAAAGTGCATTGCAGCCAGCAAGCAAGGCACCTCGCGGGGGAGCCCCCAGTACAGTCTCGTCTTCACTGCCCGTGGCACAGCTGGATTTTGCTGCGCTTATGATGGCAGAGACTCAAAGCGATGATGGCCTGCTCAGCACAACAGACGATGTGCCCAAGCGCACACCCAAACTAGATGCAGCGATCACAACTCCAACTCCTGGAGCGAGTAGTCTTCAGAACGCAGATACCCCAGTCACTCCAGTGCTGGGCGATGCTACCCCTTTGCGGTCCTCACTTCGCAGCACGACGCCAGGGCGAGCTGCTAGCGCCACCTCAGCTGAAGGTAGTCCCAGACGAGTGCGTTTTCAAGGACTTTCATCTCAGTCCCAGTCGCAACCTGCCTCCGCAGGCAGCTCGGCAGCAGCTGTGAATGTTGCCTCACGGCCACAGGCCAGGCAGGCGACATCAGCAGGCAATTTCCCGAGGCCATCTTCTGCTTCTCCCAGCGGCAGGGTCCCAGGTGGGTCTGCCTTCATCAGCCCAACCGCTCGGCGCAGGTCCGTATTGATGGCTACTTCAGCAGCAGCATCTTCCTTGGCCAAAGACTCAGTTGCGCCAGCGAAAAGCCCAAGCTCACAAGCTGCTTGCAGCACAGCGGCCATTTCTGCTTCATCGCGTGCGCAGGCTGTAGCAGCTGCATTAAGTGGACGAAGACGCACAGGGAGTGCAGCTGCTCCCATCAAAGCTGCCAGCACTGCTTCGCCGGCCGTGCGCCTGGTGCGCCCTCACTTCGCCAGGTCGCCACAGGAGGGGCCACCGGGCTCCACGCAAGAGGACCACCCGTTGCAGCGCAGGGGCCCATCAAAGCCATCGGCTGCACTGAAGCTGCTCGAGGAAGAGGCGAGCAGGTCGTGAACTGCCCAAGTGTTTGGGGTGAGGGGTGAGCGAGAAATATGCGGTAGTAGGTGTGGAGTTCATTGTAAATCTAGAAGTTGATCTAGAAGTTGTTCCAGCAATTGCTCACTAAAGGAGCGCCGAGGAGTTTGATAAGGAGTTTAATGAGCTCATTGTGATGCCTGTTTCCGTATGCATATGACCAATGCGCCACTTGGTGTAGTCCAACATCCCATGCAGCCATACGAAGGCTGCAGCGAAGACAAACACATGCCACCACTGGTGTGAATGCATGAAATTGTCGAATCTACCAGGAGCAAAACACTCTGGGATGCGAAAATAGAACACCAAGAAGCCGAGGCCATAACACAGGCCGAGAATGACTGTGGGTTGTGCAGCATACCCGAAGCAGTCTTCACCGTAGCACTTGTATAGCAGCCAGTGTGCCATGGGCAGACCACCGATTGCCACCGAAGCAGCCAAGGTCAGGGTGCGATGCTCATCGTACTTGCGGCCACGGTAAGCCGGCGCGTTGGTGAAGAATATAGCCAGGCCAAGCATGATGGCCAGGGGGATATTGTACACCACAATCCAAAATTGGTCGTCACAGAATGCGTTGTAAATGCCTACGAAGTTGGAACCGGCAATAAGCACGACAATTCCTGTCAAGTCCAGCCTGTACCAGGCAGTGAAGCCGTCGGCGTCTGTCCCCTTGAAGGTGTGGTAGCAGGCTGACAGCATGTGGCAAACAAACGCTGAGAAGATGTATATCATCATCAGGGTGCGGTCCAAATGGGTGGATAGGGCTGGCATGTCTGCAAAGAACCCACTTGATTCACTAGCTAGGGTGTGCAGCGCTTTGCAGCCACTTGAGACACGCGAGGTGTGAACACCAGATACCCT
>Ga0307982_1000633_pt1 | contig 27671 bp, 20 predicted proteins | sample OrgLakmetagen989_FD_201847 | JGI IMG/M metagenome (GOLD analysis project Ga0307982, IMG submission 201847) | Saline water microbial communities from Organic Lake, Antarctica - #989 | ecosystem: Environmental > Aquatic > Non-marine Saline and Alkaline > Saline | place: Antarctica: Organic Lake...
GCAGCGTTCACTGCATCAGCACGGATTCGCTGGTAATCCACCCATCGGCGCTTGCAGTGAGTGTTGCTGTCAACTGCTGGGTTGTAGAGCATGTAACCCTGGTCATTCATGTACACAGGGTCCTTGACGGCCTTGTCAAAGGCTGCCTGCTTAGCTGCGTCTGCCATTTTGGTGGTTGTGTCTGCACTTGAAGCTTCAACAAGCTGAGATGAGATTCAAGAACATCTAGCGACGTTTAATACTTCATCGAATCCTTTTTGCAGAGCGAGCACACCACCCGCACATCTGCCAAAGCTGGGTGTGATCACAGTTCACCCCAACCCCCATCAACTGAAGAGAAGTCTACAGCATGAGGCTCGACTGACCTGTGGGGTGCTTGCATGGCAGACAATTCAATCAAAGCCAGCAAAGCAACCAGCCTTCAGCTCTGCTTGAAATACTGCAGTGCTGCGGCCTCACTTGCAGCTTACGGCTTTTACAGAGCGGGCTTGCCCATACAACGCTGTGCTGCACAAATGGACTACCAAAATCGACATGCTAGTAAACCAGGAGCCGGAGGTCCAGCCTCCGCCCAGCAAATGGAATTGGAGCGCCGGGAGCATCTCAAGCGGCTGGCGATGGAAATGGTTGACCTGGACAAGGTAAGTGAATTGCCAGGCTTGTGTCGTGCAATTTCCGCACGAGCTGGGTGAACTTTGCAGGATCCGTACATGCTGCGGAACCATGTTGGGCGTATTGAGTGCCGTCTCTGTCTGACAATTCACCCCAACGAGTCTAACTATTTGTCTCACACCCAAGGCAAGCGCCATCAGGCCAATCTTGCCAAGCGCAGAGCTATGGAGGCTGCTTCGCAGGGGACATCGGCACTAGCGCCCAGTGATTCTGGTGCCAATAAAGCTGCAACTCGAACAATTAAGATCGGACGTCCTGCATACAAGGTCTTGAAGTCTCAAGATCCCACAACCAGCCAGTGGTGTCTGCAATTCGAAATCATGTACCCGGAGATTGAGCGGGGCTTACAGCCGCGACACAGGTTCATGTCAGCATATGAGCAGCGGGTGGAAGCCCCAGACAAAGCATGGCAGTACTTGGTATTTGCAGCAGCACCCTACGCCAACGTGGGCTTCAAGATCCCAGCACGGCCAGTAGACAAGGGGCAAGGCAAGTTTTTATCACAGTGGGACGATAGCAGCAAGACGTTCACTGTTACTCTTCACCTGATGGCACCTGCCGAGTGAGCACAGACACAGGGCCCAGCTGACAAGCCACGCCCCCCCGGGGCAGGGCTTACACGGTCAATCCAACTGGCATCTGGCAGCTGACTGCCGAGCTCAGGCTTCATCAGCGCTGTCTGGCACTATGCGGCAAAACACACAGCGTATGGGTGCTGTATTTTGATGCGCGAGGGCCATTTTGGCAATTCTACTGGGCTGGGTGCTGGCAGCAAGTGGCAGGCTTGTCGCCCAGAATTCGACGCAAGTTGATTCTGCACTGCATGTCCGCGGAGCACTGGATTCTATATGAATGCACATTTTAAATATATTGGTTGCGTTAAAATATGAGCTGGGACACCCTGGCAGGCGCAGCAGCACAGTCTGTAGTGCGGAAATCCACAGCTCGAGTGTTGGTCATGTATGGCGCGATTCATCTAAGCCAGGTTGGCAATGCGCTCGTAAACACCACCATACGTGCCTTTCTGCTTGCTGGGAGTGTACAGGTGGGGCACAGAGGTGTCATTGAATCCAATTACACACTGGGACAAGACCAGCTGCTTCTCGTGCAGCACAGCATTCTTCTCGGCGGACGAGAGGTGCTTGTTGACGAATGACTTGCCATCCTTCAAGTCTGCCTGAAACATTGCAAGGTCTGCCAGGTAAGCACGGCAGTGTGAAGTGGGCAGCTGGGGAATGTAAGACCGGAATTTCTCGACTAGGAGAGCCGTCTCGTGAGCTGGTGTGTCGTGAGCCATATTGCAGCGTACTGGAATTCCGAATAGCCAACACAAACAATAATCACATCTGTTACAATCATCAGCAAGCGTTTTGTTGATGATGCAGCAGTGGCGTCAGTGACAACGGTATGATCTGAGCGAGGGGCCGGAGGCCACTGTGGGGGGGTCAAGTACTATCGAGGCCCCGTGCACAAGAGACACAACGTGCACACGGGGGCAAGCCCAGGTGACATCATTTTCACAACTGCATCAAATTCGTTTCACCTAAAAACTACGACGATTGCCGGAGCGCACCGATGCTGGCAAAAATTTTCCCCACCCGCCCGCCCGTGTGCGAGAGCAACAGCAGGGTCACAAGGCCTATTATACCATGCGGGGAGGTCCAACGATCCCTCCCCGGTCAAGTCATGGATGGTAGGAGTACATCGGCAATCGCCGAGGAGGGTTTTCATCCATAGCTTTGGGTTTCCCTCCCACGTGTACACCAACTTGGGACCCGCTACGCAGCAGTCTCAGATCCGCGACAAAGTGGACCACAGCCAACAACACAAGACCAAGATGACCACCATAAAAGGAAAGGAGGAGGACACCACGCACGTGGTCTACAACGCGAACGCTATACCCATTCCCTGGATCAGACCAGCCTGGCCTCGTGTGGCAAGGCATTTTACACGCTTAGCGACCGCCCGATCACAGGACAGGTGGTAACAGCAAACTGTGTGGTGAGGCATTTTACACGCTTAGCGACCGCCGAAGCACAGGGTGCTGGAACCAGCCACGACTCCAAGCAGTGGACTTCGCCGCCGCGTGGGACGGGGCTCCGGTCCCCATCCCTTGCGCACAGCCGTGCCCATGCAGCATCGCGACAAACGAACGAATAGAGAAGACCTTTGAAGAGAGAAACAAGACAATGGATTGCACTTGACAAACACCACCAGGCCGCAGGGCCTGAGCTCGGCTTGCGCCATGTGCGCGCGATTGCCGTGCGCCAGGGCCTGCATCACAGCTGGCTGGGGGGCACAGATGTGCTGTGGCACAAATCTGCCCAACATATTCCGCAGTACATTTCATGCCACTACAAAATCTGAGCCCATCTCCAGTGCATAGGTAGAGGACATATCTGGCGAACAGGCTCGCTGGTGACACACGCAGCAGCGCTGGCCTTCCTGTGTGCACTTGCCCTGCGAGGACCGCACCCAAGAGGCTGCCTATGGACGCACAAGCAGGTAATCAATCCTGCAGAAAGCCAACCAGCAACCAGCACCGTGCATCTGAGGTGCAGTGATTGTGCGGCTTCCGTACCGCACCCACTGTTGCTGTGCACAGCCTGGGGCTTGCATTGGCTGCGCAACACTGCAGCACAAGCCTTGTATACAACACACAGCCCTGCAATACACATATATGGGTGGGAGCCTGCAGTGATCTGCAAGCAGCCATCTCGCTTTCAATGCTCTTCTGCTTGCAGGAGGTCTCCCTGCGCAAGAGCGCCTTTGAAAGGCTCGTCTACACAACACCTACGTGTCAACAAGCCGCTGGTAGTCAGGGAACGACTACTGAACCAACAAAGTGAGAAAGGCGTGAATCATGCGCAGGGGGGTTGCGGTGGAATTTGCATTTGGAATCTACTCGAGCACGGCGGCAACTACCTCACTGCCACTCAAGCAAGCTGTAAGCCATCTAAGCGCTGCTGGCCTTGGCGGCAGCGGAACGCTGGGCAGCGTACACGTTCTTGAGTTCCTCACGCTTAGCCTTGGCGCGCTTGTTGGTTCCCAACTGCACAAAGACGATGTAAGGAGTGCCATTTGCGGAAAATGTTGGGCACATGAGATCCGCGATATAACATGCCACACCAGCCCCCAAAGCAGGCACACGTCCAGACATGTGTGTAATTGCAAAGCATACTGAGCTATCCAAAAAATGAGGGCCACGTGACCGAAATGCAGCCAAAGCCCAAGCCCGCATTCTCGGAAACACAACAGCGCAAGCCCCTCAAACACCAACCCCCGCACTTCCTAGATAGTACAAGAATGCTAAGCTACTTACTCGCTGCTTGGCCATCTTGTATGCGCGCTTCTCCACGTTGCCGCCGCCGGTCTGCAGAAGAGAAAATGACCAACAGATTCCGCACCATCGGCCTGAGAAACACAAACGCAGTCTCCACAATGCAACGAACCTTGATGACCTCCAAAATGCGCTTCTCATAAGGGGCAAGGCCCATAGCACGCTTGACAACATCACGGACGACCTTCATGCGCTTGGTGGTGGTCTGTACGCAAAGAAACAGGAGTGAGCTCACAGCACTCTTGAGCTTTCGTTTTTCGCATTCCACATACGCGTGGCGCCTTAGAGCGCTGCAGCTTGGTCACAACATGACCCTTGTTGGCACCGACGGCAAGACCGGTGGTGCTCATATCTGATATTAGTGGGAAAAACACGGAGTGTTTTGTCTGCACTGTGCGGCTGGCGGGAACAGCGTGTGTGGCGAGCTAGCGACGACTGTAGAACAGGCGACACAAGCATTTAGTTGCAAATATATAGTATTCAGCACCAAAAAGTGACCCAACGTTGAGCAAGGCATGCCAAGTTCTGCTGTGTGGAGATGACGGGGGCGGAGGGGGTTTTACTTCATGGCTGGACGAAGTTGCTCAACCCTGGCAGCTCACTTTTGAGGCAACGGCTGGAAATGGTTGCCCAAATCAACATATCCTATCAAGTTGCCACGTCTTTCAGTCCATGCATGCAGCCGTGACGAAGTTGGCCATGCAGTTCAGTCACTTTCGTCAGCCTCGTCGTCAGCGTCGCCGTCGCTCAGGGAGAATATGCTTTTCTTTTGACCAGCTGAAGGTTTGCCAGTCTTCTTGAGCCAAAGATGGGGCGTGGCAGGGATACATTTTCCTTCGAGCCACGGTTGTATGGAGCTGCGCACACATAAATGGCTTGGGTGTGCGTGCCTTTCAGCACGGACAATTTCGTGCGGCACCATTCAGCGAGTCTCATGAACGCACCAAAAGTGATATGTCACATTAGTCCATGCAGTAGCTGTGAATTTGTAGTCAGGCCACTCGGATACTTTTCCGTTGTTCCACCGGCTGCCAATCGTCCCCCACTGGTCTCCTCGGCGAAGCAGCACCTCAACGTGCACAAATCCGAGCTTCTGTTTCTTGTCTGAGGACATGGCCGCAGATGCAGTAAGTACGCTGTTGTGGAAAGAGCTAATGAACACTCTGCACAAGCTGCTTGCACGTACCTTGCTCTCTGTACTCCCCATGGTAAAACACCAGGTCTCCTGTCTGCGCTTCCGCCAAGTCAATCTCAGGCAGCAAGGTGTCGAACATGAAGTTCTGGTTCCACTTGGGGAGTCGAAAACCAAATCGTTCTTGCAAGTCCCGCTGTGATTGTCGAATCAAACCGCAGCTGTGCAAATGCTGGTGCCAAAAGTGCAGCTAGTGCAGCGTCTTTCGCTGTGCACTTACCAGTCAAGGAAGAGGGGGGATGCATACTCTGCAGAGTCTGGCTCATGGTACTTCTGGGCATATGGCTGCACAAAAAGCGTTCTGTCCAGGAGCGTGCAAGTCTAATTGCTCTGAGGCAACTCACAGTGCCGATGTAGCTGGTGATGCGCTGAACGAAATCCGTGCGCAGAGCATCACAGTACTCTGCAGAACGGGGCTCATCCGAACTCAGGGCAGCTTGCTTTTCGGTGCGTCGAGCCCGGTGCATCTCATGCTGGAAGGCCTTGAAGCGGTCTTGTAGTGAGGTTGAGCAGCCATTGCCTTGAGTTTTGCCATTCTGTAAAGTTAGCAGCAGTAAATTCACGAAAAAGCTTTTATCCAGAACAATCTCCCTACGATATCGATGAGAACGCATGCGGCTCCCTGCTTTTCGGCTGCCATGTCCAATCAGCTGAAGAAATTGCTCTGCGTTATGTATACGTTCAGCCAATCGCGTCCAGAAACAGGGATTCAAGCAAAAGTAGAAAACCTGCTGGAGAAGATATAAGCATCTGTGATTATGTTGTGCCCATGCAGCATCATGAGCATGGACCTGGGCAGGAGCCATCCTTGAGACAGGCCCCTTCAGCCTGCTCTGTGTGACATCTGACAAACGAGTTTCCTATTTACTCTGTGCTTATGTTCGGCGCATGGGTTGACTGCAACACTGCTTGTGGGACCCCCTGCATATATGGTTTTAATGGCACATATGTCTGCAGGCCCAGCTCAGGGAGAAATACCAGCGCCTTGCGTAGCATGTGAGCATAAGTCGTGCCCCTTGTCTGCCTCACCAGGGCTACCGTTGAGGCCGACACTGGCCTATCTGCCAACCCTTTCCAACACTGACTGGGCTATGACAGCTTACCGTGAATTATGAACTGTGCTGAATCAGCCAACTGAAACTGGGGGAGGTTTCAAGCTCCTGGCACCGTTGCTGCCCCGCGATGCCACAGTGCTCGTTTTGCGCGGCGCTGGATGAGCGCTGACCAGACGCCGATGGCTTTGCATGGCGCCCCGTCGACTGTGCTGCGTGTTTTCGCTTGGTGCCATGCCTTCGTCGCCCCCGGTGCTGCTGGCTGCGCCGGTGGAGCCCCCTTCAACCGCCCCCCTGCCAAACCCATCATCACTAGCCATGGCTGCCTGGTGGTGGCTATACCCAAACATGCCCCCAGCAGGCTGTGCAGGCGTGGTCAGCATGTTCCTTGTGTTTCCCACCCCATTCATGCCACGCACGCCTGCCCCCGCCACCACCCCCGACCCCGGCCTGCCATCTGGGATGCTGGGCAGCACGCCAAGCAGGCTGGTGGAGCCGGCAGCATCCTGTGCACCAGCAGCCCTGGCTGGGGAGGACACTGCTTCTGGGGTTGCTGGCGTTCCACGTGCCCGGCTGCTGCTGCGCCGGCCCTTCCGCTTGCTGCTGCTACGCGTCTTCTTTTTCCCCCCCACCCGCCGAGAGGGCACCTTGGAGCGCACGTGCCCAAAGCCGCTTGAGCTGCCTGTAGTGCTGTCCGTGTCACCATCTCGCTTGTGGCGACTGCGCCGGACCAGCCGCATGACGTCGCTGCTGGGCTTGGAGCTGGAGCCGCTGCCACTGCGGGAGGTGGAGGCCGCCTTTGGCTTGCGGCGGCCTGACAGGCGATTCACCCAGCTCTCAACTTCGGGCTGCTTCCACATCAGAGACGTCGATCCTGCACTACCAGTGGAAGGCAGGCTGGCACCAGTGCCGGGGGGGGGCTTCGTGCCCCCCAAGGGCAAAGCAGGAGCAGTGCTGGCTGCGGGCACGGTGCTGGCTGCTCCGTGGGCTGAAGGCAAGTGCACCCGCGAGGCTGGGGGGTGCGGTTGCCCCCCCTCATCTCCCTCTGCATGTTCAGGCAGAGCGGCGGGAGGCAGGTCTGACGTCACACTGTTCATGCTGGCCTCAGCAGCAATCATCTCGCCACGTGTGCGGCCCACCGGTTCATAGGAGCGCCCTGTGCGCCGCATCTTGCCGGATGGTTTGGCGTCGATGCTGTCTTCTCTGCCCGAAAACTGTGACGCAGGTGCCGTGCCAGCCATGTGTGCTTGAGCTGGCACCTGCCTGCCTTGGAAGAATGAGCTACTGGCGGCAGTGGTGCCACCTTGAGGCACAGGGGGCGTTTGAACCCCCCCCCTGGAGCTGGCTCCAGCGCGGAAGGACACCTGTGAGGAACTGCTGCCGGTGCGGGCTGGGGGGGGGCTTCCGGGGGTGCTGCGTCCCAGCCCGCTGCCTGCCCTAGCGGTGTCAGGGGACTTGGCCCGACTCAGGGCTCGTTCAGGAGTGGGGTCCCACGCCTTGATTGAGCCTATGGGTGCAGTGTGTCGCCCACTGCCGCTTGAGCTGCGGGCAGTGCTGGACTGGTACATGCCGGGGGCAGCATTGCTGGTGGAGTGCGGCAGGCGCTCCGTGGCTGGGCCAGTCATCCCACCACTGTGCTCCCCTGCAAGTGAGGCACCCATGAGAGCCACAGGGGGCACGTTGTGTGCCCTGCCCAAGGCATCAGGGGTGGCCCTCCCTTCGTGGGGGGCAACATTTGAGGCCTGGCTGGGGGCCATGAAGGGGGGCTGCTGCCGATAGTGTGCAAACGGGTCGTGTGCGGCATGCTTTGCTGTAGTGGCAGACGCCACACTCTGCCGCGCAGCAGCCTCTGCAGCCTGTCGCGCCTTGGCCCGTGAAGCCTCCTGTGCCACTTGCTGTGCGGCGGCGTGGGCTGCCTCCGCGTCCCGTTTCTTGGAGAGCTTCACGAGGATGCGGGTGACCTGCTTGCGCTGCTCGGTGGTTTGGGGGGAGGGCACTCCACAGGGGGCAATGCGGCAGTCGTGGAACATCTGCACCCATGCCATTGCCTCCATGGGGCCCAAGCCATACACCAGCCCCAGCATGAGGGACAGCACCGTGCCTGTGCGCCCATGCCCACCCCAGCAGTGCACGTACAGATTCTCGCCCGCTTTCAGTCGCCTGCACAAGTCCTTGGCCAGGGAAAACACCTTACTGTCCCCCACTGTGGCGCAGTCCACAATGGGCAAATGCACGAAGTCCAAAGAGTCAGGCTTCCGCGAGTCGGGGAAGTACTCTGCCGGAGCACTCTCCAGAAGTTGAAGAGCATCGAAAATATATGGTCTGTAATTGAGGAACGGGTGGACAGCTGCGCTGGGGGCTTGTGCGTGGCACGAGGGAGGGTGGGGAAGCTCACCGCAGTTTCTCCCCTGAGCGCCACTGCTCCTCAGAAACGCCATGGTGCTGGTACTCGTGCTGCAGGCACACAAATGTTGTGACTCCAAGTTCTAAAATGCTGGTCAGGATTTCGCTGTTCAGGTCGTCCTCGACAGCAGAAGGATATGCGCCGACAAGCTGTGAGGAGGATTCGTGAGCGCGTGTTGCCCTGCATCACACGTGCTGATTCAAGCACTGAGGAACGCACCAGCCTTCCCGGCAAGACCCAGTTTGATTCTTCAGTTGGACCTGCAGTGGTGGATGAGGGTGCTGACTAGTTCAGCCAAAAAAGGCGTGTACCCAAAACGCTACACTGTCGCTGCGACCACGCACCAATGTATGCATCCACCTCAATAGTTGCAGGGGCTTCCAGAGCAGGGATATTTTCAAACCCTCGCAGAGCATTGACTGAGTTTGCTCCATGCTTCACAATTAAACGAGCCCCAGGGTTGCTGCGCAGCACGCGTCGGAGGGCAGCATTGATGGCAGCACTGCCCTCGGCCATAGCAGCCAGCAGCGCTCTCTCCACACAGCTGCGTCCAAGCCGTGTAAAAAGCTCAACTGAACGCCAAAATAGATCTGCTTATCGTTTTCTGCAGTGTGCACTTTTAATGGTTTGCCACTGCGCACAGATTTCTGCCAGGCCGTGCCCGAGTCGACTGAGGTTACGAAGAAGTCCGAGGCAGGCCCACCGGAAAAACCTCTTGTGTACTGGCAGGGGGGCTCGCCAGCGGCCCCGCGTTTGCCAGTGCATTCTATCCAACAAAGATAGTTTCATTAAACCACAAATCTACACGCAATCTTCACCTTTTGCGCAAGCAGAAGTTTCTTGCGTTCAGTTGCTTGACCCCACAGCATCGCTTGCCAGGCGGGATGAAGCGACGAGGAGGCCGCAAAAATGCGCGCTCAGAGGACAGCGGGGAGGGCACCGGCTCCAGCCGCCCCTTGGGCAGTGGCACAGCAGCCGTTTTGGAGCGCGAGGATGGTTTGGTGTTTGAGGATGACTTTGGCGACGAGCTGGTGGGCGACGAGGCGGAGGGCGAGGTGGCGGAGGCGCAGCGGGTGGTGGCTGAGCACCCCAGCCAGCTGCCCAAGGACGAAGAGGAAGTCACTGCCCCAGTGAAGGTGTGTGCAGCTATTCATGTGCTGTGCTGTTCTTGCGTGTCAATGTCTCCTGTCGCAGGTGTTCCGTCCGGGGATCGATTCTTTGGCAGAAGGCGAAGCCCTGGAGTACTCGGCTGATGCCTACGTCATGTACCACACCATGTCAGCAGAGTGGCCTTGCTTGAGTCTGGATGTGGTACCAGACATGCTCGGCACTGGGCGCTCAAAGGTATGTAGCACATAAGTGCATGGCAATCTGCAGGACTCACACCCAGAGTTTGCAGTTCCCCCTGTCATGCTATTTTGTGGCTGGGACCCAAGCAGACAAGCCAAAAAACAACGCATTGTTGGTCATGAAGGCTTCGCAGCTGTCCAGGACGCAGAACGATGATGGTATGTTTCAAAGAAATGTTTCAAATTCCGCATGCCCGCACTCTGAGTGTTGCAGAGTCGGAGGCTGATGGAATTGATGAAGATGATGACCCGATTCTTGAAATTCAGGCTATTCCACACTTTGGTGGCATCAACAGAGTCCGCGTCATGCCACAAAAGCCCAATCTTGTCGCTGTTTGGTCTGACCAGGGCGTGGTAAATCTCATGGACATTCGGCACAGGTTGAGCACGCTCGACATTGGCTCCGCCAACGGATTTGCTCCACCAGAGGGCTACCGGCCAGGATCTTCTGCTCCATCAGAGCCAGTGCATTCATTCAGTGGTCACGCGACCGAGGGGTTTGCTCTGGGCTGGAGCCCAGTGGTGCCTGGCCGCTTGGCAACTGGAGACTGCTCTAAGTTCATGTATGTCTGGGACGCCGAGACTGGCTCTGCAGTCACTGCCCTGGGCTCCAATGCCAGCTCACCTGCAACCTCAGGCTCTGCGTCTTGGGGGTGGCGTGTGTCCAGCACGCCGTACACGGGCCACACCTCCTCAGTTGAGGACATTGTGTGGAGCCCAGTGGAGCCCACCGTGTTCGCATCCTGCGGAATGGACGGAACACTGCGCATCTGGGACATCAGAGATGCCCGCAAGAGCCAGCTGCACGTGAAGGCGCACGACTGCGACGTGAATGTGCTGTCTTGGAACTCGGAGCGCGCCCCCTTCTTGCTGGCGGCGGGGGCGGACGACGGCTCCTTCTCCGTGTGGGACATGCGTGATCTGATGAAGCATGGCCCCAAGACAGAGTACAACTCCATGTACTCCTGGCATAGAGGGCCAGTCACCTCCATCCAGTGGGACCCCTATGATGAGAATGTGTTGGCGGTTGCGTCTGCAGATGACACCGTCACCATCTGGGACTTATCCATGGAGGCTGACACAGAGCAAGCGCTGTCAGGGCAGATCGCCTCGGCTGCAGGGGCTGCGGGGGGCGACGAGGACGTGGCGGAGCTGCCGCCGCAGCTGCTGTTTGTGCACCAGGGGCAGCGGGATGTGAAGGAGGCCACCTTCCACCCCCAGGTGCCAGGCATGGTGCTATCTACCGCGGGTGACGGATTCAACCTGTGGAAGCCAGACATCGACGTGCAGGCGGAGCCTGAGGATGAGGGGGACAGCAAGTTGGCGTGAATACATCAGGTGATTTGTGTGCATTGTAGTGCGCTTCTAAGCTCGGTGGGGGCTACTGTTTAGATTGTCCCGTTGGCGTACATGAGTTGCAGCACGGGTGTGGTGAACAGGCCGCCCAGGAACACCACGGTGTTCGCCTCAGGGAAAAAGTTGCGGAACACCTGGAAGGTGAAAAAGTAGAACCCAGAGAGGAAGACCAGGTTTTGCTCAGCGACGGCGTACATGATGGCTTCATGCACACGCTGAGGCTGCTCGCTGACGTAGTTTTGGGCAGTTGTCTTGCGGCTGGCGTTAATGGTAGCAAGCTTGTGTGCTGCACGCTTGGAGATGGCAGTGTACAGCATGGCGCAGGCCGCAGAGAGGCCGACTGCCAGCAGCACCAGGTTCTGAGGAAATGGCGGCAAGGTGCATAGTGCGCTAGAGCCACAACTGGACAAGAACGACTCACATCAGCGACAGGCATGTCGAAAAGAGCTGTGGTGAACATGTAGACGGCAATCAGAGCCGAAAACAGCGAAAACATAAACACTGTCAAAGCTGCATTGACATGGAGTGAAAGCAGCACAGCACCGCTGGCAAAATCGCAACTGCGCACCTGAAGTGGCGCTGTCGGAATCAACGACGGCGTTCTGTTGCTCTGCAATGATAGCATCCAACTGCTTCATGGGGATGTCATCCAGGTCCGCTTGTTGGCTGTACAGTATGGTGTGATTTGAGTGATGCCAGCCAGTGACAGGTGTTACAACCTGCATGCTTGCATTCAAACTTACGCGGAGGACTTGGCTGGCATATTGAAAAAGCAACGTGTTGATCTCCACAACTTGAATGTTGCTTGGCAAAAAAGCGTGTCTTAATTAGTTTGCAGACGATTTGGAAGCGCTGGTCTTCCAGCAACTCTGAGAGGATGACATTCAGAGGCCCCAGCTCAAAAAGCTTGCCCCCTGCCTCGTAAAGTGCGTGTCAGCTGTCTTGACCAAGCTTGAGGTACACAGCAAACGACGAACAACGGATGGTAAGCGCACCATTCAGTGGCAGGAAGTACCACAGCGCTTACAGGGGTGCCGAAGCCTTCGCCACGCATTTTCCGCGATGTGGCAGCAGCAGGCATGCAGGGCCGCTCGGCATGGAGGCCACCTAGCTAGCTCCGCGGCAGCCAGAAGTAGACGCGACATGTCATCACTCATGGTATACGATACTGAGCTGCAGCACTCAACCGCATTATCGGCGCCACCGGGAGCAGCACTGCTTTGGTATAGCTGCGGGCCGACTGTGTACGACACAGCACACATTGGTCACGCACGAGCATACGTGTGTCAAGACATTATCCGCCGTATCATCGAAGGTGTAATGCAGCAGCCGCTCATGTACGTCATGGGCATGACTGATGTGGACGACAAGATCATTCAGCGAGCGGCAGAGGAAGGGCGCTCCTGGCGACAGCACGCGGCAGCATACGAGGGCATGTTTCTGCGGGACATGCAGGCTTTGGGGGTGCAGCTGCCGCACCACATTGCTCGTGTATCTGAGCACATTCCCACCATCGTGGCACACATCCAGGAGATTGAGTCTGCCGGCCTGACGTACCGCACCCCTTCGGGGCTGTACTTTGATGTGGAGGCATTTCCGGGCAAGTACGGGAAGCTGAGGCCTCACAGCTCGGAGGCAGCGAGCATGTCTGCACCCAGCACTGTAGGCTTGTCAGACAAGCGCTCAGCTGCGGACTTTGCGCTGTGGAAGGCTTCCAAGGAGGAGGGGCCCAGCTGGGGCAGCCCCTGGGGGGAGGGACGCCCTGGGTGGCACATCGAGTGCTCAGCCATGGCGGCCAAGGTGCTCGGCAAGAAGCTGCACATGCACTCTGGAGGGGTGGATTTGGCATTTCCGCACCACACCAATGAGATCGCTCAGACGGAGGCCAGCCTGCTGCCGGCTGGGGGGGCCTGCTGTGGCGGAGGGGCATCCCCTGCCGACGCACTGCAGGGCTTCAAGTGGGTGGACGCTTGGATGCACTGCGGGCATGTGCATATTGAAGGTATGCTTCGATATTGATTTACCGCTTATGCCCATATCACCCCCCCCTCACCCCCGTGCAGGCCGCAAGATGTCCAAGTCCCTGAAGAACTTCATTTCAGTGCAAGACATGAAACAGGAACTGGGAAGTACAGCTAGCGCCACCTTCCGCATGTGGTGCTTGCAGCACCACTACCGCAGCAATGTGACGTGGGACACGGCCAGTGTGCAGCAGGCAGCCACCGCCCGGCAGTGGTGGGCTACCTGGAGCTCCCGCACTCGCCAAGCTGAGCTGCAGGCATGGCAACAGCAGGTGCACTCCGGGCGCCTTTCAGACCCGACTGTGCCGCAGGCGCTGCCTTGGGGGCGCTGTGAGGGCGATCTTCACGCGGCCTTTGTCGCAGGCATGACTGAGGCACGGTCAGTGCTGAGCAGTGACTTCGACGCCCCTGCTGCCCTGGGTGCACTGAAAGGCACAGCAACTGCAGTGGATGCATACATCAAAGACAGTAGTGTGCCAAATGCACTGCTTGTTCTGCAAGTTCGGAGTGCAGTGCAGGCGATGTTTCGTGTGCTTGGCGTACCGCTGCCGCATGCAGACGATGCGTGGCTGGGCAGTGGTGAGGACGAGGCTGGTCCATCGCAGAGCAATCAAGCTGATATGACTGGCTTTGACCAAGTGAACGGTGCCCGTGTGCACCTCAGGCAGCTGGCGCTGGCTGCACTGCAGGAGGCAGGCGACGGCGAGGGGGGCCGCGCCTTGGCCCAGTCCGTGCTGGAGGCCTGCGACACCTTGAGGGAGCATGTGTTACCCCGCATGAATATGGGCAGTGCTGTATCAGACGACGCTACGGCACATGGCGTGGCTTTGCGGGCGTGGACTGCCTTGCGAGCGTCGCCCCAGACGCCCCCGCCCAGCAGCGGGCACCAAGCAAAAGCTGCCAAGCTGGCAGACTGGCAAGAATCTGCTCACTGGACGACTATGTCTGTGGAACCAGCGGAGGTGTTTCGAGTGGATGACCACCTATACCAGCCATTTGAAGGCCCAGTCCCCTCACACCTTGCAGATGGGACAGCCATCAGCAAGAACAGATTGAAGAAAATGCGCAAGGCTGCAGAGCGATACGCAACAAAGTTTCATGAAACACAATTGCACTGAATACACTTGCCGATTGTTGCTGCATTTATGCTCGATGGCGCAATTTGTTCCCCCATGCAGGAGGCCTGCTTGGCCTCCGAAGGGGCCCCGACAGACGTACTGGGCAGCTGTGGCTTCTGATTAATTGAGTCTTGCTGCAGATCTCCACATTTTATCTGTGTTTGACAGCGGAGCAGTACACTATGCTTCCTTACCTCAGGGTTGTTCAGATTCGCAGCGAAACTTCCTGCCGAAATTGCCTTCAAAATCCGCAGTACAGCGCGAGCTGCCCTTTATCATCATGGCAGAGCCGTCAGGGCAAGACAGCAAGGTCAAAATAGAAGATATTTTATCAATACCCACACCTCATGCTTCTGATGGGAATCAAGCGGGCGTAGTCACGTTCTCAGGCTCAGTGTCCGCTGGCACGGGGAGTGGCTTCGGTCGCGACCGGCGCCGGGGCTGGCGGCTTCCCTCCGCCGCTGGTATGGTTCGGCGAAAAAGCAGCTTCAAAGCAGGACAGCCAGGTGTCCAGTCAAACCTTCCAGTGCAGCTGGAAGTGCTGCCATCCGCCACAAGCATGGGAGTGCACCACAACATCAGTGCCACCCTTCGCTTTCTGGTGCGGGACATTCAATGCTTGGACCCAAGCAGGTCCCTGGGCCTGCGCCTGGCTGCTGCAGGGCATGCACGACTTGCCCTCTCCAAGTACTCTCACCAGCAGGCTGCGCTGGCCCTGCTGTGGTCAGCCGCTCGTCCCCTACTTTGGGAGGCGAACGTCTCAGCCCGCAATGCGGCATTTGACATCGCATGCGACATGTGCACACACCACTTCTACGCGCTGGGGGCGCTGCGTGGAGAGTTCCTGTACATGATTGTGCTTGCTCACCGCGGCGACGAGCCCCAGCGCCAGCGACTGCTGCGACGGGCTACCCAAGACGGCGCCAGCGTGGACCCATATGCAGACGCGGTAGCAGCTGCACTGGCGGGGTTCAGCGATATGGACAGCGACCATAAGGCTTTCTGCACGATGATCGCACGCACGTGCCACAAGGGCGCCCGCTGCCTCCCCCCGAAGGTGGTGGGCATGATTGCCCGCCGCCTGTGCCATATCACACGGCGGGCATTGCGACGGGAATCAGCGCTGTGCCGACGCGCTATTGAGGCATTTGAGGCGCTGCTGTCCTCCAAGGCGCTGGAACCGTCATCGCTGCCCCGTGTTGTGGACGCACTGACCCGTCTGGTGAATGTGGAGTGCAAGGCAACGTGGGGGGTGTTTCGACGCCTGCTGGCTGACACACACTTCGCCCCCATTGTGCTGCAGCTGCTGCTGGACACACTGCACGGAGACAACCCAGTGAGCAAGTCCACACCGACGACCAGTAGTGAGCACATGTCTGTGCAAGGCGCCACCCCCCCTCCTGCTCAGCTGGATGCAGGTGGGACCCCCCCCTTGCAGCCCCGGCCCACCCCCACCAGCCGAGTAGCTGGAATTTCGTCATCTGCACTGCGTGGGGCGGTGTATTTGCTCAGCATGGCTCGTTACTCCTACTCAGCCCAGCCCTCGGCGCAACAAATCCCGCTGTTGACCGTGGCGCTGGCGCTGCGGCGGGCCTCCGAGTGCGATGCCACAGCAGTTTTACAGGAAGTGCTGCTGTCCTTGGCCAGGATGGTGAAGCAGTTTGGGCCGCACCTCATCGCGGAGTGGCCGCACTTGGCAGCGGTGCTGCACAAGGCAGCACGGTGGTGCCATCAGCGGCGGAAGCTGCAACACGCCACCATGCAGGCGATGCAGGCAGCCTCCCACCTATCCAGGGCGGGCGCAGCTGGCCGCATGGCACGCCCATCTGCTGCAGCAGGTGTTGGCGTCGCTGCACCTGCGGTGCCGAAAGTCCCAAATCTGCCAGCGGGACTATCGGCCGAGCCCGTGACAGGGGCCCTCCGAGGCTTTGCCCTCAGTATTGTGGGGCTGTTTCTGTCCGGGCAGTATCACGGCTCGGACGAAATTGCCGCCTCCATGTGGGAAGCCTTGCCTGACATCATGCCTGAGCACAGCCAGCTGCTGCAGCTGCAGAGCGCTGTGTCCGCCATGGCGCACGGCGCCCTGCAGAGTGGCGTACAAGCCCCTGCACCCGGGAGTGGCGAGGTGCCCTGGTGGCATGGCATTTCCAGCATTGTGCGCCAGTTTTACATCGAGCAAGCCTTTCCTGCCGTCCGGGCGTGCGCCATTCACGCAGTGTGGCTGCTGTGGCGGGCCACACGGCACTTGCACGGGAGCACTGTGGCAATGCCGGAAGGGAAGACTGGGAGCAGCCTGCCGCCCAAGGGGGTGCGCCTGGATGAAGTTTTCATTCAGCACGGCTTCAAGCCGCTGTTAGTAAGCTGCTACGCAGAAGTGGACCCCAGTGTACGCACGCTGCTTATGGCAGTATCGGTCAGTGTCTCCCAGGTGTGTCATTCAGGCATTGAGCACAGCCCAGTGGACCTGCAGCTGGCGGTGCTGTGCAACTCTCAGCATATGGCCGTGGTCAAAAGCAGCGATGCAGACAGCGTGGCGTCCTGGTCCAGGGCTTGGCACACGCGGGCGGTGCTGCCGGCGTCAGAGCTGCGAGTGGGGTTTCTGGATGCGGCTTGTATCTTGTCTCTGGTGCGTGTGTCACATTTGGATGCAACCACCAGTGTCGTCGCCAGCGAGCGCGAGCAAGCGCTGCAGGCCCTGCAGCTGCTGTCTGATGCCGTGGAGAGTGAATGTGGGCAGCACGTGATCCAGCTGCAGTCTGAGAAGTTGCAGAGCGCCGTTGAGCGGCTACCATTGGACATTGTGGCGGCTTCGCGGAGCAGTGTGGCTCAGCTCGCCACTGCTGGCCTGATGCACCGCCTTCTGGCTGCAGCGTGCACTGGCGGGGCAGACACTGTCCGGCTTGTCGTTGGCGTGCTGCAGGGACTGGCTACTCACCACTCCTTTCCTGGTACGCGTTTCCACGCACTGGTTGCGCTGCACAGGGTCGCACTTTCTAGCCCGCGTCAAATGGAACACCACACTGTGGTGTTCGCTCCGTCTGCCGCAGCCCACGTGGCGGCCACAGCTGGGGCTGGGGCCCTGCAAGAATCCCATGCAGTGGACGCAGATACAGCAGCATGTCTGGAGGAGTTGGGCGAAGTCGTCCGCCAGCACACCTTTGCTGTGTGTCTCGCCGGTCTGAGGGCGTGCCTTGCGCAAGTGGCTTCCCGAGAAAAAGCTCACACAACCCACCAAGCGTCCACCCCGCCATCCAAATCACTCTCCGATTTCCTGGCACCACCATCGATTCTGAGTCCATCTGCTGCTGAGTTTCTGCTTGCACTGCATTCGGTGTGTGCTCGCGCACTGTGCCTGGACGACTGCCCACAGAGACTGGTCGTGCTGCTGGAGCTGCTGACTTTCACAACAGAGCTGAGTGCTGCAATCTTGGAGTGCTCTGACCCGTGGACGGAGTTTTCCTTCGGAAGCCCCCCGACAAAATGCGCATTTGCCCCCCTAGATCTGCTCAGCTCGCTGGTCAACTTTGTCAGCGCTGTGCGGCCCAGTTTGCAGAGCACGGCAGAGACACTTGCAGTATCTCAGCTGCTCAGTGTTCTGTGTGTTGACTGCACGGACATCTTGAGAGAGGCTTGCTTGTGCGCTGTACCGGTTGCAGACCATGAGCTTCGGCCAGCCGATAGCGTCAGCACAACCATACAGAGTCTAGCAAGCTCAGTGGCCGCACTGGGCACTTTGCAAGTGCAAGTGCCGCCTCCAATGGTGGTACATCCGGCACCGCTGCTGCAGGCACTTCTCTTGTGCGTTTCTTCTGCATTCGGCTGTCTACAGAGCACAGAGATTGGCCTCCAGCAGCGCTTATGCGTGCTTGCACTGTGCAATTGCGCCGGAAGCGTGTCCTACGCGATGCTACTCACTGGACGCACCCAAGATGACAGCGTTGTCGCCTTGGCGCAGCAGGTGTCCGTAATGTGCCTCACAGCCGTGTGCAAGCTGGCTGCTGGCATGCACTGGGCTGTGGAGGATCCGCCTGCTGTCTCGGAGCGACGTGCCGGATTCAGGCCCAACAAAATGCCTCAGGCTGCCAGGCAAGTTCGCACCGAAGAGTACGACGCTGCCACAGGTCATAGGATGTACTTACATGCCCTGCAAGTTGCATATCGCTGCTTTGTGGAGGCGTTCTTGGCTGCCTCCCGACTCCGCCGCCGGGTGCTGCACCAGCAGCTGAACCCGCTGCTGGTCAGCATTTCCAAGAGCCTAAGGGCAAATTTGTCCGCAAACATGTCGCAGCATCCACACGCCCCAGGAATCTTGGCTGTAGAGCGCTGCTTGGGCATTTTGAGTGCATGCCATAGCTTGGTAGCGGTGATGCACCAGCACCACAGCCATAAGCTGGGATTTGTGGAGCTGGATCACCAAGGAGGCGCCCTCATGCACACACTGTCCCCAGGCGAAGAACAATACTGGAACACACGGTCTCGTCAGGGCTTCCATGTACGGGTGCTATATGGCGCGCCTCTGGAGCTAAATGCCGCTGCCCACCCCAGGCACTTCCCCCGCAGTGAGGCACGCCCCCACAAGCACGATTTGCTGAACTCAGGACGACTGGTGAAAGCAATGACATGGGAGACGCAGAACACACCAGATGTGGACACCGCCACTGCATTGCTGCAGGCCCTGTTCCAACTGCCCTCCCCGGAAGCCAGCCCAAAGGCCGCAGAGGGCTTGCCAGATGCCGACACAGAATGGGCATTTGTGCACAGCGGCAGACTATACTCTGTGCGCGTGGGCTGTGGCTTGCAAGTTTCCATCCGCTGCCGCCAAATCACTGTGTGCGAGGAGTGGCACGGTGGCTTGGAGGAGCTCTTGCAGGCTGCCCCCCAGCCCGCAGTCACCCACACTACAGAGGATAACGGAGAAGTGCCGGAGAGCCAGGTGACCGCTGAGGACATGTACTCAGCACAATCGCCAGATCGAGTTGAGCGCTCCGGCAGTCTAGCCACCATCACAGCCACCTCGTTCAGCCAGTCTGCCATCGAGCGCCCACTGCTGCTGCAGGGGGCCGAGCGGGACATCAGCGTGCTGCACTTTGCCGTGCGGGATCAAGACATCACTGCCCACGATGGAAGCCATTGGGATGCTGCAAGCACATCTAGCGACAATGGCAGTGACGATGGTACTGGTAGCTATGGGTACTTTGGCCAGCACCGCAGAGGCACTGGCCTGGATGACTTTCCTCTCAGTGCACAGCTGCGTCTGTTACAGTCTGACACCGAGTTGCATGCGACAGATTCACGCACGGCTGACGCTTCTGACATTGTGCGTGTCGGCCGGGGGCACAGCTTCGCATCTGATGAGATGAAGGTGCACCTGGGGGGCGTGCACAGCAACAGCAGGGGCGAGTCATTCATGGCGTTGTCGCTATCGCCAGTGCCCAAACAGCCCGCAGCAGCTGCAGATAGCGAGGGCGACGTATCACCTGGGATGAATGATGTTTTGGGCATGGTGTCAGATGCTGTTTCTGATGCTGGCGCCACCAGGGGACATGCCTCTACCGAACAGGCGCCCCCCCCTGTTGAGGCGCCTGACGCCTCTGGGAAGAGCGTATCACCTGAGCCCAAGCCTATGCAGGTCATAGTACACCCAATGGAAGTGCAGGATCTATATCAGTCCCAAAACCCGGAGTCTGACTCCGTGGTTGTGTTTGGTGTGGGTGCCTCAGCCTCAGCCCACAGCCCCCGGCGCCGGCACACAGCGTGGGACAATCGCCCCCCATCTTCGCCCAGGTCTCGTGCACCTGTTGGGCGCACACTATCGATTGGTCACCCCTCCAATGACTTGGATGGCGTCGCTCTGCGGCGTAGCATCTCGGCCCGTGAAAGCCTGAACGCCGTGCGCCAGCGACTGAAGCGGGTGGAATCCTCCGATATCTTCGGCTTAGCGGCCAGCTCTACACACACCCACGAAGGCATTGATGCCTCTGCACAGTCCACGAGCGAGAGTGAGCATTTCTTATCGCCTCACGAGCTGCAGGCTTCCTTGAGTTTGACCCCCCACGCCTCCACTGCTCCCGTGTCGCCTGCGACCATCGCGGCGTCCTCCCCAGGACTCACACCTGCACTCACAGTGGAGGAGATGGAAACTCTTCAAGTGCACCGGTCGGATACGGAGGGCTCGCTGGTCAGTTTCGGGTCTCACTCGTCGCCGGTTCTTGGAGCGTTGTCAGCACAAGGGCGCTCGCCTTCACGTGAAGCCGGCGGCCACACCGGCATCAGCACTGGCATGGCTGCCCGCAAGTGGAGCATGGTATCTGCTGCATCGAGTGAGATGCACAGCTCTGCCCGCAGTCGACAGGGATCCGAGGACATAGTGCAAGGCATGGCTGATTCACGCAAGCAGGCAAACCACCACCGCACCAACGAGCTGCTGGCACTGGTCGCAGCCAAAGCAACTGCAAGCGAAGCGGCCTATCGAGAAAAGGTAGCTTCAATACAGGCGGCTTTTGAAACTGATGTGGGCGACATGGGGGCCATCGACCCGTCCCTGAGCAAATTCGAAGACCCAGAGTGCTTAGCTGCCATCAGCTCAGCATCCCTCATTTGGGCCTACCTCAACTGGGGAGCGGCACCCCCAGATTTGGTTCCGTCTGCAGAAAGTGTTGCACATACACTGCAGCGCAAAGCAATCATTCCCATCAAATGCGAGCAGCGTGTGCTTCAGCGCAGCTTGGCAGTGCTGGACCGCACGCAGGCAGTGGACACGTGCAAGGTTGGCGTTGTGTATGTGAAGCAGCACCAGTGCAATGAGCGGGACATTTTGCTGAACCAGCACATGGACACCAGCGCTGCTTTCCGGATCTTCGTTGCTCGGCTGGGCTGGCAAGTGAACAGCGAATGCTGCCCATCCTGGCTATATTTGGGCGGGATCAGCCGGACTGGAGGCACAGATGGAGAGCACTCACTAGTGTGGCACTCCCGAAGCGGGGCCTTGCAGATGGCGTTCCACGTTGCACCCTGGATCCGCAGCGCCAACATCAGTGTGAATGCCCCAGACACGGAAGAGGTGTTTGTACGCGTGAAGCGGCACATTGGGAACGACTTCGTGACAGTGGCCTTTGTGGAAGATGGCGGCGAAGCCAATCTATCCACGTTCACAGGGCACTTCTCCAATGTCTTGATCTTGGTGCAGCCGTGTGCCGAGGAAGAGGAGGAGGACAGCAGAGCGCAGTCACCTGGCGCCCAGCGGGGGGCCCGGCCGGCAGCTTTTCTCATCACAGTTCTCAGCAAACAAGCGCTCTCTGCGACAACTCCGCTGAATTCTTCCGCCGGTGTGCTGAGTCGCCCTTTGCAGCTCGAGGCTGAGTGTGCTCTGGCAATGGCTGGGCTTGGCGCCACAGGCTTGCAGCGGGCCCTGAGCACTGTTTGTGTGGATGGGTGTGCCGGGCACTCCACGGTACCACCAACACAGGCTGTGGCAGATGTCAGCAAGGCAAGCGATATCAGCGGGGTGCATGCAGATCCCCGATCTCTCTTCTCTCGTGTGGATGGCTTGCGGGGGGACAGCGGACGAGACCCGTCACGGCGCTCGGGGCACAGTCATGGACACGGACACGGGGGCAAATCTGACGAGGACAGCCACACACACACGCATTTGCATAAAGATAGCTCACCAGTGCTCGGTCAAGTGGCCCGCCTGGCTTTTGGCGGCCGCCTCATGCAGTGCGGGCAAGCAAGAGTTCCAGCCGAAGACGTGGGGCAATATGTTCGGCAGCTGGCGGTGCAGTGCGATATCGCTGTGCGTGCAAGTGTACCGACTGCCTTACATGCATCCCCTCTGTCTGGACCTGCAGCACGCTTCGAGCAGTATCAGCGCGTCCTCACCCGCTTGATGGGAAGCTCATAGAAGGGGGGTGGGAAAGTCAGAGAGGTGCTCTGTGCGCACACAAATTGTTCATATGATAACCGTAAAATTGACGGTATTTACTTAATGAGCATGCTTGCTATCCCACCAGCTCAATATCAATAGGTGGGCTCGGCTCACTGTGCCTTGCTTTCAAGCGTAACGGCAGGAATGGCAGCAGTTGAGCGCGACAGCTCGCTTGTTTTGAGAGACTTAATGACACAGGCAATTCGGTATGCAGCAAAAGGCAAGCTTGTTGAGTGGGGCAGCATTTTCAACCAGATTACTCGCATGTAAGCCTTGCATGAAACAAAAGGGATATCATCGCACAGCGACTTGTTTTCACAACGGGCCGACATGCAGGCATAAATCTAATTGCATAGCCGATGAAGACGCAGCTGTTGTGAACGAAATTGCAGTCATAGCATTTGGATTCTCTCCTCGGAGTATGAAGTCTCGTCAGTTTGCTCAAGCTGCAGTGCATGCGCTCGCACTGCTTGGCACACTGGTCGAGGAGGACAAGCGGTGCTGCCACCAACTGTCCCTGGAGGCTGCTGCCATGATAGGAGACGTGATCACCGAGTGGCTTATACAAGCTTCGTTTGAGCGTGATTGGGATGCTGCACTGCCTGGCCTGCCGCTTTTGTTTGAGGCGCTGGCGACCTGTTTGGCCTCCCTGCTGGCGCATTTGCCCAGCAGCGCACGGGCGCGCCTTCTGCAGCCCTTTGCGCACACGACTGAAGGGGGAGTGCACTCTCCACAATCGATGCTGTCGCTGCAGTCAGCACTGGTAGACATGCGCACGCGCACCGGGCACTCCAGGTTGTTGCACATGGGATTGCAGTGTTTGTTCAACGAGCCCCTGCTCGTGATGGCACCCACTGCACGGGCAGCATGGCTGGTCAGCATCAGTGGTATCACAGACATGCAGCAGCTGCACTGCTTGCTGGCATGCCAGCTGGCGCGGCACTCTCGCCAAAAACAAAGGGGGGTCACTCCACAAACGAAGGGCCCCTTGATTCAAGGCCTCGTAGACGAGGCTGTCGAGTGGCCCAGCAAACAGCAATTTCTGCGCATGTCAAACCTCAAAGGGTCTTCTGATTCACCGCCCGGGGACGGGCCGAAGGCAGCTCCGTGTGAAAATCAGTTTGATTTGCTGCAGGCCAGTGCGTGGGGGGATGGCGACTGCTTGGAGTACTTTGAAGCCTGTACCCGCAACACGGGGCCCGGCCGCTTGCTGCCCCCCGATTCATATGCAATGCATGTTGCCAGCAGCACAGGCGTTCCTGCCGATCTTTGCTGCGTGCAGGGCATGCGGGTGGTGCTGTTGGCCCCCCGGACCGAGGTGATCACCTGGGCCCCACAGAGCAGCTTTCCACAGCTACAGGCGCGGTGTGCGATGCAAACGGAACTGGAGCCACAAGACCGAGCGGAATGGCAGCAATTATGTGCGGGCCATGAGTGGGCATAGTCTTACCACGGCTCAAGCCTCTGATCTGCCCACTGGTGCCGGAGTGTGGTGAAGGGGGGCGATCGAGGGGTTGCTGAAAGCTGCAGGCGTTGATTATGTCTGCCACCGCAAGTCAGTGTAATGTGTTTCTGGAAAAATTACCAGGAGCTTCACACAAGCGCTGCACTGTGTGCTCAAAGATGCACCTCATGAGGCAAAGAACTTTCGCGAGCTTGGTTCTGCGCTGCCAGCCTGGAAACCTTCGCAGATTCAGCGAGGCAACTACAAAGCACAACCAACGGTTATCAATGGCGATTGACCTCTCCAAGGTCGCAGGGGCGGGACCGGACCCAGTTCAGCTTCCAAATCCTGTTGCATGCTCGGTGAAGAGCACACCGTATGACTTCATTGTGCGAGAGCTTACCGTAGACGGCCAAGTAGTTGAATTGGGCGACCAGTCTTTGCCAAGCGTACCTCATGCACTATCTTTGGCTGCCGCTCAGCAAGCTGTCGAAGAACAGGCACAAACGCTGCAGTATACAGCGTCTGTGCAGGACGCTGCTGATTTCTGGGCGGGTCATATTGGCTGCTCAACCATGCTCCAGGCCTGTGACTTCGCATTCAACGCCTCCTCCGCTGTATTTCAGGGATGGGCACACAATTCTGAAGCCGATGCCCATGCACAGGCGGTGCGTGCAATGCTTGCATCCGCTGAACCCCATGCCCCCGTTTCGGCTGCCAGCGGCGGCGGCGGCACCTCGGGCGAGACTGACGCGAGCAGTGCTTCTGACAGCTTCTCGCTGCCCCTCACCGGTACAGACATTGGCACCGACAAGGATGCACGCCGCACAGCACGGCGGGCTCTCGCCATTCTGTTTCCCCATTTGGACGTTGCGTTAGCGGCTGACAGCCGAGAGGCCGGCGCCACATACACCCAGGTGGTGCTCAAGGCATCTCGCCAGGCAGCGCAGCTAGCGCGCTTGTTACCCTCTCATGATAGCTGGAGCCTGCTGGCATACCTGAGCAAAGGCGACTCAGAATCTCAGGCTGCAGAGGGCACTTGCTTTACACTGCCAGACGAGAAATCTAGCCGCAAAACAGTCATTGACTTTCTGCGTAAAAGCTTTCGACAGCTCAAATTGGTGCGCAGTGTTGAGGATGCAAATGGCAGCAGCCTTCAGTTTGTGCGCTTCCAAGCGAAGCAGGCCCAGGGGGGCCGTAAGCGAGGCCGAGCTGGGGGTGTTGAGGGGGGGGCAGATGCTGCCGCAAGGGTGGCACCTTCGACGTGGCTGCACTTCAATCTTCAAAAGTCAGGCTTGGAGCAAATGACGGTCATGAATGACATTGCTAAGCGCTGTGGGGGGGCCCTGTGGGAGGTGGCAGGCATCAAAGACAAACATGGAGTCACACTTCAGCGAGCCTGTCTGCGAGGTGTGCAGCCGACACAGCTGCTGGCTGCAATGAAGGATGTGCAAGCAGCACTATCTAGCTCATCAGCACGGCATCACATGTTCCCTGAGAGCACTGTGGCGCTGCCCAGTGCTGCTCAGGATTTAAGCGTGCTGGACGTGGTGACGCCGGTGGCAGTGGGCGGGCTATCGCTGCATACAGGCTCGCTGCAAGCAGGTGATCAAGGCGGGAATGCCTTTTCTATTACTTTGAGACAGCGGGAGCTTCCATCTGCTTCGGAGGGGGGGGTACAGAAGCCGGCTGAGGGGCCCACGGAGCAGCTTCAGCGGGTGCTGGAAGCACAGTTGCCTGTGTGTGGTGTGTCTGAAACGTGCGATGACGGTTACGATGAAAGCTTAGTCGGTGGCACCCTCACAGCACCGCCTTCACCTGCAACTGCAGTGGCCGTGGCCGTGGCCGCAGCAGAAGGCATTCTGCGTGCCTCCATGCAGCAACTTGCAAGCACAGGCTTCACGAATTTCTTCGGCCACCAGCGGGTGGGGGCCGGTTTCATGCTGTCAGGCTTTGCTGCGCCGGAGCTGGGAGCAGCCACATTTCGGTTTGACTTTGACCAGCTGCTGCACCGCGCCTTGATGGGGCGCCCCCTGCGGAGCGAGAGCAGTCCTGACAATCAACTGGGCATCTTGTGGGCAGCCAATTGGCGCAACCACATCGACAAGAAACTGGATTTGCAGCGCGATCAGCCCCGTCCGCACAGGGGTTTCATATCGCAGATGCTCAAGTCCTGTCCAGGCTCCTGCGGGACACAGAAGGCGGTGCTTGCTGCAGCCAAGAAGGCCAACACGTGGGACCTGGCCCTGCTGGATATTCCACAAGCACACCGGAAGATCTGGATGCACGGCTACCAGAGCCTGGTGTGGAACAGAATGGCTGTGATTAGGCGCGGCATGGCAACTGACGCTGTGCTGGAGGGTGATTTGGTCGCGCTCGGCGTCGACGGCTGCGGCCTGGATGCGTGGACGGAGCGAGCAGCCCGCCCTTCGGCGCTGCAGGCTGCCACTGAACGCACCAGCACCACAAAAGGGCGCTGGGATATCCATGTAGTGACTGCGGCTGAGGCAGCTGCAGGGAAGTTCAGCATCTCGCACGTGGTGCTGCCTATCCCCGGGGCGGGGGTGCTGTATCCCCAGCACGCCCTGGGGGAGGCTTACATGAAACACCTGTGGCAAGACCAGACGCATGCAGCACTGTGGCCCACAGTGGCTGCTGGCATGCGTCTGCAGCGACTGTCCGTCGCCCAGCGGGATGCCATCGCGGTGTCTGCTGGCACAGCCGTGCGAGAGATCGTGCGCCTTGGCCACGCCGGCCCCGCTGCTGATTCCATGACGGAAAGCTTGGACCGCGCAGCAAGCTCGGGGTCAGGGGGGGTGGGAGAGGTGTTTGAGACTGCATTTGGGGACATTTCGCTGTCGGAAGATGCGATCGCTAGCGCTGCCGCCCTGGAGACGAAATTCGGGGCGATTCGCACAGGCTGGCTGCAGCTGCAGCCTCGTGCCAGCAGCAAGCTTACAGCAGACATTGAGCCCCCAAAGTGGCTGGCAGCAGCTAGCAAAGGCGGCTACCGGCATTTAATAGTCAAGCCAGCGGCCACAGGCCTATGCGCTGGCCCAGTCCCAACTGTGTCCCTTACGCCCAGTGTGCCTGCAGACATCCAAGCGGCTGCCAACAAGGTGCCAGCCAGTGAAAGTCGTGAAGCCACAACGGAGTTTGCTGCAATTGCATCGTTCTCCCTTCCGCCTGGTTCGTATGCTACGGTGTTCTTGAGCACGTTGACCGGCGGCGGTGCCTGGGAAACGTCAGTCAGGCGTTGAAGGTAAAGATTCATTCATATGCATCACAAGTACTTGCGAGCTGCCGCCACTGCACACACCTCTGCTGCTGCTGCTACCACATCTGCAGAGGCGCGTCGCACAGGGTCCCGTGTAAAGCACATGTCCAGCAGTCGCATCACCCCCAGCTCATCTTCGCCGTCTGCGCCACGCACACATTGCAGGCTCTGCATGAGCGCTGCATCCAGCACTGGAGGTGGTGTGGCTGGTGCCTCGTGTGTACTGGATGATCGGGTACCGGGTGCAGCCCCGCCGGTGACTCGGGTGTAGAACGTGGCGTACTCGTTTTCACACTCGTCAGCAAACGGCGATTTACCTGTGAGCAATTCGATCAACATACAGCCAAGAGACCATACGTCCGCAGTGTGCGTGCTGCCCCGCAGACGCTCTCTGTCAATGTCCATTGACCGGAGGGTCTTCCTGTCTCGGCCGCCCAGCGCCAGCACCTCCGGCGCCTTGATGCACTCCGTGCCCGGGGACATGCTGCACCAGCCGGCACGAGCCGGCAGGCCAGGTGTGTA
>Ga0307982_1000634_pt1 | contig 27662 bp, 16 predicted proteins | sample OrgLakmetagen989_FD_201847 | JGI IMG/M metagenome (GOLD analysis project Ga0307982, IMG submission 201847) | Saline water microbial communities from Organic Lake, Antarctica - #989 | ecosystem: Environmental > Aquatic > Non-marine Saline and Alkaline > Saline | place: Antarctica: Organic Lake...
GTCCCCCCGCGCAGGAACAGGGGGGGCAGGGGGGGCAGGGGGGGGGGCGCCAGTCACCCCTGTCCTGGGTGCAGCTGTGCCTGCCTCCCCCAGCCTGGCGGCGCTGGCTGGGGTGAGTGACGTGAATGACTTGCCTGCTCTGGACACACCAGGCTCCCCCACAGCAGCTGAGCAGCCCCCCAGGGCAGCAGATACGGCGGCAGCACAGCAGGGGGGGGCTGCTGCGAATCCAGCACCCCCCCCCGGCGGCATCGCGCTGCCCCCCCCCCAGCCCGACACTGAGGGGAGCGGCGACGAGCGGTCCTTCGAGCAGCAACAACGCGACCTGGACTTGGCGTGGAGTCACAGCAGCAGCCGCTTCAAGCAGGACTTCGAGGTGTTGGGCTTCCTGGGGCGGGGCGCCTTCGGGAAGGTCATTCGAGCGCGCAACCGGCTGGACGGCGGTATGTATGCTGTGAAGGAAATCAAAATGCGCCAGCGGGATGAAGCCCTGAACCGCAAGGTGCTGCGGGAAGTGACGACGCTCAGTCGCATGCAGCACACGCACATTGTTCGGTACTTCAACGCGTGGCTGGAGGACCCTGTGGCCGGGGGGGGCGGTGACTCCGGCAGTGACTCCGGCAGTGACTCCGGCAGCGAGGCAGGCAGCGAGTCAGCGTCAGGCAATGTGCGTCCACCCCCACCTGGGCCCACCCTGGTGCACACCATGTCGTCGGGGGGGGGTGCCCTGGGGGGGCTTGCGGGGCCCTACGTGGGAGGCGGCATTGGCATCGACTCCAGCGACGACGGCAGCAGCAGCAGCAGTGGCTCTGACAGCAGCGACTCCGATGGCTCCGACTCCTCCTCTGTGAGCAGCGGCGCCTCCGGGGGCTCCCAGGAGAGCTGGATGGAGCTGCCGTCTGGCCCCCAGGCGCAAGCTGCCTTTGTGGCCTTCGACAGCTCCAGCCAGGGGGGGGGCGCATCTGACGGCGACACCTCAGACCATGACGATGATAGTGACAGCAGCAGCAGCAGCAGCAGCGACAGCCCCTCTGGGGCAGGGGAGGCTGTCGGGGGGGGGGCCTCCAGCAGTGGAGGGGGGCTGGTCCCCACCTTCGCCCGGGGGTTCTCCAGCGACTCCAGCGCCCAGCCCCACCTGACGCCCGGCCACGACGGGCTCAGCGACTCCATCGCCTCGTTTTCCAGCCTGTTTGACAGGGGGGGTGCAGGGGGGGTGTCCCGCTCTGCTGCTGCCCACGAGCCCAGCCTGGCGCCCACATACGAGGGGGTGCCAGCGGAGGGCACAGGGCTGGCCACCAAGAGCCAGAAGAAGCTCCTGTACATTCAAATGGAGTTCTGCAGCGGGGCGACCCTGCGTGACGTCATCATGCAGCGAAACGCATCACTGGATGACGCCACGGTGCGTTGCATGGGGGGGGGGGAGGACGACCCCTGGGGCAGCGGGGAGGCTGCCGACACCAACTGGCGTGTGCTGCGGCAGATCTTGGCGGCGTTGGCGTACGTGCATGGGCGGGGAGTGATGCACCGTGACCTGAAGCCGGAGAACATCTTCCTGGACAGCGAGGCAAATGTTAAGTTGGGGGACTTTGGCCTGGCCACGGACCGCACCGCTGAGGCCGTCAGCGCCGTGGAGGCGGAGGAGGCCGCCGCCGCCAACGCCGTGGCCTTGGGGGGGGGGGGGGGGGCGCTGTCCCCCGCCCTCGTGCGGCAGCTGAGCAACACCGCGGGGGTGGGCAGTGGGCTGTACCGGGCACCCGAATCCCTGCGGGAGGGCTCCCGGTACGACCAGCGTGTGGATGTGTTTGCCCTGGGGGTGATCTTCTACGAGATGTGGGTGCGGCCCTTCGACACGGGCATGGAGCGACGACAGGTGCTCATGGCGCTGCGACAACTGGAGGAGCTGGTCGCACTGCGAGCACGCATGCAGGCCGCTGGCACAAGCACCACACCTGGGGGCCCCTCCCCGTTGACCGCCCACGAGCTCGCCCGGGGCGCCCTGCTGCGGCACGTGGACCTGGATGCCATGTTCAAGGGGGTGCCTCCTGCAGCTGAGAAGCTCATCCGGTACATGCTGACGGTGGACTGCAGTGCCCGCCCCACGGCCGACGCCCTGCTCAAGTCGGGGCTCATCCGCCCGCGTTCCGAGTTGGAACAGGGTTTCTTCGATGAAACGCTTGCTGCAGTTGCGGAGCGTTCCGCGCTGTGGGGGGCCCTCATGCGTACACTGTTCGCCACGCCCAACCGTCCCGAAGCCGATGTCGCCTTCGACTACGATCTGCGCGAGGGGGGGGGTCTCACAGACGCCCAACGCACCCTGGGGTCGGTGGCGCAGTCCCAAGATGTGCTGCAGCGTGAAGCGCTGGTGCGGCGCATGTGTTCTGCCTTCGAGCGGCACGGCGCTGTTCCGTTCTCCACCCCCCTGCTGGCTCCCCAGCCCAGCGCCCTGCCTGCAGCCAGCCTCATGTTCAAGCAGCGCGCCTGCGAGCTGTTTGCTGACCCGCTGGCGCTGGCACCGCTGACGCTGTCCATCCACCTGGGCAGCGCAGCAGGCAGCACCATGGCGGGGCTGCCGCAAGCTGCGGTGCAAGCGGCTTGTGGGGCGTTCCATGGGCCCATCCTGTGGCCCGCCCTGGGCGGCATCAAGGAGTCACAGCGGCACGACACGTGCTTGATGGATGCACATGGGACGCTGCTAGCCCTGCCCAGCGACCTCTTGGAGCCATTTGCGCGGTATGTGGCCCGGCACGATGTGCGGAATATGAAACGGTACGTGGCCTCCCGAACGTTTCACGCACAGAGCGGAGCCCACACCGGCCCCCCAAAGGAGCTGCAGGAGGTCTGCTTTGATATTGTGTGGCAGGTGAGGGGGGCAGGTGCCCGTGCAGGCGGGGGTAGATACGCCGGCGTGAACCCCCCTCTCTCCGCCATCCCAGCAGACATCTTCGCCTCCGCCGCTGTGCTGGATGTGTATGGGTGCCTGGGGGCATCTGCAGTTCTGGAGAGCGAGGCACTAGCAGTGGGCGCCGAGTGCTTGCACAGTATCGCCAACTGCATCGGACGGCACCACGTGCGGTTGGGGCACGCCAAGATTCTGCGGGGCGCCCTGGACTTTGCAGCTGTGCCCCTGCGTCACCGGGCGGCCGTCACTCGCCTACTGTCAGCTGCAGCACATACCCTGTGGCAAAAGGCCGCAGCAAGGGGGGGTAAGCGCCGCGCGGGGGGGGGTGCCCTGGTTGGGGGGCGCCGCGCCAAGCTGACTGCGCACCCGGACGGGCACATCTCCGTGAAATCCGTGGAGGCCGCCTTGGAGTGGTCGTCCCTACGGGAGCACCTGCTGGGGCTGGGGCTGCCGGAGGCCTCGGTGTCTGCCCTGCGTCCCTTTGTGATGCTGTCCCCAGACGCCTTCCTGGCCCTGCACCAACTGCAGGGCTACGTGGCGGCCCGGTGGGTCGCCATGCGAGAGCGCTACGGCCGCAGCCTGGCGGGCCGCGCCGGCTCAGAGGCCGACGCCTCCGCGGCCCTGCTGGACTGCCGCATGCGTCTGGGGGGGCTGGCCATGGCGGCACAGGGTGTGGCGGAGCTCCGGGCCACCCTGGCGTGTCTGGCGCACGCCGCCCGCGCTGCACTTGGGCTGCCCGTGCCGGCGCCGGGTGCAGATGTGCACCCCACCCTGGCAGCGGGTGACACCCCCCCCCCCACGCCCACCGCCAGGCAAAGCAGTGCGGGGGGGGGCATGGCGTCCCCCGTGGCTACCCCCTCAGGGCTGGGCCGGGCGCGCAGTGGGTCAGCTGCAGAGCCCCCCTCCACCCCCGTAGCCCCCCCTTCCGACGGGGCCGCCTCCCCGCTGCCACTGGCTGCTGTACAGTACAGCTCCTCCAGTGTGGCCCTGGGGGGGTTGAAGGGGGCCTTGCACACCCTGCAGACCCAAGCTCTGTCCGGGGGGGGTGGCAGTCCCGCGCTTGCCCTTGGCCGCATGCTGCTGGATCTGCGCCTGGACTTGGGGTGCACAGACAAAGCTGGGCGGTACAACCACGGACTGCACTTCCAGCTGATGCTCACCTCCAGTGCCGGAACGCTGGGTGAAGGGGGGGGTCCTGCCCGTCCCAAGGGGGGGGGCAAGAAGCCCACTGGTGCAGCCAGCGTGGTGTCTGAGAGGGGGGGTCTGTCCAAGCTAGGGCTGATGATCCCCCCCTCCGTGGGCCGCGACTGCATCGGTAAGGGGGGTCGCTTCGACGACATGGTGCTACGTTTCCGCACCCTGCAAGCCGACAAAGCCGCCCCACTGCCCCTGGCGGTGGGCTTTCGTCTTGCCCTGGACAAGGTCACGGCGCTGGTGTCGCGGGGCAGCCTACCTCTGCGCCTGTCCAACAACGCCGTGCTGCCTTCAGCCATCACCCCCAGCGCTGACGTGCTGGTGGCGGCCACAGGCGCCACTGGGGCCGCCTGCATTCCTGCCCGCCTGGCAGTGGCTGCACAGCTGTGGGCCTGTCGCATCACCGCTGAGTACATGCACCCTGCGCCGCTGTCCTTCGATGACCTGCAGCACTGGGCGGCGGCGGCAGGCAGCTCTGTGCTGGTGCTGGTGAAGCCCAAGGCAGACGGCTTCTCCCTACGGGTGCGGTCACTGGATGGGCGCACTGACCGACACGATGTGCCGCATGCCGACCTGGCGAAGCTGGTGGCTGGCACGCTCATTGGCGCCATGCCTGTTCCGCGTTCCGCCCCGCAGGCTATTCTCGCTTCAGCATGGTTGTCCCGTCGCAGTCTTGGGGCGTCCGGCGTGTACGCTGCACAGCACTCGGCCGCCTGGGAGTCGGGACAGCTGGCCGACGCCATTTCCTGCGCAGCCTCCAATGTGCAAGCGCTGGACGCGGGGTCTGGCAGTCGGGGCGAGGCACCACTGCTTGCTGCTTTGGGGCAGGTGCCGGGGGGGGCTGCAACCCCGAACACCAACACAGCAGCAGGAGCTGCAGCCGGAACAGGAGTGCACCGCAAGCCCAGCGCAGCTGCAGACCACGTGGAGTTCCATGTGCTGCGTTCCGACTCCATCTCTTCCAAGGAGCGGCATGTGTTCCAAAAGCGCGCCACGACACAAGTGCCGGCATTTGTGGCGGCCTCCCCCCGTCCCGTGCCCGCCTTCATCGTGCAGCTGCCTTGCGCCATGCTGCGGGAGGTGGGGGTGTGTGTCGCTGCGCACATCGGGAACGGCGCTGCCGCCGGCAAGGCTGCTGCCACCTGCCCGCTGCCCGGGGCCCTCCCACACCGCCGCGCCATGAAGCTGGCTGCAAGCGCCGCAGCAGAGGAACTGGGCAAGCGGGAGGGGGGCGCGGGGGAGTATCTGCTGCTGTTCAGCACCCACGACAGTAAGTATGAGGTGGTGCTGCTGTAGGTGCGTGGTTCTGTGGCAGGGGGTGTCAGGGGGGGCTCACGGCCCGAAGCCCCCCCCGTGCCATGCCACCCGCCAACACCCAGGCAATGAGAGCTTGGTTCTGTGCACGCCTGGGTGAAGGGGAGTTTGTATAATACGGTTTTCAATTCATCGTCGATGTTGAGATTTGCTCCAAAATGGTCCGCTGACTGTCTGTGCTTGCTTCACCTCAGCGCTGTGCACAGCAGGGGCAGCGCGCCTGTTTGCAGGTCGAATTACAATCCCAGTTGTTCTCCTCCATATCTGTGGAGAACAGCGTGGTAACACTTTCGCATTTGATCTACTTACTGCGGTATGGCTTATCACGGGCAGCTGGTTGATGGTGTGCGGGAAGGACATGGTGCGTGCGATCTTGGGGTTCAGCAGCGTTACTGCAGGCCGTTTTCACCTCACCTCCTCCTCCCTTGCAGGCACATATGAGTATCCTGGCGGCATTACAAAGTACACAGGTCAATGGAAAGACGGCATACGCCATGGGCAGGGTGAAATGACTTTTGCTGATGGCAGTCGATACGAGGGCACATTTGACCGTGGGGAAATGTCTGGAGATGGACGCAAGCACTGGGACGATGGCCGTATTTACACCGGTTCTTTCTTACTCGGCGAACTGCACGGCTTCGGTCGAATGCAGTATACTGACGGCAGTCACTACGAGGGGCAGTGGTCCGGTAACGCCCGCCAAGGCAGTGGTGTGCTCACCAGTGCGACGGGCAGTCGCCTCGAGGGCACATTCCACGCTCACCGCCCCGCAGGGCCATGTGAGGAACACCGGACAGATAGGTCTGTTCTCAGTGCAACGTTTGGGCCTGATGGGCTGGTGGGGGATGCCAGCATTGCGTTCCCCGACGGCCTGCAGTACACGGGGGGGGTGCAGGGGGGCGCAAGACACGGCACTGGCACCCTCCAGCTCTCTCTGCCCTCGACAAGCCCCCCAGTCATGCCCACTATCCGAGAGACGGAGCCGCAGATGGCTAAATGGCCTGAGTCCCCCGATGCAGGTGGCCTGCCCCTGGGAGCAGGAGTCAGCACCCAAGGGCACAGAGGCCTGGGCGAAGCAGAACACGCAAGCGAAACACACGTGGACGCAATGTTAAGAAAAACAATTTTGGATCCTCTGTCTTGGTTTCATCTCCCTGATGGCCCCTTGCCCCCCTTTGTGTCTGCTGCTGAGGCAGAATGTGCGTCCTCGGCATCTCCAGCGGCCACCTTGTGTTCAACCTACTCTGGTCCATGGAAGCTTGATGCAGCAGTTGCACAGGCATGTGCTTTGGCAATCTCCCCAGCGCCGTGGATGCCCCCCCCTCCTCTGGCTGCTGAAGTGGGGGGCAAAGGGGGAAAGAAGGGGGCTGCCAAGAAAGCGCCCAAAGCCACCAAAGCCCCTCCTGGAGCTGAGACAGATGCACCCTTGGATTGGGAAAGCGGAACAGTGAACATCAGTGACCTGGCCTGCATACACACTCCCGTGCAGGTGGGGGCTGGTCACGCCATCCCAGGACTGCAACTTGCATTGGTGTGGGCTCCTCCAGGGGCTGAAGCCGAACACATATCACAGGTGAAAGCCGTCGCTGAGGCAGAACACAAAGCCATGCTGGTACAGGCTGCAGCGGCAGAGGCGTCGCTGGCAGCTGGTGGCAAGGGGGGAGGTAAAGGGGGGGGTAAAAAGCCGAAGAAGGGGGAACTGGAGGCTGAAGCTGCTGCAGCCGCAGCAGCAGCGCTTGAAGCAGCCCTGGCAGCCAACATGCCCCACCAGTACTGCAAAGCCGGGTGGCAAGCCTGGTGGCGCAGTGCGCAGTTCGACCACGACAGGCAGTTCCAAGTGCAACTTCAACAGCTGCATGCTCAACCCGACAGTGCATCGCATGCCGCACTCAGTGCAGTTGCCGCCGCAGGGACCGCCGAGGATGGCAGTGGCGCCACTCCGGCTGCTGATGCCCAGTGGCGCCCCGCACAGGCGGCACTGCTGGTGCACCCGGGGTATGCCGCCCTATGTAAAAGCCGCACGGACTTAGCGAAGGCGCTCACTCCAACAGTGCTGGCCTCTCAGTACACCGCTACCCTGGAATTGCTGACAGCTCAAGTTCAACAACAGCGCACGGCGGCGTCAGAGGAAGAGGCAGCCACGGCAGCTGCAGGGAAAGGGGGCAAGGGGGGTTCGAAAAAATCAAAAGAAGGGGACGATGCAGAACAAGAGCCTGCGGAAGTTGAAGCTGCTCGGGCTCTGCAGCGCGGAAGTGCGGAACGAAACCGCACCGCTGCCGTTGCAGTGACTCAAGCCGCAGTGCGCAAGGAAGCTGAAGCTGCAGCTACAAACAGCACTGACAGCGATGGCACCTTGTACGAAAGAAAGCATTCCAGCGACGAGCCGTCGTGCCCTTCCCCGGCCCCTGCTCCTAATGCCGTTGGCGAGGCGACCTCAGGGTGGCTGGCCCTGCCTGCCTGCCAGCACGGCTTGGTGCTGCTGCCGGCTGGCACGCTTGCCGTGGCGCCACAAGCCCTGACTGGACAACAGCAAGGCCAGTTCCGTTTGGTGTTCAAGGAGTGCACCCCCCGTGTTCCGTACGCGAATGCTGTTCCTGACGCTGTGTTGAACTTGCAGGTGACGCAAATTGCAGAGCCACCCAGTGCCTGAGTTCTGCTCATGAGAGCGCAGCTCGTCGTACCTACCTTGATGCAAGCCCTGGTTTGTTCGATGTATGTGTTCTGGGTCGAACGCTGCAAAATTAGGGCACGCCCAAACAAGGCTTCCAGTCCCCGCGTATCGTCGCAACGAGCTGAGCGGCGCAGCGCCCGCCTGCTTTCAGCTGCACGGAGCTCACGTCATAGCATTGTCATTTTCATTGCGATTTTGACTCTAAGTAGCCAAGGAGGGGCAGAGGGGCTGTAGGGGTGTTGTGGGGCCCCCAACGCCCACCCTGATCCTGCGAGGGGCGTCAGTGATGCCAATAACTGTAGCATACCGCAAGTCGTTAACCGATCTCCTTCCAAAAGTGTCACAGCTCATGTTAGTGTGCACGCTTGCTGTTGGTGCACTGCGTGTATGGCTTAATTTTGCTGGACAGACAGACATTATCGTGAGGCGACGCCTGTGTGAGACAAACGTGGTCATTTAAACGTTAGGCCCATATTAGCAGTTACATTGCCTGCGACAATACTTAGTTCTCTTCCATATGCTTGGAATTGCTCTTTGTGTTACGGGAGGCTTCAAGGGAAGCAGGTGTGTGGAGTTTCAACTTCGTTTCAAAATTTGTCTTGAGGTTTGACTTCGCAGGCTTGCTTTTCGCTACCCTCCAACCGAAAGTATCACCTTGAACACGGATTCTGCATTATTTCAAGTACATGAAAGTACACCTAGTTTGGCCCCGTCAGGTCACGGCAATCCAGCGTTGCAAGCTGCGGCCCAATCCGCAGCTGCGGCACTTGCTCGACATGAAGATGAACTGGCGACATTGCTACAGCCAGATATGGCGCTGTGGCGAAAGCCTTTTGAATTGATGGTGGACAATGTGCTGTATCTTGGTGTCCCGATGCCCTGCCATGCGAACTGGGCTGCTCGTGCACGCAGGTCAGCTGCCACTGCTGTCCACGCTGGCCCCAGCACGGGCAGCGGCAGCACCGAGAGCGACCCAGCCAATCTTGCTGACGACGTGGCTGCCTCCCTGTTTAACACTCAGCCAGCTGTGCGGGATGTTCATTCAATTAAGCCCGGGACGACTTCTGTGACGGCCGCAGTCCAGGCCCCGGCCCAGGACAAGGCCGACCTGGATATGTTCCATGTGGTGTTCGTGCTTGACGTTGACAAGGTGCTTGACGATACCATCACTGCACATGATGCCCGTCCGGCACCTGAAGCGAATCAGACGCCGAGGCTGACTAAGTCTGCAGTCATTGACGTGGCACAGCGCGTGGCTCAAGCGTTTCAAGCAGAAAACGCACGGTCAGGGTACATGACACAGCAGGTTCAGCAGCTCCTGGAGGCCCGTGCCGCGTGGCTAGCCGCCTCTCCCACGTCATTGCGTGACGTCTCCGGGCGCCTGCTGCCCCCCGCGGCGGCACCCCCCCTGCACATGCCAGTGCATAGCCGCACGTTGACAGGGCCAGTGACGAACCCACCCCTGCGATCCTCTTCAAGTGCACTTTCAGACCGGGGCAGCAGCGTGCCCCCCCCCCTGATCCACACTGGGGCTGCAGGCAGCTCCATGGGCACCCCCCCCGCACTGCATGGGCGCATGTCGGTCACAACCACCGCGGTGCCCGTTGCGGGATCTGGCTCCAGAGCCCACACAGGCCAGAGCAGCGGGCACCCCGGGCAGGGCAGTGGGGGTGTCTTGGTGCACACACACCAGCAGGTGGTGCTGGACACGGATGAGCTGCTGAGGTCCCTGCTGCACTCCCCCCTTGCAAATGACCTTGTGCGGGTGTTCCATGCGGTGCAATCGCAGAACACACTGCGTCTACGCATCAACGGATGGACGACACTGTGCTTACGAGCGCACAGCGGCGCTGCGGGGGGGGCTGCTGAGCATGGCCTGCGTATGTACCACACACTGCTGCTGCACCGGCCCCGCTCAACGGTCATGGCGTCGCTGCCCCCAGATGGATCCAGCGCACTGCGACAGCTTGTGTTCGCCATCAACCCCTCCCGCAGCCTGGGGCAGCTTGCACTGGACATCGGTGCCGACCTGCCCACCGTCATTGACATGGGGCGGCACCTGGTGGCGTGGGGGGCGTGTTCCGCCATCAGTGTTCTGCACCGGGGCTCCAGATTTGTCCTCACAGCTGCTCGCACATCCGCTGTGGAGCTGCCACAGCTCGCTCAGGAGTTTTCTGCGACGTTTCCTGGGCGCACACTGCCGTCAGCGCTTGGGAACTTTCAGTCTGCCCGCGCAATTGGGGACGTGTTATCTGAGCTGGACACACACAGACGCTGTGCCTTGTTCATACAGATCACACTATGGCTGCTCAAGAAGGGCTTGGTGGCACAGGTGTGCTCACGCCTGCGATTTGTGCCGTGTCGTGACATGCCGGCAGCAGTGTCTGCATATTTTCAGGGCTGCCTGCTTCCTGTGGGGGTGCTTGGCCCGTTAGAGCAGCATGCTGATTGGGTGGCTACACCAGTGGACGAGCACTTGGAGCAGTACATTGACGGAGAAGTAGACGAACTCGACGCACCCTCCCCCACGGTGGTCGAGCCCCCCTTCACCCAGCAGCTGTCCCCCAGCCCACCGCCACCACCGTCCCAGGACGCAGATGCAGACGCCGCAAAGGCACGCCTGTGGCTCATTAAGCGCATTGCACAGCGACTGCAATCGAGCTCTGGCACTGGGGCTGTGGGCGGCGGGCGGCCGAGTGCAGCTGACGACATCATCGCGGCAGCCTCCGCGTGTGTGGATAGCTTCCTGTGTGTGCTACCTTACTGTAACGGCAGTGTGCAGCTGGAGGAGGCGGCGCAGGGCGCCCATCTGCCCCTGCGCACTCTGACACAGCTGCTGGAGATGCTGCCCGACATGTTGACGGAAGTGGCGGTGGCGCAGACACCTGTGGGCATGGCATGATTGACGGAAGTGGCGGTGGCGCAGACACCTCTGGGCATGGCATGATCGGAGCGTGAGATGTGTTCGCCTTGCAACTGCCGATGCTTTGAACTCACTACAAGCTCCCCTGGTGGATGTCAGTGCACCTAGATTGTCTGCAGCTGCCCCCTGTGACAATTCATTCCCCAGTTGCTAGTCTAGCCTCACAGCACTGGCCCCACAGAGCTGCCCCCCCACCCAGCCACACCTGCCTCCGCGAGCAGCGGCACCAGGTCTGAGCGCGCCCGGGAGCGTGCACGGTGGTCTGCCAGCAACAGTTTGCGATCTGCCATGTGCTGCTCGTACTCGCTGTACGGCAACCACGCTGCTTTGCGGTCGGCGCCGTACATCTCGCGAAGGGTGGCAAGTGTACCATACAACGCGTCCAGCTGCGCTGCACCAATGTACGCACGCAAGCAGTACCCATCGGTTAGCCCCGTGCCCTGCAGCTGGGCCAGCAGCTCCGCACGCCCCACTCGGTGGTGGGCGATGGCGGTGTCCCGACTGGGGTCCAGCAGTCGCACATTGCTCTCAATTACGTCCAGGCCGCGGTTGCAATTCCACAGTGCATCCCAGAAGCAGTACCAAAATGCCTCCTGTGGGTGCACGACAAGCCGTTGCATTTGCTGTATGGGTTCATTCACGGCACGCCCTTGGGTTTTCATCAGTGTCATTGGCTCGAGAAGTGGGTTAGTTTCCCATATGCTCAGCAGCTTGATGAACTGCTTCAAATCACAGCGAATATTGGAGAAGACCATCGGATAGAACGCATTTGACAAACTGTGCTGTTTGGCGTTTTCTTCCTGCACAGCTTCCGCACGATACAAGTCAACAACTGTCTTCCTTTCAGTTTCAGGGTCGTGACCATCTGCTTGCAGTTGCGTAAGTGCAGTCCGAATAAGCTTGCGAGGATAGTCATTGTACCTGGGGGCATCAAAGTGGTGGCTGAAGCCCACTGAGTCGGCGCCCCCAGACTCTTTGCGTTGCTGTGCACAGCACGTGCCTTGCTTGACTTCAGTGCGCACAATTTCCAAATCGAACCCACGGGACATCGACTTCTTCTCCGCCACCCGCACCCGCACACGGACGGTCTCAGATGCACCAATTGTGTCTGGTTTCATGTCAATAGGCGCATTCCACTCAGAGGCGATGCGCAAGACGGCACGGTTGCGGCGGCGCTGCTGCACCTTGGGGTGCCGGTTCAGCTGCACCAGCTCACGGATGTCTTCCCATGAATGCAGTTGCGCCGTCATGTCGTCGTCATCATATGCCAAGCATACATGGAAAGGAAATGCCACCACGTGTGCCTTGGCAAAACATGACGTAGCCAGCACACCAGGGGCCCGGTCCCAGTACACATCCACGCCATCAATCTCTCGCATGCAGGCGGCACGGTCGTCCGCAACACCATCAATCGTGAGGTCAATAAAGTGCCGCTTCAGTGCTGCCCGGCCGTGCTGCTGCGCCAGCACATGCAGCTCCGCGAGGCGCTCTGCTGCGGCGGGGTCGGCGCTGCGCAGGACAGAGCGCAGGGCGGGCTGCCACACCCGCTTCAGCAGCTCCTGCTCCGTGGAGTACTGTGGTTTGCCGTCCGCACACAGCACAGAGCCCAGGTTGCGCCGCAGGGAGTTGTCCGCTGGAGATGACAACAGGTTGCGCGAGGCACGCTGCGCCAGTAAACGCACCCATGTCCAGCCAGACGCGATCACTCCAACTACTGTCGCCAGGTACACCGCATTCACTGCAATGATGATGTAGCCGATAGCCACCTGCGAGTTAGGTTGCTTCTCCAGCAAGAAGCCAGTTAGTGTGAGTCCTGCGGTCAACAGCATGCTGCCTCGCCCACACACATCCAACACGTTGGCAGAGTAGCTCAGGTAAGGGGTGGTCTGGAACACAGCAAATGTTGCCAAAGCAGCCACGTTGGTCGCCAACTGTGGAAGCTCCCCAGACGCCAGGACTGAGGCGCTGAAAGTGAGAAGAACCTTCAAAAACAGTACAATCACTTGCCAATATGCAGCTTGGCGGGTGAGGTCTTTGTATAAAAACAGAAAAGGAGACTCGCGCTGCCGGGGGTCATTTCGCAGGTCATCTTGGTACATGGCATCACTGAAGGGCACCAGCTGGCCCTGTGCGTTTCGGCGTCGCGATGGATCGTCTTGAGACCCCTTGGGCTTGTTGCTTTGGATTGTGTGATACATGACGATCGGCAGTGCAATGCTGAAGGCTGCAAGCACGAAGTATGCTGCCACGCTTGCGATGTAACCCCCTTCAAACGAAGTGCACTGGCAGTCGGTGTAGTCTGAGCGGTAGCCCGTCAAGGTAAAACCTTCGCGTAGTTTCTTAGCCAGGCCTGGGGAGCACACCACGAACTCCAGGGCCGTTTTGGACACGGGCACATACAGAAAATTGGCAAGATATAAAGCAACCTTCATGAAACGCACCGTGCGAGCTTTTTCCTGCAACGCAAAGGACTGTGTGCTGAATGGGAAAGCGAGACGAAGCTGTGATTCATACCTTCTTCAAGTCATTCCACGAGTCAGCCTCCCGGCCCTGCAGATGCTCCTTCACTTGCAGGGATTGAATGTGGCCAATGAGCACCAGGAACACCACAGCTACTGCAACAGCTATTCCCAGCCAGGCAAACACCTCAATGTAAGACTCAAAGATACTGGAGATTCTAGCCCAGTTGCCTGTGACGAAGCTGAAGACTGTTCCGAACGTGTTCCGCAGTGGTTCGATCACATCCGCATTCACATAGTTCACAATGAGCGCATACAGCTGTAGGACATCTGCAGCTATGCGCGTTTTCATCCACGCTGCAGCTGATACCGACGCGAACATGTGAGCCAGCATGTGACTGCAACCAGCTGAATTAGCTGCAACGGCATTAGGCGACAGCTGTCGATGCTGCCAATTGTTGTATGTGTGATCCACCAGGGTACTTGCAGCGTTGCGGAATTGCTCGTGTGTGTTTGTCGCCATGAGGGCTGCGTCGGTGTCATCAAAGTCGCATAGCGAGCCGCTCCAATCAGACTCAGTTCCGTACTTGAGGGCATGAACAGTCCACACGGGCTGACTGCCCTCCACCCAGAAAATTGCTTGCAGCCCATTGGATGTGGAGCCGAAAAAAGGAGCCCTCAACCGGTAACAAGGGGGGGTGTCGTGGTTGCCTGCGAGAGACACGCTGTTGCACCTGGTACTGGCAAGAGCGGCGTGTTCCAAGAACAGTGCCTGCCATTCAATAGCAATCAGCCCCCCTGAGAATGCATTGCGCTCGACTTTGAGGGCCTTTGCTGGCTTGAACTGCGTGTTGTTGTACTCCCAGTGCCACCCATGGCCCCACTCTGCGACAACAAGGTGGGCGCACTGCATGGTGCAGTCCTCAGTGACCACTGCTGGAAGCAGCGTGTGGCCTTCTGGCTCCTGCAGGTAAACAACGCGTGTGCAGCGGACGAACAAGAATGCCGGGCGTGTGCGCAGCAGTGCTTACGCTGTCGACAGCTGCCTTGCATGCGGGGACAAGCAGCACGTCCCCTACAACCAAGGACGAGTCAGCGCTGAGACGCTCACTGGATGACATAGGGACCAGCATCCTGTAAAGAAAGAGATGAGTGACATCGCTGTCGGTGAGCGCATACATATACAAAGTGCTAGCAGAGCCAGTGTGCTCTGCAAGGGACTCGCCTTTTCCCAAGGGGCTGCACGTGCTCTTGCATAGCGATCTGGCACCGGCCAGATTCATCCACCGCCGCCAGAGTTGCAGGCAAGAAACATGTGCGAGCCATGCACGTGAGCTGCTCCATCGCAGGCTGCTGCACGGCGGCAACAGACTGCTGCTCCTGAGCAGCTGCCAGCGGCGGCGGCACCGTCTGTAGCCGAAAAGAGGAGATACCAGCATCTTGTGCAGCACACAAAACGAGCATTTCATCTCCAGCCTCGGGCAGAGCACAAGCAAGCTCGGCTTTCAAAGCTGCATTCGCTTTGCTGCTGGCTTTCGGTGCAGTGTGCTTCAGCTCGACTGCTGCAGCTGCTGCTGCTGCTGCTGCTGAGCGTGATGAGAAGCAGGGCAACACACCGCCACAGGAAGAGTGCTTTGTCTCTTGCACTTCTCGGTCTCTTGGCAAATCCATGATAGTCCTAGTTGTGTTGGCAAGCTTGCCCTGTCAAATACTGACAGTCAAGAAAGTAGACTTTACAGTGCAGCACGGTCGCTGTGCGACCACAGGAAGCGATTTTTCAACAAATTCAAGAGCCTAGAAACTCCACAGCGACAAGATGGCATACACTCAATTGACAACCACAAGTTTTAGAGCCGACATCGGCAACATGGGCTACAGTACGCAGCCCTGGAAGGGGGGCTGCAGTCAAAGTCCAGCAACAGTGCTCCCCCTTCTCACCAATACGCACAGAGCTGCCACACCTCTCTGGGATCTGAAGGCATCGATTTATTCTGATTTCGGCATCTACGCGAGGATGTAGGGGGGGGTGCCTCTGCCCCTCCCGCATTCAGGGGAGGGGATGCCCCCCTGGTCCCGCTGCAGGCAGCATCCGACGCCGCGGATTGCAGCGAAGAAGCATTCACAAGCGACTCAGATGATACGAGTGATCGAGATTCAGATTCCTCCTGGGATGCATTTGATGCAGGCACCACTGACGCATATGCGCACTCACTGCGCCTTCCCCTCTTGTCCTCCGCCCCTCGCCGAAGGCGGCCGAAGGTGGACTCACCGACCGCCAGGCCCAGTTCTCTTGCAGGAAGTAAGTGTGCGTCGTGCTTTGTTGTGCGTAGCATGTCACCCAACGCCCCCTTTGCCCAGGCATGCGCCCCATTCGACTGGGGGCCGATATTAAACTTCCTACACATACAGCAACCACTCAGCCCGACCCTGCCTGCGGACTGCTCTGTTCATACCAGCTTGTGCTTTTGGCTGCAATTTTCTGTACGTAAAGCCTGTTCTCTGCCACCGCATGCATATTCACTCGCCAGTGACCTTTGCTCTCGTTGCAGTTTTGGGGATGCCCAAGTTCAAGAAGCTGTTCGGCCTCCTTAGTCTGTTCGCCGCGGGGAACGACAATGAGACCCTTGGGCAGCATCTGCTGAACAAGATCATCACATTTTTTTCGTTATTTGTGTTCCTTTTCGCTGTTGCACTGACCCTGGCCTGCGGTTCAGTGCTTGTGCGGACTCGGTGCCCAATGGTGCCGGTGCCACTGAGCCCACGCTTTCTGGGGCTGGCGATGGCCGCACCGTCTACATACTACTTGTTCCAGCAGACAAATACGTTTCAAGACGAAATTTATGTGACTGCATTCATATTCGCTGGTATTGGGACATTCGTCATCGGGCTGTTTCAGTGCCACCCGATGCATCTGCTACAGACCAGCCTGGCGTTCGGCTTCAAAATCATGATGACGTCCTGCTTAGGTGGTAAGTCAAGCTTCGGGGCGCAGGACACACGAGCCTGCTGTGACCGCACCCATGGGGACCCAGCAAGTGCACGTGCAATTGCAAGCGGCGCCTCCAACAGAGTCTGTGCCACTATGCATGCTGCAACATCGGCGAACACACCCTTAGCTGCAGATTGGCTGTGCAACCTTGTGTCTGCTTTTGCGTTTGCAGTTTCGCCGCTTTTGATCTTTGCGGCCGCTGTACTGTCTTTGGATTTATTGTTTGCATCGCAGTGGCAGTCAGCGGGGCTGAAAATCAAACTTGTGGTTTGGGTCATCGGCATTTCATTGTGGAGTGTGATTGTGTTTGGCGATTTGGTTTTTCTCACAATCAGCACTGCCATTGTCGCTCAACTGCCCAAGAAGCGTTCCACCATTCTGCACCGGGGCTGCTCGAGGTGCATGGTGCTGAACGTCGCCATGTCTTCCATGGGCAGCCTCGCGCTGGGTGCCGCTTTGACGCACTTTGCTAACTTAATGGTTGTGTGCACATTCTTCGTTTCGTGGGCAGGGCCAAAGCGCCCCGACCCAGAGCACTCCATCGGGCTTTTGGTGGGGGGGAGCGCGTTGAGCCCAGATGCTGCGGCCCTTAGTCGACAGACCCGGAGCTCGCATGACTCGAATTGTTGTTTGAACTGTTTTGCATGCTGTGAGAGCTGCTTCGCCTGGACAAAAAGCATGTCGAGATTCGGGAACGAGGCGTATGTTCTGCTTGCGCTTACGGGGCAAGACTTTGTGAGCTCCACCCGTTTGACTGCTCGCATCACCCGATACCGTCGCCAGACGGAGAGCTTGCGGGAATTGAAGACCAAAGCTGTCTTCTTGGCTTTGGGCCTGGGCACTTCTTTCGTTGCCCTGTGTGCTTCTGCAGGCGCCAACCTCGCAGGCAAGACTGACCAAAACGAATTGGGCAAGGCACACACACCCCTGACGTACGCCGTGATCGGAGCCTTATTTGCCGCTCTCACCAGCATCTCCGTACTGCAGTCGGTGCAGGCGCTAGCCATAGCTCCCGTGGTCACGCTCATGTGCTTTCCTGAGGAATGCCTTACCTGCTCTCAGCACGGTGAGGCTTACTGGGCAATCATGCTGGCGTGGCTGGAAGAGGACAGCAACATGACGGAGGGCATGAAACTGCCACGGGCCTTGGAGAAGGAGTTGAAGCACCGCCGGGCAGCAGTCACCTGCAATGTGAACAGGTACTTGTAGCGGACGGGCCCGTGGGCAGAGGTATCCACAGCCACCTGCTGCTGCTACTTCAGAGCATTGCCTCCGGACGGTCATGGTAAAACTTGTTCTGTTCAGCGTGCAACCTTCAGTCTGACGGCGACTTCAGCCCTGTAGCCTTCCACACCACGTGCAAGGGGGTGGCGATGGAGTGAGCGGCTAGCACGCTGCGAAACCAGACCAGCCCTCTCGCAATCGATGAAAATTTTCCAAGAACACGATTTCCACCGCACCAATTGCCACAAAATTGTTTGTTCCACTTTGACTGAGTTCATCGAGCTTTTACTGGGCGGACGTGGTCGATAGTACATCTATCGCGACATTTACTTTGAGGGACGCGCTTTCTAGAAGTAGCATGGAGAACTCAGAGCAATCGAGCCCACAATTCAGTGCATTGCATTATGCAGGCGCAGTTCCAAACTTTGCGCCACCTGATGCGCATGACCCACAGGACAACCTGCAAAGCATGGACGGCGCTCTACTAACGCCAGAGCGACCACCCTCGCAGCAGTCTGCAGGGACGACACCTGGCAACTGGATGGCCAGTATGCCGGAGCTACCACCTTCACCTGCAACTGGCATACCTGCAAGGGCTGAACTTGCTCATCTGCCTCAGATTCATGCCCAAGCTGGCGCCGCGCTAGGCACCGTTTCGTCAGCGTTTCATTCCCCGCCTCGGCCGCAACGCCAGTTGGCTCCGGAAGCTGTCACTGGAAGTGAGGTAGCTCCTGCCTCGAACGCGCATTTATACAGTATTCCGGCAACCCCTCCTCGAATGCCTCGTGGAAATGCCGGGCACTACTTGCCAGTGGCTGGAATTGGAGCACAAACTACCACGCAGCCTGAGGCAGCCAGCTCGTTGCCAGCAAGCCCTTCCAGCACCGCAAAGCTTCCCAGTGGCCTACTCAGCGCTGCACGCGAGGAAGCAAATCATGAAATCGTTCGCTTATCCACTAATGGAATTGAGATGCACGCTGAAAACTTCCAGCGCTTCAAATCTGCGTACGATTCTACCACTCCTGTGTGTGTAGTTGGCTTCCTGGGAGACACAAGCGCTGGCAAAAGCCACACAATTGCGTCTCTGATGGAACCTCATGAAGAGTAAGTATCAGTTAAAAGCTTGGCAGCACCGCAAGCGCAGATTTGGGCGGGGCTCCATTCCGCGCTGGTTCCGCGCTTTGCGTGATACGCCCCGCCCCGCTTGGGTTAGCTTCGCTTCAGTGCCTGCGAAGTCCTTTATTACTGGGTGCCGCCCACCCAAAGCACCTCAAGTATGCTTTCTTGGACGATGATTTTGTAATGTCTGCCTTTGCCTCCATTATTATTTCCATTCTTGTACAGCCGGCCATACTGCCAACCAGCCAACAGACAGGGGAGCGCAACGACATTCAATGTGAACTTGTTCACCTGCCGTTCCCTCGTGCCAGGCATGCTCGTGAACATGGTAGATTTTGAGGGCGAGCACGGCACCGCTGCTCCCCTCATGGCCACGGTGCGTATTGAGCTTACGCTGCGCTGCACCTGCTGCTGCAACAATTACCCCCCTGCCTTGCTGCACAGGCTCGCTCCATGTCGCCCATGCTGAGTGCAAGGCACACAGCTGTGGCGGAGTACTTCCCAAAGCTGGCGTACACCACTTCCGACATTGTCGTGGTGGTGTGCCGTGAGCCGTTTTACAACAGACGGTACCTGGAGCGGTGCCTGGAATTCGCCAAGCGGGCAAATGCAGGCGTGACGAACGTGGATCGACCGGCACTTGTGCTCCTGGGGAATAAACTACCAGGCGAGGAGTGTGTCACCGACGTGAATGCCTCTACTGGGCAATTCTTCTCCGCGTGGGGCGAAGACGCGAAGGTGCTGGACTCGTATTTCTCAGCGGTGGTGTGCCTTTACATGCCCCACAAAGGCAACATGTGGCGCCAAGACGGAACAGTTGTGGACGGCGCCGATGTGTTCCACGACCAAATAGGCAAGCTGCGGCATATCCTGCAGCAGCTAGCGCTGAAACGCATGAGACGCTCCCGCCTACTGCTTGCCACAGAGGGCAGCAGCGCATCCGCGGCAGCCGACGCAACAGACGATCAGCGGCTCATCACACAGCACTGCGGGTTGTGGTTTACCCTCCTGCCCTACGTCGTGCAGGAGCTGAACTCAAACCGGGGTGTGAATGTGACTGAGCTGCTGGACCGAGCTTGGGCCTCAGCCGTGAGCGGCTCAGGGGGTGCAGGGGGCATCACTGGCGAGCGGGATTTGGACGTGTTCATGACATTCCTGGCATCCCTTCGGCCCCCCCGGGCACTGTCCATGAGTGCCCCCCGCTTCAACGAGGACGTGCTCCTGCGGTACGAGCTGCTGCGGAAATTGATGACCAGTGTTACCCAGCGACTGCTGGCGTGCCGCCTGCGCCGACTGGACCCGGGGCTGCTGGTGGAAACCAAAGTCCGCAGCTACGTGCGCAGCACCAGCAGTGCAGTACTTGACCTTCTGGACGGCCTCATGCCCTGCTTTGCGGAGCTGGACTGCGCTGCCATGGGGGTGCAGCCCGTCACACGGCAGGGGGAGTCGGTGCTGTGCCTGGAGGAGGCGCGGGTGCACGGAGCAGGGGGGGGACACCGGTGCAGTCGGCGGGTGCGACCAGCAGGGAACAGTAGCCTGTGGAACCAACTGCTGGCAGGCACTCCGTACAATGCCACGTGGGAGGGGCATTTCAAGGCCCCCTTGACGGCCAGCGACACCCCCCTTGACACCCTTGTGGAGGGGGTATGGGAGGCAGTGCACCAAGACGACCGCTCCTTCCTGGAGGCGCTGCTGCACCTGCAGCAGGCAGGTGCTGACGGCTCCAAGCGCATTACCATCGGCTTCGTGCCGCTGCCTGGGGCTGACACTCCCCTTGAGCCTGTGCAGGGGGGGGCAGGCACGGACGTCACACGCGTCAGCATCATCAGCTCCATGTCGTCATCGGGGGGGGATAGTGCCGCTGCAGCCGAGCCTGCCCAGCAACGGGGGGCACAGGAGGCAGGCGTCAGCAGCCAGTACAGGGGGGGCATATCGGCATCTGTGAGGGGGGCCCTGCAGCTCATGCCAGCCCTGCCCCCCCCACAGGACGTACCCTACTGTGTGGGCTGCGGGCGCCGAAGCACTGATGCTGCAGCCTCAGGCCAAACAGATGGCCTTGCAGAAAGCTGCGAGGCAGGCGTCTCTGCGGAAGCAATGGGTGGCACAGCTGGTTCCTGGTGGGGGGGCATGCTTTCGGCTGTGGGCCTTGCACCCCCCCCCGCCCAGGGGCTTGAGGGGGGGGGTGGTCGTGGCAGCAGCGCTGCTGCAGTTGCCGCAGAGCTCGAGGCGGAACTGGCGCGGCAGGTGGCGGAAGACACTGCGGCAGAAGTGGCACAAGCCCTGTCAAGGGGGGCTACAGTGCGTGCCAAGCGGCCAGACCTGGGCTCCAAGCGTGTGTCTTTCTCCGTGGAGGGGGCCTCCGTAGCAAGTGATGCTGCTGCATCTGAAGGGGGGGGCGGTAGGCGCAGGGGGGGTCTGTCAAAGGCTGCTGCGGGGGGCTCCACGGACCCAGCCACCCACTACGTCTGGCTTGGGCTGTGCCAAGTGTGCTGGAACGCCGTGCACCCAGCGCACCCTGCAGCTGAGTGACAGCTCAATGGCATTGCACAATGCAATTGTCTGCTGTGCCAGCTGTACAGTCCCCAAAACCGAGACAAGGCGGGCCCATGCATGAAGTGCCCTGTCCTGTCCCTGGTGAGGGGGCTCAAGATGTTACGCAAAGTGCAGGTTTCTTTCAGTCATCGACTTTTCAAGCGCAAAATCAATTGCACTGCTTTTGATTCACCGTGTACTAGTTGCAGTTGTTAGCACAGTTGCGAAAAAGGTTGCCTCATAGATCCGTTTCATCACGACATTTCGGCTACAATACAGACTGCACTGTGAATCTCCAACTTCAAGACTGTATACTCTGTCACCTAACATACGCAGTAAATCATGTCACAGTATGCTCCTCCATCATTTGGCTCCTTCTCCATGGCTGGTACGTAGTAATGACCAGAGCCGGCATCCAGCAGCGGAGTTTGCCAACTCGCTGTACGCTGCCGTCTTTACAGGCAAGGTCTGCATCGTCACAGGCGCTGCATCTGGCATTGGCAAATCTATTGCAAAGCTTTTACAAGACAAAGGCGCCCGATTATACATGCTAGATGTGAATTGGAGTGCCTTGGCTTCCACAGCTCAGGAGCTGAATGCACGGTATTTCGGCAACTCGGCGGCTCCACAGGACTCCACTGCAGAAACAGGCACCAGCTCAGACACGCCGTACTCCAGCACAGCCTCTCAAATACGACAAGCAATCCGTGAGTGGCGCCCCTGCATGGACTGTACAGACTCTTGATTTCACTTGTCTCCCCCCCCTCTGTGCAGCCATCCACTGCGACATCACCAGCGAGGCAGCAGTCACGCACGCATTCGCGACCGTGTTGGCCAGTGCAGGAGCGCTGCATGTGCTCGTGAACAATGCCGGCATCGGCAGTGTGGGCAGCGTGGCAGAAACAACCCTGGGGGAACTGAACTCTTTGTATGATGTGAACGTGAAAGGCACCTTTCTGTGTCTACGGGCGGCCGTGAAGGCTATGCTGCACAACGGCGACCGCAAACATGTTGCCCAGGGGGGTGGGGGATCCGATGGCGCCCTGCCGCAGCCCTGGCTTTCAGCCGCCAGGGGCGGGGGGGCTGACAGCCCTGCCACAGAGGCGCATTCGCACCCCCCCTCGACACCCCTCATGCAGCGAGCAGTGTCGGCGCCCACTGAAGGCACCACCATGGTGAGCAGCACAAGCCCAGAAGCCATCAAGCCATCGCCAGATGCGGGCACCGATACAGCGGCAGCACAGGGCAAGATGCGGCTGTCTGCAGCAGCAGCAGCAGCGGGCACAGCAGGCACGCCGGCCTGGGGGACAGCACCATCGCAGGGAGCGCCTGCTGTACATAAGACCAATCCGATATATCCCCCCTCACCGTCACTTAAGGGGGGGGTCTGTATCAACGTCAGCAGCATCACCGCCCAAGTGGGCATGTCTGAGCGCTTTGCTTACTCCGTGTCCAGTGGCGCCATCGCAGCCATGACTCGCAGTGTGGCAGCCGACTACGCGGCACACGGCATCCGGTGCAACACCGTGCTGCCGGGGCGGGTGCACACCAAGTTCATGGACGAGTATCTTGCCCAGGTGTGCCCGGGGGAGGAGGCAGCACAGTTGGCGCGCCTGGGGTCGTACCATCCCCTGGGGCGCATGGCTGAGCCCAAGGAGGTGGCGGCACTAGTGCTGTACCTTGTGAGTGACGAGGCGGCGTTTGTGACGGGGTGTGAGTACAATCTGGACGGGGGGGCCGCCGCCATTCGGCAGTGAGGTGGGTGAGAGGAAGTGGTCACAAGATGCACACACGTGTGTAGACCTTATTCCCGGCTGTAAACGGCTCTGCCCGCTTCGCCGAGCCCCCGCGGGGGGTACCAGTGCCGTGAGGCGCATGTCCCCCGCGGCGTCCCTGCCTGCCCAAGACGCCCCGACAAGACGATAGGTGCTCGAGTTCCACAACAATTTTAATCGAGTTGTAGTTCATGGCTTAGTCTTCATCAGCCTGCACTTGATCTGTACGTGGACTGCCAGCAGACGCCACAGTAGCGTATAATACTTTCCTGGGGACACTGAGCTGACCGACGCGGAGTTCCCACTGGGTGCACTGTGTCCCTGGCACCAACCCCATCTGCATCCGTGTCGCCCACCCCGTCGCCATGGACACCAGACTCTCCGTATCTGCCTGCTAGCGCTGTGGCTGCTGAGGTAGGCCACAGCGGTCTGCGTGGTCAAGCTGCCGACACTGAGGACAAACACGACTTCAACATCCAGCCATTGCCGGCACGGTGTTTGTGGTGGTGTTAGTGACGGCCATTGGCGTCGGCGTGTGGTTTGCCGTGAAGGCGGCTCGCAGCGGGGGCAGCGCTGTCGCCAGGGCAGCCTCCAAGGCTGCTGCAACTGCTTGAGCTATCGAGCCAAACTTTGCGAATGTCAGTGACCAGTGAGTCTGTTATTCAATTAACGAGGCCCACACACACATCAGTTGTTGAGTTGCCTTCAGTATCGGTAGCAATGACAGCCGTTGGCAGACCACAGCGCAGGATGCACTGCCCAGAGGCGTCTCGCCACTCATCCGTGATACGCCCCCCTGTGGCTGGCGGCTGCTGCACTGCCCCTGTTGGTGCCACCCCCCGCTGACACCGCGGCTGCCGATGCTGCAGTGGCTGCAGCCCGGCTGATAGACGGCTCACTTGTAGTTTTGGCAGGCGCGCTCACAGAGACTGCGGCTTTGCTTGTGTGGCCGGGCACTGCTCCAGGCTGCTTGTCGGCGCACTGCTCTGGGAACAGCTCTCGCATGAAGCGGCGAGCCATCTTGCGTCCTCCAACTGCAGATGGCTCCACTCGCGCAACGTAATCCCGCGTGTCACTTGAGTCAAGCACCTCAAACAGGGGAATACAGGTGACAGGGATGCCGTGCACATCGAAGCCCTGGGCGTTGATGCGTTCAAACATTGTGCGCAGGATCAGCTGTACCTTGGCGGGGTTAGTGTCATACCCAAGCAGCCCCAGTAGCCGGTCTGCCCAGCTGCCACTGGGTGTCTCATCTGGGTAGTATATCATACACACCAGGATGCGCTCTGGCTTGCGCTCATCTGGGACGTCCAGCATGCGCTGCAGCCAGTGCTGCACTCCGCCATGGAGAAGTTTCTCCAAGTGCCCTCCTCCAAACGCCCAGCCGCTGCGAATGGCCCAATCAGGAGACCAATTCATGGCTGCAACACTCATCTGCACGTTCATGGTGCGTTCATAGCGCTTTCATGCTAAAATAGCACCGAATCACTCACTGCTGTGCACGTGCTTGGAGCCAACGCAATGTCGTTGCCGCCGAGACTGGCAACTACAAAGTCTCCAGCTCGAATGTTGTCTCGAATGAATGCATCTTGGGGTAACAATGCATCGTCTCGGTCGGCAATGGTCGTTGCTTCCACTGATGTGTTGATTGTGACAACACGCCCAGGGCCCAAATCCTCGGCGGCAATTGAGTTACACCAAAAGGACACATCATGTCCCATGACTGGAGGCGACAGCACATGTTCATATCCATTTACAGCTTTAGAGCCAATTGGACAACTGGGTGCCATGAGTTGGTCCACATAGCTTCTGGGCCCGTCAAAAAGCCAGTGTTTATTGTCCAAAGAAGAGTCGCCAGCGAGCCACACTCGTTTTACACCAGGTGCACTGAATGCAGTGTGTGCAACGATTGTGCGCAAGTGCTGTGATAGATGCCCGTGCCACTCTATATAGAACGCCTCTGTATCAATTGTGGCTGCTGCTGGGCTTGATTTGGTCTGAGAAGCCATATTAGCCTCAATCCTTCACAGTTGCTTGCGAACGGCTGCTCCGACTTTGAATCAAGAAATGTTGGTAGTACTCCTTGAAACAGCGTGCATTTCACCAACAAGATCTTCTGAAGATCGCTTGTAGGTTCTTATGTGTGTTACTTTTGTCCATATTGGCAACATTTCAGGCAAGATTCGCAAGGGCTTTTAGTGTTGTGCAGGAGCTTTTGCTGGCCCCTGTCCTGTCCCAATTGGCCTGTTGTGCGCTGCATCGAAACCATACTATTGAGCCCCTCCCTGCCATCATCTGCTCGATGTTGCTGGTGGTCAATCAATTCACACAAACACACATTCTCGGGTCGCGACGTATTTGTCGGGGAAGGGCTAGGGGCCCGATGCACTCGTCAGACAGCAGGAGGTCCGCTCCCAGATACTCGACTCGTCTGCTCGGCTGCTGCAGCTTGGGCTTGCTCACGTGGAACCCGATGCGCTCCATGCGGCCGACTACGGCGAGGAATCTCTGGCACGCCTCCTCCTCGGTGTCCCGCATCACCAGCAAGGTATCATCGATGTACACTTGCTAGTGATCACCTGGGTCCAGATGGATGTGAGCAGCTTGCCTGGCCGCCTCCCCTGAAAGGAAACAGAAAAGGTAGCGGGAGGCCCAGTACCCAAAGGGGTAGGTTTTGGTTTTGTGTCCCCATGTGGCACCCCCCGCCCGGGACACTCACCAATCAGATGCGCACGGCTTCAACTTCACGAGGGCGTACCCTTCGGCAAAGTCGATAGGCTCCAGCCATGCGTCCTCGGTCAGGTGTTTCACTGCGTCGGCCAAGGTTGAAGTCCTCATTGGCAAGGCCACTGTGGCCTTCAGGTTTGCTGGGTGCAGGTCGTAAACCGCCCGCCGCTTGAGTTTGACACATTGCGCTACTCGACAATAAAAAGGGCCGCATCGCTCCCCACACACAGCCTCACGGGGGCTTTTTCTTGAAGATGCTGTTCACACTGTTCATGAGGCCTCTGCTCGTCAGCTGGCATGGTGAGACTACACAGTCAGCTGGCATCGATTTTGAGTGCGATAATGCTCTGGTGCCTTGTTCCTGGCCTGCTGGCTCAATGTTAATTCAGTCAGGATAGTGAAGGAAATTCTTTGTATCCAGGGTTTATTAGGTTGTTGTTGATTGCTCAAAGCACACCAAAAAATACAGCAGTTGCAAAAGTAAACACAAAGTTGGTGCATGGTTGTCCTGGTTACAAGTTGTTTCAGTCTGTCAGGGGAGCGCAGTGTCTGGCTTGGGGAAGAAATTGCTACCAGCTGCAGCCCACAAACAGCCAAGCCACCAATAGCTACATTGGCAGCACCGGCATCAACACATATTCAAGGACAAGTGTGTTGACATCGCTTTAATTCGTGTCGCGTTTTGAGAACTCTGTTCGATAGTGCTTCAGCTTTTGTACCTCAGCTCAGTTTTGTGAAGCAGCTTCGATGGCTTCCGCTGTGCAGCGGCGCCAAAGAAAGCTCAAAGCGCAAGCGGGTGGCCAAAGGAAAATTGGCAGGAAAGGATGCAACAAAAAATGGCACACATATTTAAGCCATGAGTTGGAGGCAAAATGCTTTCATGCTGGATTGAGCGGCACAGACTTGATATTCATGCAGCAGAGAGGTTTGCTGCCGCTCCCTGACACCGGGCGATCAAGTGTTTCCTTGTTTTCCAGTTTTGACTTCATGCGACGTCCGCTTGTTGGGCAAGCTTCTTTGATTCATACCCTCCCAGCGCTCGGTGAGGTACCAGCGGCTCCGTGGTGCCCCCAAGCTCAGAGTGCTAAGACATCTCGCGACGATGTTTCTTGCTGGCTCAATCGGCAAACGCAACCCATGAAACGAACCAAAGCAACCATACCTGGATGTCACATGACAATCAGGGCTGTATGATAATGTTTGGTGCTAAGTTTCGGGCTTGGTCCCATCGATCCCTCACAGGTGTGGTCTCAACAGACGCAACATGCGGTAAATGAAGCCATTTTATTTGCATACACAGCAAGTCTTGCAAAGAACAAGCTCTACGCATCACTAAATTTGTGTTTTCATCCAGATATTGTGACTGTTATGCATTTCAGCTATAGATATTGTGCTGGATACCCACCAGGTCACGACTCATTGTGTCATTGCAGCATCATGACTCAGCCTGAGGGGCCGCCTGTCCGTTGACTGGTACTACCAACCTTGCTGAGAGGAAACATGCAGCTCTAACTATTCACTACAGTGCATTGCACACTCAACAAGCACACATGTGGCTTGGATGTCTCAGCGGGCCAGCCTGCAATCGCTGCAGAGCACAGCGCTCAGGCCAGGCGTTGGACAGAGCCGGGCGTCATCAAACGGAAGCTGGAACCAAGCTCGAGTTCACATCTGCACCAAGCACAATACTTTGCGCTCCTCCAGCTTGGGCTTCGTTCTTGCGTACGGTAGCCAGCATGGCACCGCCCATGACACACATCAAGCAGCACGCCAGTGCAAGCATCACACCAGGCAAGATGATTGCCGCCAGCATCAAGTCCATGGCGGGCTTGGCAC
>Ga0307982_1000638_pt1 | contig 27585 bp, 23 predicted proteins | sample OrgLakmetagen989_FD_201847 | JGI IMG/M metagenome (GOLD analysis project Ga0307982, IMG submission 201847) | Saline water microbial communities from Organic Lake, Antarctica - #989 | ecosystem: Environmental > Aquatic > Non-marine Saline and Alkaline > Saline | place: Antarctica: Organic Lake...
AAAGCTCTTCCGCTTCCTCCACAGGCTGTACAGGCTGACCAGTGGGCCCACGCTTCGCAGATGTGAACAGAAATGACCCCCCCATGTGTAAGGCGAGCACCTTTGCTGGGCCCTGTTTACGCCACGTCACACGGTACGTCAGGGGGTGACGGCCCCTGCTTTTCACAAAGGACTGCACCAGGAACTTGGCACGGTCTGCGCTGAGCAGGCGAGAGGCGAAGGAGGCCGCGGTCAGCACAGTGCTGTCGCTACGGCAACCGCCTGCCCAGGGGGCGGGGCTGCGCAGGATTGCAAGTGGGATGGTGCGCAGGTCTGCACCGGCATCTGCTTGGCGCGCGGCCATTCGAGCCCCCCTCAACAGGGATGCGCCGCCACTGGCGCTGCTGCTGCGGCGCTCTGATCGCAGCTCACGAGCACGTGTGCGTTCCTTGTTCCGAGTACCAGCCTCTTCGAAAGCCTGAACAGCTTTAGATGCTTTCTGGGTTGGTGTCTTCAGCGACGACACGATTGAGCGAGTAGACCCCCCCCCTGTGGCCCGGGCATGGGGGGTGGCAGCCCACGCATAATTCACTTTTCGGCCCTTACTGTCCGGAACACTCTCCTGTTCTGTCAAAGGCACAGGCGATAACCTGCGCTGCTTGGCACTTTTGCTGTTCGGCTTTCTCTCGGCGTGTTCTTCCTTGAAGTTGAACCGAACTGGGCGCGGGAGACTGCTCTGTGCCGGAGGCGGCGACTGCCCGGAGGAGGGGCCTGAAGGGGGGGGGCTTTCAGCACGGCTTGGGGGCTGAGCCCGCCCAGCTCCGCCCCGTAAAGTGACCTTGGCTTCCTCTGCTTTCTTTGCAAGCCGCACCGCTAAGCCCTGGGCAGCCGTTAGCGCCTCCAGCCTGGTGGACGCCAAGTCAGCAGCAAGCCCCATGTCGAAACACGACTCAGCAACACATCCGGAACGAAACGAGAACAACCAGCGATCCAGATTGCCCCCCACCTTCACCGAGAGACTGGGTGTTGCACCACCCTTGAAAGTGTTCCGTGTTCGCAGCCAGGCAGTCTCTTGTCCATCGCTTATGAGCGTTGCGGGCACATTGAATCCACGCATTGGGCGCCGCCCGCCTGCCTGCAGTGCCAGCCACAGCACTGAGTCCACCCCAGGCTGGAAGGGTAGGTGGGCGTAATACGCGCTGCCCAGCTGCGGGAAGGCGTCATGTGCATTGGCTGCCGCAACGGCAGCCTGCTGCAGTGCCTTGCTGCGGGCAAGGGCCCCACCGTGGGGCGATGGCTCTTGCAGCATAGCATGCAGTGTGTGGTTGAGCTGTGTGTCCGTTGTTGCCTCTGCAGGGCTGCCGGCTGCGACAGGCGATGAGCGGCCCTTGCCCTGTGGGCGGGCGCCTTGGGCTTGGTGGGCCGGCATGTCCACTTCCACTTCTGTGAGGAACGTGCCCCGGAGGGCAGCATCTTTGTCAGACTTAGGCATGATGGTATGTGATGTGTTGGAGAATCTGCACCGGCACGCGTGGTGTGAGCGCTGCGATGCTTGTGAAGGCATTTCTACGGCACTACACCAAACAACGGTCACGGAAGATATTGACAGCGGCTGAAAAAGCAGTCACTCTGTCCAAGCAGATGAATATTTCAACGGATGACCACGAATCTTGCACCTGAGCTTGGTATGGTTTGCCATTGAGGCACCTCTAGGCAGGGCAGGCCATGCCGTTGGCCGGTCGCAGCGGCCTGCCTGCCTCTGGCCGGCCGATCACACCACTGCAGCTCAAGATGCAGAGCAAACAATGGCAAGCACCAACCTTCAGTGAATTCCACAGCTCCTACAGCTGTGTGTTTCAGGGGTCCCTTGGCTGTGGTTTGTCTGCTGCAGTGTGTCTTGCCTTGTGTGTCCCTCTGCGCCGAATGCGCTCAACAACACAATGGTGAAGATCAAAAGGTAGTATAATTGTGCCCTATCACATAGACCTGGACAGGTATTTCATCAGCAGAAATTGAGTTCTCGATTGACAGCACACACGGTAAAACATCGCAGCAATTGGATGAGAGCTGCCCCCCTCCTGGATTGGTTTTGCACCAAGCTTTTTCTTCCCAGCTCCACGCCAAGAGCTGCACCAACATGTGCGCACTGCAGGCAGGGGCAGGAACTTGCCACACATTGTACTACAAGCTTTATTCCCCGCCCAACACAGCAGAGCAGGAAAAGCTGACTGAGGGGAAGACCAGGCGGCCGGACCTCGGGACCAGGCCAGGCCTTGCGAATCATACAGAATTCAGCAAAGCAGCCATGAAGGCACAACCTGGACAGACACACACCAACACAGATTTAAGTGCGTAGACTCTGCCAGGCTAGAACTTCGCGTCAAAGTTTGGGCCAGGTCACGGAGCAGGATTTGCAAAGTCGAGAGCCCACCGAGCGAGCGGCATCAATTCGAATCACAGTAGACACAATTACAAACAGATGGATGACATCCGATGTGACACTGAACTTCATCAATTGTGTCGCACGAGTGGGAGTGGTTGCCCATTCTCATTGTCTGTGTCCATCCTGCAGAGCGGCCAATCAATTCCTTTTACGATTTTCTCTGCGAGTTTCCCTCATTGTCATGGCAACAAGGCCTTCCAAAGACAACAAGGCACAATTCGACCATGCTGCCTCTGTGACAAGTCACAGATCCCCACTGACTTTTTGTTCTCACCGCTACCTCACACGCCCGCCCGAATTTCAGGCAACAATTGGAGCATTGCCTCATCAGCCAGCTAACCGGGCGCCCAACTTGCAATTTTTGCAAGCACAGCCTCTATGGAAACATAATACAACACAAAAAACGTGCACAGTTTGTGCAAGAATGCACAAGCTGCACTTTCAAGCTTACATGTTGGATTTGCCGTCCGTGCAGTGGCTCAGCACAGCAACGTGGAGCCTGCATTTGTCTCACAGCCCCCTCCCTGCCCCAGCCAGCCTGCTTTACAGCCAAACAGAGAGAGAGAACCAGCTCTGGTTCGCAGCTGCTTCCTGCACTGCCTTGAACTGGCCCCCTAGCCGTGCAGGCAGAAAACCACTCACACTGCATCACATGACTGCATGATGAGGACAGGCCAGCATGCGGTCTGCGAGAGAGAGAGGGCAGTTTCATTCGATTTGTGGGTTCATGCTGGGTGTGACTGTCTCGTGTTCTCATCGTTTGTGGGCAATTGGGCAGTCGCTGAACCCCCGTTGTTACCTCCCGATTCTCAGGGGGATACCTTCGTACACTTGCATGACAAGAATTGGCGCGCTTTTCCCTGGCACCTCTCCACCCTTCACGCCCGCGAGGTCAGCTTTCAGAACCAAGCCCTGGATGCCAAACAACACAAGGAGTGCACACAAGGAAAAATAAGCACACCCTCGCTCCAAGTAGTACTAATTATTTTTGGTGCGCACCGCTCTTGCACTGGCGGATGCTTGGCTTGTCACACGAAGTCTCTTCAAGTTTCCGCACATCTCTCGCAGCACTGCTGGCAGCAGCAGGGCACTATGTAAAGCGGTCATGCCCGCAGAAGATTAGTGAAACAGAGCCGAATCATTTCAAAACTGTTCTTCCTTTGCAGGGTGCTCTCTCGGGAGCTGTGAACTCACTTGAAGTGCCGATTGGCTTCCCTGCTGCTGAGTTTGCGGGCACGTTTCCGATCACAGCTCAGCTTTTCCCCACCAGAACGCACAACACGCCGCATAGCTTTTCAAGGCAACGAAGGACTTTCAACCTGCATCATCATCGGCAAAATCGTGCCCTTGCATATCCCACAAAGCACGCTTTCGCTCGCTTCTTGTACCAGCAGCATCCCAATTGTGCGCACAGCATGAGCCAGCCTCTCAGGCTCCTGACGCACACTTCGGGCAGCGTGCCCATTCCAACAAAAGTGCTTCCCATGTTCCCAAGACACCTGCAAGAACCACAAATGTAAGTGGAAATTTCCAACACATCTTCTTCTGCAAGGTAATTCGACTGCCGCTCTGCAGAGCGCCAATATGCATCATCAGCCAGAGACCGCAGCCGCACGCCACCCGCCGCAGGCCCAGGCACCGCTGCGCACGCAAGCAGCTCCCCTTGCAATGAGCGCACCATTTTCTGGCGCTACCTTGCCCTCCCCTGACACAAGTCATGCTGCTGCACACCACCAAAGTCAATGGGTAGCTCCACACGCTGCGGGCACAGCTGCCGCAGCCGCTGCCGCATTCCGCCTCATGCACACCGGCGGCAGCTTTCAGCAGCAGCCGCCGCATACCGCCAGTCCAGCAACGACAAATCACATCAATGCAAGCACAAACTTGCCCCAACATGGCCACATTGCTGTGCAAACTCCAAGCCACCCCAATGCAGCCCAGCAGCTGTACGGTGGGCAGTTCCCGCTTCAAGCCCAGGGGCATGCCTTGCCCGCTCGAGCCCCGGCCAAGCAGCAACCTCCCCACTTCCAACAGCTGCTGCCGACAGCACTGAGCACTGCAAGCATGCAATCTGCTTACCAACACTTGCAACCTGTGCTATTCGGTGTCTCCTCAGTGGGGGCTGCAAGTGGCGCAAACCCGGCAGCGGCAGGCCTTCACACCAGCCCGCCTACAAAAAGCCCGGGTGGCAACGTCGGCATCAAAGCGCCAACAAACAGACCGCCCCCCAGTAGCAGCTCAGTGAGCAGCGGAAATACGCAGCGACGCACAAATCCACGACGTAAGCAGCTAAGTCCATTCGCTGAGTGGAACGTCACTGCTGCATCGGCATCGAGCGGCGCCCAGACAACAGACGCCGCTGCCATGGAAAACAGGGCTTATATGGGCCGCTTGTACTTGACTCAGGCTCAGGTGATACCATTTGCGGGTGCTAGCCAGCAGGGCGAACAACAGCAACGAGACAGCCCAGGGTCTGGAAGTGACCCTCAGCGATCAAACAGCGACAGCTCAGCCAGCCCTGTGGACACTGACCGGCCATTGACACTCCGCCAAGGGATGGAACACGTGCACAGCATGTTCGTGCAGCAGCCAAAATGTGCCCATAGCGCTCGTCCCCATCCCGTGTCGTGGAGTGACTGCATGCAGTACAGCCTGCCTGGGGGCTTGTGTGTGGTGCACAGTGTCGTACTGGGGCGGTCCAGTTTGGGGCATGGCGTCGTGGGAATGCTTTCGGGTGAGCTCATTGCTGCCTGTGAGCGCCTGCTTCCAGCGGACAGCCAGCTGCGGGGGTCCTTGACAAATGTGCAGCCCACTGTGCACGAGACAGCAATCATGGTAGATGTGTGCATGCGAGCCATACAGCCCAACGCAGCCTGGCGCGTCGTGAACTACGCATCCCCTGGGTCCAGTGAGCTGCAGTATGTACCCATGCCCCGGCACTGTCACTCTGTGCTGCTGAACGCGGCGCTGTGACAGCAGGTGCAGCACGCCATGCCCCGGCACTGTCACTCTGTGCTGCTGAACGCGGCGCTGTGACAGCAGGTGCAGCACGCCATGCCCCGGCGCCCCAGCGGGGCAGCTGTCGCCACCATATGCACACTACATGCCTTGGGAAGGGAGGCGGGTGTCGCCACCACGGGAGCGACAGAGGCCTCCAAGGAGCCCTCCCGGATGCCCCAGTTGGCTCTGCGCGGGGGCCCTACGCCGTTCCACTTCCAGTGACACATGATTTAAGAGCTGTAGTGCACTCAAGGCATGATAGTTGGACAAATCCAGGCCGGACCTCGTCAGGTGCTGCGCTGCACGGCAAAGAGGGTCGTCGGCTTAGCTCGGGGATTAGCGGCGACTTCAGTGGGGGTCGGGCGCAACCCGCGTTTGCCACCCAGGCCTGGCAGCCACTTCAGCTGTCTGGATCGCAGCAGTGGTCTCCAGGTGGTCTGTACAGCCAGTCGTTCAGCCGGCTGGAAAGTCAAGACAGCAGCAACTCCCCCGGGGAGTAGCAGATGCGGAATCACAGCCAAGGTGCGGCGGAGGACGTCCAATTCGGAGTTCACTGCGATGCGAATAGCAGCCATTGCAGGGCCTACAGCTCGCGCTAATGAAAATGTGTTCATTGTGTATGTGAAGCCTTGCTTTTCCTGGTTGCTGGAGGCTGCACCTGCAAGTACTCGCGCCAGGTCAGGTGCGGTGTCAATCGTCCCCACCCGCCGCGCATCAAGAATTGCTGCTGCCATACTTTCAGCCAGCCAGGGTGGCATATCACCAAATACCTGAAGGACCTCGGCAATGCGAGGTAACCCCCAGGTGTTTACGAGCTCGTGAGCAGTGAGGGTGCTCGGCGTGCTGGCTGGCAAGCGCTCGCTACCAGCCAAACTAGGCGGCAAAGGAGCAGCGAAGCGCATATCGAGTGAAGCACCATTTTGATTGTGTTTGTATGAGAACCCTTTGTAGGGGCTGTCAAGCTGGTGGCTGCTCACGCCCGCATCCAGCAGTAGCGACGCAATACCTGAGAATTCTCTTGAACGAATTTGAGACAAGGACAGCAAGCTGGGAAGCACAAATTCGTATGAGCCGTGAATGATGTCGACGTTGCGCGAGCTTTCGATGCCACTGTTGCCAGAAAATCGCTCAAGGCTGCCATCAACACGTTGCTGCCAGACACATGTATTCGTCTCACCACGAGCCATCGTCTCAAACCTGCTTGAGCTTGCTTCAATTGCATCGCCATCGGGGTCGAAGCCAACCAGTTGCGTAATTTGTGGTAGCTCGTTGACAAGGTGCAGCGCGTGCCCGGCTCCACCGAGTGTGCAGTCAACATGAGTGAAGTGGCTGCTCGAGGAGTGCGGTTGTGGGCTGCTCACCGCTGATGCACAGGATAAGCCCGCAGCAACAGCAGACGCGACTTCCGGTACCATGACTGGAGTGTGTATATATGTGCGTAATGAAGCCCTTAGAGTATGGAAAGTGCCTGGCGCATGGCATGCAAGCATGGTGGCAGCCCGCTGCTTCTTGGACTGAAAACCCCACATGGTTGGGAAGAGTGTTTAGCGCTGACTGCCACGAGAGACCGGTCCACAGCAGACCAACTGAATGGAAATACAGGCAGTGCGTACAGCAGAAACTTCCAGGGAGTTTTCATGCCCTTTGTGGCGAATTGACCGATGCCGCTCTCACCGGCAAAGACCTCTCAGTACCGCAATGTCCCGGCGTATTTTGGAATGGGGCCGCTATTTGTAAGACAAAGTACCTTCCAGGGTACCCCCTCGTCAATGAATATGCGTTTACTGACGGATAGTGGTGACTGTTATGCATTTTAGCGTCAGTGGGGGTCTGGCTCATGTCTGGCACGCTAGTACAATACTGGTGGCGGTCTGCAAACACCCCCTCGTTGTTTGTGTGGTAAGGCAATAATTTATGCAGTGACACCGCTCCTAGAATGCCAGAGTAAATATTTCAGAAAACTGTGTGCACGCCAGGCGTATCTTGGTGTGATCAAACGCACACTTTGGGAATAAGGCCCAGCTGCAGATGCAATAGAAGGGAAATCTCTCGCATCGTGGGTTCAGCCATGCAGGGTGAGATTGGTGCTGCCAAACTTCAGCCAGAGGCAGCTTCTGCCGCTCCAGCAGGCCTTCCATTGAGAACACGGTCTAAGCAATCCAGCAGTGAGCGGGACTCCCCCACAAAGACAGGTGGCAGGGGTGATGACGCTGAGAGAAGCTCTCAATCGTCAGGTTGCTCAAGGCCACGAGCGCAACACGATAGCGACGCAGAAACAGCTGCAGTGGGCGCGAAGTGGTCTTGTGGAACTTCTTGTGAACGCAGACTGCAGACTCTTGCCGTGCTTTTCGTAAACTGGCCGAGCAGTCTCATGGCAGGTACGTCAAGTGCGGCGGAAATTTTGCGCTTGCGTGTAGCGGAATCGCCACGCATACGCAGGGCTCGTTGCAATGTGTGCGTGTTTGTGGTACGGTGGCATCATCAGATACATCATGATTGCATATGTCACTTGGATTGTGTTCATTGATGATCAGCCAGAAAAGGGCGACAGATACTGGTACGACCCGCCCCAGTACATTTCTTGCCTCAAGATGCAAAGCCACGTGTGCATGCAGGCCTTGGTTGCGGCAGAAAACAGCACCACTATACGCATGGCTGCGGGACTACTTCCCCGTGAAGCTGGTGAAGACAGCCCAGTTAGACCCTTCTCGCAAGTATGTGTTTGGGTATCACCCCCATGGCATTTTGTCTGTGGGGGCATTCATCAACTTCGGCTCCGAAGCCAACGGATTCAGCAGGCTTTTCCCCGGCATCAGCGTGCGCCTGCTAACGCTTGCTAGCAACATGCTTGTGCCGTTTCACCGGGAATGGTCCATGGCCCACGGCGCAGCAGTGGCCAGCCGGAAGTGCTGTATGTACAACCTGCAGAAAGGCCGCAGCGTGCTGTTGGTGCTAGGGGGTGCACAGGAATCCCTCGATGCTCAAGAGGGCGTCATGAATCTCACACTCATGAAACGAAAGGGCTTTGTTCGGATCGCCCTATCCAGCGGAGCAGACTTGGGTAAGTGATGCGGCCGCGACAAGACAGCAAAGGCAGCAGCAGGGGGTCTACATTCCGTACTTACTCAGATGATGTTGCACGTTGCATTGCATGTTTTTGCAGTTCCTGTGCTGAGCTTCGGCGAGAACGACGTGCTGACGCAGTGGCAAGGGGAGGGTGGCTGGGCCAGGCGCATTCAAAACCTGCTCAAGGGAATGTTCGGCTTTGCACCGCCTTGCCCGAAAGGTAGGGGTATTTGGCATTTGGATGGGATGGATGTGGCATCTCTGCCCCATCGCCGGGCAATCACAACTGTGGTGGGGGCGCCGATATCTGTGCAGAAAATTGAAGGGACTCCAACGCAAGACCAAATCCGAGACACCCATGAGAAGTACGTTGAGGCTTTAGCAGATTTGTTTTACGAATATGCCCCTCAGTATGCGCCTGGTGTGGAGCTGAATTTTGTGGCTTGATCAAATGCCTGCCCGCGGGTGGCGCCCGGGCGGTAAGCTGAGTACGGCTTCACTCATTGCTTTGGTACATCTGAACGCCACCTTCTGCACTTGGAATCACAAAGGCCCCACATGAACCAGAAAATGTGTAGTAACAACCATATAAGTTGGTCTCACTGTCCCAGAGGGTTCAAGTACTTCACTGTGAGCAATCTGTTGACACGGGGGCGCTGCGTGGCGGCGGCCAACGCAGTGCTTGATTTTGGGGAGACGCAAGATAACCACGCAAATTTATACAACTGTAAATACTTGTGCACTTTGAGTCACCGCGGCATACAGTGTTGTGTACTGTGCTCCAATTAGCGCTGGCATATTCACAGGCAGCGCGTTTCAATGGCGTTACAGCTCAGCAAAGCTTCTGCATTTTATGTCGTGTAATCTGGTTCAAAATCCTAGCTGGAGAACACCAACGCAAAATGCTTGCATTGGAAGATGCCCGCAAAGCAACGCGTGCGCGAATGCTGCAGCACTACGTGGCAGAGGCTGACGAGTCAGCAGAGAAGGCCGTTGCTGCAGCTGCTGCTTTAGCAGAAGTAGAAGAGGAAATTGAATTGCAATACGAAGTATGTGTTCATTTCATCACTAATTTGAAGATGATGGCACGTTTTCTCGTACAGACCAATCGTGTGCTGGCAGATGCAGAAGGGGTGAAGGCAAAAGTCAACAACAGCGCACACAAACACAAGCAAATCATCAATGCTCGAAGGAAGACAAGAATGAAACAAAAAATTGTTGAGCGCGCCCACCAGCTTGGTCTGAAGAAGCGGGAAGGCCAACTAGATTTCACTGCCAACAACCCCATTGGTCTTTGGAATCCACCTTCTCAAGCCATCGCAAGTACTCTCATTCTTCTGTCACAATGCACAAAGATCCACCGCTTCGTACACAGGCAAATGATGAGCGCATCCAGCGGATGCACGGCAAAAGCATGGCCGCGATATGTGCTGGAGGGGACGGGCCTCTGTCTATAAGTGCTGCCCCAGACGGCATGATGCTGCCTCTTGCTCTTCAAGTGCGCCGGCCTCATGAACAAGCACATTTAAAATCGCACACTTGCACTTCATTTTACAGAAATGGGCGGGCTATGCACTTGTTACAACCGCGCTCCTGATGGCTCCCATAGCGCTCCTGTGCAGTGCAGGGGATCGCCTGTCACCGCTTGATCAAGACACAATGGGAATGAGTGTGTGGACTTTTGCAAACCTTGGGCAAAATGCTGTTGCCACATATGGGGGGCTGAAGAACACATCCTGTCTGGGAACAGCAGACAGCCCCTGCTCGTATCAAACACTGCCATTGCCAGGCATGGCCGAGCAACCGATTGACTTCCTTCTGCTTTATTCCACGACTTTTGTACTGCTCGCTGTTGTTGTGCTGATTGGATTCGTGCTTGAGTGGAGATGGCTTGCAACTAAGCGTTACAGGCAAGCCCCGTTCCGCAAGCCTCGCGTGGCACAGTATTCTGTGTTTGTGTCAGGCCTGCCGCAGGGAACTACAAGCAAGCAGCTAGTGCAGCACTTCAACAAATTGTACTCCCTTGATCCCAAAACACCAGAGCGGGTGTCCTTTGCCCTGTGTCGATTCAGACCCCGGGTACCATTTTCGGCAGAGACTGCCAGCAAACTGAAAGAGCTAAAGCTGCAAAGCGCCCAAAGGGGCTCCCTGAATCCAGCCCACAAAGTAAAGAATGCAAAGCTCAGTGGCCGAGCTGAAGTTGTCAGCACATGGGTTGCTGACGTGCAGCTGATAACGCAAAACAGCCACATCCTGACGGCATTTGATAAAATGCAAGCATTTAAGTTTGAACGCGATGAGATCCAAGCTCAACAAATGAAGTTTGCAGACAACTCACCGGAGTCCAATTCCGCATTGAGCGAGGCGGCAGTGGACACCAAAGCTGATGTTGATATTGTCCTGCAGCGTCTTGACGACCGCAGCCTGAACTTGAAGTACAACTCCAAGTTGCTTGGCGCATTTGTGACATTCAACAATGAAGAGTCATGGCAGCGTGCGGTGGAGGACTACTCTCACTTTTCATCTTGCTGTCTACGCTGCATGCAACCTCACCTTCTGAGATTTCACCAGGATGTCCATTGCACCGACGACAGTGCGGCAGGCACGCGGCCTTCCTCCGGTCACAGGCTCACCGTGGAAGCTGCAGACCACCCCGAAGACCTCACATGGACAGCACTGACAGCGCCGCTTTCAGCCAAGCGCGCACGCCTGTGTTTGTTTTGGCTGACGACTATGTGTGCCTGTCTGCTCCTTTTAGCTATACATAGCTCAGCTGTGGACACGCTTTTTGGTGCTTTGCAGATGCAAGCATCGCCTGCAGTGTGCACCTACCTTGCTCCAGCAGCTGCTGCCAAGACACTGTCCTTTCCCGACGACTGGCGCCTAGCTCGCCGCGCGGATAGACTTTGCCTCGGGGCCAAATCAGCGTTTGTGGCGTGGGAGGGCGAGGAGGCCCCCCCGCCGGGGCAACCGAAGCAGTTCACCCCAGACCCATGCTTTGGAGGCTGCGTGTCTGCTGAAAGAACCCCCAATAACCCGCTCTGTAACACCCAGGCCTTCTTGTCTGGGAACCAAACGGTGCACACGCATGTATTGTCCAACAGTAATCGCGGGCAGTACACGGCACAAGACGTAGCCCTGTGCTACTGCAAAAACGAAATTGAAGGTCTCATCTTGCAGTTTGGTGTGATACAAGCCACCCAGCGTGTTGCCAGCAACGAGGCCACACAGGGTCTGTGTGAGGACGCCATGCAAGCGTCCCTGGTCCTGCAGACCTTCGGCCCAGGCTACGGTGCCCTCATGGCGGTGATGATGGCAGCCGCGCAACTGCTGGCGCAGGGGCTTAACCGTGTTGCACTGCATGACTCCATCGCAGCTAAGCAGCGCAGCATCTTCCGCACTCAGCTGCTGTTTGGCCTTGTTGGCGTGGTGGCGGGGCCATTTGTGATGCTCATGTCATACACCAGCCTCGATACGCTGCAGCTCCCGAGAGTGGCTGCCTTTGCAGTAAGTGCTGAGTAGCGCCACCTGCCTCGTCGCGACCACTTCATGCAGTGTTTGTGCAGGGGCCTTTGGACAAAACCCGGCCACTGTTCTTCGTTGTTTACTCCACTGCAGTTGTGTTCTTCTTCATATTTGATCAGTTATTCGAACATGTCCCGAGGACACTGTTCCTGGCAGTATGTGCCCCGCGCGTACGAAGGCGTGTGTTGGGTAAAGTCGCTGGCCAGCGTGCCGCCACACTTGCCTGGCAAGCCCCAGCATTCCCATCTGCGCACAAGTACGCACGGGCAGTGCTACTGCTTGCTGTGTTTACAATGTCTGTGCCAGGCGCACCAGTTATTCCACTCGCCGCTTCTGCAGCGTTCACAGCTGAGTACTGGGCTTCGAAACTTCAAGGTGAGTTTACGTGCTGTACATGTCCCTCATGCAGCTGGTGGGTAGCATGCTTCAGCATGGCACACTTGAGCCCTGCGCAGCTCTGCGGTTCTTTGCTCGGCCAGTTGACGACCCACACATGCGTATTGAGCGCGAAGTGGGCTGGTACCTCACAGCCACAATCCCTGCACTCTTGCTGCGATGCTGCTACGTGTATGGGGAGCCCGCCCTGGTGCAAGCGGGCCACTTGTTCTCGACCGCCAACGCAGACTCCTCGAGAGATGCCCTGGACTCCTACATGGCCAGCATCTCATTTGACTTCACTGGCCTGCTGGCCAAGATTGTGTACCAGACTGCCTTTATCTTCTTCCTTTTGTGCTTGGCAGCAGCGTTGACATGGCATTGCACAGAAAACAGCCGCTCTGCGTGTTGCGCAGCCACAGCCCGCAAAGTAACGTGCGGACAAATGGGCCGTGGCATGCTATCAGCGCTGGTACACCGACCAGAGCGCTCTCTGCCTGTGTTTTCAAACACATACCGACAGTTCGTGCCTGATGCCTTGGATTTTGACCTCACCGACATTGACAAGCGGGATGGGTGGGCTGATTCAAACATCAAGCTCCCCGGAACACGCATTGAGAGCCGCTGTTTCACACGATCAGTGGGCGAAGGCCCCCCCGTCATGGTTGCTGGAGACGAACTGCCCCCAGGAAACAGCCTGGCCACATGGCAGCTGTCGGCACTGCAGGGTCATGCGGTGTCATATGCTCTGCAAGAGCACGCATTATTTGGCCCAGCTGCACAACCACTGGCAGCAGCAGCTGCATCAGATATTCACACTCTACAGCACGGTCTTCGGGGTTGTCTCGTGGGCGAGCCGTGGCATGATTGGCCAGACGAGAGCGACCGGGCCAGCCTGCCGGTGCTGCGCAGCGACAACACATTCGACACCACGGCGTTGCTGGAGTACCAGGAGCACTACCGCCGCAGCAAGCGCCAGGAGTTTGCCAGCAGCCGCATTGGGCGACTCCTGGGGCGACAGGCTGTGAACTGGCTGGACCGGCAATTGAGCAGCTGTCAAGTGCGCACCAAGTGCTGTCTCTTCTTCAAGCCGTTTGACATCAGCATGGAAGAGATGCGCCGGATTGCCCCACGTGAAATGGATGCCATGGCCCAGGAAACAAAGGAGGGGACAGGGCCTGACGGGGCCGCAGCGCCCAAGTCGCCCCCCCCAAAGCGAGTCGGAGCGACAGGCATCCTTGTATTGCCGCGCCACCCAGACGACAGCGACTCCGACGAAGAGAACAGCGCATCGGCACCACGCACAGCTGTTCTGGACGAAGCTGCGCTCTCAACAGGGACCAAGCGACGGCTGCCTCCCATTGTTGGGCGCGGCTCGAGCAAAGTTGCGGAGGCGCCCGCCGATGAATTCCTACTGTAGCAAACAACAGTACGATTTTAAACATCAATTCATTGCACGAAGTTGCAAGGCGTATCATGCCACAAAGCTTAGGCGTGGATAGGCACGCCAGCGGAGTCGTGCGCTGCTGTGGCGCGCTGCAGGTGGGCAGCTGGCACTGGCACCTCCCCATCTGCCAACACGTACATGTGGCGGGGGCCAGGCATACCGTTGAAGTTGGAGGCAGCCACGCCTGTGTATGCTCCCATGGCGTCCCACAGCAGCCAGTCGCCAGTGGTCAGGGCGGCGGTGGTGGCGTCGGACCGCAGCAGAAACAGCTCCTTCACGATGCAGTCCACAGAGTCGCAGGTGGGACCCCAGATGGACACGCGCTCCCACGTCTCGTCGTCGTCGCTGGCCTCTGAGTCAGCTGCAGCGGCCTCCCCATCAGCAATCATGGCGATCTTGTGCTGCTTGGCGGTGCGTGCCCGAGGGTCCATCACGATGGGCAGAGCGGCAGTCAGGAACGCAACTGTGGCGTCTGGCGCCTGCTCGTCCGCGGAGTCATCGCCGGACTTGGAGTACTTTGCAGGCTGGGACTCGCTGGCGGATTTGCCGGAGCGGTGGGCTTCCAGGCGCCAGTTGCGCACCACTGTGGGCAGGGGGTTCTTGTGGTCAAACACCATGCAGTTGAAGGAACCGTACACGCCGTCGTCGATGTACAGACGAGTCATGCCGTCGCCAACAGGGTTACCATTGCGGCGCACAGCCACTACTGGAGTGGCCAGGGTGGCGCAGCTGCTCACAAAGTATCGCCCGGGTTCGGCCACAATGTTGATGGGCTTGCCTGACAGGGCACAGGTGCATCCCGCGGGGAAGTACGTGTCCAGGGCAGCGTTGATGCCGGCAGCAATGTCAGGGAAGCTACGGGGCATAGCATGAGCGGGCTCACCCCGGGGTGGGTCGCCTGGGAATCCGCCTCCGATGTCCAGCATGTACATCTCGTGTCCAGCCTTGCGGCCCAAGTCCATGGCCTCGTGGGCGATGCGCACCGCCTCCGCAAACGTCCCAACGTGGTCACAGTCGGTACCAACATGGTAGGAGACACCAATAACGTTGATACCCAGCTCAGCTGCGCGTGTGAGCACGAACTCGGTGGCAGTGGGAGCAACGCCAAACTTGCCTCCGAATGACGTGGATGCGTAGCCGTCAGGCACCTTCAGGCGCAACAGCACTTGCGCATTGCTGTGGTACTTAGCAATTTTCACCAGCTCTTCCTCAGAATCAGCAGTCATTTTATTGACTCCCATTTCGGCTGCAGCACGCAGGTGCTGAGGGAACTTGCACGGGTGCGCAAACACGATGCGGTCAGGGTGAACGCCCAAGCTCAGAATTGCGCTGAATTCTGCGCTGGATGCGCAGTCGAAGTTCACATCAGAAGCCGCAAGGGTTCGCAAAATTTGGATGTCATTGTTGCACTTGACAGCTGCGTGGAAATGTGCGTGGTCAATCGTGGTGCGCGTATTCAGTGGTCACGTGGCAGAGACAGAACTTCGAAATCAGAAACGGTGGCAAACACAGACTATCAGACACGTACCATAGTGCGCATGCACACGCGGCATAAGTTTCACCCAATCAGCAGCTCTTTTCATCACAATTCCCAAATGGGTCACCATCACACACGTTTCCTCCTCTGCCATGCCGTCGGCAAGAGCTGTCACAGCGGTACGGCTGCGCAGGCGGAGAGATTCCTTCGCCGCCTGTTGGGGCGCAGAATCGGTAGCTACTGCATGACTGGCCATCACAAAGACAAAGTAATCAAAAACATATGCTTATGTACGAGCTATTATAAAGAAAATACTTGAAGTGAGTGGCAAGAGACACTTGCGTTGCCCATGCGGAATTGGGAGACAATAATTAGGGGGTTATCCAGCAACTGTCAGCGGGGCCCTCCCAATGTTGTGCAGATTTACAACTGGTTCTCAGCAACTGTGACCCAATTTTTTTGTGCTACTGCCGGATGGAATTTAAACACTCAACTCACTTGTCCAGCTGCTCATATTCGAAGGAGGGTGGCGAAGCAACTGAAGTGAAGTATAGCAGTCTCACTGTGCGTAAGGCCAAAGAACACCAAAGTTGTAGCGAGCGACCAAGCATGACTGACTCACAATTACCTCCATTGTTCTTGTCCCCATGTCTGACGCTGCCCAGGTTGCTTTGCTGAGCTGAACGAAAGCTGGGCCAAGCCTCGATGCCTGAGTAGGGCAAAGGTCTGGTTGCCTCCAGGGAATTATTAAGCCCACAATACTAAGCGAGCTGAAATACACATATTTAGGGCAGTCTGCTACGTTTCTTTGATTGCCCTGGCCTGGGCAAGGAAGGTTTGAATGCGCTTAGACTTTTTTTTAGCTTGCATCTGCCACGAAGCAAGGGCAAGCTGATTGTGAATGTTAATTTTGGTGGCGAGATCCCAGCTTTGCCTCTACCAATGCATCTACTGTGCTTCACAGGCCGGGTTTGCTGCTGTCCACTTGGTCAACCATGCCATCACTTGCTTGTGCCACTGTGCGGAGTTTGCGCTTCTCAACACCCAGTGGTTCTCGTCGGGAAAGTACAGCAGGCGGCTGGGCACACCGTTCCGCTGCAAAGCATTAAATGCAGCCACACCATCTGTTTCTGGCAGTCGGAAGTCTTTGCCTCCATGGATGACCAAAGTGGGCGTCGCCCACTCCCCGCAGTGGGTGGACGGAGACCATTGTGCGTACAGCGCAGCCACCTGCGCTGCAGGCGCCAGGGGGGGGAACGCACAGGGACCGCCCAGTCCTTGTGCAGCATACCCCTCTCGCCGGGCGGTTTCAGCCGCCGTTGCTGCCCCCCCCTGCTGCCCAGGAAGCCCCCCAAACTCCCACTGCATGAACCACGTCTCCTCTGTAGTGAAGGCGGCGGCAGCGCTGTCGAAGATGCCGTCATGGCACACAACACCCTTGAGCAGCCGGGTGTGGCCATTCAGCCAATTCACACTGTACCCTCCGAAGGAGGCCCCCGCCGCCGCCACCCGCTCGCCATCCACCACCCCAGCCCACGGCGAGGCGTGCAGCAGCCAGCGCAGGCCCAGCATGTTATCCAGCTGGGGTGCACCCCCCCAGTCCCCCGTCACGGCGTCTTGGAACGCTTGGCCGCAGCTTGAGCTGCCGTGGAAGTTGACAGCTAGCACCACAAAGCCAGCTGCTGCGTAGCTCTGGGGGTGCCAGCGGTAGTGCCACGAGTCCCCCCAGGCCCCCTGAGGACCCCCATGCACCAGCACTACAACAGGCAAGGGGGTGGAGGGGGGGGCATCACGCGTCACCCCCGGCGGCGTCAGCACCCATGCCTGTACCGCATCCCCCACCTGCGTCCCTTCCCTGTCCAGCTGACGCACATCAGCACCCATCAGCTCATCCCCCCATTCGTTGTGTCCAGGGGGGAAGTCGGGGGATAGCCACTCACCAGAGGGGCCCCTCCGTCCGGCATTGTTCCCCCCCACAAACCACACACTGTGCTGCTGTCCCAGGGTGAAGGTGCTGCAGTGTGCTTCACACACACGGGTGACTGCGTCAACCAGGGGCACATCCACTTCTGGCAGAGCGTGAGCTGGCACTCCGTAGGGCCAGGCTGCAGCTGGACCCCCCCCTTGCTGGGTGGATGGCACCCCCCCCGGACATAGCAGCTGCAACTCATCCGCAGCGAGACACACACCCTGCGCATCGATGGAAAATGAACTCAGGTGTTCTTGTTTCACTTGATGCTGAGCGGGGTGGGGACAGGGGGGGGTCACATCAAGTGTGTCAGGGGGACAACGTAGGGTTGCACTGAGCAGCTCGTGCGGGCTCTGCATGGAACACGAGCGGAACACGAGACGCACATCAAGTGATTCTGGAAGGCTGTTTACAGTCGTTTCATCCGCAGATTTTACTCTTGCACTAAACGAGTCAACACTTCCAGGCAGCGCAAGCCAATGGTAGGACACTGCGGCAACAGGCTTCCCGCTGCTCGTGCGCTGAATGGAGATACAGGCCATGATTCCACGTGTAACACCATGCATGGCAGCAGTGCAGAGCACCCATGTTCTTGTTTCACCCGCTGGTCCTGCCGTTGTTCCCAGTGGGTGCAATCGGCCAAGCGACACATCCACATCTGTGCCTCTGTACAGCACCGCACCTGATGCAACGTGGAACACCACAAGACGCATGCTGTCGCTTTCATACCCTGGGCGCTCCATTGCTGTCCACAGGAGCAGGTCGGCAGCTGGGGCAGCGGCCTGCACTTTGGGTCCAGCTGCAGCATCAGCGAAGCCTCCCTGTGCAGTGCGTGTGGTGGGGAACACAGACGCCATGTCACTTCCTTGCATGGTGTCTGCGTTTGCAGTTGAAGTGGACAGGAACACTGGTGAGCTGTGGAAGGTGGGCCGGTTTGCACTGAGCAGCTCCCACTCTCCAATCCAGCGGTGTGTGACGTCAGTGCACGGAGCAGGTGCACACTGCAAGGCATGTGGGTGTGCAGGCAGGGTCTCTGCAAATTCCCGGAGCACAGCGCCCAGCGGCACTCGTGTCCGGTGCACCCCTGCAGCTGTCGTGGCCATCATGTTGTGGCCTGAAGTGAGGCCCGTGTTCCGGAACACAGCTGCCACATCAAGCACCCATTCGTCCAGCACTTGTGCGCTCTTTGGGGGCGAGCGGGTTTTCGAGATATATGCGTTCACGCTTTCAGCCAGCCCGCCCCAGGGCTTTTGAGGGCAGTCTTGGCGTTGAAGGGCGCCTGTCAACTGCACTGCAGCTGCCACTTGCCACTGGCCTTGTTTGAAGACACCCTGGGCGTGCATGTGCGATGTGGAACCTGCTCCAGCATTTGTACCGCCTGCACCTGTTCTGAATGAAGTTAGCACGAGGAGTAGGGTGTGTGTGCGTGTGCGGTATGCATCAGTTGTGTCCCAGTGTCGAGCAGGCGCAGCGTCCAGCGCGACCCAATTTTCAGCTTTAGATTTCCGCTGAGAAATCTCGCTTTGGCACTTTTTACTGTGCTCTAGGATTTCGGCACCACTGCACTGTTGGAGCGGACTGGCAGAGTCCAGCGAAGTGGGACAGGAAGAAGTTTCTCTGGAGCCTGGATGCACAGATACAGGCTGCACCCGATCATACACCTCCACACTGGCGAGAAGCATCTGTACCTGATGGAACGGCAGTGCGGATGCCAACACCGAGGATTCAATCGAGGAAATTTCTGAGATACCTCCAGGCAAGTTTGACACCGCATATGGTGCCCCTTGTTGCGGAAGCACATGCACTTGAGCTGGGCTTGGACCCGAGCTCTGCAAGAAAAACAACTCCACTCCATCACTGCTCCAAACTCCAGGGCCACTGATTGAGCTGGCCGCCGAAGACACTTGTTTTGTGTTTGTTGACCATGCCGAGGCATCGCTCAAGCAGAGAACCGAGGTAGCCGAATCGTCGCCAAGATCTAGCTGTTTCACACAGTGGCTCACAACACCATGCTGATTCAATTCCCCAGCGGACACCCTTGGTGTGTTGAGGAGAGCCTCGGGAGTCAACATTTCTCAGGTGAGTAGTTCTAGTTGCTGACCGGCTTCAGAGCTGATCGGCCAGGCTCTCGATTCTTGCCCTCTGGTCGCCAGCATCTAACAAGATGCCAAGTGATAGCGGTGTTAGTTTTCTGAACAAGTATTCGTGAATTGCAATGAGCTTCGATAAAGCAAGCTCATCACTCGGCAAGCCAGCCCTTTTCGAAGGCCCGTGCCCTTATCACGCCTGCCGAGCACTGCTGCATTGCAGTCAATAGCGCTTGAGGTGCATTTAGAAAACTCAGAATTTAGCATTGTGCAATGCCAGTCTCTACCTCCTCTCTTTGGAACGCAGCAGCTTTCAAGAGCGTGTACTGCATGACACCAAGCACCCCTGAGTGTTATATTAGCTTCCGACTCATCTGCTTCCCCACGCGCTTGCTCTTGCACCTCTCTGCCCTCAGTTTCAGTTCTGCGGAGCGGTGGAAACACACCCACATTCAAGAGATTCTCAGGTGTACTGCAGGATGCAGCATCCTGACAGCGTGCGGGGCACAAAGCGATCGCGTCAACAGTTTTCTGCACCTTCGACGCCAACTTCTCCGGTGACAATCAACTCCTCGCAGCTGTTCAAGGCGTGCATTCAGCAAGCGAATACGTTTATGAAGAATGGAGATCCACAATTTTGTTTGCCGGCAGCCTCGCTCTACAGGCCCTATGCTGAAACGTGCGGGACCATCTCGGGCCTTTTCACCAACGCGGGTGACGCTGCTTTGCTTGTGCATCAGGTTACCACCGCTGCCTCAAAAATGCCTCTCGTCGCTTCTGGTTCCGAATCGATTGATGGTGCATTAGATGTCTCCCAATTCGGTACATTGATTCGTTCTGCAGCCAGCTGCCTTGCTCCCGCAGACTCCGTTGTGACTGGGGGAAAGTGTGCAGAGATCGTGAAGATGGCCAAATTGGCAACACAGTCTGCCTCTCGTGTTCACTCTATTCACAAGCCTGCGGCGGCTGTCATTCACGATCCGTGCACCTTCATGCCTGTTGCTTGGGTAAGGTTGCGGCTACGTTTTGCCTTGTCTGCAGGTGCCCACTTTTTTGTGTGCAGTCCTACAACTCTGGTGTCACTGCTGCCTTTGGCCTGAGCACAAAAGACGCCTATAAATTCACAGAGGAAACTGGCCTCTGTCCACCCCAGATTACAGGGCTGTCTTCCGCGGAAGTTGCGTGCGCCGTCGCAGCTTCACGCTTCAGCGCAAGCGCTGAAAACCCAGGTAGCGTCGGCTCAACCAGCGAAGACTCAAGGTCATCAGCATCACACAGTGAGGAAAACACCCCAGCAACTTCAATTTCATCAGGTTTGGACCGTCCGAGTGCGTGTGCCTCGCCACGCACTCAATTTGCAATCTCCACGTCCACGAAGCCGAAGCCAGTGCAGCCAACGTTATCTCCCCTTTCCCAGGCAATGCGCACCAGTGCGCCGATCATCATGAACATGATGAAAGCGATTGCAGAGCAGGCTACTGCTAAAACCATCGCACCAGGCCGCGCTGTCACCTACTCGTCATCCTTGTGTTTTTTTCCCACACACCCCCAAACGCCAATGCATGCTCGCATGAACATGGAGTTTCACTCAGTCGGCCGGGTCGGCACGCCCCTGGTGGTCATTGTGGAGTGGGACACCATGCCCCTCCCTGAGCCCCGCTCCCAGCGCATGCACACGCAGCCCATGCTGATGGCGGAGGCGGCGCGCCGCGGCATGCACCTGGTGCAGGTGCAGCCAGACGGCGCAGTGGACATCTTGGACGCGGAGGATGACCCCTCTGATGAAACGCAGGAGTCACATGGCCATCAGCGCCGCGAAGGCAGCTTCGCAAAGATCAGCATCGGCAACGCAGGCGCTGTGGACTGCGAGCACATGCACCCCGCCATGGCCCTGAACAGCCAACCTCACATTGCCTGGGATCGACGCAAGGCTCGCCGCATGCAAGAGGTACTCAGCGAAGAACAACTGCGGGCTGTAGTGTCGGAGCACCATCCGCTTCCCTCCGGGTTGTACTTGATGCCGGCAGGGGCCCCCCGGCATGCTGGCGATGACACCCCCTGCTCCTACGGCCCAGTGGCAGCCACAGATGCAGTGCAGCAGAGGCAACACGCGCACTCACTGCGCAACCATAATCGCACGCTGACAGTGGGCGAGGTGCTGAGCAGTCTGCAAAGCCACGAGGTGTCTGGCCCAGCGGCAGGCGACCCCGAGTTCAAGTACATGGCGACCGACGATGTGGCGCCCCTGGGCGAATCTGCGGAGTTCTGGGCCCAGGCTAAGCGCCGGCGTCTAGTGCAGGACAACCTTGCAGCTGCCATCCATAAGCGGGCGGCCGCCCATAAGGCATCTCTGCTGGAGGCGGCCGCCCGGGGGCAGCAAGACGCCATCACGGCGCTCCAGGAGACAGCCCTCTCCTTCCCCAGTACACAGGCCATCCTGGGCGCTGCAGCAGGCCCCGACGGCTCCATAAACTCCCGCCTGCTGGCTGCTGTTGGCGGCTTGAGTGCTGTGGTGCCTTCTGTGCACTCCTGGTCCGACCAGTTGGGTGCGGTAGCCACCGCCGCCGCCGCCGCCGCCGCCGCCAGTGCGGGGGAATCCCAAAACCAAAACAGTGCATTCCAAGGTGAGCAAAGTGATGTGCAGCTTGGCATGGCGAGGTGGGGCACTTCCGGGGGGGGGTCCAAATGGGGTTCTGGGGGCCCCTCCCGCCGCAACAGCGCCGACGAGAAGCGGGACTCCAATGATGCCACTGGTACAAATACCCCAGAGGAAGCAGCAGTGCTGCCCGCGGCGGAGTGGGTCAGTCTCACTCGGGCCCAGCAACTGGACCTTCCCTTGTTTGGGGGGGTGCGCAGCGAGGACCCCTTGTACTCAATGGCGCCCCAGGAGGCCCCGGGAGTGCGGCGGCCCAGCTATGTGGTGGGGCCGCACCGCTTTGTTGCTCCGCCGGAAATGTTCATGTTTGGCCGGCGGCCCGGTGCCGAGGGGGGGGGTGTCACTGCGCTCCCCCCTCCCCCCGACGTGTCCCCCCCGCAGCTTGCAGGGAATGTGCCTGTACCCGTTGCACTTATGCAGGGTGCTGCTCACAGCGGTGCAGCTGTTTCTGCTCAAGTGCAGCAAACGTACCAAGCCATGCAGGCGGCACCGCCCCGTATGAATTGAGTCCGCTCCTGAACGCTTTGTGTGTATGTGTCTGGATAATACTATTTGTCAAGGAAGCTGCTCCATTTGCTGCCAGCGCTTACCGTGGACGTGCATGATGCGAGTGGGCCTTGACGTTTGTTGCAAGTTCAGGGGGGCATCATTGGCATTGGCCCGCCAAAGTGCGGTGACTGGCATCGGTGCATCGGGGTGCTGTAAATGATTTTCCGCGACAACCCGCGGCCGTAGTTTTGACAAACTATGCACTCAAGCCACGCCATGAAGCTGGCTGCTTTTTGCCTGGTGGTGGCAGCAGCAGGGGCTGCTGCTGCCGCCACTCGAGGGCAGCCATCCAAACTTGTCAACGCTGCTGGCGTTGTCACTGTACCGCCCGGCAGCACCGTGAATGCAGCTTTGCTGAATGCAGATGCAGAGGAAACACATGCCGATGAGGATGAGGTCAGCATTCACAGCCACATGCATTCGCATGGCCATGCTTTCAAGTCTGGCAAGGGCTGCGGGCATAGCGTGCCGCACTTCTCTGCAGCTTTGAGAGAAATGCAAGAGGCAGCGCCAAACTCAGCACCAGAGACAGTCATAGATTTGCATGGACGGCGAACACAAGCTGCTTTCAAGCCAGCTGCTCAGGCAGTGATTGATGGAGATGGTGGCCCGATTCGCATCGCTGTAAGTTGGCTGGCTGCCTGGTAGGGAACTTGTTTGTGGTTTTGGTGCATGCTATGGACACTGTGCGATTGTAGATGCTTGCTATACTTGACCATATTCCATTAGTCCGGCCCCTCCTCACTTGAGCTTTATGGAGAAGCCGGTTGCGTTGTGTTTAGGCATGTTGGCGTTGTGTAACGTCGACTTCGCACGCTTTGACAACAAAATGTGTTTCGCACCGCGTGAGCCAAATTGCTGCAGGTTTTCGGCCACTCCAATACCCTGCATTGTTCGGCATTTGAAAAACCTTTGCGATGTGCAGATTGTGTGGGAAGTGATTGACGCGGGGGAAGAAGTGCCTGGCAGCGGAGGACAGCTGAGACAGTGCTTGGGTAAGTGTCGCTATTTTGCAATCAAATGGAAATCAAACGAAGTACTCCATTTCAATTGTGTTTTGCCTTTGCAGAAACAACTCCTTCTGTGCGCGTTGTGGCCGAGGGCACAAGCACACCTGACAGTGCCACCCACTTGTGCTCTGACACGGACCGTATCGACAGTAACGCGGGCATGGCAAACGCAAACAGAGGCTTCTCACGGTACACTGTCATGAAACGCCGCACTGAGTGGGCTCGCAGCTACTGGCAAGACGCCCTCAAGGTGCAGCGAGCCGTTGCCCCCATCGCCCTCAGCTCCTCGGTTCAGAACGCGTTCCCCCAAGCCACCACCTTGGCGTATCCAGGTGCCGACTTGGTGGTCATCATGACAGCTCGCCCCAGCCCCAATCTGCCCATTGCCGGCTTTGCGCTGTGTCTGCAGTACAACGCCTTTGACCGATGCGAAGTGGGGCACTTCAATTGGGTGCCGGATGTAAGCCCCCCTGCACCCCCCCCACACCCCCCCGCCCCCACACACTTCTCCACAGATCTTCGAAGTTGACTCTGCCCTGGTTGAGCGGCAGGACACGATGGCAGCGGAGCGACACACCGCCCTGCACGAGTTCGCACACATCTTCGGGGCGGTCCTGGTACCCGAGTCCAGTGGCGAGCGCAACCCCTTTTACAATGCAGACGGCAGCAAGCGCCCCATCAGCGAGATCTCAGTAACAGAAACCGAGTCTGCGCACTACACCAAGTCCGTTGTGAAGGTGCGTCTGTCCCAGGTGCTGGCGCTAGCCAAGGAGGCGTACGCCTGCCAGGACATGACAGGTCTCCCCCTGGAGGACGTCCCCCTAGGTAAGGGGGCTCACTGGGAGGCACGCGTGCTGGGCCCCGAGCTCATGTCCTATGGCTCCTCCGTGGGCGAGGTGTATGTGTCTGACTTCACTTTGGCGTTTCTTGATGAAACCCTGTTGTACTCCGTAAACTACACGGCAGCCGGGGGGCGCCTGGTGGTGCCAGAGGCCGCAGACTTCACCATAAAAACCTTTGATTTCCTGCGGGCAGTGGACTCCCAGAGTGAAGATCGGTACGACCCCCCTGCACCCCGTTCCCCGGGATACCCCCGGTGGGGCCGCGGGCAAGGGTGTGCCTTCGTGCACTCCTCGCCCAATCAGTGGAACACACGGTACACATGCCGAGAACACCAGGAGTACGGCTGCTCACCTGACAATCGGGAGACAGGCGTGTGTGTGCTGAACTCTGGCATTTCCGTGCCCCCCGCCAACGACTACACCTGCGAGGGAAAGAGGGGCCCCTGCGAGAAGGGCCCCGCGGACGGCACTCTCCCCTCCATGTACAGGTACTTCACCGACAGCCAGGCAACGGATGCCTTTGCCAGCTTCTCGGGGTCGTTCTCGGGAGCCACCACGGGGGGGTTCTCGTCTTCTCTGGACTATGCCCCCGTGCGCCTGGGGTACTGGAACTGCCAGGACCTGCGGGGACAAGCAGGCAATGCATCACGAGGGGGGGAGGAGGGTGTGGATAGCTCCCTGACGAGTGGCCTGTTCGGCTCCAGTGTTGAAGACGAACAGAAGCTGTTTGGGGGGCAGGCCAACTGCCCCGAGTGCCGCTGCTTCCGCTCCTCCCTAATTGAGCTGTCGTCAGGCGTGTTTGACCCACGCTTCCCAGCGTACGGTCTGTGCTACCGCTCAAACTGCTACCGGCCCGACTACCTGCAGGTTGCCATCAAGAACCAAATCGGTGGCGTGTCTTGGTACAAGTGTCCCACAAGTGGAGGCAAGCTATACATCGCGGGCTTCACTGGTGCGCTTACATGCCCAAACGCGCAAGAGTTCTGCATCCAAGAAACCGTCACGGGTATCAAATACCCTGAAACCGACATCTTGACAGAGTTCATCTTCTACGGCGTGGTGACCTTCCTGGTCATCTTCTTCACCTGTGTGTTCTTTGTTCCGTGCTGCCGCGACCGCGTGGTGGGCTGCTGCAAGTACCGCTGCGGCGTGCTGACCTTCGACCCCATCGAGGAGTACTACCGCAAGAATGGCAGCATGCCAGACGATCCCGAGCTGGAGCTTGTTCCGGATGAGCGCGCGGGGTACATTCTGCTGGCTCTGAACACGCTTGCCCTATGGGGGGCCCTGATCGTGCTGGGCATCGCCATCTATGCCCTGGTGCAGGGCTTCATCTCATCCGCTGCACAGCCGTTCATCACCCTGGGAGTCATCGCGGGCATCGTGTCCTGCCTCGGCATGGTGGGATCACGCAAGGCGGCCCTGGGCATCAACTGTGCCGTGATTCTGTTTTTCTACGCCGCCATCATGATCGTGCTCACCATCATGTGGGTGGTGATCTACATCAACGCCTTTGCGGACAATTGGGAGGTGTACGTGGACCGTAACTTCGACGTCATCGCGGACGCTTTTCCGGGCACATACGACGAAAACGCCCCCCGTGAACAGCAAGTGGAACAAGCCACTGAGTCGCTGGTGGATAACGCCAGCATCATCGTGGGCATGCTGGTTGCAGTTGCGGTTCTGTACGTGGTGGGTGCGTTTCAAGCTGCAGTCATCATGGAACGCTTCCGAGTCATCAGCACCACCTACATTGTGCTCAATGTGTTCTCGATAGTGTTCGGGTTCATCTTCCTCGGCGGCGCCATTTACTTCTTCACATTGACCGGGAACGGTCTGGATTTCTCCTCCACTGGTGGTGCCATCATCGTCATGGGTGCGCTGTTCTTGATTCTGGGGGTGATTGGGTACGTTGGGGGGGGCAAGCGGGCTGGCACGGCGGTGATGACGCACCTTGTGGTGACTGTCGCCTCTGTGATTGCGTCCATCGCCGCCGCGTATTTCTCGTTCCAGGCCGCCAATGATGTTCCTGGTGAAGTTGCAGCCATGAGTGACAAGGAGGTTGAAGAACAGGGTGCGAACAATGGTGTCACCACTCGTGAAGACCTCACTGTGGCTCTGCAGGACCAGCTTCGCGTGGCAGGGCTGACCGCTGGCATGGTGGCCATTATGCTCATCATCCTCATCATTGCAGGCGTGTTCATGTACAAGGCCATCGGAACATACAAGCAGGACCGCATTGCCCTGGAGCGTGCCCGCCGCAAAGCCACCAAGCAGGCCTCCAAGGGCTACGACCAAGACGCCTCCGCGGCTCGCCAAGACAAGGTCGCGCGGAAACGCGCTGCTGCAGCTGCGGCCACTACCCAGCACCACACATAACAGCTGTCCCTCTCCACCACACTGCACCCTGCGTGGTCCTGTCCGCACACCGGGGCCCTATGTGTGTTCCGCCGTCCTGTGTGTATGTTCAGCCGGCTGCCGCCCCATGCATGCACAGGCAGAGTGTGTGCAGAGCAGAGCTGGCCCATGACTTGTTTTTTTCCAATGAATGTATTGCCACCAACATACCTCAGCACAGCAGCAGCGACAGCGAGCACTGTCTACCACGCCACTGTATCAAACACCAGCTTCTGTATACTGTCGTCCTTTCCGGCGCCTGCCTTGCGTAACAGTCCAAGCATGCCTAGCTGCCGCACCGCAGCAATGAAACGGCACTTGGCGCCTTCAAGGTCAACTTGTTCTGGTTGATCTTCATCTGCCAGGTCGTCCTCGCTGTCACTACGAGCTGTGGGGTCTGGGCTGGTGAGGGGGTGGGCAGATGAAGGGTGTGCAGGGGGGGATCCAGGGGCCACTTCGTGTTCTGCCCTTGTTCCAACACGGGATCTTTTCACCCCACGGCGTCTGGGCCCGCCTGCAGCTGGCTTCTTCCCCGCATCTCCCCCCCGCCGCTGCCCTGCCACGCGCCGTCCCTTGGCGGCGCCAGCCACGAAGGACCCCACATCCAAGCCCCCACCCCCTGGCCTAGCCTCGGACTCAAAGGAAGCAAGAAACGCACCAAGCCACTCAGCAAGGCTGATGCGTTTTGCGGCGCGTTTATATATAGCAAAGGCGCGGGCAGCATCGGGGGCAAGTGGGTCCACCCGCAGAAGCGACCGAGCGG
>Ga0307982_1000639_pt1 | contig 27584 bp, 22 predicted proteins | sample OrgLakmetagen989_FD_201847 | JGI IMG/M metagenome (GOLD analysis project Ga0307982, IMG submission 201847) | Saline water microbial communities from Organic Lake, Antarctica - #989 | ecosystem: Environmental > Aquatic > Non-marine Saline and Alkaline > Saline | place: Antarctica: Organic Lake...
TGTTTCGTTTCTCGAAACATGAAACGCCCAGGGAAATGCGCCGGTCTGTTTCGAGAAACGAAACGCCGGCGAAAATCGTGTTTCGTTTCTGTTGTTTCATTACCGACGTGTTTCAACTCTGGCCCTACCTGCGACAGCGACATCTTTCTTTGGATTCCAGAGGTCCAAAGGTGCTTGTTTGCTTAGCTAGTATTGGAGGTTAATTTGGATGCTTGCATGCGTGCCTAGCTAGAGATAATTTGGATGGTCTGCCGTTTCTAGAACCATCTCCTTTCCAACTTACCACATCACTGCTGAAATTCAAGATGACTGATTCACCGTCTCACAGCAGCTCTCGAAACAATCCAGCGGCTTCCCTAACTGTAAGTGGAACAAATAAATGACTGCCTCCACGCCTCCTTTAATACAAGCTGTCGAGTAACACTGTGCGTGTATTCCAATATAGGCCTTGATTGCCAACCCCAAAGAGCATGCTTTGAGCTCTCAGCCTGCCCCAGTGCCCGGTTCTGCGGGGCCAGCGGAGCCCAATGCTGCCTTAATTCAGGACACTGAAACCAGAGGAACTGCTCAAAATCCCCCTAGTGCCGGCACTACCATTGATGCTAGCATTAGCACACCAGCGGTCCCGTCGGTGTCGATCACTGCTGCAGACTTACCAGTAGAGTCTACTTCTTCGGTTCCGGGAGTGGAAGCTACAGCTGATGAGGCGGCTACAGAAGCACCTCCAGCGCGGAAGAAACGCAAATATGAACGCAAAGCTCCAAAGCCTTCAATCGAAAATGTGCAGGCGGTCGAAAACGAAGACGGCACCCTATCTTTCCCTATGGTAGGTCTTAACCCTGAGAAATGCTATCTATCTTTATCCTGCCTGCGATTGGTACTACTAGCTGTGTCATACACCCAAGGTTGAAATCAACTAATGCTCTTCTGGTATATTTTAGTTGAACTTTCCTGCCCTACTCTTCACCATTTTTACCTCTTTCTGTCGCAGGCGGATCTGAAATTTAAATACCGCGGGTTGAAAAAGTACGGTAACGGATTCGCAGTGCGCAAGTACAAAGGGCAGGTGCCCGTCGAGACGAAAATCACCAAGAACTTAGATGAAGCCATTATCTGGTCGCAGGAATTGACGGCAGCAGGGCATTTCAACCGCCCTCGACGCCTGCTACCTCCCAAATCTGAGCGGCCTAATAAGAAGTCTCAGTACCGTGGTGTGTCCTGGAACAAAAACTTGTGCTTTTGGACGGCCAACGTGTATTCGAAAAGCGAAGGGATGAAATTTTTAGGGACGTTTGAGTCGGAGATCGAAGCGGCGAAGCGCTATGATGTTGAAGCAGCCTCGCTAAATCGACCGGTAAATTTCCCAACGGGCGATCAGAAGCAGGCTAACAAATGGCAGCGGCAGGGCGAAGGCGGTGGCGATGGCAACACGGTGCGCGAGGCGCGCGCTGCTAGAAAGGCGCTCAAAGAGGCGGACGCGGCAGGGAGAAGCGGCGAAGAGACTGCACCAGTAGTCAACGGGGGCTCTACAAGAGATGATAGTTCATCAGTATCCACGACATCACCCTGATTATGACCATTATCCCGCGTTCAGTAAATTCATCCAAAAATATCTCATAGCATCTTATTATTATGACCAGGTATTAGGTACTGAGCATAGAGCACAAGCCCAGCCAGTAGACATAAGCAATCCTTTCAGCTACCTGCTCGCAACGCAGATAGGAATTTCAGGATCGTTTCTATGGCCGATAGCTACGTAGACATGCGCCCATGAAATTGCGGTTGGGACTGAGACGCTGGGGCGCGGGGCCTAGGCCTTGGTAACTTTGCTACTTGCTACCTCAAACCTCAAACTCAAAGCTCAAAGCTCAAACTTCAAAACTCACATAGGCATATTAAGAACGCACATAGGCATATTAAGAAGATCTCAGTTTTCTTGGGTCTCCATTGATATCTTGCGAAAAATCATTAGGCCTCTGTTGAATCTTGAATCCGGAGTTCAATTGCGCTTTACTTTTGTGTCTCGAATTGGCTGCAATACACCAAAGTTTTACGCGCATAAGAAATGTGTGCTGCCTTCTCTGTCACGACCTCTCCTTAGAGCAGAGAGCCCCTTCTTGTTTTGGTGGTCCTTCCTGTCCTGCGTCTTCTTGCCTTATTCAACCTCACATGTATGCCAAGACGGTAAATATAATCGATTACTTGCGAGCATTATTCCTCAAGAAATTCCACGACGTCCGTGTAGCCACTTTCATAAGCGCAATCCAAAGCCGACTTGCCGTCCTGTAAAATTTCGCAGAATGCAAAACAATTGGAAGTGAAAAAAAAGATAATATTTAATAAAAATATCCTAAAATAAGATTTTACTCGTAACATTAAGCTCAACACCTTGTTCTTAGCTTTTATATCAGCCCCCGCTTGAAGGAGGAGTACTACGATGTCAATGTGGCCTCTCAGTGAGGCATGCATCAGCGCAGTTGAGCCATCCTAAACGATGGACAGTGCACGCAACGGAATTGAGAGAGTTGTGAACTGACTGCCTAGGGCCATGCGATGAAGAGAAGACGTGACTTTTTGTAAAGGAAGAATGCAGGGTGGCGGGGAAACGAACAAATACTAGTAGTTCCATTAAAAAAGTATTGATAAGTGCAACTATTACCTCCTTCAACACACATGTAAGGATGGGTTGTGGTTACAAGGATAGCGAATTAAATTTCTTTTAGCACAGGTTTGCTATTTGAAGTAATTGGTTAACTAGTTCTTACGATCCGATCACTGGACTCGATGTCCGCGCCTACTTTAAGGAGAAGCTTTACAGTAGCAGTGTTACCGTTGTCCGAGGCGATGCTAAGCGCTGTCCGCCCAAACTAACATACAGAATAGAATAAGCTCATAACTGATTTTCATCCAAAAGATCAATGTTCACCCACTGCTCTCGTGAGTTAAAATGTGCGGAAATATGACTTACGTTGCTTCTGCATTCTTGTCAGCGCCCATTTTGAGAAAAAGTTCAATAATGCTGGTGTGGCCGACGAATGAGGCAGCGATCAGTGCAGTGTAGCCGTACTATCATACATATAAGCAAAGACAGATAGAAGATAAAGACACAAGATGGTGTAAATGATAAAGGGGTGGACAAAAGAATGTGTGTGGGAATAGAGACTCGGCTGGAATAATTTGAGAAACAAAAATAATGAGCCGCACGTGCATTTCGAGGATAATGTTGACGAATTTTTTACGTGAAAAAATGTGTCATACCATGTTTGCAGCCTCTATGTCAGGAGGATTTTAACTACGGTAAAATGACCATGGCTTGAGGCAATAGTAAGTGCTGTAGAAGCATTCTATCACAAATGCAATAAGAACAACATTGTTGACAGGAGACGAAGGTGAAATGCAAGGTTTCTTGAATAATACATTCATTCAAGATAAATCTCACTTCTATCTATTTTCATAAAGCGCGTTTGTGTGTAGTACAAGTGGAGGGTAAGCTTGCCTAATTGGTGCATGAAAATAAAGTTACTGAAAGTAAAAACAGTTTCTTCATTATTCCTAATTTCCTTGTAATTGTATGGAAAAACCTTGTCTTTGATCTCTGCATTAGCGCCTGCTTCAAGGAGTAACTTCGCAATCACGGCATAGCCTCTGAAAGAAGCGATGAAGAGCGCAGCACAGCCCTGCTCCCTCGAGGGAATGGTAAAAAGTCTTGTGTAATTATGAAATGAAGTGGTCGAAGCGAGAGTGAATCCATTCACTCAATATTGGTGGATTGCTGGATAATTTCATGGGTACAAAGTTTCTGAAAGATCTCATCACATCCTAGTAAATGCAAAGATACGCACCCTTGCATCTTGTGCGTCAACGATGGCTCCTTTGCCTAGACAATCCTGGACAAGTGCTGAGTTGTTGAATGAAGCTGCAGGCCCTAGGCCAATAGTCGCTTTGGACTAATTGCCAAGAATGGGTGTCAATACATCAAAATGACATTACGGTAAGAAGTATAACTATAAGTTGAAGCTGATAAGCATGAGGTCTGAGATGCTCCAGATCTAACGTGCATTCCTCGGAAATTATCAGCACTTACCGCGACAGCTGCAACCACCGCGCGCACCGAATCGTTTGCTTCTGCTGATGAGCAATATGTTGCGATACGCAGCAGCTCTTTGCGCGTCATTAGCAAGTCAAGGTACTCCAGGACATCACCGGCGCAGTCGTCTGGTAATTGTGCAAAAGGTTCGGTTAATGTCGCACGCTGTGCAATCCAGGTGTCTCGTGCCCACGAAAAAATCACAGCGCGGGCGGCGGAAGGGGCCCAGAGGAAGGATGGGTCAACTTGGTATGCGCGTAAGGTCAGCGCCGGCGCCGGCACTGACTTTTCGGTCGCAGACAGTGTGATACAGTATGCGGACGCAGCGGAAACGAGAACGGCTGGATCTGCCTCAACTGCGCTGAGGATAGCAGCGTGGTGCTCGAGGAGAGCATGCCAAGGCCTATCGCAACCAGCGAGGTCGAGGGGTGTTGCGCCGTTTTTGTCCCTTGCCCCCAAGTCTGCACCGGCAGTGATAAGAGCTTGTGCCGTCGCAACATCCCTGTGCTTCACAGATGCGTGGAGCATATTACAGCTATCCTACGAGCAAGCACGAAGAGTATCAAGATCATCTTGCAGCATGGTTCTCTTTAAGCAAAAAGAAGAACACTCGAACATCTAGGAGATTTGCAGATCGAAAGGGAGGAAAGTTGGTGATTAGATCGATATCTAACGACATGATGGGAGCAGCCGCGTGCGAGGTTCAACGCAAAACATTGCTACAGGAATTACTTCGTCATTGAAGTTACCAACAATTTCGAGAGTTTTTACAAGGGTAGGGCCAATTATTGCCCGGTGCTTAGAGAGAGCAGCCCGGCACGCAGCCGGAGTGTTCACCAAGGCTGCTCGGCATGAAGTTAAAACTGCAGTGGCAACAGCTTCAGCTCCAATAGTAGAAACATCATCTTTTGCTGATGGTTGGGCAGGAGCATCAGCGATTAAAGATGTTGCTGGATTGCTTAATCAGCATTTAAACCACCCAGGGGCCCGCCACTTGGGGCGAACTCTTCTTCGTGCGGCATAAATTCGCTGTCAGCTATTTTGCCTCCGCAGCAACTTGGACTTGCGCCACCATGACCATGGACTGCATCATCTGCTGCCGGATTGGACATCAAAAGTATTACTTATGCGCTTGTCTCATCTATTATGCAACGGCGGTGATGCAGTGATCCGTATCATGTATCATGCACATGCGAAGTGTCCCGACGTCCCGACACATTTCGTGTGACTGATTCTGGGAAACTTCTGTCGCTTGGTCGCTGGTCGCTGGTCGCCGCTTCGCTGGGGTCGAGTAGTCGAGTACGTACTTACCTTCAGTACAACAGTTTAGTCGAGTAGATGCCCAGTGCCCACTTCACTTATTAGTAGCTTTACCCTAAGTAGCCCCCAACCCATTCTGATTATAAATGTCCGCTTATTGGAGTGCTTCCCAATCTATCTGTGCATACCCGCACAGCACTAGTTATGATGCACGTAGGGATGGCCCTTTGCCAGAAAGTCCAGCTACGATTGTTGGTCCAGTCCTGATGCAGAAGAGCACTACCCTCGAAGTTACGGGTTCCATCGCTGTTCGATGCGTGCTACCAAGTGGGAGTCCAGTTCGGGCATTGCCTTCATCCGATGCCACCGTGCGCGGAGGAATTGGCTCGGGTGCCGTGATTCTAGCGCTGGAGCGCCGTGTCGTGGCGGGCAGTGCCTGGTACCGGATCCAGCCCGACCCTCAGAGTGACGTGGTAAAACTATGGGCGGGCGCACGAGTGACTCTACAGGGTCTCAGAGCAGCACCCGAATTGAATGGTCGCACTGGAGTCATTCAATCGTTCAACGCTGACCGAGGTCGCTATGCGGTGTCGGTAGATCCCAGCGCAAGCGAAGGTGCGACGCAAGGCTCTTTCAAGGCAGATAACTTGCGAATGGCTGACACGGACAATTCAGAAGCGGAATGGTGGGTGCCTCGAGCGACTGCAGATGAAGCTGCGAGTGCAGAGACGACAACTTCTACTTTCTTGCTCCGCGACGCTTTTGTTGAGGAGCCTGCAGATGTCCCAAGCTCTATTCTGGGGGGCGGTACCGCTGCTGTTGTTCACAGTAAAGGACCCGAGGAAGTTGAAGCCTCGCGCCTGCTGCTGCGGTCGCTCACGCGAGCAGCTCTTGTCAATGCACCTGTGAAGTCCCTGTCACAGTGGTTAGATGCTCTTGTGTGCGCTGGCGCTGCTGCGTCGGAAGCCCAGCAAGACTCCTTGAGCCGAACGGATGCTGAAGTGAACATGAGCTCCGACGCGGAAGAGGCATGGATGTCGGCGAAGCCCTTTTTGTTCACAGCACCGACCCGGGCTTTAGATACTGTGGCAGGCTCTAGTGGTAGCGGTGCAACCGGTGCTGGAGGAGGCTCAGGTGGTGAAGGCCCTTGTGGCTACCAGTTCAAGCGCGGCGACATATGCTGGAACTGCCGCACCTGCCAGGTCGACAACACGTGCGTGCTCTGCGACGCGTGCTTTCAAGCTTCGGACCACACCGGCCACCATGTGCTTTTCCACCAAGCGGGCGTTGGCGGGTGCTGCGACTGCGGAGACCCCGAGGCGTGGGCTCCCTCCGGCTGCTGTTCGCGCCACCGCCCCGTTGCCTCGGACTCCTGCCAGGCCGGCGCCACTGACGTCAGTGGAGTCACTTGCATGCCTTGTGGTGAAGACAGCGCTGCTCCATTGGCCACTAGTGGCTTGCCGCCTGAGCTTGTCAAGGCGCTAGAAGGAGTCTGCAAGGAAGTAGCGTGGTTTCTAGTGGCTGGCACGCACGGGAGTGTGGCTGGCTTTTCTTCCCCTGACGATCCCGGGGGCGACCTTGCTTCCTTCCTGGCAAGCGACTGGAACGAGAAAGGTATCGATGATGACAGTAGTAGTACCAGCAAACCTGTAGATGCGGTTGCTGGCGGCGGTGCTACTGGGTGGATTCGGTCTGCTTTCAGTGCTCTGCGTGGCAGCAGCGCCCCCAATAGCCCAACCTCTGCAGATGACGCTTCTTCTCCAACTCCAGAAGGGGAGATGACTGCAACCAACAACACGGAGCCGCACCGTAGTAGTAACCAAGTTGGTTCCGTGAACAACCGCCTTTTTTCGGTGCGGGTCCACAACGATGACGTGCACACCTACGACGACGTCATTGGCGCCTTTCAGGCCATTGGCCTCTCGAACAGCGAGGCTATGGCGGCCACTTTAGCGGTGGACAAACGGGGGTCTGCCCTGGTGCGGCAAAATCTGAAGGCAGCCGACGCGGCGAAGTGCGTGAAGTCACTTCATGCAGTTGGTCTCCTAGCGTGTGCTTTCTTGACTTCACCGGATAATAGCAGTGGTCGTGAAGGCGAGACTCAAATCGATGGAGATGACGATGATGCTAGCAGCGGTGCCAGGATCGTGGTTGGTGGGCAACCAGCACTCGAAGCACGCGTTGAAGCATGCGTAGCTTGGCTGGATTCTCTTGCTGCGCGCGGCAAAGCATTTCGGGACGCTGTTGGGGCTGCTCTATTAAATGCTATTCCGAGCGTAGAAATAGGTGGAGGTAAAGAAGGGCCTCTTCTGCCACCACCGCCACCATGGCAAGTGCTCGGGCGGTTCGGCGCGAATATAATACAGGAAGAAGAAGGTGAAGGAGTGAAGGCAGGGGCATCGCGGCAAGTCAGTATGCTCGGAGAATGGCATCGTGGACCAACCAGAAGGAAGGCCAGGAAGGCTTCATTTCTCTTGGAGCAACAGCAAGATCAAGAGGGCTCGCCGTCTGCAACAGCAGTGGCTAAAGGTGCAGACAGTTTCAGCGAAGTTTACGAAGAAGAAGGGGCAAGCACACTCCAAGTTAAGGAAGACGTGTCTTCCATGGGTGAGGCGACAGCAGAGCTGCCTGGCTGGTTCACGCCCCAAAAGTATCCCTCCACTCCGCTGCTCTTGTTGATGCTGTCAGACCCTTTCTTGGCCTCTCCCAAACTTCGCAGCGGGCTCGGTCAGCTGTACCTGAGGCTCATGCCGGATCCAGCTTTCAAAGCCTCGCTTGGAGCTACGCTTGCGGCGGCGCAGCCTCATCTCACGCTCCTCTTTGCTCGAGGGGTAAGTGTGCGGGAGGAGAGGGGAAAATTTGAATTGCACAAATAAATGGCGTTGAATTGACGGAAGGATTTCGCATTTTGAAATCATTCCTGTCTTGAGTATACTTTTAATCTTCTGTGCCTCGAAAGTCTTGGCACACTTGGTACATGGATGTTTTGGAATCCTGCCCTCCTGTGATGTCCTTCTTCTCAAACACCAAGGCACCTTTCCTCACTGTGTGGCCTTCCTGTTTTCACGCTCCCAGGTGGGAGTGTCCGCTCAGCCGTCAGCTCTCGACTTGGGTGTTCAGCTGTGGACAACCCCTTCCCTCGTCGCTCGCCTCAACCAATCACCACCACCCTCTCTCAATGGCAGTGGTGGCAGTGGCAGCGGAGGCGGCGCCTTGCCCTTGGTGGAAAGCATGTTGACGAGTTTGTGCGCGTCACTCGAGGGCCCTGGAGGCTTGGAGACACGAGCCGAGTTGCCGGAAGCGTGGATGAAGCAGGGACCGGCAGCAGCAGCGGGGCAAGAACAAGATGTAGGCAAGCACTGGGAGCAACCTTTCTTCACTTTCCAACGGATCAATGCTCAGGTTCGCATGTTATACCGTCAGGAGAATCTAAGAATAAAAAATAAGTGAAGAGAAAGAGAAGAATATTGATTCGTTTGACTTTTCCATGCCCTCTCTGTGTTTTGCTTGTCTCTCTCTTAGCTGCGCGAGCTCGGTTATGTCTTAGCTTGCCCAGGCGTAGCCCCTCTAGTCTTTGCGGGATCTAGCCCTTCGTCGCAGCGGTCCCGCGCTTTGCTGTTGCGGTCCTTGGCCCTGTTTCAAGGCAGCGACCCTCTGGCGCGCACGCCTGCCACCAAGCCGCACGATGCCTACGAGTCGATGCGCTGGCAGCTCGCGTGGACTGCCCACTTGCCTCTGAGCAGCATGGTGCACTCGGCCGTTGGGAAAGTCCTTCAACAGCAACAACAGCCAAAAAGCAGTACAAACAGCACGAACACCGCCACCACGAGGAGTAGTGGGCACTCATCTTCGGTGAGTACCACGGAGGCGATGCATGGCTTGCTCAGCGCTGTGGTGGCAGCTCTGATGGAGTGGACAGCGCAAGCAGCCGCGGAAGACGAGGGAAGCCGCAAAGCTGCCAAATGCTCTTTATCCGCCGGAGACACGCAAAATTGGGGCGAAATGATGGCGATTGTGGGAGTAGAAGACGAGAACGAGGAGGATGACAGCGACGGGAGTGGCAGTGGGCGTGGTGGAGTTTTGACCAAAAAGAGGAAGTATGGCAGCAATGGCGGCACCAGCAGTGAAGACAGTGAAGGAGAAGGAGAAGTGCGCTTTCAAGTCGGCCGTGGTCCGGTGTCGCTGCATCTTGGCCTACACCGCTTGATCGCTCTTCTCATGCGGAAGCTGGCGGAGCACAACATGCCCTTGCCCGGGCTTAAGGCTTTGCCACAATTGCTTCGCCCGGAAGAAGTTCACATGGAGCAGAATCGCCTCAGCGAGAAACAGCTTTCATCGTCGCCATCCACGGCATTAGCATCAGCCGCTGCTTCTGCTGCTGTCTCGACCAGTGGCTTGCTGTCGATGCCAGTGGCAGTGGGTCGCCGTGTCAGAGTGGAGGGTTTGACGGGACGTAAAGAGCTCAACGGATCGATTGGCCTTGCCGAAGAGTACCACCCTTCCCTGCGCCGTTGGGTGGTGGCTTTAAGAGACGGCGAAAGTGGTGCGGTGAGCCGGGTGCGCATCAAAGCGGACAACTTGACAGTGGTCGTAAAAGGGGCTGCCACCAAGACCAGTGAGGAGGAAGACATGGAGCAGCCACACAGAGGTGGTGCAATCAGTGACGATGCCAAGTCGATGCGAAAACGCTTCGCGTGGTGCCTGCTAGAGCAGCCTCTAAGGGCGTTGTCGTGGTGTGGTCAAGTGCGCGCAGGCGCTTGGAAGCGCAACGGCAGCCCTGCGGAATCACAGGCGGGGGCTTACGGCGAACCTCCTTTGGCGGCCACACACCGCGATTTGGACCTATTGGCAGTGCAGACGGCGGGACTCCTGCTTGGGGCCGAAGAGTTGCTCAGAACGGTACATGGGAGAGTATAACAATGCTTGCGCACCCTTTATATTTTAGTTACTCATGACGAATGATTGTTTGATTCAGGCGCTTCGAAATAGTTTTCGACTGCTCTTGCATCACACGAAGCGTGCGCGCGCAAATAAACTGTGCATTTTTTGTCTTCTGACTCGATTAGGTGCTCGGCCGCAGTGGTGGCTGTGCGAAGTCCTGGTTGCAAGGTTGCGATGAAGTGAAACGATGGTCGGAACAGCTCCAAGCTCAAAATCGTTTGCCCTGTGGCCATTCGAAGGATGGAGCCACCGCGGTGCCGCTCGCAGAAACACGACGAGCCGGTTACGTGACTGCTCGAGGTATCGTCGACTCTTCCCTGACATCTTGCCGAGTGTGTGGCGACGTAGCTCCTCCTCCTCCTAATTCTAATAAATTCAACAAGTACGTGATTATGAGCCCGGCAGAAGCCCAGTCATTTTGGGTTGAAACAGCCGTAGAAGCTGAACACATGCTGAAAGTGCAAGAAGAATGCTTGTCTATGGTAGTGCACTTAGTCACAGAGCTGCCCAGGATCAAGACCGCGAAAACAAGCGCAGCAGCCTCCGGTTTAGAGCATCATCTCGCGCATTGCTTGGCTGCTGCGGGTTCTAGTGGCGCTACTCGCTCTGAGCTTGCGTCGCAGGCAGCTCCTTACTTTGCAGCTCAAAATGGCCAAGACGACGGCGAGGGTCCAGACCTAGAGGATTTGGAGGACTCGGAAGACGGTGAGAGCGGCTACGGAGGTGGTGGTTCCATGCCGGCTGGTAGTGACGCTGCTCTAGATGCTGCCATTGCTCGAGTTGCGGTGGCACCTTCTTCTTCTTCGTCTGCTCGAGGCGTAGGATCTCCCGGTAGCAGCAGTGGCAGTGGTGGTCGGAAGTTTGTGCTGTCAGCCGCTGGAGCGGCGCTGTACGACCCATGCTGTCCTCGATTGCGGCGCGATGCGCACACCAAGGCCACTGAGCTGGTAGCAAGTCTCCTGCGCCGCCAAGCATCCCCGGGTTCTGCCTCTTCTTCTCCTTCTTCTGGTAGCACCACTAGCAGCACCAGCAACCAGCCGTGGTGGCGACCGGTCGTAGGCCCTCCTCCGCCTACAGCACCCGTCTTTGGCATAGGCGTGCGGCGAGCGATGCTGCTGTCTCCGACGCTGCAACGCATGCTTGGCTCGGTGCTGCGCCGCCACGGAAACCCAAAGAACTGGCCCGTTGGTATTGTCGTATGTGATTCCAAGGTGTGGTGCGAGCCGCTGGTGCTTTTGGTGATTCATTTGTTGACGCTGTCGGTGCACGAGTGCGCCGAAAATGCCCTTGAGAGCGAAACTCCTTCGTCGTCATCGTCTGCCATGAAAATGGACGATGCCAGCGAAGGGAACGAGGTGCGAGCAGTTAACAAGGAAGACGACCGCTATTGGCTGCATCCGTCGACTCTAGGCATGTGGGACGCCCGTTCGGATCCTAGTGCACGTCAGAACGAAGCACGAGCCTTTTTTACTGCGCTGTCCTCGCCGCTCACTTCCTCTTCGGAGCACGAATCAGACCCGCCTCAAGCATCACTGTTGAGTCAAATAGTAGACCTCTGGTTCGCGGTGCGAAGTCCAAACAGCAGTAGTGGTGGCAGTGGGGGTGGTGGTGGAGCCGAGGCCAGTGACGGGGACCAAGGGCTACTGCCCCCTCTGCACATGCAGGGATTAGGGTGGCTCTTTGCTGAAATCGGCAAGCGTGACCCTGGGTGCCAGTCGTATCTAGAGGCTCGGTCAGCAGCGGCGGTTGAAGCCGGCAAGGCCCCCCTGCCCGGTTGCGCACCTGCGACGGCACCTGATGCTACTTCTGAAGAGGGTAGCGGCAGCAGCAGCGGCGGCAGTGGTGGCGGCGGAGCAGCAGCAGCAGTGGCGGTGCCGAGTGCAGCCGAACGGAGGGCAGCAGCTCAAGCAAGGGCGATGGCTGCAATGAAAAAGTCGCAAATGGCGTTTGCTGCCACATTAGACGATGCCGACGATGACACCGATAGCGACGAGGACGGCGGTCATGGTGGCAGCAGCAGCAGTCGTGGAGGTGCGCCCGCACATGTAGCACCCGCTCTTGAGTGTTGCATTTGCCGCGACAGCAGCAGCAGCAGCGGTGGAGAGGGCAGCGCCAGTGACGTGGTCGCATACATGTGCTTGGCTCAGCGCAGCAGCATGCTCGGAGCGGCGACGTGGCGGCACTTTGAAAAAGGTGAAGAAGGAGGAGAAGGTGCAAATGCAGCTAGCCAACTAGCCGTTGGCGTGGGTGCAAGCAGTGACATCTTTGCGTGTGGTGCTAGCCAACTAACTGCAGCTGCTTCAGCACTAGCAGATAATCAGAGCAGTGGCAGCAGCTGCACCGGTGGCGGCGGCGGTGGTAGCAGCTCTGGCAGCTCTGACAGCAGCAGCAGCACTCGTAGTCGCCAGCCGGCTGCGAGTCGTCGCTTGTCGTGGCAGCAGTGGGGCGCGCGCCGCGTACATGTGCAAAGTTGCGGGCACGGGGTCCACCCGCGGTGCTGGGAGCAGGCGTTCGTCAAAGACTTGACCCAGGCCCTGGAGTCGAGCCAGAACGCGGCGGTTGCGTTCGACCCGCGCCACCGAGAATTCTTGTGCCCTTTGTGTAAAGTCCTTTGCAACACTCTGGTGCCTTACTGTGCGCCTCCAGCGAGTAGTCAATTTTCCGTTGAACCACCAGGAGATAAAACTCAAGCTGCTGCTCCTGGTTCATCTCCTTTGTCTAACCTGATTGCTTGGGCCAACAGTGAAGCATCATCTGAAGCACTTCTGTCCTCAGAGACAGCTGATAGTAGCTCGGAAGCAGCCATTGAAGCAAGTTCCAGCCTCCAATCCGCCCAGACCCTCTTTCTCGATATGCTGGAAGAAGCAGACAACGGCGGCTCCTCTTTCAAGGCCGCCGCGCGCAAGAACAAGACCAGCCACGCGTCTTTCCTGTGGACCCAGGAGCGAGGTGGAGGGACCTCGTGGTTGCTGGCTTGCAGCAGCCTCGGCTACACTCTGGCATGCCTCGAAGCCACCACTCGAGACAATTGGGCTGCCCCCAAAGCGGGGAGTGGGTTCCACGCCAGTGCTCTACAGGGTATGGGGCTTGCAATCATGCATGCTGCCACCGGTGCCAGTGGTGGGGAATGTCCCAAGTACCACCGCCTTCAAGCTACACAGGCACGTGCTCTACTTTGTGGAAGTCGTAGCGGTGGCGACGGTGCCGGTGGTGGTGGCGGTGGTAGCAATAAGAATAGCGACGATGCTCAACCGCCTGCTCTGACCTGGGACCTCACTACGCTAGCAGTCGCTGCGCTGACGGCACCAGCTTACCCTCTGCCAAGTGCAAATGCCACTCAAGAAGGAGATGAACCAGCTTCAATGTCACAAGGCAGTGATCGTATTTATGCAGCACAGGCTTTGGTATTCTTGAGGCTCTCTCAAGTGCTTTTGGAACCCAGGTCTACTCGATCCATTCAAGGAGGTGACACCACTGCTGCTGCTGCTGCTGGGGCACCTGCACCTCTTCAGGAATCGTCGCCTCTGCCGCCACTCGATGAGTTGCGGGCCGCGCTGGCAGCACGGGCGGGCGTAACCGTAGATTTAGGAGCTCCGAGCGGTGATGACTTGATAGAAGTGGTGGAAGAAAATCTCACGCCTTTCGTCCTTGTGGTGGCCTTCCTTTCAGCGCTCTTGGACGTTACGCCAGACGACAAGACGACTACACCTGCTAGCAGTAAAGATGAGGATGCCTTGACGGCGCGCGTGTCGTCAGTCTTTGGAGCTGGTCGTGACTTGTGCGAACTTTTGCCACTCATCGGCCTCCACCAAGATTCCAGCGAAGCCCTCGCTGCAGCAGTACTTAAGAACCCAGACGACGGTGACCACAGCAGTGAAGCGAGCTGCTTTTCAGCGCTGATGGCTCCTTGGGCCAACCACTTGAAAGCACATGTAAATGCCGCCCAGCGCACCCGCGCTGATCCAAGCAGCGACTCAAGTATTTCTGATGCTGCGGTAGCAACATCACCCAGCAACACACCATCCTTTTTCTTCTTCGGGTCACCATCGTCGACGATGCTTCCTACTCCGCCAGTAATGCCGACCTTTGAGGCGTCATCGCTGAGTGGCTCGCTGTCTTTCATGCCCGCTCTAACGCCGCTCCCCAAGCGATTTACCGACTTGTTTGCCTCGGTTGCTCGAGCTCTGCCGGTGCTGGAAGCAGCAGTGCACGAGGAGCGGCAGCGGCTCAAGCGCCTGACCCGCTCACCGCAAGGAGCGCGAGCCAACGGCGCAGGAGGAAACACGGGGAGTCGCGAGCAAAATCAACATGACGACGACAAAGACAGTGCCTTTTCTCCTAGCTCGCTCACTAGTGCTGCAGCCGTAGAAGACCTCGAAGCTCCATTGGACAAATTAGAGCCCGCGCTGTGCTTGATCACCGGCCAGCTTTTGCCGGCTGGCCTCAAGCTCGACCCCAGAAACCCTCGCATCGGCGCCCTCACTCTGCATGCTCGCACTCTGAGCGGAGGCACGGGCTTGTACCTCCTGGTCAACCGCAGCTTGGTGCTCGCGGTGCGAGGTGCGCATGCAGCCAACCTTCCGCACTTGTCGCCGTATTTGGACTCGTACGGCGAGCCTGACGAAGGCTTAGTGCGCGGCCGCCCCTTGTTTTTGGATCCCGAGCGGTGGGCGGGACTGCAGCGCTTGTACACCAACCACCGCATAGGGACAGAAGTGTCGCGGCTACGGGCAACTGCCGACCGCTACATCAAAGATAATTACTACTGAATAGCGGGCCGCAGTTCTAATTACTGTACGCTGACCCTGGATTGGCTCACTAGCACCAGATAACACCAAAGTATCCGTTAAACTTTTATGCACAGGCACAAATTCGGTTTTATTAGCAGCCTGCGTTTGCTTAAATAGTAGATAGTAGATAGCAGATAACAGATAGCTACTTCGCATGTGGCACTTGGAACGCGAAATCCCGATAACTGGGACCTATAAGCAAAAAGAGCTCACAAGCGCCGGAATCGGGCGAATTGCTGCGTATACCAATGGGGTTCCAGCGGGATTTAGTCCTGGTCTTACGTCTTAGTCTTAGGGTTTTGCTGTGTTCTTGTCGTAGAATTATAGAGTATAGAGCTGTCGTAAAGCAAAACAAAATTTGACGAGTCAAAGTATTCTATATATGGGGATTGAAGATCACAGGGTTCTGCCTTACTAGGCGAATATTACTCCTGAGGCATCAGAACTCGTCCCCTTCGCCTTGCCTTCTGGGGAGCATCCTGTTGGAAGAATCTCGGAGGGGATTCCTAGTCGACATCGGCGACAATGACGGACCGCGTCTGCTCACATCACCAAACTCAATGCCGTCATCCTCAGTAGCATCGTTCATGGGCAGCCGTTCTGATCTAGGACCCGGTGGTGCATCCGAGACTAGTTCTTTCATTCGTTTGATGTCCGCGTAAGCATAATATGCACCCCCAAACAATACCGCCCCCATCGCAAGAACGAATAGAATGAACAGACCGTAACCTTGTTGCACGCTGATAGTCTGCTTGGTTGGTGCTAATGTAGGAACTTGCGTCAAATTTGCAGTGGGGGCTATGCTCGGCAGAATCGTCGGCTTGATTGAGGGACTAGTGGTCGGGGCGAAAGACGGAACGAAGCTCGGATGGCGCGACAGCATAATTGAAGGACTAGAAGTTGGGACAGCAAGAGCCGTGGTATTCGAACCAGGTGGCTGAACTTGGCTTGGTGCCAGTGATGGCGCCAACGTGGGCACTTGCGTTGGACTAGATGCGGCTACTAAAGATACGAGCACAAGCCCGTGTGCGAAGGACCGAAGAGTCATCCTACAGTGTACTGTATAATACGTACCTATCCGCTTGGCTGCGCCGATAAGGAATGTGTAGTCTTCAATGCAAACAACTCTAGTTAACACCTTTCGCGTATGTAAAGTAACTGCGATGTTGTAACCACTCTCGTGCGGAAGACTTAACTTCTCTCTTAGTCCTAGCTCTGCTCTCTTGCTCGTCAGGTCGACGGCCACTTGCCACTACACTTGACCTGACCTTTCCACGATTTTAGTCCAGCATCACTACTTAGCTGCACACCACATTAGAGAAGTGACCAAGTGACCCCAGCTCGATCAAACATCAATCGGTCAATCGATCTATCAAAAATGTAATTAGCATGTCTATCACATGACCCGGCAACCTTAGGAAACGCCGTCGGCAACATGCAATCTAGCAATTTTCTCTTGGCATAGACCCCATGGCGAAGTCCTCCAATAGATTTTCATTTTTGCAAGGTCTAGCCTTGCTATTCTTTGCATTTCTCTTAGGGTTCCAGTACACTTTACACTCAAATCTTCCGAGTGCTCTAGAGAGGCCTTTGAAAAGCCTGAGGCGAGAGACGGGGCTTCTGGCGACTAATGGCATCGAAGAGACAGCCGTTCAAGAGCCTGTAACGAGCCTCATTCCAATCGATAGCCAATCGCTCATTCATGCGTCGTCGCCACGAGGCTTGAGCCATGGAGACTTACCTCCCAGTGTGCCACCACACTTGAATGGAGCTCGAGCAGCGCAACAAGCAGCTGAATTATCGCCAACAACGCCACTATCGGTTACTAAGAGGCCCAAAATTTACCATGCTCCTCTTGAGCAGACGGCAGTTCGACCGAACAAGATTGCGGTGGTGATCCCTTACATTGGAGCAGAGCTTCCACCTTGGTTTCCGCTCTTCGCAGCTAGCGCGGCGGCACATGCGCACCTTGCGGATTGGTTGCTCTTCACCGCAGGCACCAAGATCCCCAGTGATGCAAATGGCGATGACGCGAGTGCGTGGTTGCCGCCCAACGTGAAGTTCATCGAGGTGTGTGCTAGGATAGTGTACAGTATACACTCAGAAGCCTCTCAGTCACCAGTCTTCTTACCTCATCACTCACGTACATCTCGTAATCGATGACAGTGCAAGCTCGCTTCAGTATCATACCATACTGATTAAGGTTCTGTTGTTGATGTCTGCTTCCTCCTAATCTCTCTTCGCCTCTTCCTGCTTTTGCTGCATCTAATTCTTGTCTATTCTCCTTCCCTCTCTCTCTCTCTCGTTCAGGTTGGGCTGACAGGGCTTGCTCAGTTGCATGCGCGGCTCGTTGACCCTGTCGATCGACCACTGGCTGCTACCCTGTTGGAGTCTACCCTGCGAGACAAGCCGTACTATTTGGTGGAGTTCAAACCCGCGATTGGGCACGTCTTCGCTGAGTACTTGACCAACTACTCGCACTGGGCCTTCAGGTAGCACTGCACGAGGGTGTGTGCGGGTTGCTCGCTTTGCTGATTATAACATTTCGCAAATGCCTCTATTGAAACTATGCCGAATTTCTTAAAACACTAGAGGTTTTCGCTTGCTGCAATTACTTGATCTCTTCTGCCTCTCTCTCTGCCTCTCTCTCTACCTCTCTTTGTGGCCCCCTCTCCACAGCGACCTGGACCTAGTGCTCGGCGACCTGGCATCTTGGACTGACGAATTGCTGCAAGGGCCAGAGCCGAAAGGCGACGATGAAGAAAAAGACTGGGACCTGTTCACATGGGGCTTTGGTGACCAACAGCGGCAGTACACTCGAGGGCAATGGACTGTGCACCGGAACACCGACAAGGTGCTTACTTGGGCCGTTGTTTAGGATCCTCAAATTGTACTGAGGGCTACGTGTGTAGAAGTGCAAGAAAGCTCACAGCGAATGGTACACGTAATGTTCTTGTGAACTAGTGCACGATATGTTCTGCTGGTATCGCACTCTAGTTGTCGCAGTGTGAACTCATACAGATCTCGTCCCATCATCCCCCGTTCTTCTTTACTCTTTCAGGTCAACCAGGTGTGGCGTGACTGTGTTTTTTTGGTGGGGCGCCGTCTGATGCAGCGCCTGCAGTCCCATGCGCGGTAGTGTTCTACAACAGCATTCGCACGATATGAATGTACCGCGAATACGATGATTTTTTGTGCAATCGCGAAGTCCTTCGATCCTTGCCTTCTGACATGCTACTCAACCTTTCTCTTTTTACGTCTAACTAGATACGAGTCCGCAGAAGGTTGCTACGCGCTGGCAGTGTCACAACGGCAAGACTTAAGAGTGAAGTACGCCGTGAAAGCATTTACCGATGCCGCTGGAGGCTCCGAGCTCGGGCAAGAGGTATGAGTGGGTGTTGGTGTCAACAACGCACACACGTAGTCTCGCTTCAATTGATCTCACTCGTTCCTCGCACACAGAATAAACAATTGCATGCTTCTCACAAGTGCTGCTAGGAAGTTAATCCTTTTCTAAACACGTGCTTCTTGCGCTCTTCATTCATTTCTGTCATCATCATGACAGGTGTACCTATCTCATGGCCGTGTGCTCAAGCCAACCTTCAGCAAAAATAGCCGCCATTTGCTGACAGCGCCACCTCCTGCGCTGTTGTACCACCTCACTGCTTTGCCTTCACTTTCACTAGCTTCCAATCTCAGGAGCAGCACATCAGGACTACCACAGCAACCGCAGCAACCCATGCAGTGGGACTTGAAAGGAGCGCGTGCTACATTAGTGCATCGTGCCGCCCAGCAGAGGTGCATGTATTGGGTCGGACCAAGATACCAAACTTGCCTGGAAGGCGTAAACGAGGTGTGATTGAAACACAGTCGAACTATGCTTTGCTTAACCATGAATTACCTTAACGAGCGAGAGTGATAGAAAGAGCTTGGATATGCCTTTGAGCAGATTTTTCGACAGATAGAGCTTGTGCGGCCTTCACTGGCGTTGAGTCTTCTAACTACAAAGGCATCCGTGCTCAAGTGAAAGAGGCTGTTTGTAGTTGCACATAGTTTGCAGTGACTATTATGATTCCATTCCATTTTGCAGGTATCTGGAGACTCGCCCCAAGGAGTAAACCTGGTTTTGGAAGAAGGGCGCACGTATGCCCGGCCTTATGTGTCTAGTGTCGACAACGTGTTCCTGGCGTCTCGAGGTGGAGGAGGAGAAACAGCAGCTACAGCTGTGGTCAAATCGGCCGCCTTCTTTCACTTTCAGGTACACCTTCAGCCTTTCTCTTTGCATTCCCTGCATTTAAACCTCTTTGTGTGTCTCACTCATCACTGAATCTGGCTCTGGCGCTGTGTTATGCTCTTTTAATCGCATCAGGAGTGGAAAAAGCAGTACCGCTCGTGGTCATGCCATTTGCCTCCTCGTGGCTTGGCAAATTCGCCCATCCTGGCCTCAAAAACCGGGTTTATTCCGCTGCTTCCTCTTGCGCCTACTAGCAACTCACTGGCGGTGGAAGAGGCTTTAACCGTAGGGGGGCAGGACCCGCAATCGTGGGTTTACGCGACGCGCGGTAGTTTAAAGTACTGCGCGAGATGGAGCTGGCCGAGCGGGAAATGCACGAAGCGCTTTCGAGCAGGCGACTTGTTGACCGTGCGAGGTCATGGTCGTAGTGGAGATGGTGGTGGTGGTGTTAGCACAAGCAGTAACGGACACGGAAGCAGTGCCAGCATTAGCTCACCTGTTCATAGCCTCGAGAACAGCTCAGAAAGGTTCTTGGAGAGTCTCCGAGAGATGGATAGGGCCTACAAAGATGCTGCAGCAGCCCGGCGGCAAATGTTGACCGAGAAAAGTTGGTTCGAAGCAGAAGCATCCAAGGATGTTCGATTTGACGTAACACTCGCAGCTGTAGCAGTGGTTTGCCATCGTGACGCACTCATTGAAGCAGAGAAATTCACACAAGAAGATGGCGATAAATACAGCGACCAGGAAAGTATTGATAACCTTCACTTCAATGATAAGACTGAAATCAACGAACGTGTTTGGGGCAGCGACTGGGATTTGCTAGAGTGGCATGCTAACACGTGGATGGGCCCTAAACGCTTTGTCGTGGCACTCTGCGGTGGAAACAACAGCTCAAGTGATGCAGTAGTGCCAGAATGGGCGCTGTCCCTCGTAGCACGCTCTCGGCAATGGCATTCAAACGCAGACACGAGCTTTGTAGTTTTGCCAAACTCGTTCCAAGGCAGCCACAACATCGACGACATCAACAGCGAGTGGGGAGCGCACGGCGAACATGTAAACACATTGAGTGCACACACATCTAAAGGGGGGGCTGTGAATCAATGCCACCTTTGTATGCTCTGTCAAGTTCCTTGTTTTTCCTTGGTTATGATCACATTTGTTTCAATGTATACTTCTGAGTGCATACATACGCGTATGGGAACTACCTTGACATCGAATTATCGTCTTTAACCAATCCACAGGTATGTCGCAAAGCCTTTCTCAACGCCGCAATTGACCTAACTACCACACGCTACGTGTTGCCTTTGCCGCCGCGCGTGAGCATACCCCACTCCAGCGCTCATGCTGTGCTTCGGGAAGCTTTTGCCGAGGCGCGGCGCACCCGTGAGGTTAAGTTGAATGAACTGCCCCCCTCTGAAGGGGAAAAAAGCCATAATAAGACCCCGGCTGCAATATCCTTGGTGTTGCCCCTGTGGGAAAGCACCAGTAACAATGCTTGCTTGAAATCAGAAGACAAGAGGCAAGGGAACAAGAAGGCCCCTCTATGGGTGACTGAAGGAGATATTAGTGATGCGTTAGCCAACAAGCAAGCTGCATCCTTCACTGGCCGATCACTGGAGCCTTGTGAGCACAGTGATACTGTTACAAGCAAGGGTAGCAACGGCCCTCAGGAGCAAATACATAATCTTTCTCCAGCAGGGAAATTGGTGGCGTCGCAGCTTCGAGGGAGGACTTTTCATCATGCCTTGAGAAAGGAAGCACCAGTAGTCAATCACGGGGGGCAGCGAACGCTTCACCAACTTCAAGAGCACCGTGATCAAGGCACCAACAGTGGAGGCAGTGGCGGAGAAAGCAGTGAAAATCAAGGTAGAGGCAGACACCTGCAACCATCTCGAAGAAGAGATCAAGGGCTCATTGCGTCTGAGGAAGGTGGGTGGGTCAACAACAATGACGGGCCTCAACCATCGTCGTTGTCTGGTAACCCTTCCCCTTCCGCACGCGCGGCCGCACCGCTCGTGGCGTGGGATACCTGGAGCCCCGTTGCTTCTTCTTCTTCTTCTTCTTCTTCGGGCACTTTTGGAAGCTCCTCGAGAGGAGAGGGTGTTGGTGGTGTAGTTGGGACAGGAATGCGCCTCTTGTCGTTGCGGTTGGTCGAAGAGCACGGCTGGGGTTGCCTCGATACCGCTAACGCCTGGGCTGCCAAGGAACTCCAATTCGCCACCTTGGAGTCCATGCCCAGCGGAAGTCCAGCGTTTGGAGTAGCTGTGCAAACCACTGAGAAAGCACCGGGCTGGGATGTGGGCTGCGCGGCGGACACTAACGGAGCTCTAGAAGTGTGGTCGGCTTATAAAATGTTTGTGCGAAGGGCAGCTGCGGTGTATGCCTCGCTTGATGATGCTGTAAATGAGCGATAATTCATGGATGCTTGAAACTGAATACGGGATACACCGAGCTTTGTATTGACATTTCGCATTTGCAGCTCAAGTGCATTCTTTATGTGCCTCTGTGACTGCTGTGTACTTGTCTTTCTTTGTTTTTGGGAGAGTATTAACTAGACTAGACTAGACTAGATTTCTATAATGGTCTGCGGTGCTTGTGATGCTGTGAATGGACAAGAGGCGACCTCTCGCTTTTGAATACTTGTAATTGAATTTTCCTTAGCGCTATTTTATAACTTTATAGTTCCCCTAAGGGCCATAGCTATATTGTACTTGGTCGCATATGAAGTATATCATGCGTGAGTTATTCACATATGGCCGTAAATGCCATGGTTGCGCTAAGAATGACTAAAATTCTTCCGTATTTCGACATCGCCGGGCCTATGTATTACTACGTGCATCAACTTTAATTCCCCTATCTTAGTGAGCTTCCTAAATCCACTCCTTTTTTCTTTTTTTTGGCGGCCATCCTTTCATCAATGGCAAGGAAGTCTGTGTCTTCCATCGATTTCTTCTTCGACACATAACCAATCGTCAATTCTACTTCGTAATATCAGTCTCTTACGGCCTCCGAACTCAAAAACCAGCTTTATTTATAATGCTTGAGCCAATTCTCATCATTATCGTGCAGCAGAAGACTGCTCTGCAAACAAAACAGCGATATCGTCGATGCCCTGGCGCACCGTGCTGGCTGAGATAGGGCACGCGTCGCTCAGAATCGAGAAAGCAACATTGCCCACAACGCCTGTCAACGAATTCACATTGCTCATGCTGCCCGTCTTGGCTCGAAGTTTGCCCTCGGCTACAGTACCAATGAACCGGTTCGCTAGGGTACCCGACACCCCCGCTAGCGGCAACAAATCCAGGTAATCTGAATCTGCTCCTGCCATTAAAGCTGCAAGAAAAGGGGGCATCACGAGGCCATGTCTAGAAAGGCCACTGCCGTCTTGTGCGCTGAGCTCCTCGAGGTTCAGTGCCACAGGTAACCCTACTGGAGGGGACACTTCAATGCTCTGGTTTAAGATTTTTCGCACCGTAGAGAGCCCTTGTGAAATACTTCCGTCATTGCCCAATCGACGCAGCACCGCTTCTGCGTAAGTATTGTCGGACTCCAGCAAAGTGTGATTGAGCAACTCCACCAAAGGAGCGCTAATCATCGGCACGCGAACATAAGCACTACTGCTGTTGACGTCGTCGCACTCTGGGGCATTCGAAACAACACTCGACGCATCGCCAGCTGCCACTGCACCAGTGGCTCCAGATTCTACCAGGGCTTCTGCCAGGAGATCAGTAGCGCGGCGCAGGGGGTCTCGGCACGCTATTGTGAAGCTTTGAGATGGCGTTCCAACCTCGATGGAGCCGGCCACTACCAGCTGAAGCGCGCCTCGCACTACGGTCATGGTCAGCGACACCGCAGCAGCGTCACTCGAAGAACTAGCAGCGGCGGTTGTTGCAGCCGTAGTTTGAAGGCCAAAGCAAGCGCAACCCGGGTCAGCTGGCACGGTCACCACTGCAGCTGCACCCACGGTGGCTCCAGGAGCGACAATTACCTCGACCTGTAAATAATCGAACACATCAGCGAGTTGCTGCTTTCATAGCTAAAATCTTTCAGACTAGGCATACGCGAAATTTCTCGTGACTAACATTCGAAACCCAAATCAAAGGATATTACCGTGTTGCCGTCAAGGATGACCGAAGTTGGTGGCGCCCCGTAGTAGAACTCTAAGTCGTCCCATTCCCAGCTCTCTGGAAAAAGCGCGTCAGCACTGCGGCGATTGTCTACACGCACTGATACTGATGCGCTAGCGAGCTCAGGAACAGCCTTGACGACAGCTGCTGCCGCAACTTGCAATTGAGCCGTGGTTAGGCTAGGATCGTTAGCTCCGCACAGCGTGACGATGATGTTGCTGTCTTCACCTGAACTGTTGATGCCGACGAATGTCTCGAAGGTATACTCGGGGCCTAACGCGAGCCACGATGCGTAAGTCGTTGGTAATTTGTTGTTGCTAGCAGGAGTGCTAAAGAGGTGTGCGCTAGGATTCTCGTAGACGAGGCATTGATCGGTCTCTTGACCTGTCCGACGAGCATGAATCCCCCAATGGCAGCCTTCGTATTCAGGCCGTTTGATTATCTCTTCAATAGCCAGCGCTAAAGAAGCATTCAAATTGGCACTAGCCGCTTGGGCTTGTAGAGCGAAAAGCAATGTAACAGCACTTACACGGGACACCGGAGCCATCATAGTGCCAAGCGCCAAGTGCCAAGTCCAAGACAAGCCGTGGTGCCAAAGTCTGTCTACCGGCGGTGTACAGTATTCGGGATGTTCGGATTGGTGCACATAATATTTTTGGTCATGGCTCAAACACTCAATCACAGGATCACAGGTGTACGTCGCAAAGAGAGTAGAGATGCGTCAACAACAGAGAATCAGAGATACAGACGTAGCTACCGAGGTAGACATGTAGATTCCTCAGACGGTCTAAAGCTCGCTGGCCAGTGGAACTCCAAAACTACTGCCAGCCCATTACATCCTGCTTGAGTTAGAAATCACGCACGACTAGCTAGTGCTCAGAGTCCCGAACAATCGGCGGCACGCGTTCTTGCTTCGAGCACAATGCCACTTGCTCAGACTTTGAAAGTTGACGTGCCTTGGGAGGGTCTCCGTCGCCCTGGAGGTGTTGATCCACAACCAATGCGAAGCGGACGCCTAGTCGCCGATGATTTACTTTCAGCTGCTGAGGCTGCTCGATTAGCAACCATGGTGCGTCTTCGGGCAACTTTAATCTCAAGAAACAAATTCGCGCGTATCCCATTTTGAATCAACTGGTTTATTTCCACTATTTCATCCCGGTACTGACAGGTACAATCGTACGAATCTATTTGTTACTGTTACTGCGGTCCATGGTGACTCAATTTACAGGTTCGAGCTGCAACGAGCTTGTTACCTGAAGGCTCCGACGGTGACGTGAGCGTTGCGCCTCCTTTAACTTTAGAGGCAGCTTCACTCAGTGGGTTTGTCGACATTCCTGAAGTCATGTCATCTGTTGCGTTGCTGGCAGCTGTCACGGATCGCCTACGAGGCTTCGTCGCGGATAACTTTGAAGTTCCACGCAAGGATCTCAAACCCGCGGGAGTCCTCGCGAGCCGCCTTCAGACGCCGCGGCAGTTGCCCAGTCTGACCCACGACTCGCATGTTGTATCAGGAGAAAGAAGAGAGCACAGGGCAGGTTACTGGAATCCTCATGTGGACAAAGCGAATCGGTGTTTGTATGACTTTTCGGCCGTACTTTACCTGAACAATTTCGGTGAAGATTTTCGAGGAGGCCGCTTCGTCTTCCTTGACCGCATTGATGACAACAGTTCTAAGCTCCACAATGGAGCTAGGATCATGCGTGATTCGGGGAAGAAGGGTGAAGACAGTACAGACCATAGGGGTGATGTCAAAGGTGATGGAAGCGAAATCGTGGAAGTGAAGAAGGTTGCAGTAGAACCGCGCGCAGGCCGGCTCGTTGCATTTTCGTCAGGCTGCGAAAACGTGCACCATATACTTACTTGAGAAAATATCAACATTGCCACAATTTCATTTTTTTTTTACTTGTTTGCCTTCTGAGCGATGGTCATGCTTACCCATGCAGTTTCTGCGTTACTGACCGGTAAATGCAGAACTTTCGTGTCTAACATAAATATATTGTTTGTTTGCGTAGGTCGAGCAAGTGGAAGCAGGTGAAAGGCTTGCCTTTTCGGCCTGGTTCACTCTCGGTAACGGCAGTGTTGATGCCGTTCCTCTCGTGGCCAATTAAAAGGGGCCATTTCGTAACGCTACGCGATTAATATTCACATTCACCGGTGCTGATGTAAGAGTCCACAATAAAAGTGTCCTGCGCTACCTCGAGAGAAAATGATTACAATTGCATCACGCAAAAGGACACTCAGCCCAGTCAGACTTGTTCTGAAGGTTACATTTTTCTGTTGCTATTTGCCACAGTGGTGTTTCTTTGTATTTTGGGGAGTATTAACTAGACTAGACTGCTGAATGAAAATTGATGTTAGCTCAATTCAAACTAGCATCGTTTCCCCATTGGAATTGGAGCTCTTCTAGTCATCATCTTTTAATTTTATGATATACCAGATGTGTGAGTTAGGTGCGAAAGAAACTTCTGTGGTGAGTACTCTGCACTTACGTGCTCTAGTTTTTTTAAACTTCCAAACAACATAGAAAGATTTATGCACGGAGCACATGGTTTCGCAGGAGATATAAGCGCTACCTTCCGGATAAGGCGGACTATGCTTGTGCTCGATGTGTGGATTTCAAGTCTCAACCCATTGACAATATGGATAAGGATAAGAATGGGATGTGGATTTATAGTGGAGAATACATATGAAGGCAACGAATTAGTTGCTCCGAGAGCGGGTCACTCTGAGCCATTACCATCACATCCATGGCCTCTCGTAGATGTTTGTCTTATTTTCCCTTCGTCTAGCTAGTATTCAGTATATATACGCCACATTACTTTGCATTAAAGAAGGCTCTAAAGTGCAAAGGACTACCGGCCAACTTCAAGGAATGGTTTGCTATAGCAGAGGATAGGTCGGAGTGGAGATTGCGGACGTACTCGAAACCTATGCCTTGCATTACGCAAGAGGACACTCAGCCCAGTCAGACTTGTTCTGGAGGATTCATCAAAACGCAGCTTTATGCTATTTGTTGTTGTTTCTTTGCAATTGGGGAGTATAATCTGATCTAATCTAACTTTGCATTATAAACTGTTAGCCATCTATCATATATGATTCGGGATTCGGGCCCTTCGGTCAGGGCTTGTGTCAAAGAGGTGCCCCTGTAGTAGCGTGTAGTAAGTACAGTAGCAGTTCTTCTTGAGCTTTTGCTTATTTTTGATACAGGCCCCGAAGGGCCGGAATTAGAAGGCTAGTCTAGTCTAGTCTAGTTAATACTCTCCCAAAAACAAAGAAAGACAAGTACACAGCAGTCACAGAGGCACATAAGAATGCACTTGAGCTGCAAATGCGCTAGCGAATTCGCTCCAGAAGGCCAATTAAGGCTCCAACTGGCGCCTTTCCTCCGATCAAGTCGGCGGGACTGAGTGCTAGCACAAAGGAATTCAACAAGTGTGTGCCTTGAGCACCCCTAAGGAGGGAACTCCCACGGCGGCCTTGAGAGCCGCGAAGAGGGGGCGTACACCAATTGCCAATAGACCCTACTAACCGGAATTCACCGGGATTAAAGCCTGAGGGAAGAGGAACGAGGAACCCCAAATCCAAATCCCGACTGCCATCAGGTGGATCATACCCGACGCCGCTTGCGTTGTCGTCCTCACTGCCACTTCGTCCGTATGCCTGACGAAAAGAAGCAGCCTGCTGCTTGCTAGCTCCAACAAGAAAGCTGTTGCTGCTGCAGCCGCTTTCGTAGTCGCATTTGCCAGAGACCAGAATGCCATCGAACTTATGGGCCGAATGAGAAGAGGAAGGCGAGATGCACTCCTTAACACGGTTGAGATATTTTGTAATAGTTGTGTCATTCGGTGCGCTCTCCTTCCCCTCATCGACCGGAGGGCCATGAGTGTTGATGGTGTAGAGGCTGCTGGCACCCGCTGCCGGGGAAGCTGCTGCTGTTGTTGCTGCTGTCGCTGCTGCTGCTGCTGTTGAAGACGCTGGTGCCGCCGAAGCTACGTTCACGTTGATGATGCCCTTGATGGAAGAACTCGAACTCGAACTAATACAAACCCAAATGGCACAGAAGCCAATGCTGCGGGCAGAAGTGGGAATGCGCGTGCGTTGCGCAAACAAAGCAAGTGCGGAATGATTCAGGAGGGAGAGGGGCA
>Ga0307982_1000640_pt1 | contig 27572 bp, 12 predicted proteins | sample OrgLakmetagen989_FD_201847 | JGI IMG/M metagenome (GOLD analysis project Ga0307982, IMG submission 201847) | Saline water microbial communities from Organic Lake, Antarctica - #989 | ecosystem: Environmental > Aquatic > Non-marine Saline and Alkaline > Saline | place: Antarctica: Organic Lake...
TGTGTCGAAGGGTAATAGACGCCATTCAATGTCCCTTTGGTCGAGAATCTCTTGAGATGTGCGGGTTTGCTGAAACACGGGGACGCTGAATGGCCGCTGGAGAACTGATGCCACGTGACTTAGCGCATCCCACCAAACCCAAGCATCCTGCAGAGGGCGAATGCGTGCTGGAACACTTGAACTTTGAACAATTTCGAAATCCAGTTGGCGAGCGAGGGCTTCTGGTGCAAGCACGGCAGACGGCCGGTCAATCACAGCAAACATATCGCACACACAGATTTTTGAAGCTGCTTTTGGTCAGTAAAACCAAGCCTAGTCACGAGCCAAGGGGCTATAGTATACGCAAATCCTGCAGCAAGTCAGCTGGGTACCTGCTGCTGTAATCTTCTGTTGGTGTTTGTTGAGCCCAGCTGCCTTTGCACCGGACGCCCGTCTCTCGTGTGAGGGTGCCTGCGCACGCCCCCCTAATCTGCCCAGGCGAGGCTGACAACACTCGATGCCAACAAATCCAAATGCACCATCCAGGTAGATGGTATGCTTTTTGTGCGCATGGTGGAGTGGTGGCTGCTGATGCTTGTAAAGCCAACAGTTGACACACAAGTCAGGCACATGCTGCTTCACGACTGTTGACCTGTTACATATCTGCACAGCTGGAGTCGCTTCTGCTAGAAACTGCATGAAGGAGCAGTCATGCAGCAGCTTCTTTCCACCTTGATATTCGTGGCTACTTTACTTCAGAGAGCAACAGCAAATGGTTCGCAGCTCATAGCATGCTAGTACAGTCTCGACGCTCCTGAAGCCTCCCCAATTCACAGATACTGACTGTGATCCCGAAGAAGACTTGTTCATCCCGCTGACTGTTTGGTTCTTTTTGACGCTGCTGGGCCTTTTCACTTGGGCCTCAATCGCTGTATGTCTGCGTTGCCGTTGCTTTCGTTCGTGGGGGTTTCACCGCAGCGTTTCACTGCAGAGCTGGAAGTGGCTCACTGCACACAAAGGGCAAAGCTCAGAGACGGCTCTGACCAGAGAGTTGACACAACGAGTTGAAGGTGTGGCAATGGAACAGATGGAGTCTTGGCAAATCTCGATTCGGGAGCTTCGATTTGGCCACATAGTTGGCAAAGGAAATGTCGGCGAGGTGTATGAAGGCGAGCACAGAGGGCGTGTGGTTGCTATCAAGAAACTTCTTGGCACTTGGTACAAAGACACAGACATGGTTCAACGATTTCGGGACGAAATTTTGCTGATGTCAACGATGCATCACCCGAATGTGCTCGTGTTTTTGGGCGCCGTCCTGGACTTCGAAGCCGGCAACATGTGCCTGGTCACTGAATTGTGCAGGAATGGCACCCTATGGGATTATATTCACTCCAGCAACCCAATGGACTGGCGTGTGCGCCTACGCATGTGTCTGGATATTGCACGGGGAATGCACTACCTGCACGGGCGGGCTGGCATCATCCAGCGTGATCTCAAATCTGCCAACTTGCTTCTGGATGACTTCCTTCACGTGAAAATCGCAGACTTTGGGCTCAGTCGACAAATGAACACAACAGTCATGGAGACATACTGCGGGACGCCAGCGACAATGGCGCCTGAGATCGTCATGCAGCAGCCGTACTCAGAGAAGGCTGATGTCTTCTCATTCGCCATCATCATGTGGGAGATCCTGACTCGACAGGAGCCCTATGAGGGCCGAGCAGGGCTTGGTTTGGCAATGGCAGTGGCCAATGAAGGCATCAGGCCACCAGTGCCGGCGTACTGCCCCGCAGAGTGGGCTACCCTCATGACACAATCCTGGGCACAGAATGCAGATGAGCGGCCCTCCTTTGAAGACATATTGGACCGCTTGTCTGCCTTGGAGACGCAGGTGGACGCTGCACTGCGGGGCGCCCCTGTGCAAGCTGCAGACACAGTGGAGCAGCGCGAGGCTGCCATCGCTCGCGTGATGCAGCGCCGCAACAAGGACTTCGAGGCCATGCAGGCCAACATTGCACGCAAGAAGGCAATGGATGGGCGCCCGCGTGGCCTGTCATCGGTGGAAGACGACTTGCTGGGCTTGAGCGATGCTGATTCTGGCTTGGATGACGAAGGCAGCGTCATTTCAGCTGAGGAGTCCAGCGCACCTCGCCAGCCCGAGCATGCTGAAGCTAGCAGATTGCAGAGCCGTTCTACCTCTGGTGGCGGATCCCATCGAAGCAGTGGACCCCCCCCTCCGCCCCCCAGAGAGGAACGAGACAGCCTGGCGCCGCTGCTCGTGTCTCCTGCCCACCACGCATTCGACCACAAGCGACCAGGCCCAGCCAACCCCATGGCCAGCCAACCCACAAAATCGCCACCTCCGCCTCCACCACGCAGCATCTCTCCCTCACCGACGAATTCCTCCTCTCGCGGCCCCTCGCCATCCGCGATTGGCTTTGGGGAGAGCAAGGCTGCCCCAGTCCCAGCACGCATCGTGGACGCGGGAGCTGACTACCAGTACGCTTCCAACAGAAGCCGACGCGTCAGGCGGCACACCGTGGCACGGTACCGGTCTTACGAGGAGGAGGGGCACGAGGAAGAGGGGGGTGCCAAGGGCCATGCCTCATCCGATGACAGTGATAGCAGTGACAGTGACTCCGTTAATAAGTGACCAGCTCAAGTCATGGCGGGTGGTGCTTGCTTGTAGGATCGACATTATAATGTACACATGGTACAGTTGAAGGCTTGCTAGTCCCTCACAGTAGCTGGTGAATCTCCACGACACCACTGCTTGCGCCCCCGTCACCCTCCCAACCCCCAGCGCCCCCAGACAAGGCACTTTCATCCATGTCCAGCAGCGCATCCAGCGAGGCCAGCCCCCCCATGGGCGACCGCAGGGCCGAGGATCCGCTTTGCAGGGCAGGCCCTGACACGGCGCTGATGTCGCTGAAGTCGTCCTCGTCATCGCTGTCGTCGTCATGCTGCTCAGTGCTGGAACTGCCGTTCACGACTGCCGCTGCAGCCTGCGCTGCACGAGATCGTAGAGCAAATGCACTGTCCTCTTTTCGCACAGGAACAGTTGGAGGCGCAACTGGGGTAGAGCTACGCGTTGAGATGGAGTCGCTCCGTGCAGATGCAGCGCCAGTGGAGCGCTTCCTGGCAGTGGCGTCCACGACAGCGTATACACCACGCACCCCAGTGCGCAGAGCCAGCTCCAGGGTGGACAAATCTTCACCTGTCCAAGGCCTGCTGTTGCCCAGCAGCAGCTCTCGCTTCAGTGTGGCCAGCAGGGGTGACACTGTGGAGGTGAGCCGCAGCACGTCCGTTGCATCATCCCCTGAGGTGCCTGCAGACAGGGAGGTTGCCACACGCTGTGCTGCTCCTTCCAAGGTGTCAGAGGACGCAATGTCCAGCTGCAATTCCACCGCTTCTGCCACCTTGATGAGGCGGCGCAGTCGCTGTTGCATGCCTGCGACCTCAGCCTCGGCCGCTGAGTTGGTGGCTGCCGGCGGAAAGGCTGCAGCCGCAGTCTCAGGGGCAGACCGTGCACCTGCGCTTGCCTCGCTCGAGGTCGCTTTTAGCGGCTTGATAGGCATTGCCTGTCCTTGAGATTGCTCTGCAGTGCGCAATCGCTGCGTGGCTGCTGCAAGCTGCGACTGCAATCGCTGCACTTGCTGAGAGAGTGTGTCGCACTGGCTCTGAAAAGAAGCTGCACTGCTGCGGGCACTTTCCAACTGTGAGCGTGCAGTGGCAAGGCGGTCTTGTAGGCCTTCCGCCACCTCCCTCAGGCGCTTTGCCTCCCCCTGTGCCGCCTTGAGCTCCCGGGCGAGCAGGGAGTTGCGGTGCTGCAGGCCCTGAAGCTTCTCGGCGTGGGCAGACTCAACAGCGAGCAGCTCTGACTGTAGATTCGCTTCTCGCTGTGACAGCTGCGCCAACTGGCTCTCGATGAGGGCGGCTGTATCGGCAAGGCTATCGTCGCTTTCATGCAGACTCCCACCTGGGGTCCCCTGCAGGGACCCACCCAAGCGCCCGAGGGTCGACCGCAGCGACATCTCGCGCTGCCGCATCGCTTCCAGTGCAGACTCTGCTGCTTCAGCTCTCCCCTCTGCCTCCTGTGCTCGCTGGGATGCCGTGCGGCTGCTGGCATCACCCTCTTCCACAGCATTTTCGGCGGCAGACTGTGCAGCAATCAGTCGCCCACGCAGCGACGCCATCTGCCGCTCAAGACTGCTTTTTTCGTGCTTCCACTGGGCCATTTGCTGCGCATATGCTTCACGTTCCTTGTCTGCACGCCGTGCACGCGCATCTGCTGCATCTGCCGCAGCCTGTGCTGCTACCACCTCTGACTGTGCCTGCTTCTTCCCAAGTAGCATATCCTGCAGCTTGTTGGCCATGGCCTCCTGCTCTTTATCCAGCTGAGCCTGCAGGCTGCGCAGGCGGGTCTGCTGCTGCTTCAGTGCAGCCTTGTCGGCTTCGGCATCTTGCTGCGCCAGTTTGGCTGCGCGTGTGGCCGCTGCCGCCTCTGCCTTGGCATCCTCAGCCTCAGCCAGCACCTGCTCTGCAGCAGCGATGGAGGCAGATGCCTCTGCTTGGCGCTGCTGCAGGGACTTGAGCCATGACGCTGTGGCAGGAGGTGACATGCCACCCCCCTGGGTGTGTGGGGCTTCCTCCCCGGAGCTGACGCTGGACATGATGCTGGTGGCAAGCTGCTGCAGCTGCTCGCGCTCCGCCTGAACTTCAGCTGACACTGCGTCACGCTGTGCTTGTAGTGCACTGCGCAGCTGCTCGGCCCTGCTCTGTGCCTCCTGGCTTTTTGCAGCGACCTCGGCACGAGCCGCTGCGACTCGAGACTGCAGGGCTGCAGCAGCCTTGTCAAGATCTGCCTGCCGCGATGCTAGCAGCTGCTCCATCTGCTGTTTGGTCATGGTGGCTTGCTGCTCTTGCTCCTGCAGCGCCAGCTCCCGGGCTTGTAGCTGGTCCATGCGGCTATCCAGCCGATCCTGGGCTCGCTTCAGCGCAGTCTCGGTCTCCTGCAACTGGCGCTGTCGTTGGGTGAGGGCCTCGTGCTCAGCGGTCAAGTCAGCTTGAGAAGAGCGCTGGTCTGCTGTGACTCGAGCCTGTGCTTGCTGCAGCTCATTCCACTGCTCCTGAAGCTGGGCTTGGCTCCGGTCCATAGCCTCTGCGCGGTCTTGGAGCTCTGCTTCCTGCTGTGTCTGAGCTTCGTGCATGGCCTTGACCTCGTCTTGCAGCGCCTGCATGGCTGCCCGGGCTCGTTCGGCCTGCTGCTCGGCGGCAGCGTGTGCATCTCGCACAGCCTGCATTTGTTGGCCAAGTTGCTGCTCCCGCAGCTGCAGCTTTTCCTCGGCGGCCACGACCTCGCCCTGTTGTTTCTTGAGTGCCTTCTCTGAGCGCTCCACACGCTTCGTTGCAGCGGCCTCCCTGGCAGCAGCCTTGGCTTCCGCCTTGCTGGCTTGAGCCTCCCGTCTCTCAAGCTCCTCCAGTCGAGAGCTGTGCGAGGTGCTCACTGCTGCGGCACGCGCCTCAGTGGAGGCGGCTGTACGCTTGGCGGCAGACACACGCGCTGCAGCTGCACTCTTGGCGTCTTCAGCTCGCTTCCGATCTGCAGACGCCTCGGTGCGCAGCTGCTGCAGCTCCGCGCGCTCAGCATCAACAGTGCGCCGAGCCCGCTCTGCGGCTGCGGCAGATTTGCGCACAGCTGCCTCGCGAGATTTCACTGCAGCCAAGCGCTCTTGCAAGGCTGTCTCGCGCGCGATCAGCGCCTCCTCTCGCCCCTGCACCGATGCGATCTGCTCCCTGGCAGTGCTGCGCGCCACTTGGGCTTGATCTTTTGCAGCGGCGGCTGCATCAACTGCGTGTTGCAGGCGCTGGCGCTCTTGTTCGGCGTGTTGGCGCTGCTCCTGGGCTTGTTGCAGCTCCCTCTGTGCGGCAGCCTTTGCAGCAGACACTTCCTCCTCAGCGCGTGCCCGAGCAGCCTGCGCCGCACGCTCCTCCGGCACAAGCGTGCTTTCACGCTGCTGCAGTGCAGCCTCTTTGGTGCGCATATGCGCTGCCTGGGTGTCCAATTGCTCCTTTTGGACTGCCAGCTCTCTCTCCCGTGAAGACATTGCGTCATCTCGAGCAGACAGCCCAGCCGCCACAGCTTCCGACGCTGCGGTGGAGCGCTCTAGGGTTGCTTGCTTCTGTGACAGCTCCTCCTGCGCCCGCTGCAGCCGCTGCCACTGGCTCTGCAGCTCCAGCTCGGTGCTTTGCCGGCGAGCGTGCCATGCCTGCGTCTCTGCCTCAAAGGCTACCTCCCTGTCAGCCAGGGCTGCGGCCGCGGTTGACGCGGCATCCTTCGCTGCAGCCTTACGGCTGCGCAGGCGCTCGGCAGCAGTGGCGACGCCCGATGCGGCGGCTTGCAGTGCCTGCCGCTGCTGCACTGCAGCTGCCCCAGCCGCCTCGGCCTGCGCCTGTGCAGCCTTGGCCTCCTCTTGCACGCGCTGAGCCTCTTGGCGCAACTTGGCAGCGTCGGCTGCAGCAGACTCCCGCTGAGCCTGAAGGGTGCTCTTCCAACTCTTGACTTCTTTGGTGTGCCCCGTTTCAGCCTCCGCCAAGGCGGTGCGCGCAGCCTGCAGCTGCTTCTTGGCGGCTGTGATCTCATCCCATGCTTCGTCCACTGCATCCCCCTTGGCCATGATGACTGCTTCAGCGTCATGCAGGCGCTGTGAACGAGTGTGCAGCTCGTCGTTGCGATCCTGTATCACTTCCCGTTCCTCTTGGCTGGCGGCCCGCTCGTGGTGAGCATTGGCCAGCATGGCTTCAGCCTTAGAGCGGGTGGCTGCGGCCTCATCCTCCGTGGCACGGGCAGCGCTCTGCAGCAAGCGGACAGCTGCCTCTTGCTCCTGCACTGCATGCCGCTGACTCTGCAGCTGCTCAGCTGTCTCCTGCAGGTGGGCCCGCTCGTCCTTGACATCCTGTGCAGCGGCTTGCAGCTCCTCCCGCTCAGCCTTGAGCTCCCCCTGCCGCTCATCACAGCGAGCCTCAGCTACATGCAGGGCCTGCCACTGTCCCTGCAGCTGCTGCTCTTCCTTGTGCAGTGCCCGCTGCCGCTCCTGTAGCTGAGCGCTGGCCTCGGCCATGTGAAGCTCTTTTTCCCGGAGCTGATCTTGCAGCTGTGCTGCCTCGGCTCGTCCCTCGGCCAAGGCAGTTTGGCTCTTGGCCAGGTCTTCCTGCGCCTCTTGCAGTCTCTTTTCGCGAGCCAGCACCTGTGCTAGCACCGTGTGGGCGCGGGTGGCATCTCCCGCCACACTTGCCTCCCTCGCCTCCAAGTCCACGCTGCGCTGGTGTATGCTTTCCTGCATGGCATGCAGATCTGTCTCGGTGTGGCTGGTGCTCTCCATGCGACTGCGCACAGTGGCTTGGGCAGCCTCAAGCTCCTCCCGGGTGCGCTTGGATTGGGACAGGGCGTGGGATGCTGCTGCTTCCCGAGCTGTTGCTTGCCGCAGCGCAGCCTGTGCTTGTTCTTCTGCGGCTGCTGCTGCAGATGCGGTTGCATCAGCTTCTGCCTCTGCAGCTTCGGCATTTGCCTGTGCCTCCTGCGCAGCTGCCTCGGCCTCGGCTGCTTGAGCCTGGAGGTGCTCAGCGGCTGCTTGGGCAGCTAGAGCTGCCTCCTCTCGCTGGCTGGCTGCTTGGATGGATGCTGCAGCGGCAGCTTCTCGTCGTTGCAGCTCAGCAACCCGTGCCGTGAGGGCATCTCGCTCTTGCTGCACCTCAGCTCTCGCGGCGACCAGGCGGTCATTCGCTGCTGTCGTCTGAGCTCGGACCTTGCTGTGCTCTTCTTTGATCTGCTGCACCTTTGCGTCCAGTGCCTGGTGAGCTGCCTGCTGCTTGACCTTGGCATCGGCCGCTCTGCTCTCCAGGGCGTCGCTGGCTTGCGACAGCTGCATCTCTTCCTGGGCAAACTGCAGCTCACGCTCGTGCAGGGCGCTCTCCTTGGCTTTGATTTTTCGCGTGAGGGTGGCCAGCTCCTCTTGCTGCGCCTGCAGGCGTGCCATGAGGCCCTTGATCCTGTCTTCGGACGCAGTCGCGTTGGCCTGTGTCTCAGTGTCCCGCAGTACAGCTGCCACCTGGGCGTCTTGGGCCTGCTCATGCAGGCGGCTCTCGCGCTCAGCTGCTTGCACACTCAAGGTGGCTTGCAGCCGCTGCGTTTCTTGTGCGATCTCCCGCTCAGTGTTCAGCTGCATGGCTTCTGCTTCCCGCTGTGCCTCCCTTGCAGCTGCTGCAGCCTCGCGTGCGGAAGCCTGGGCCTGCGCCAGAGCCTGGGTGTCCTGCTCCACCTGCTGCAGCCCAGCGTGCAGCTCCTCCTCTCTCTCCGCCAGAGCCCCCTGCAGCTCCAGCAGCTGGCTGCGCTGCTGCTCCACCTCAGCCTCCCGTTGGGCCAGCGCTGATCGCTGCGCCTGCAGGGCGTCCTGTCCGGCGGCGTGCTTTGCTGCAGCAACCTCTGCTGCTTGCAGCTTGGCTTGCAGCACCTTCTCCTGCTCACCCAATGCTGCTTCGCGGCGGCTTTGCTCGGCAGCTTTGTCCTCCCAGCCCCGCCGGGCGGCAATGGCCTCCTCCTGCTTCTCGCTGACCCGTTGCAGCTGTGCAGCCAGGGAGCGCTCACGCTCCTGCACATCGCTGGCTTTGACATCCAGCTCTCGCCGCTGCCCAGCAGCAGCCTGCGCGGCGGCTTCAATTGAGCGCTTCAGCTCGGCCTCTCGGTCCTGCAACGATGCCTCCCTGCCCTGAGCAGCTGCTTGTGCTGCCGCTGCAGCGGCTTGTTTTTCGTGCACTTTTTGCTCCTTGGTGGCAATGGCGACTTCGCGTGCAGCGATGCGGGCCTCTGCGTCTGATTTGAGGCGCTCGGTGCCAGCTTCTGCTTTCTCACGGGACAGCGCTAGGGACTCCTCTCGGGCGGAGACAGCAGCTTCCCGTCGCTGCACAATGCGCTCGCGCTCATCAATGCCAGACAACTTGCCTGAGGCAGAAGCAGCGGCTTCCTCCGCTGAAGCCCTGGCCTGGCGGGCAGCAGCCAACTGGCGCTCCAGCTCAGCCTGCTTGGCGGCAGCGTCTGTGTCGGCAGACGCCGCCCTGCGCTGCATGTCTTCCTTGGCCTGACTGACCTCCCTTGACACAGTCTCTGCATGGCGCCGCATGCCCTCAAGCTCCACCTTGAGGGCACTGGCTGCGGCTTGTGCTGACGCAGCGGCAGCTTCCTTGGCCTGAACCTCCGCTTCTCGGCGGGCAAGCTGGTCGCGCAGCTGCGCCAGCGTGGACTCTTTTTCTTTGTGAGCCTGTTCCTGTGTGGCCAGCCTGTCCGCTTGGCTGGCGTTGCGGGCCTTGAGCTCTGCCGTTTCTCGGGCCAGTGACTCGTGAGCTGCCTCCCGGCGAGCTAGCTCCACCAACTGCGCTTGCAGCCGCTCTTGTTGCTGCTGCGTGGCAGCCAGCGCCTCCTTGCTGCGCTGTTCAGCAGCTTCCGCTTCCTGCAGTCGCCTGCTGGCTGCACTCAGGGCAGCCCCCGCCTCCTGCTGCGCCCCCTCGCCCTGGGCTGCAGCGACTGCAGCGGCGGAGGCGGCAGCGTGGTGCTGCTGCTCCCGCTGTTGCAGCTCAGCCTGTGCCGCCTTGAGCTCCCGGCGTTTCCGGCGCAGGGTGGCGCTATGCTTGGCCAGCTGCTCCCGCACGCCCTGCAGCCGCTCCACTGCAGTCAGCATGGCCCCCTGGGCCCGCTCAGCGCTAGACACGAGGCCACCTGCGCACCCCTCCACGTGCACTCTCAGCGTATCGAGCAGCTCCTCCGAGACCTGCTGGGGTTCGGTTGGCAAAGCGGGCAGCGTGTCGCGTGCACCTGGCACCCTCATGGACGCCCCAGGGGTACCGGGGGGCGTGAAAAATTGAGACCTTGCTGTAGCAAACGTGACACCCAGGTCACTTACTCTGCTGGCATTGTGCTCGGTGTCGTCACTGCTGTCTCCCCTGCCTGGAGTGCCGTGGGAGGATAGGGGGGCAGTGATGGTGCCTGCAGCAGCGCCAAACGCGTCGTTTGCCTGCAGCAAGCGTTGAACGGTTTCGTACAGCACCTTTGTGCAGCGGAACAACTGGCGCTGTGTCGCATTGACGCTACTCGCGTGGGCCTTGGAGGTCTCCTGGGCCTGGCTCAAGTCAAGCTCAGCAGCCGCAGCTGCAGCTGCCTGAGACGAAGCAGAAGCTTGAGCGGCCTGAACCTGCTGCTGAAGCTCCTGCAGTGCAGCTTGGTCTGCCTGCAGGCTGGTCCTCTGCTCCGACAGTGTCTGGCGCTGAGCGGCTGAGGCAATGGCGTCTCGTGAAATCTCATCACGCCGCACCTGCAGCTGCTCCTGCAGGCGCTGCAGCGCCTCCTCGCGCTCAGCCATAACTTTGTTGTGCTCTGCTTCCCTGGTGTGCACTCGTTCCTGTTGCTGTTGCAGTTGCTGCTGTGTCTCCCGCAGCGAAGCGCGCTCATCGGCCAATCGCTGTAGCTCGCTCTGCAGCTGCTCCCTGGAGGCAGCAGCGGCAGCCAGCTCCTGACTCACACCTGCTTTGGAAGCCAGTACAGCATCTGCGCTTGCCCAGCGGTCGGCCAGGTCGGCTTCTTTTTGGGACAGGGCTGCCTCACGGGCATCCAGCTGCGCAACCTTGGCTTGTGTCGAGGAGTGCTGTTGCTCAGCTCGGCGCTGCAAGCGCTCCAACTCTTCCTCCCGAGACTGCAAACTTGATGCTTTATTGGTCAGTTTTTCCTCTCGTTTGCGGAGCTTGCGCTCCCACTGAGTGTACAGGCCATGAAGCTGCTCTCGACTGCCTGAGGCACCTGAAAAGCCACCCCTCAAGCTGCCTGGAAAGAGTGTGCTTGCAGAAGCAGCCCTTGAGTCATCCACATTGCTTTGAAAGGATAGATCGAGCTCATCTCCAGCTTGCCTGGGTTGAGGTCGCTGGGTGGAGGCGAATGAGCGGCTTGGGCTGGTGCCCGAAATGCTACCGTTGACCGTTGCTTCCCTCGAACTGAATGTCACTGCCTTCGATGAAGACAGGCGAGAGCCATCAAAAGTAAGGGCTCGTGGTATTGTGTCACTTGTTAATTTGGCTGGTTTTGGCCGCCGTTTACCGGGGGTAATATCCATTTCAAAGTGAGATTGTGTATAGTTACTAGCTTAGCCAAGCTGCTCAACAAATACTGCCACCAGAGCGATGCTCCCACTTTGTGATGATCGAACAGACAAAAAGCCCTCTGATATTCCTATCAAAAATGAATGCTGCACATGTTATGCTTGGCTTGGTGTTGGCAGATGCCTGGATGAGGCTGCCTCACAAACGAGGCCCCCAACGGACGCTGCATTACCCCGTGGTTTCAAAATGGGGGCCATCGATCAAGTCCGTGAAGCAGCTGCACGCTGGGCGCCTTTCACGATATCTTGGGCCAGGCTGCTACCTTGCTTCACAGCAGCCTTTGCTTGCTGCAGTGGGGGTGCGTTCTGAAATACAGACTGTGCCGCCCCCGCAGCGGCACCTATAGCTGGGGTAGCGCGCACCAGGCGCCGCAATGCATCCTCGCCATCCTTTCCCATGGCCAGACTCGTGATAGCTGCCTTCACTGGGGACAGTGCGTTGATGCTGGCCATGCCAATGTTGCGCAGCCAGGAAATGGGGGACGGGGGCAGCGCGTACAGGCGCTTCACTGTGTCCAGGGCCAGCATCATGGCTGTGTTTGCAGCGGTGCGGCTGCGAGCATAGTCCTCCAGCATGAGTGTCCCACCCACTTCTCCACCGCATGCTTGGGCCTTGGCCAGAGATGCAGTAAGGCTGGTCACGTCCGCCAAACCAAAGTTCAAATTCTGACCAGCTAAAGGGTGCATAGTGTGGGCAGCATCGCCTATGATCGCTACCTGTGGGGCAGTCAAGTTGTTGGCGCCCTGCAGGCGCAGCGGGAAGCTTGCCCGCTTCGACTCCAGCCCAATCACACTTGGTGGGGCTCGAAATCCATCCATGGCCCCCGAGGCCGCGATGAGCGAGGTGGACACAGCGTCTGCAATACTGTTCACAGCAGTCCACAAGCCGCCTGCAGGTGATCTGCTGGCAGAAGAGCCAAAGGTTCCGAACGCTGCGCTCTCTGCTGCATGCTGAAACGACAGAGGGTTGCTGGCCACAGCGCGGTCATGCACGTAAGCGTTTGAGACATCTGCATGCGCCCCAGCGGCAAGCTTGAAGCCAAGTGCAGTGTTCAGTGCGTGTAAGAACTGCTCCTCGGGCATGGAGCACAAGTGCTGCGCTTCTGCGGTGGAGGTGGACCAGACGATGGACGACAGGCCGCCACTCAGCGGCAGCACTGCAAGGGGCCCTGTGGGGAGGAAGCGCTGAAACGCCGTGCTGTGGTCACTGGATGTGCGAATTGTGGCAACTACAGCCCGCTGTTGGTAGTCCCAGCCCCAGGTGCCGATACCGGCAGCCTGTCGAACAGTGGAAGCAGCCCCATCAGCAGCAATCTGCAGGGTAGAGGACAGAGTGAGATGTTGAACTGATGGCAGGCATTTGTAAACTTACAACAAGGCTTGATGTTAGTGTAATTCCTGAGGCAAGCTCAATTTTTGGCTTTTCGCCACCGGTCACAAAGTGGTGCGCTTTCGGTCGCGACAATTCTGGAGCTGCCTTTGCAGCCAACGCATGAGCATACTTGCCGTCCATGTGCGGAAAGCTGACCTGCTTTACTGATTCGCCCTGGAAATGCTGTAAATTTGATCCACCCTTGCGAGACATATCAACCACAGATTCATCCACAGCACACTGCAGGACCGCATTCTCCACAATCCAACCAAGCTCTGATTGCCCTTCTCCACCAAAGCGCATGAACCCACTGCCCATCCCATCCCAGACTTGCATCGTGTCGAAGGCTTTTGTTCGCAGCTGCTTGACTCGGTCCCATGCGCCAAACACTGTGAAAGTGGGCTTCAAAGCAACAAGCACTGTGCGTATTGCGGACGAAACATACCGTTGAGGGCTTCCGCAGATGCAGCTGTGATTGCGAAAACACGGATATCAGGTGATGTCATACTTTCCACCTTTTCCTTAGTGGTTACTGTACCTGCCCCTACTAAGGCAACAGACAGTTGTGGACACTTGGCCGCTGTGGTTGCAGACAGGCTTGTGACGTGTGCAGATTTTTCGCTGACAGTCCGCACACGTACCAATCTGGCATGCTGAGGCTGAGCCGACCAGGCCATTACCCACAATAATAACATCAAAATGGCTGTTAACTGCAGAGCTGAGCTGCCTCGAAGAACAGCAGGCAAGGTGGCGCAAATGCCGTGCAACAATCATGCTTCAATGATTTGCATCAGGCTCTCTGACGAGCAATCAGCGAAGGCAGCTTCTCCTGAATGAACTGCTCGTTTCCATTTGAGCAAATTAATCATCAGATTCCACGGCCATAATCAAATTAAGCAATCACCTTAGGGGGCATCTCATATATGTATCTGGCGCCCCCCTGTCTGCGCAGCGGGGGCAGTACAGCATTTGCTGCCTTCTCTGGATCACCAATGCTTGAAGGTGCAGAGCTCAGAATGGCATTTTCTGTTTGTGGATTGAAGCACCTATGAACCGAGATCGGATTGCCCCTGAGGGCATATCAAGGCAGCTCAAGCCGGGGGGGGGGCGCCCGAGCCTCACGGTGCAGGTGTCCCCACCTGGGGCTTGGTGTGTCCGGCTAGGCCATCTAGAGCCATGAAGCAGACAAAGCCTGTGTCTGCGTCGGTTTGTTTCTTGAAGTTGTTGTCCTGGGAAGGGCACCTGCCGTGACGGAGAATGCAGCCGACTGAGAAGCATTGGGGGTGGAGCCCCCTCTGGCCACGGGTAGGTACAGGGCCAGGTGAACAACCCCAAAATTCAAAGGGTAGGAGCAAAAGGCGGCAAATGCTTTAATATTGCAGCTGTACCCCTCAGTGGGGATTGGGCGTGCTGTTGAGGCATGTGTGGCAGGTGGGTAGCTGCCAGGCGCGGTACGACCGTGTCAAGTGCAAAGCGAAATGGGCATGGCAGGGGGCGGCGTGCTTATACCCGTGCACGTTATAGACAGAAGCCTGGTCAAAAGCAGTCTCGTCCTGATCCACTGGAACGATCCGGCTGCGCGTTGCTTAGGTAATCGGTGGAGGCCTGGGCCATGCCTCTTGCCTGCCCAGCGCCCCACTCGAAACAATTGCTGGCATTTTAGAAATAATAACACGCATGCAAGGTTTGTGCACCGTTGAGGCTTGATGGTAGCTGTGCAACCAGTACAGGCTTCATGGCTTGGCTTGTGGGCGATTGGGACTTTTTTGCAATTGCAACTGAACACTTTGCATGGTTTGAATTGCTTTGGCGGCTGCAGTAAGTCTGCTGGGTTGCTGCAGGAGCACTGAAGCTGACTGACTCTTGGCTGGAGGTTGCGGAGGGGCGGGTATCACCACAAATGGCTTCGGTGTAGCCTCAGTATCCACGTTCAGTTGATTCTGTCCTCGATTTGCAACGGAAGATTTGACATCCAGACTTTTCAAAGACAGATGTCTTGCTATTGAAGCTGCTTTCCACGTGGCTGCTGCTGCCAGTGGAGTAGATGCACTGGACCCGGATGCCTGTGCGTGTGAAGCACTATCATCAGCAAAACCAAGGACTGCTGACATTCGCGTGACTTTTTGCAGTGGTGAGCCTGCTCCGTGTGCCAGATTTGGGCTACTGGCAAGCTTCTCAGTCCAAGGTGAGGCGAAACCTCGAGACACGCCTTCAACTGATTGAGGGCCGCCAGGATGCGCCGAGGGGTGAGCTGAGCCCTCCCCTGGTTCGCTCTCTCGTTTAATAGGCCCCGTGCTGAGGATATACATCATATCTCTGTCTTCTTTAGTGCTGTACAAGACAGCTTGGGGCACAGGGCCCGTGTACACGTAGCAAAGGGGCGACCCCAGTGCACTGCGACACCTGTACAGCCCCACAACGACTACATCGTGCTTCATCAGCATGTCTTGAAATAATTCTCCAAAACTTTTGCCGTGGTAGCTAAAGTCAATTGGCTCAACCATGAGACGCGATGCAGCTCCTGGGTCGGGGCTCAGCAGCTCGTCAGCGAATCGCATTGTTTCAGGTGCAAAGTAGGCTTGACAAAGAATGGTGTGAAGTGAGCTGCTGGCAAAGCCAAACCCGGCAGCAAAAAAGGGCAAATTTGTCTCACTTTGTTGCACCTCTGAAACTGATGGACGCGAACAGAAGAAGCCCGGCAGGACGAAGTTTGCATCTGGTTTCAACGAAGACAAACTGGACAAGGAGCCATTATCTTGAGCAACTTCGATGTGGCTCTCCGGTGGCTTGAACTCGTTTGTTCGTTTGAGAAGTGCCATGCGAGTCAGCCGTTTTGAGTTCAGAATTTGTAAGTTCGACATGCTTGATAGTTCAACGCAAACAAAGAAGTGTTCACTTGTGTCAATAGAGAGCAGAGCTTGCTCTAGCACCAAATAATTGAACAGCACGGATGAATCCAGTGAGCTTCCGTCCACAATGCTCGTTCGCTCGTCTCCCGAGGATAACACGGCACAGTCAGCCTGGCTCAGCCCGGCGCGTTGCAAATCAATCAAAGATTGTGCCTTCCCAAACACGATGAAAATGTCTTGCAGTGTATGGACTCTTGATAAGAATCTCTCCAAGCTGTCATGATCCCGATCTTCTGTAAGAATGACGATGGGTTTCCAAAGTTGCGAATCGACAAGATGAGCAGATCTGAGGGGCTTGAGAAAATCAGCGAAGGTGTCCAATGCCCCTATGTAAACGATATGGTTCCTAGGAGGCACTTCAAGCTCTGCGACATCTCGAACACAAATTCCCTTGAGAACTGATGAGAAATTCATCTTTTCAGTAGAAGCTGAAGGCAGCTGCTCTTGAAGCCGAAGTGCAGACACAACCGCCTTCAGTCTTGGGTCGCGCACTGGGGAAGTGGTGTGGCTAATTTGTACGGAGGTTGGTGAAAGCTGCACCCGCTGTTTCAAAATTGACCATCCTGTGCGCCCCTTGATTGGTTCAGTGACCGGGAGCTGCGGACTGTCTGGGGTTGAGTCTGAGTCTGACCACATCCAGCGCGACCCATCCCGGCCACGGGCGTCTCTGTCAAACGTCCCTACACGTGATGAGAAGCCTTCAGCGCCAAATATATTAACCGGAAGCGATTCGGGAGCGTACCGACTTGAATCAGCAACATCAAGGGCAATGCTTTCATCTTCGGCTAGTACGAACAAAAACATGGACTTTGAAACTTTGAAATCACGGCCGGGATTGAGAAAGACTCGTCCAGGAAGAGACTTGGAGCTGTAGGGAGAACACGAAAGCAATATACTACTCGGGCCACTGGCACGTCTGGCACGCTTTTGTATGCTGTTAATCCTTTTGACTGCTTGCTCTGTGCTTCGATCCAAAGATTGCTCCTGCACCCCCCAAACAATCGCTTCGCCGTTGAATGTGTCGTATATAAGTTTGGCTGCACCAGCAAAACTTTTTCCATCCATGCAATCTGGAACTTGTATGCTGTATATTTCGAGTCCAGCACCAGAAGTGTATTCTTGCACCCACGGATCCAGCTGATCCAAGTCAGGAACTGTTGCACTCTTCAACAAATTATGCACAAGCGTGGAGAACCCGATTGTCAGGCAGTTTTGGGCCATGAGTCTGGATTTCCACTCTCGGATGCTGACAGCTTCACTGACTTCACTTTGCTGCACTTGGTATAAGGCGTCCCCCCCCAACATGTGAACAAAGACCTTCAGCTGTGCGTTGAAGTTTTTGACCACGAGAGTGCGCACAGCCGTTGCCCGGTCTTCGCTCGCTTGGTTCTCACTTGCAGCGTTGCACAGCACAAAACATGCATCCGCTGTGTCAGCCGCAACTCGGAATAAATCAGCTCGCTGCATGACACTTCCGCGAATATATGACACTCGCTGTTCGTACTTCGTGTGCAAAAGTAGGCTTTGAACATCATCCATTGGCTCATTCGGGCCCATGATCACAACATGCGGTATGGACTCTGGGTTCACGTCGTCGGGCAAACGATCAGGATGGTAAAATTCAGATAGGAACTGGTCAAGGAATACGCTGTTTGACACGTATCCAACAAGGAGCACGTGCCGAGGGGCAGCAGAGCCACGCGCAAAGGTGGTCCTGAATTTCGACTGTAGTGCCAAGATCCCAGTGAGTCTGTTGACTTGCATGGGAATGAGAACAATGGCCCCAATAGTGAAAGCAGCTGTGACTGCTTGGCCAATCCATGTTTCAGGCACCACATCGCCGTACCCAACGGTTGACAACGTAACCACGATGAACCACATGCTGCCACCAAACGTGAGTCTCTCGCTTCTCTCTTCATTATCCAATGCAAACGTGTCATAGAGCTCTTGCTCAAATAAATGAACTAATCCAGCGCTAAGGAAGACGATGGAAGTTACTGTCAAAGCCAGCTGCATGGTTGACCTTGTAACGGCACTCAGGCGGTTGTTGAGCAGCTTGAAAGCTCGCAGAATGCGCATGATTCGCAGGATTTGCGAGAAACGGAGAAAGTTCAAGCTAGCGCTGCTATCAGGGTTGACAGTTGCTTTCAGGAATATTGGCAAAATCGTTAGAATGTCTACCAAGGCTTCCACTGAAAAAATATGCTGCCACCGCCTTCGAGCAGCAAACAGGCGAAGCGCAAAGTCAAAAAAGAACAACAACCCGAAAATCAAATCGGTTTCCGTCCCAATTTTGTATCCATAGGTTTCATACACATATACTCCACATGCGATAATGCTTAGTGCTACCTGCAAGATGCCAAACGCATGTGCTCAAGACTGTGGCAAGACAACAGCTCCTTTGGACTCTCATGTATACATCACACGCACCTGAAAAACATCCCAGATCTGCCCAGCTGAGGACTGATAAAGAATCGATGCCACTGTGGCTCTCATGCTCATGGTCTCCTGTGACAGTCATCGAAAAATATTCTGCGGCGACAAACAAGGAAGCACGCTGGAATTCAAACGGACCAAAAATTTGAATGGAGAACACAGTCGAATTGCCACAACATCCTTGGGGGAATCAGAGCTGCAACCTTTCGTCCTTGGTGAATGAATTGATTCCGAGTCGAACGATGCAGAGGAAGACTGGTTCGAGTTCATTGTGCCATGCGCGATATGCTGTTGGTCCGAAAGTATGTCTTGCAGAAACACAAATTGATGGAGGCGTATCAAGAGGACACTGTGTGATTTTGCGACCAGACCCAATCGCACCCTGCCGCTGATACCCCTTTAATATCAAGCACCACCTTGGCAGGGCTTGCAAAAGGCAGACATGGGGGTGGCCTTGAGAGCCGGTTGTGCAGACAATTTTTCCACCTGTGGCAGGTAGACCCAGCGGATTCACCGTGCAAGCTATCGTTGAGCTGCTTGATCATTCATTTTGCGAAGCTCACCTGGGCACAGCGCACCATGGTTGCAACCCTCACTGACGCCACAGCCACTGCCCAGGTGACAGCCCAAGAATTCGCTGCCAACCTTGCATCTAGGCACCTGGGGATTTATTTTCAGTGACTGTGGGGATGTATGGGTGCCACATGCTCTTGGCAGCTTTTGCTGCACTTCGTGCTTGACTTGAGCCTTTCCAAGATTTCCAACATTGCAGGGGGCCTATTGGACGCGAATGAACATGCAATGACAAAAGCTTCTTCAAATTAAGCGTACTTCAGCTGCTACAGTCTTTCCTGGCGCAATGCTTCGCCCGGCTGGGTGTCTTAGGGTCGAGGTGCATGAAGGGGGTGCGATGGGGGGTGCACTTTCGCCACACGACTCTGAAGGCACATACTCTGGAAAACCTTTGGAGCACGCATGGCCGCTCAATTATGTGTGTGAGCTGCCTGTCATTCTGGCAGGGACCTGGAAGCTGTTTCAGGCAGAGTTTCAGCTGAAGCAGGCTGACGCAGCTGTCACTCAAAGCACCTTGCAAACACTCTGTGAAGTACAGAGAGGAGACCCACGAAGAGGCTACTCCAATCAAAATGTCAGCAAACTTTTCGTCTTCTCCTCAATACGGGTCCAAGCAGCTTGCACGGGTCCAGCAACCCGGGTCGCCGGACAGCAGTACCCCATCAGTGCCGCTGCCAGCTTTGAGCGTTCCAGCCGAAGAGTGGCTGCAGGTTGCCATCCACGGCGATACCAATGAGGTTAGAGAGGTGCTTGTTGATGCTGCTTCGAAGCTTGTGGAGGAAAAAAAGCGGATTCTGGGCATTTTCCAGCAGCGTATTGATGTAAGTTGGCGTGTTGGCTTGCACAGCAAGTAGACTTGCTTGAAGGCAGCACGCAAGGCCGTTCTATCGCAAGAAAGACTTTGACTGACAATTAAACACCGTGAATGCAGGCGATTGACAAAGCACTTGCCCGTCAAATGGAAATTATTGACAAGACCCATGGCAGCCGCCCTGCATCACCAGTGCAGCGCTCTACCCAGTGGACTGTCGTGAACGGGGAGCAGGTTCCTTCTGGCAGTGCCATTGGACATCTTGAAGAAATGCAAGCGTCTGTCATGAACTCTGCATCTCCTCAGGTATGTTTTCACATGGCGCAAGCGCATCTTTCGACAAAAGCAGGCTTGTCGCTGTGCGACAAGCATAATTTGAACCTTTGCTGCTTTCTGCAGAGAATCCTTTCCTTGACACAAAAACTACACGCTGAGTATACGGCCACACGAGTTGAGCGCGAAAGAGTTATTGCTGAGCGCGAAGAGCTTGTCCTGCGCCGTCACACTCTGGAGCAGCTGTTTGCCGAGCAGGCTCGGGCAGCCCGAGCTGAAGTAGCTGCCCTGCGCCAGCAGTACGAGGCCCAAGTTGCCCACATGCACGAATTGTCTGATGTCTTCAATGCAGCGCGCAGTGCCTTGGCTGCAGCGCACGGGAAGGACGTGTCTGAGCTCTCCCCCGAGCTCATCATGGAGGCCATGGCCACCGAGACCACCTCACGACTGCAAGAAGCGCAAAGCGACAATGCGGCACTGGAACAGGAGGTGCAACTCCTCAAGGACCAGCTGGCCGACACAGACGACGCTGCCTCCCAGCTGCAGCAGCAAGTGGCCAAGGCAGAGGCTGCCGCCCGCGATGCCGCCAAAGCTACAAGCAGCACCACCGCAGCCAGCAGCCAGCAGCTGAAAGAAGCGCAGGAAGAAATCAAAACCATGAATGATTCCCTCAAGGCAGCGCAAAAGCAAGCTGCTGATGCGGTCCAAGCCAAGGAGGCCGTCGAGGAGGCCGCTGCCGTCCTCGTAAAGGAAGCTCAGACAGCCGAGAAGCACCTGCGCAGCGAGCTGGCCCAAGCACACGACCAAGCCATGGAGTCTGCAGCCGCGTCGGACCAGCGGGTGACGGAGCTGCAGGTTGAAGTGGCGACACTGAAGACCAAGCTGGCCAAAGCCTCCAAGGGCGCCAGTGCCCCCGGGGTGCAGCAGCTGGCCCAACAGTCAGCTGAGCAAGCCACCAGCAGCGCAATGCGCCAAATGGCCTTGCGCAACTTGGGTGGCTCCAGCAAGGCCCTCCCCTTCTCCCCTATGCAAGCCGGGCCAGGGCGCAAGGCTCGGCGCACCAGCATGGGCGTGGCACCGGGCGCCTCCCGCCAAGGGCTTCTGTCTGACACGGAGCGCTCATCTCTGGGACTGGATGCCACCAAGCGTTACGGGGGGCTGCAGCGACAGGGCACGCCCAAGCCTGGAGACTTGATCCGCATGCAAAAGGGTAGCTTGGCCGCTGCCAAGCGGCTTTCTGCCACGGGAGGCGCCCCCAGTGTGGGAGGAGGGGATGCGCTTGCGCCCCTGCGCGAAGCCCCCACTCGCTCCGGCGCCAAAAACGGGCGTCGACGACGATCCATTAAAACAGAGTTCTTGCCTTCTGCTCCCGGCTCCAAAAACATCGATCGCAAGCTGCACGTGCAGCACGGCGCCTCAGACAGCAGCCCTAGCGACCAATCGGAGCCCGAGGAGGCGGAGAATGCGTACCTGGCCATCTTGAAGCACTCCAGCGGTGCAGCTGCATCATCCGCAGGTTTGGGCTCCATTCCCACGGTGCGCTCCCAGACCACTCGGCTTGGGCGGTCCAGACAAAGCATTGCCGTGGTGTTGCAGCCTGACATGGTTGCCAAGCCAGCATCAGAGCAATCATTGGACGCGGGTGGTGAGCGAGCGCGCGAGACGGCGGCACTGACAGCGGCAAAGCCCAAGAAGCCTCAGCAGCACCACCCATTTGCCTCCATGAAGCCCATTCGCCCAGCGCCTGCTGTGCTGCTCCCTACCAAGGCATCATCCCCCCCCAAGTCACGCAAGTCAAGCGCATCTGGCAGCTCTGCCGCCACTGCGATGCGTGCGAACCGTACTGCAGCAGCAGGCATACCCGAAAATGGTGCGCCTGACAGATCTGCAGGCACCACCACATCATCACCGCACAAGCCAGCGCCCAGTGCAGGCGGCACACCACCTCCTCGACCCAGCGGCGGCCCACGGGGGTCACCTGCTGTGCCCCACGGGGCAGCGGCTGGTGACGCGAAGCCTGCGCCAGCTGGTGTGAAGCCTGCGCCCAGTGCAGGCGGCACGCCACCTCCCCGTGGTGCGCCATCAAAGCCTGCCCCCACCAAGCCCTCGCCGAGTGGCGCTGCAACTGCTGCAGCGGCTGGTGACGCGAAGCCTGCGCCAGCTGGTGTGAAGCCTGCGCCCAGTGCAGGCGGCACGCCACCTCCTCGACCCAGCGGCGGCCCACGGGGGTCACCTGCTGTGCCCCACGGGGCAGCGGCTGGTGACGCGAAGCCTGCGCCAGCTGGTGTGAAGCCTGCGCCCAGTGCAGGCGGCACGCCACCTCCTCGACCCAGCGGCGGCCCACGGGGGTCACCTGCTGTGCCCCACGGGGCAGCAGCCTCCACGACGTCTGCTGTCTCTGGTAGCCCTCCAAGCAAACCCCCAAAGGCAACCTTACCTGCTGCGACCTCCAGTTCTAAGACCCGCCGGGGAGGCAAGAAGGCACGAGGCGACAGTGCTGCAGCTGCTCGGCGAGCAAGCACTGTTGGCCAAAGCCCGTGAACTGTGTGGCCATCCTGCTCTTCGCTGCGTGTGTTTGTCGGCAGTTGCCTTGTTTTGGTATGAATTTATTGACGAACATTCACTTGGACAGGAATGGGTGTTTCAGCGCCTCATGAACCTTGATGCGTCGTGCAGGGTCAGCGACAAGCATCCGCTCCAACAAATCCTTGAAGAGTGATACCTGCTTTTGGCTGTCAGTTGAGGCTCGCTGTGCAAAAAGCCTGTCATGCAGGCTGATTTCGGGTTTGAGTGGTACAACGACGTGACGTGCGACTTTCGCTTTGGTCACAGGGTCAACTTCGAGGTGTATGAACTTGTTGTCTTCGTCAAAGTGAGACTCAATCTCCAGAGCAGACACTGCTGCCAAATGCTTGCGCACGAGCTTGTTCGGGAACCTGCCCCGAAGGCATTGCATACGATGCAGCATGTCGTTGTTGTCTTCCCCTTGGAACAAAATGTCCCCCGTGTACATCTCGTATAGCACGCAGGCCAGTGCCCACACATCCAGCGCAGGAGTGTGTACCAAGCCCAGAATAATCTCTGGAGCTCGGTAGAACCTGGACACAAGAATTGGCGTGGCGACATTGTCTGCGGAGCGTTCACCAAATGCCGAGCCCAAGTCCGCCACTTTGACAACGTTGAATGTCTCATTGGCCAGGATATTCTGGGGCTTGATGTCCGCATGAATGAAGCCTGCTTTGTGAACTGTGCGCAGGCCTTGCAGAAGCTGGCGTGTATACAACGCAACTGCATCGATAGCAATCCCCACGCCTCGCCCAAACTTATCTTGGACCTCTTTTAAGTTCATATGCATAGGCTCGAACACCAAACAAAGATGCCCATGGTGCTCAAACCACCTCATCATACGAATTACGTATCCAGTTCCGTTTGGGTCCACCTTCTGGATGGCTTGCAAAGTCTCAATTTCCTTCTCTCCAGCTTTCCGCATTGTGTCGTTTGCTCGCAGCACTTTGACTGCAACCAATGAGCTTGTGTTCGATTGTGCAGCTGGGTTGTGAGATGGCCCCAGTAGACCAACGTGTGCTGCAGCAGCGCTAGGAGGCTGGTTGTCAATGCAGAAACACACTGCCCCAAACACCCCCCGACCAGTGCTCCCCTGCACCGTGTATCTGCCCCCCAAAGATTCACCAACTCTGGTGCGTAAAAAGCCTTCTGCATCGTCGAAATTGTCTTGCAGGTGCATTGCACCTTGGCTGTTGCCGGCAGAGGCACGAGCTGTGACTGAATGACTCTCAACCTCCTCGGATCGCTTGGCCACAGCTGCTGCCGTGGTGTCGGCGTGTGCAAGCACACCAGCAGCTGCCAAGGCTGCAACATCATCAGCTGCATCTGTTGCGAACATGTCCTCTGAGCCATCTGAGTCGTGCCCAGCTAAGTCGGCCTGCAGTGCTGGCGCAGATACAGCTGCCACTTGAGGGGTTACCTTGGCAATTGCTTTGCTTGCTGCCTTGGCCGGCGGTAATTTCATCTGGGCATGGTGATCCAATGAATCTGGAGCAGAGTACTTTGCCATAATTTGCTGTCGTCTTGCTCTCCTTGCTTCGGCAGAAGACTGTCGGGGTTGGTCGGATTCATCGAGGCTTGCACACATTGCGAGTAGTTCCTGTGCGAGGTTAGCTGATTGCGAAAGAAAGGCGAACACCAGAAGACTCACTGCTTCAGAAAACTCTGGATCTGCTTGAATTTCATCTTGGGCTCTATCGTGCCTTGTCATTTGTTGGCCAGCGACAGATTTTGCAAACGATGCGGAAACTGGGGGTGAGCGGCTTCGCACGCCGCTAGATATGCGGGACCTGACTGGTAAACTTGCGCTCCGAATATATTGTGGGTGTAGTGGGTATTTTGAATTTCCGCCGTGCTGCCTCTCTCTGTAAGATGACATGCCGAGCACTGAACCAAGTGTGGCACTAAATTGACGGCAAAGAAATGTCACGAGGCAAGTTAACCAGCTGCCGCGAATTCCTTTGGCGCAGATGAACGGCTTGTTACCGACTAACATTTTTGAAGCAACATTTCGCAGATGCGGATTAATCTGTTCCCACTTCTGGCCCCCCAATTGAGAGTAACTTCCGCATCATCCCCCGTTACCCGTACTCGCCCAGGACGCACATTTGTGCAGTACAAGATATAGCTCGCGGGCTGAACCAGCAGCAGCTGATCACCACTTCAGTATTTAAGCGGGCGCTATATCATATGGGGGCCTATGGGCCAAGGGACGTGAAGCACAACTCACCGGCTGCCCCTGCCTGCAGGCCATGAAAGGGGGGATAAACCTCTGCCCCGCTGGCGGCAAGTTGAGGTGTTGACATCCATTCAGGCACCGAATTTAATCTTGGACACCAAAGGCAGCTGCTGATGAGCAATTCATCATCATTTAAGAACCCCTGTCCTTCACCTGACAAAAGCGGCAACACCCTATAAGCTGCAAAGCAGGCAGAGATCAGGCTTGGCAGTTTAGTGCATACAGATTGCATAAAATCGAAGCATGGATCTTGCTGTTATCTCCTCGGCTGCCAAGACTAATCCGGCACGCCTGGTTGCGAAGATGAGCTCCTCAGCCATGAAACAAGCAGCAACCCGTGCATCAAAGCGCGCAGAAACGCCTGCAGAGACAGCCAGCAAACTGGGAGTCGCTGACGCTGTACAGCCTTTGGCAAAACGGATCCAGGCACAACAGAAGCTTGAATATTTATCAAAAGAAGAAGACTCTCGTTTGGTGCTGCGTCAGGTGGAGCAGCAGCTTCGAGTAACCGAGCAGCTCACGTGAGACTAGCCAATTCCTTGCTTTTTCCGCAACGGATGCTGCAGTTTTGATTTCACAGGGCCATGGAGGAAGACGTCAAAGAAACTGTACATAGCAGTCAGAGATCGAAGCAGGTGCTTGACGACTTGACTGAGCGTATTCTCTTCATGCGCAAGCAAATGCGGGCCCCCTGTAAGAAAGTCAGCGTTGAAGAGGCCCAGCACATCCACAGGGATGCTATGGAGGAACTGATGGAGGAACTTGACGGTCGGCCGCAGCCCGAAATGACTGACTCGTGTCCCAAATGCGGCAAGAAGTTTCTCCCTGGGCTGTTGCATGCTCATGTCGGCAGCTGCAGCGGACAAGAGTTTACATACGAGTTTGAGAAAACAGAAGAGCTGGATGAAATTTTGTCCAAAGACCCGTCGCACCCTATGCGAATAATTGAAGAGGCACGTTTACGCAGCAAGGGTGAGCTATCTCAGTGTCCGCTATGCCGACGGAAGTATCACAAGAAGCGCATTGATGAGCACATGCTTCAATGCAAACGAAAGCGGAAGCTTGCGGCAGCTCGGCTCACTGCATCCAGGGCTACTATTTCAGATGAGTTCGCCCAAGTGCCTATGCCACCGACAACCTTAAGCTTGATGTCGGTTGGTTTCTCCCAGGCTGTTCTGACTTGGCAGCGCCCGATGTACAATGGCGGGCTGCCAATCTATGAGTATGAAGTGCACATGGCAAAGAAAGAGCCGATCCGCAAGGGAACACGGATACAAAGCTGGGCGATAGAAAGCCTCCCGTTGATCTCCACCAGCTGCTATGCGAGTGATATTCCCATTGCGTTCGATGGCAAAACAATTCAGCACTTGACTGCGAGCACAGACTACGTTGACGTCAAGGTGCGTGCTATTAGCAGCAAGGGCGCTTCGGATTGGTCCGAGCCAATAGCATTTACGACAAAAACTGCAAGTGCTCCTATGAAGCCGTTGCATTTGAAAGACCACGACTCTACTGACTGTCGGTCCTTCGAGCTTGAGTTTCAGCCCCCGCTAAGCAGTGGTGGGTCTCCCATAAAGTACTATACCGCGCTGTTCAAAGAAGAGATTGTGGATTATGCAACCATGCTTGAGACTGGCAACAAGCTCGCCCACAAGACTGTGGAGCGCTCATTCGCATTTCCCCCTGGATCAAAGCGCTTCACAGTCAACGGCCTACGATACTCAACTCGATTCAGCGAAATAAGGGTCGTTGCAACAAATGCAGCTGGCCTCAATTCAATGCCAAGCAACACAATCGATCAAATCACAACATCAAATGGCAACCTTGGAGACCAGCTTGAATACGACCTGCGTGAAGCACAAACTGCCAAAGAGGACCTGATTGATACACTGCAAATGGGCTTTCACCAGAGATTTGAAAGGACACAGCTGGTTAACATGCTCGCTGCCCAATTAAAAACGTGGGCTGAGGAGAATCCTGGTGTCCCTTACGGGGTGGAAAGGCGTATTGCAACGCCTGCAACAGCGCCAGCCGGCAGCGAAAGGCAGCAAGCCACGCTACAAGTGACACCACCAACAACTGAGAGTGAAGTTGTCGGGCCATCTGTAACTACAGAGCAGGATATACAATCTGAGCTCAGCCAGCAAAGGTTGCAACAAGTTCAAAGCCACGCAGAGCGCCTGTTGAACATGAAGCGCTCGCAATATGACCACAAGATTGGACGTCTGAAAACTGACCTCATTTCTTTGAACAACTCACTTGGCGCAGTGCGAAATCAAAGGCTTACTTTAAAACGTGTTATCAGCATTGCAGAGACTAGGCTACGGGAGCTGCGGGCTGAACTTCGACACGTCGAAAACTTTCCGGGCAAGCAGCTCGACTCATCAATTGTCCATAGCCACCCTACAAGATATATTCGCACTGATCTCCTTCGTCTGCTTCATCAACTTATAGATGAATCCAGTTCAAGCCTTGCTGAAGCGCGAGAAGACTTGATCGCGGGTCTCGCGAAGCAGAATCAGCTGGAGATCTTGCACCGAAAGAAGCAAACTGAGCACAAAGAAAGGCAAAGTGCACTGTTTCTTTTTGAGAAGAATCTGAAGCGCCGACTTGCCACAACGAACATAGTCACACGTTGGCAGTCTTCTGTGGCGATGCAGGCATTCAATGCTTGGAAGTCAGTCGTGCAGGCAAGACATCAGAACAAGGAGCTTCTCGGGCGAGTTCTGCAGCGCATGATGAACTACAAAATTTCGGCTGGTTTCAACACATGGCTCAGTGCTGTCGAGAGTATGAAGCGACACGAGGAGCAATTGCAAGCCAAAATCCACACGGACGATGTCCCGGGACGAGGAAGCGCTTTGCTAATCAAAGCTCAAGACCACCGGCAGCGACATCTGAAGTCAGTAGCATCCTTAATGCAGCACATCGTCGCTGTCAGGTCAAATATGGAGCATATGGAGATGAGCAAGGGGCAAAAGGCTGCTGCGCAAGCTCAGAATCCAGACCTGGGCCGTGGAGATTTCAAGTTGTTCGGAGCAGGGGGAGCTTATAAAAATACAGACCCCATGGGACCAGCAGACAGAAAACACAGAGACGCCAAGCAGAGAGAGAAGAGAAGGAAAGAAAAAATTGCATTTCTTCTGGGCACCACGTCTTCTTTTGTGGATGCGGAGGACTTGGATGAGGTCAAGCAAGCATACATCAAAGCTGATTC